>ERZ1107006.3042-NODE-3042-length-11362-cov-2.423897_pt1 | contig 11362 bp, 8 predicted proteins | sample MGYA00403696_ERZ1107006 | MGnify/ENA primary metagenome ERZ1107006 (study PRJEB35170, sample SAMEA104062441) | human gut metagenome | biome: human gut; feature: human-associated habitat; material: faeces | place: Denmark | collected 2012-08-13 ...
GAACCTGTGCATGCGTCAAGAATTGCATTGGCCGCAATCTCCGGAAGTCTCTCTAAGAATACCTCCTCCGGTACAAATCCCTGCTCGGTCGGGAAGCTGTCTGCACCATAGTTTTTAATGCAGTGCGGAATGTTCAGATCATCGTTCATCCTGCGCAGATGTGCGATCAGAAGCTCCACCTTTTCATCCAGTGTGTTTCCGCCAAGTTTCATGAAATCCGCAATCTCACCGTAACGTTTCTTTGCCGTCTCATCCTTTGCATTAAATGCGATAACCTTCGGCAGATACATTGCATTGGCTGCGCCGTGGATGATGTGTGAGCCATAATCCGCAAACGCTGCACCTGTCTTATGTGCCATGGAATGTACAATGCCAAGGAGTGCATTGGAAAATGCCATACCAGCCAGACACTGTGCATTGTGCATGGAATCTCTCTTTTCCATATCCCCGTTGTAAGACGGGATCAGGTCACTCTGGATCATCTTAATCGCATGCAGTGCAAGTGGATCGGTAAAATCGCAATTTGCGGTAGAAACATATGCCTCAATTGCATGTGTCATTGCATCCATTCCGGTATGCGCTACCAGTTTCTGTGGCATTGTCTCTGCCAGATCCGGATCTACGATTGCAACATCTGGTGTAATCTCAAAATCCGCAATCGGATACTTGATTCCCTTCTCATAATCTGTAATGATGGAAAACGCAGTAACTTCTGTTGCAGTTCCGGAAGTTGATGAAATTGCACAGAAATGTGCCTTGTTGCGCAGCGCCGGAATACCAAATACTTTGCACATATCCTCAAAAGTAATATCCGGATACTCATACTTGATCCACATTGCTTTTGCCGCATCAATCGGAGAGCCGCCGCCCATCGCCACGATCCAGTCCGGCTTAAATTCTTCCATTGCCTTGGCACCTTTCATCACCGTCTCCACCGATGGATCAGGCTCAATTCCCTCAAACAGACAGACTTCCATTCCTGCTTCTTCCAGATACTGCTTTGCGCGATCCAGAAATCCAAAACGCTTCATGGAACCTCCGCCGACACAGATCATCGCGCGCTTTCCCTCAAAGTCCTTTAAAGCCTCCAGCGCTCCCTTTCCGTGATACAGATCGCGCGGTAACGTAAACCTTGCCATATGCTCCTCCAATCCGCCACTTCCTGTGGCAACCATTTTTTACAGCCTTTGCCCGCCGTTACTATCATACCCCAAATCCGGCATCGTTTCTGCATATGTTAAGTATAACATATGGACAACCGGCGTGGCAATTCTTTCCGTTTCTATTCTGCACATTTTCACAAGAGATTTTCGCATCGTGTTCTGATATGCTGTTCCCATGTTCCGGCGTGGCAGGTTGGGGTGGATTCCATGGGCTTCACATCTAAAGCAGGTGACTCGGTTTTTTAGTTTTTTTAAGGTTTTTAGGGTTTTTAGGATTCTTACCGCCCGGGCTTGGCGGCATTCTTTCTGCCAGTCGCTTTCCGCTTTATACCACGCAGCATTTCTTTGTCCTCCGCACTTACACGGTATGACTCCAGCATTTTCTGAATTGCCTTATTATAGGTAAAATCATCCAGTTCATTTTTCAGCAGAAATGCCTGAGTCTCCTGCGGAAATTTTGCATAGGTAGTTGCAATTCCCCATGCAACTCCCATTTTGCAATAATAGCCCTCATGCTTCAGGCTGTTATATACGGCGAGCACACGGTCGATATATTCAGGCACCAGAAAATGATCCATCAGCATCACTGCCACAACCCGCTGTTCAAATTCACTCTTAGACGCGCGGTATTGCATCAAAAAATCCCACACCTCTGCCCGGTGCTTTCGGGCAATCTTAAATGTAGAACAAAACCCATCATTGACTGACCAGTCGTGGATTTTCGGAATAAACGCTGCGGCATATTCCAAAAGCTCCTCCATCTCCGCTTTCACGTAGCCAATCACAAGTCCCTGCAGCATGATCTCCTCGTAGCTGTCATCGCGTGCCTCCTTAAGATAAGTTCTCCAGTCTTCCTTTGCGAGCTGCTTCGCCAGCGAGCGCAGCACCGGAAGCCGCACTCCCAGAATCGAATCTGTCCCCGGAATCAGGCTGCTGGTAAAATCTTTGAACTGCTTTTCCGCATGTTTCTCTAAAAAATCACGTATCTGTTCGTTTGTCATTCTTTCCTCTCTTTGCACTGTCAATGAATTACTGTAAATGCGATTCTGTGTTTGCGCTGCTTTCTGCGCACAATATGAATCCGTCAGGATTCATTATATCATCTTTTTGCGCTGCTTTCTGCGCATCCGAAGTTCTGCAGAAACTTCTGATATGAATCCGATAGGATTCATTATATCATACATCAACGATACCCCGGCAAAAGGAATTATCGCAATAAGCCTAGACCTCTTCTGGGTAATGTGTAATATTATTACAAACACACTTGGGGATTTCTAATAATATTACTTATCAAAGCAGGGCGCAATATGCTTATTGCGGCAATTCCATGCAAGCACGTTCGCATGGAACATATCCGTCCGCTGCACGTAAGCATGCGCATCCGTCTTTGCTTCATGCTCACTTTTGTCTCCGCGAACATTATGTTACAAACCGTGGATTCTGGTCTATGCGCGCAAAAACGTGCTCTCAGACCCGCGAAATAGTCAAAAACGGGTCTCAGACGGCAAAATGTAGCTCTCAGACCCGCAAAACAGCAGAATGGTCGACATAACACCAATGTAAAATGGTAAAACGGGTCCCAGATGCCGAAAAATGTCTCTCAGACCCGCGAAATAGTCAAGAACGGGTCTCAGATGGCAAAATGCATCTCCCAGACCCGCCACGACCCCAAATGCCGCTTTTTATAACCTCATTTTCTGCTGCATCCACTCTGGATCAATTCATTATAACCTCATTTTCCTGCTGCATCCTCCCAGAATCAGTTTTCGTAGATCTCACCGTCCACAATTCTTACCACACGGCCTGCATGTTTTGCCACATTCAGATCATGGGTAATCATCACAATGGTATTTCCCATCTGATTCAGATTTTCAAAGAGCTTCAATACCTCTTTTCCGCTGTTCACATCGAGCGCGCCTGTCGGTTCATCTGCAAGCAGAATGGCAGGTTTTCCGACCAGTGCACGCGCAATGGCTACACGCTGCTGCTGTCCGCCGGAAAGCTCATTGGGCTTATGTCCGATACGCTGTGAGAGCCCGAGCATGTCAATCGTATCCATACCCGTCTCCTGCGCTTCCGCAAGCCCCATTCCGCGCATCAGAAGCGGCATAACGATATTCTGCAGCACGTTGTAGGTCGGAATCAGATGATATTTCTGGAAAATGAATCCGATCTTCTGGTTGCGGATATTGGTCAGTTCTTTTTCCTTTGCCTTTTCGATCTCCACACCGTCAAGGTTATAGGTTCCCTCGTCTAAGACATCCATGCACCCGATGATATTCATGAGCGTACTTTTTCCGGAACCGGAAGGACCCAAAATGGCAAGATATTCTCCCTGCTTTACGGTCAGCGACACATCTTTGAGCACATGGAGGGACTGCGTTCCCATGCGGTAGGATTTGTTGATATTTCTCATTGTGATTACGTCTGTATTTTCTATACTTTCTGCTTTTGTGGCCGCGCAGATCGCCGGCTCCATATCCATCACTGCATCCATATCTCTATAATAACCTCCTCACCGTCTTCGCTGGTCACTATCAGAAGCTTCAGCAGATCGCCAGCCGCCAGCCGCTGAAACGTCGTCTCGGTACCTGCCGTGGTGTGCACCACCGTGCTGACCGGAATCAATGTTGTCACACTTTTACCACTCATGCCGCCATTTCCGCCCGGTGCTCCTCCACCGTTACTTCCTGTTCCGTCCGATGTTGCATCGCCCGGCATGTCGCCATTTTCTTCCTGCGGCATCCCGTCCGACATCTCCGTGCTATCATTTGTTCCGGAAGTTCCCTGCGACATCCTGCCAGACGCCCCCGAGCCATCTCCAGACGCCTCCGTGCTATCCCCTGGCGCTCCTGAGCCATCTCCTGGCGCCCCCGAGCCATCTCCCGGCGCCCCTGAACCATCACTTTCCCCTGGTGCTCCCGAGCCATCTCCGCCTTTTTCTGTATTCTCGGTGTCTTCCGTGCTGCTTGCAAGATATGCCTCCACCACCGATTCATCGACTTCCATATATGTCAATTCATTTCCCTCGATGCTGGTCACATAGGCATACACATATTTCTGATTATCCGCCAGTGTCTCCGTGTCTGCCGTCCTGCGGGTCCATGCGAAAATGCCTCCGCCGCCGAGCACTGCTGCAAGCGCCACAATGCCGCCCGCCACCGCTTTCTTCTTTATCATGCCAAACCTCTTTTCAATTATTTATTCCGCGCCAAGTGCCTCCACTGGAACCAGATTGGACGCCTTATAAGCCGGATAAAATCCGAAGATCGTTCCTGTTCCCACCGCAAACACAAGCGCAATCAAAAATGCTGACGCCGACAGTTCCACACGGACGCCGAGGTACTGTACAATCGGCGCCACAGCCAGCGATGCCAGATTCCCCAGCACACCACCGATGAGACTGATTGCCGCCGCCTCCGCGAGGAACTCCAGCAGAATGTCCCGCTTGGAACAGCCGATCGCTTTTAAGATACCGATCTCATTGGTCCGCTCTTTTACAGATACAAACAATACGTTCATAATGCCGATTCCACCGACCACGAAGACGATCGCCGCCATCGCAATGAGAAGCATCGTCAGAATCTGGTTGGAAGCCTCCGCCGCCTCCATCTTGCTTCCTGCATCCTCAAATGTGAACTCAGCGTTCGGGTAACTGGTGGCAAGCACTTCTGTCACTTCCTCGATCACGCCTTCTACATTATTCACATCTGCCGCCAGCACCGTGATCGTCGGGCTGACCGATGATCCGACCAGATATTTCACACCGGTCGCATAAGGGATAAAAATGGAATCATCCGGGCTGATACCGGACGCGACCGTTCCCATGCTTTCCAGCACACCGTTTACCACATAAAGCCGGTCGTCGATATAGATCACGCTTCCGTATGCCTCAATGGCACTGCCGAAAATCTCTTCGGCAACGCTTGCGCCGAGCACGCAGACTTTTTCTTTGTTCTCATCATCATCGTCGGTGATAAAGCTTCCGACCGCGAGGGAGAGGTTACTGATCGTCTCGTAGTTACTTTTCACTCCTGCGATGGTATAGGTATCGGCTTCATCGAGATCTCCGCCATCCACACTGGATTTTGTGGTGTAGGAAATGGTCGCTGCCGAGATGCCGGACGCAAATGTTTCGATGTCATCCACATCATCCTCGCTCAGCGTGATATTTTCCTGATTCATGCGGTCTTCCATATCGCTCTGTCCGCCGAAAAAGCTTCCCATATCCGGCATACCGCCGCCGTCACCGGAAGGCATCTCTCCCCCCGGTGATCCGCCCGGCGCCTCGCCTCCCGATGAGGAACCGCCTCCCATATCGCCGGAGGGTGCTCCGCCAAAACCGCCTCCAAAGCCTCCGCCGGAACCGCCTCCCGGCGCCATCATTGCCATGCCGGAGTCCGAATCATCGCTGCTTCCTCCGCCGCCAAAATCTGTCCCGCCGTCGTAGGAAATGTCCACCGCACCGGCATTTAAGTTTTTAAACTGGTCTGCCACGTCCGCCTGACCGCCTTTACCAATAGCAATGACCATCACAATGGTGGCGGCACCCACGATAATGCCGATCGAGGTCATGACCACCTTAAATTTGTTCTGTGTGATATTGATCCAGACCAGTCTCAATAATTCTTTTGGCTTCATTCTGTCACCTGACTTTCTATCAGCACAGTTTCACCTTCCGTGAGACCGGACGTGATTTCCACGTTGACCCCGTCGGAAAAGCCCGTCTCCACATCCACCATGCGGATCGTTCCGTCCGCATCCTTCACTTTGACATAGGATGTCGTTCCGTCAAACTGGACCGCCTTGTTGGATACATACAGCACATCCGTCACCTGCCTGCTGATAAATGTGACGTTTCCTGTCATGTCCGTGTATATTCCAGTGATGTCCCCAGCAAACGCGGCGGTCACATTGTAAGACACCGTGGAGGAACCGCTGGAAGATGAAGTGTCAATGCTGTCCACCTCCCCCGCAAACGTCTGGTCCTCATAGGCGGACAGCTCGATCTCCACAACATCTCCGACAGCTATATTCGTGATGTCCTCCTCCGACACGGAGACGGTGATCGTCACCGCATCTGCATTGGAAAATGTGGCAACCGTTGCGCCGGAAGAGATGGTATCTCCTGCCTCGTACGACAGATCGGTAATGGTTCCCGTATACTCCGCATAAATCGTGCCATCATCCCCGATGGCTGCCTCAAATGCCTCAAGCGCCTCCTCCGCGTCGGACAGCGTGTCTTTTGCATCGGTAATGTCATTGTCCGCCCCGGAGACATCCACACTGTACTGACTGGATGCATTTTTTGCCGAGAGTTCTGCTTCTTTCAGCGTTTTCTCCGCCTCAATTGACTTCGTGGTATAGTTGTTTTTCGCTGCCACAAGCTTTGTGTACAGTTTGTCATAATTTTTCTGCTCCTCGGTAAGCGATGCGCTTAAGTCCACACCCGCATCGATCTGCTCCTGATAGTAATTGATCAGAGACGCCGACGTATCCACCGCTTCCTGCGCGTCATCCACAGCCTCCTGCAGCTGCTTGATGGCAGCTTTGTAGGTCTCCTGTGCAACAGATCCCTCCGCCGTGCTCAGATTGTAGGAGTAACTTGCCGATACTTTTTGCTTTTCTGCACTTAAGCCCGCCTCGCTGACGGCTGTCTTCGCCTCCGTCACCGCTTCCTCAAGATCTTTTTTATAAGATGCCACGCTCTCCTCCGTGAGCTTTAAGATGGGATCACCCTCCGCAACCGTCTGTCCTGCGGTAACATAGACTGTTTCCACCTCAAGGGTCGATGCCGTGCTGGTGGACGACGTCGCATTTTCTCCCGCACTGTTCTGCGCGGACGAGTTGTTCTGCGTGCTTGCAGAGGAAGAATCCTCTGAAAAATCAAGAGTCTGATCCAGCGTGCCGATCGTTACGCTGCCGCTCTCCGTCACGCCCGCCGTCAGATTTCCCTTCTCCACGGTTACTTCCTTATATACGGCCTGCTCTTCACTGTCACTTCCCGACTGATATGCAAAGGTGACGGTTCCTGCGGCAAGCACTGCCGCCGCAGCCACTCCGGTCACCAGCCAAAGCTTTTTCTTCTTCATTCTGTCTTTCCTCCTGCTTCCTCTGTCTCAGACGCTCCGATCGTCTCGGTTTTTCCTGCGGTCTTAGTCTCTTCCATTTCTGTGGCTCCAGTCGCCTGTGTTTCAAACTTCACCGTTGCCTGTACGCCAGTAGTAAGTGTGCCATCTGTATTGTCCACGGCAACAATGACCGCATACGTCACATTGGACATGCTTCCGCCGGATGTTTTTTCCGATGCGATGGAATAGACGGTTCCGTCGATTGCTCCCATTCTGCTTCCACTGATCTGTACCTGCACGGTGTCGCCGACCGCAAGTTTTGCAATATTGTTCTGTGATACCTCCACAGAAATCAGAATCGTATCCAGATCGTAATAGCTTGCAAATGCGGTATTTTTGATCAGTGTATCCCCCGCCTCGTAAGTCACCGATGCAAGCGTTCCGTCACGGTCCGCACATACAACGCCATCCTCGATCGCTAAGAGTGCGCTCTGCTGTTCCTTCAGCTCATCCAGCGTATCCTGCGCTTCGTCCACAGCACTCCGCAAGTTTTCCAGCGAAGCTTCATACTCGGTATCTGCATATTTTCCCTCCAGAACCGCCTCTTCATACTGCTGTAAAAGCGCCGGCTGCGCCGTCGTCTCATTGCGCTCTGCCTCGTCGCAGGCGTCACTCAGCTCCTCCAGCTCGTCTGTCAGCTCCGCAATTTTCTCATTTGCCTCTGTCACCTTCGTGTTATATTCCTCGACCGCCTTCTGGAATGTCTGATTGGCAAGCTGCAGTGCACTGTTTGCGCTCTCCACCTCTGTCTGGTTCTGCGACAGGGCGTCGGCTGCATCCTGCACGGCAGTATAGTCCGCAGCCAGCTGATCTGCCAGCGCCGCAAGATCCGTGTAGGATGCTCCGGCTTCAATCTGTGTTTTCAGATTCGCCATATCCACGGCGTATGTCTCTTTTGCCGCCTGGCTGCTGCTCTGTGCATCAGAAAGCTGCGTCTGCTTTTCCGTGAGTGCCGCCTGCGCCGTATCGACTGCCGCCTGTTTTTCATTGATCCCGACCTGTGTGTAGTAGGTGCCGTTGTCAATGGCATCCTGATAATCGGAGATCTCCTCCACCGCCTCATCGTACGCTTCCTGCGCCTCGCTGGTCTTTACCGACAGCTCGCTGACTGCCGCATCATAAGTATCCTGCGCGGTGTCCGCTGCAAGTTTTGTGGAGGAAAGCTCGCTCTCCGCCTCCAGTACGCCGCTCTCAAAATCGATCTTCGCAGATTGCAGTGCAGTTTTCGCATCTGAAATGGCATCCTCGTAGTACGCTTTTGCATCAGCCATGCTCTCGTCGTCGATCTTGAATAAGGCGTCGCCCTCTGCCACGGTGCTTCCCGCTTCCACGTAGACTTCTTCCACCGTCATGGTCACCGCATTCACAGAAAAATCAGGCAGCTGGCTCTCTGTTTTCACCTGTGTGGTTCCTGTCCCGGAAAAGCTGCCGTCTTCCTGTCCGTCTGTCTCATCTATCTGTGTGTCCTCTTCCGTCTGATCCGCTGTGTCCGAAGCCGCTATCACATGATAGCCGACTCCGCTTCCCGCAACTGCGGCAGTCAGAATCCCGGCAAGTATTCCGTAAAATTTTCTGGAATGTTTTCCCAGGAGTTTGTGTACCCACGCTATTTTCATTGTTTCATCCTTTCCCTTCCGGCATTTCATCCTCTCTCATGTTTCACGGTAAGGATAGCATCGCTTTCTAAAGGGTAGCTGAATGTACTGTGACGGTTATGTGACGGAACCGTTAAATATCTGTGTTTCACGGCAGGCAGGGACACTTCCTTTGACAGATTAGGAAAAAAGTATTACAATACTCCCGTTTCTATAAATCTGTTACATTGGAGATTATTCATGAAGAAAATTGCTTTTTTTGATATCGACGGAACACTGACTTCCGAGATTGACGGTTCGATTCCGGAAAGTGCCGTCTATGCTATACGGGCGGCGCGGGCAAACGGGAATCTGATGTTCATCAATACCGGGCGCTGTTTTCAGAATGTGGAACAGCGTTTCCGTGATGTGGGTTTTGACGGCTTTGTCTGCGGCTGCGGCACAGATATCTACTGCGACGGTGCCGAAATCCTTCATGTCGCACAGACGCACGAGACCGTAATGAAGCTGCTTCTCGCAGCCAGGGAGTGGGATATCGATATCCTGTTTGAATCCAGGAAAGAGGTTGCTTTTGATCTGGCAAGACCGCTCCGGCACCCGGATGCCAGACGGCAATATGAGGCGTTTGAAGAACGCGGCTATGAGATGCCGGAGCACCTTGAGAATCCTAATTTTTTCTGTGATAAGTTTGTCCTATGGTTTGAGCACCCCGAGCAGCTTGCCGGTTTCCGTACCACAAGTGACCGCTATTTTGAGTGCATTGACCGGGGCGGCAATTTCCGCGAATTCGTTCCGCTCGGCTACTCCAAAGCCACCGGTCTTAACTATGTGCTTGATTATTACCGGATAGACAAAAAGGACGCCTATGCCTTCGGCGACAGCAACAACGACCTTCCCATGCTCACTGCTTTGACAAACAGTGTCGCCATGGGCAACGCCTCTCCTGCCACGCTTTTTGACAAGGTGTCCTATGTAACAAAATGTGCCAGCGAAGACGGCATCCGCCTTGCGCTGGAACATTTCGGTTTTATCTAAAGTCTGCGGTTATCCCTCACAAGCACCACAGCCATTACGATGGCTGTGAGAAGCTCGGATGCCGGGAACGACAGCCACACGCCATTGATGCCAAATACTGCGGCAAAAAGCAGCGAGCAGCCGATAATGCAGACAAATCCTCTCATGATCGATGTCACAAACGATTCCCGCGCACGTTCTGTCGCGCTTAAAAATCCCGCCCCCACAATATTGATTCCGGCAAACAGGAAGCCGATGAAGTAAAGGCGCATTCCCGTGTGAGCATACGCTGCCAGTTCCGCAGAATGTTCACTATTAAACAGGCTTACCAGAGAATCCGTAAATCCGTAGACGGCTCCGACGAGCACTACCGCGATGCCCAAAGCCGTGACAAGTCCGAGATTTCTTACTTTCCGGACAGATTTCACATCTCCTTTTCCGTAGCAGTCACTCACGATCGGCTGCGCTCCCTGTGACACTCCATTGAAGATTGCCATTGCCACAAGCGCAAAGTTCGCGATCACTCCGTAAGCCGCCACACCGATATTTCCCACAAGACCGAGAATCAGGAAATTGAACACGGTTGTGATGACTCCAGAAGAAATCTCCCCCACAAATGCCGGGAAGCCAAGCTGACACGCCCCGAATAACTGGGCGATGGACGGCGCGTGCAGCCGGAACCGCACAGTATTCTTTTTTCCAAGGAAATGCGCGCTGCAGATCAGAATGCTGATGATCGGTGATGCCGCCGTAGCGAGCGCCGCTCCCTCTAACCCCATGCCGAGCGGAAACATAAAAATATAGTCAAACAGGATGTTGGAAAAACTTCCCGCGAGGGTTCCTGCCATCGCTAAGGACGGCTGGTTATCGTTGCGTACAAATGCCATGATGACGTAGTTCATCATGAAAAACGGCGTAAACAACAGAAAGATCCTCGTATACCCGGTTCCAAGCGCCACAATTCCCGCATCGCCGCCCATCAGCGCGATGATTTTATCCGGGATAAAAACGCCCGCAAGTGTAAACAAAATTCCAATCATCCACACAAAGCAGATGGCATTGGAAAAATAGCCGTGCGCCCGCTCCTCGCCCTGCGCCCTTAAGATCGTAAAGCGCGTCGCAGAACCGACGCCGATCATCGAACCGATCGCAAAAATCAGATTGTAGATCGGTAGCACCAGATTTAAAACGGTAATTCCGTCCGTTCCCGCTGCCTTCGCAATAAAAAAGGTATCAGCGATGATATAACAGGAGATACCTAACATTCCGAATATATTCTGTGTGACATACCTGACAAATTGTTTTGTGACTGACATTTACTTTTCCCCGCAGTTCTTTTTCATGCTCATTGTTTCTTATCTTACATCCGGAGCGAACCGCATGTCAAGCTGTGGAGACGGCAGAATGCGGTGCTTCCCGGCTTGATATGAGATGGTATCTTTTTCGTTCCTTCGCTTTA
>ERZ1107006.3047-NODE-3047-length-11348-cov-4.050385_pt1 | contig 11348 bp, 11 predicted proteins | sample MGYA00403696_ERZ1107006 | MGnify/ENA primary metagenome ERZ1107006 (study PRJEB35170, sample SAMEA104062441) | human gut metagenome | biome: human gut; feature: human-associated habitat; material: faeces | place: Denmark | collected 2012-08-13 ...
CGAAACTTTTGAGACAGAAAAGATTGCATTAGTGTCAAATCCTATTCACACAGGTCCCAAGGAACCAGTAGTCTGGTATCAACTGGGAGAACTAATGAAAAATGCAAAAGAGCGCGTGAAAATTCATACACCATATATTATCTGCAATGATATGATGTATAATACATGGAAAGAGATTGCGGAGAGAGTTCCGGATTTTTCTATCATGACCAATTCGGTTGCCAACAATGGAAATCCGTTTGGTTCTGCTGATTATGCGAGAAACAGAAACAGAATTTTAAATACAGGAATTGATATCTGGGAGTATGAAGGCGGCTATTCTTACCACGGAAAAAGCATCCTGATTGATGATGATCTATCCGTAATCGGTTCCTTTAACATGGATATGAGAAGCACGTATCTGGATACGGAACTGATGCTTGTAATACGTAGCAAAGAGATTAATAAACAGTTGGAAGAAGGCATGATGGAATATGAAAGAGTGTCCCGACAGGTATTGGAAGATGGAACCTATCGTGATCCGTATCATGTAGAGCCAATTGCATTGACAAAGAAGCGTCAGACAAGCTTAAATCAGCGTATTCGTACATTGACTGCAAGGTTGACGGAAACACATACAACGGTCAGACTAAGGATGTAAATACCATTGGAGTAAAATCGGTACTTATTGTAAGTGACAGACTTTCAAATGATAAGGTGAAAACACTTACAAAACTTGTGTTTGATAACGCAAACGAACTTCAGCTTACTGTTTCGGCTGACCTTGATATTATAGAAAAAGATGCCGTAACAGGTGTAAATATTCCGTTCCACAGCGGTGCGGCAGAATATTACAGTGAAAAAGGCATTGAAGTAAAAACAGCAGAATAACTGCGAAAGGAATGTAAACATTGAGCATTACACTTGATATGTATCAGACAATCGCAGTTGCTGTAGTTGTACTGATATTAGGAGCTTTCCTTAAAAGAAAAATTTCTTTTCTTGAAAAATTCTGTATTCCCGCACCGGTAATCGGCGGATTGATATTCGCAATATTTACTTTGATTTGCTATTCTACAGGAATACTTGAAATTGATTTTGACGATACTTTAAAAGAAGTATGTATGGTATTTTTCTTTACCTCGGTAGGTTTCCAGGCAAACTTAAAGGTACTTAAAAGCGGTGGAAAACCGTTGCTTATTTTTCTTGTACTTGTAATTGTTCTTATAATAACTCAGAACTTCACAGCCATAGGACTTGCAAATCTTCTCGGACTTGATTCGCTTACGGGTATGACAACGGGTTCAATCCCAATGGTAGGCGGTCACGGTACGGCAGGTGCATTCGGTCCGGTGCTTGAGGACTTCGGTATTAGCGGAGCAACAACTGTATGCACTGCGGCGGCAACATTTGGTCTTATTGCAGGTTCGCTTATGGGTGGCCCAATCGGCAACAGACTTATTAAAAAGCACAATCTTCTTGAAACAATCAAAAATGATGACGATACTCTTCTTGTTGAAGAAGAAGAAAAGCACGAAAGACATTTTTCGATGTATGCGCCGGCTGTATTTCAGCTTATAATTGCGGTAGGCATCGGCACGATATTTTCAAAATTGCTCTCGCTCACAGGTATGACATTTCCAATCTACATCGGAGCAATGATTGCAGCGGCAATTATGCGTAATATCGGCGAATACACAGGCAAAATCACAATTCATATGGGTGAAATTAACGACCTCGGCGGTATTTGCCTTTCGCTTTTCCTCGGCATTGCAATGATTACACTAAAACTCTGGCAGCTTGCTGACCTTGCACTTCCGCTTGTTATATTGCTTGCAGGACAGGTAGCTCTAATGTTCCTATTCTCTTATATTGTGGTTTTCAATGTAATGGGCAGGAATTACGATGCGGCGGTATTAGTAGCCGGTACTTGCGGATTTGGTATGGGCGCAACTCCTAACGCTATGGCAAATATGCAGGCAATCTGTGAAAAGTATGAGCCTTCTGTAAAAGCATATCTGATTATTCCTATAGTAGGCAGCTTGTTTGCAGATTTTCTTAACAGCCTTACAATCACATTCTTTATTAATCTGTTGTAAAATGGAGGTAATATTATGAAGGATAAGGATAAATATTTTGTAGAAACCGAAAACCTTGCTTTTCCTGAAATTCACACAGGTAAGGTAAAGCAAATATCAAGCGAAAAACCTAATGCCGACGAATCTGTTATTTATGATACAGTGGCAGTTCCCGAAATTCATATAAAAAAGAAAAAAGATAAGCACAGCAAATAATAACAAAGAGCCGTACATTAATTTGTGCGGCTCATTTTGTCAGTCTTTAAATAAAATTTGATAATTTAGCATATATGACAAAAAGTGATTGACAATGCTTGTTATATATAGTATAATGATAGTCTTAAAACAGGCTAAACTTTGTTTATATCCGGGGATGTAAAGGCTTCGACGGGGAGCGTGAACCTCGGTAAGCGAGCAGTGGTGCGGAGAGCCACTATAAAATCCGCAACTTTTAAAATAACTGACAAAACTACAGTTAGATTAGCAGCGTAAGCTGCTCGTTCCTGCATAGAGCACCACGGCTATGCAAGGGGCGTCGATTAGTGGTAAATGTGAATGCGGCAGTGCCTCGGGCAGCATCACACATTAGAGGCTACCGAGCCGTATAACCTGTTGTCGGGTGCTGCGGTAAGGGAATTTTAAAACGACAACTACGCTCGTAGAAAGCCTTGGCAAATACTTTTCGGACAGGGGTTCGATTCCCCTCATCTCCACCAAATAAGAACCGCAATTTTGATACAAAGCGTATCTTAATTGCGGTTCATTTTTATCTCTTAAAAACGGCTTGTAATCAGTATTTACGGCATTTTTGCCGATTAGTAAAGTGTCAGAGTGAATAAAAAATACGGCTGTTTTGTAATAAAAAAGGCAGCCGTTGAGTGTGTTTTTAGAGCCGATTTTTTATTCTGACACAAAACTTTTTGACCGTTTCATTTTTAAAAATAAGCGTTTCATTTTTCAAAATCAGAATTTATAACGGATGTCCTGTTTTTGGTTCATCTGTCTTGTTAAAATAAACACATAAATAAAAGAAAACTGATTGACTATTATGTAAAATAATGATACTTTTATTATGAGGTGATTGTATGTGTACTCCGCATTTTGAAATTCAGAACGGTGTTCTGACAAAGTGCAGAATGTCGGGAGTAGAAGAAAATGTGACTGTAACAATTCCTGACGGTGTAACAAGCATCGGAAAAGATGCTTTTGGGGGTTGTGACGCACTGAAAAGCATAACAATTCCTGACAGTGTGATAAGCATTGGGGATAAGGTTTTTGCTGGATGCACAACCTTGGAAAACATAACAATACCAAACGGTGTAATAAACATTGAAAATTATGCCTTTGCAGGATGTAATTCGTTGCAAAGCATAAATGTAAGCGAGGGTAATTCCAATTATTTGTCTTGTGGAGGTGTATTGTTCGACAAGTCCAAAAGCGTACTTATTAAATATCCGGAAGGGGAAAAAGATACATCTTATATCATTCCTGATGGCGTAACAAGCATAGGTGATTTTGCTTTTATGTATTGTATATCATTGAAAAGCATAACAATTCCCGAAAACGTTACAAGCGATGAGGTCACGGTGACAGTCAAGGTAAACCCGATTGCCATGAAAATGTGGGCACTGAAATATTCAAGGCATATCAAGGTCATTTTTCCGCAAAGCCTTGTTGATGAAATTAAGGCTGATATTGATTTTGCTAAGAAAAATTATGAATAAAAAGGAGTAATTATTGATGAAACAAATTAATTTAAACAAAATTAACTGCTGGATTATTAATCTTATGCCATTTCCTAAGGATGAAAGATATTCATCTGAGGTTTTACCTTTTCAACAAGAATGCATTAAAAATAATATTTTTGGTATGGGTTGGGCGACAAAAATAATTGACGAAATTGCAGACAACGAAGAGATTACTGAAGAAAACAAAGCAAAGTATGAATCAATGGTTGAAATAGACCGTCCTCAATACAAAGAATCATATAAGTCCGCACTTAAAATGTACCAAAACATTGCTGACGGCGATTTAGTGATAATGCGTCTGAAAAATTCTCATTTCTATTTAGGCAGAGTTGATGGCAAGGCAAAGTATATTCAAAGATTTTCTGTTAATGGTGCTAATAGGCTATCATGGGGATGTAATGTAAAGGAATGGTTTGAATTTGAAAATGAAGAAGAATTACCATCTGATATAATTGGAAGATTTTCACAAAGATATCATTCTACCATTCAGAGAGTTGCAAATAATAAATTAAAAATTATGATAATTGCATCTTATGAAAGAGCATCCAAGACTACGGAATTTAATATCCCTAAGCCCTTGTTAAATCAAGATAATTTTGTAACGAGTTTAAACTATATGGAGTTGGAGGACCTCGTTAGTCAGTTTATTTATGAAAGGCATTATAAAGAGGGATATATTTTATTGCCCTCTTCCTGTAAAATTAACAAACAAAATTATGAATTTAGCTTTGTAAGCGTAAATAGAAATCCTATAACCTGCCAGGTCAAAAATCAAAGTGACGACATTATTCCAAATGAATATAATGATGAAAAGAGTTATGATAAAATCTATCTTTTTTCAGGAAGCAGCGGCGGCGTGCTGGATTACATCTTCCAGCAGGCTGTTCAGCGGCTTCCCGTTCTCTGCAAAATGCTCCGATACTTTGATACGGATTTTCCCCATGACAAAATACTGGGTGCCGTCCGCAGCGGTAAGCATCGTGCCGCTGTTGTTGGTGTTATTTTCGCTCTTGGCTTTTACCATAGGCATTTACCTCCATAAATGAAATATGCCCGACAAGGCAATGTCAGGCTGGTGTGGCGCAGGCTGTTCCAATGTCAACCAAACCGTGTCAACCGGCACAAAAGACTTTGAAAACAATCCGCAGGCGCTCTATTATTCTATTTTACTTTTTCTTTGATTTCTTGGTTGACATGGTTGACAAAGGGGAGAAGTGCCTGAAATATCAGGTTTTTTCCTGTCAACCGGCTGTCAACCGAAACGTCAACCAAACTGTCAACCGGCGGCTTTTTCAGAATGGAAGCTCCATCTGCCGGGCTTCTTCCTCCGTGGAGATTCGCCAGACCTCGCCGATGAATCGTGATTTCTTCTCTACTATCTCGTCCTGCCCCTCCTGTAATATCGTGTTGTATGTCTCTATCATCGCTTCTCCGAATTGCTGGTGAGCAGCTTGCCCAGCTCATCCATAAATGTATTCACATCCTTGAACTCTCTGTACACTGATGCAAATCTTACATAGGCTACCTGATCAAGATCCTTGATCTTATCCATGACTATCTCACCTATGGTCGTGCTCTCTATCTCTCTCACTTCCATGTTGAAGATGGTGTTCTCTATGTCATCTATGCACTTTGTGACTGCTTCCGCTGAAACCGGACGCTTATGGCATGACTTTATGACACCTGACTCTATCTTGGAACGGTCATAAGTCTCTCTGTTCTTGTCCTTCTTGATGACTATGAGCGGTATGGTCTCCACCTTCTCATATGTGGTAAATCTCTTACCACAGGCGTCACACTGTCTTCTTCTTCTGATCGCACTTCCATCCTCCGCTGGTCTGGAATCGATAACCTTTGTATCATCTGCTGAGCAAAATGGGCATCTCATATAATTTTCTCCTTATATCTCCCACCTTCGGCGGGACCTTCTTACGATATTATCTTTACTGGGCACTTGGCCTTACATGCTCCACAATTTGTACACTTCTCCGGATCTATGTGAGCAAGGTTTCTGTCTATCGTGATGGCTCCAGCCTCACAGTTCCTTGCACACAGTGTACATCCGATACATCCTGCGCTGCAGGCCGCCTTGACCTGAAGTCCCTTGTCGTGGGAATTACATCTGACAAGTCTCTCTGCGTCATAAGGAACCAGTTCTATCAGGTGTCTTGGGCACTCTGTGACACATTTGCCGCATGCCTTACACTTCTCCTTATTAATTACCGCAATTCCATCTATAATGTCAATAGCCCCGAACTCACATACTGCCTTACATGAACCATAACCTGTACATCCGTATGTACATGCCTTTGGTCCGTTGTTGGGATTGTTCTGTGCCAGTTTACAGTCTCTTGGGCCAACATACTCGTATACATTCTTTGCCTTCTCGCAGTCTCCTGCACACTTGACAAATGCCACATACCTTGTATTTTCAGCGTTTTCCACGCCCATAACCTCACTGATCTTCGCTGCCACTGCCTCGCCTCCAACAGGACACGCTGATGGCGGCATCTCGCCCTTGGCGATGGCCGCTGCCAGACCATCACATCCCGGATATCCACATCCACCGCAGTTATTTCCTGGAAGCAGCTCTCTTACTGCTATTTCTTTCTCATCTACTTCTACCTTAAATTTCTCTCCTGCGACACCCAGAAGGATACCTATCACAATACCTACGCCTGCGACAACTGCCACAGCTATCAATATTCCTGTCATATCCGCACCCTCCTTATATCAATCCTGAGAAACCGAAGAACGCAATCGCCATAAGACCTGATGTGATGAGAACTATAGGGGTTCCCTTGAACGCCTCAGGTATAGGGCTGTGCTCAAGTCTCTCTCTGATTCCTGCAAGTATCACTATGGCTATAGTAAATCCGACTGCAGAGCCACATCCGTTGATGGTACTCTCAAGTATACCGTAACCGCTCTGTACATTTGAGAGAGCGATACCAAGCACGGCACAGTTGGTCGTGATCAGTGGAAGGTAAACTCCAAGTGATTCATACAATGACTTGACCTTCTTCTTGAGGAACATCTCAACAAACTGTACAAGTGCTGCGATCACAAGGATGAACACTATGGTGTTGAGGTACTCAAGTCCGAATCTTCTCAGTATGCCATAATACACAACGCTGGTGACAAATGAAGCTATGGTCATGACGAACACAACCGCTGCTCCCATTCCGGTTGCTGTGTTGACACTCTTGGACACTCCAAGGAAAGGACACAGTCCGAGGAACTGGCTGAGGATAACATTATTTACAAGTGCCGCTCCGATGGCTAACAATAAAATATTCATTATCTCTTACCTCCCTTTCCTTTTTTCTTCTTTATATGAGCCATTGTCTCCTTGAGCTTTATGTCGGAATCTGCTGGCTCGTTCTCTGCAGAGTGTTCTGGCTGCTCTGCTTCCGTCGGCTGATCCGTTGATGGCTGCTCTGCTGCCACTTTGTCTGCTACTTCCTGTTCTGCTGCTGGCTGCTCTGTTGACTTCTCATTCTGGAGATTGTCCTGACTGTCTGACTGAGTCTCTGTAACAGTCTGTTGCTCCTCATCTGGCGTCTTTTCCTGCTGAACTTCCTCAGCATGCTCCTTAAGCATCTTTCCTGTCGCATTCGGAACAAGCTTTATGTCGGCGAGGACTGACTCTCTGGTCGGTGCATATGGGCTGAGTCTTGGCTCATCTTTCTTCGCCTCATCTGGCTTGTCAGCCTCTGGCGCTGTATTCTTTGCTGCATCCTTATCTGCCGCTGCAGGTGTCTCTTCCTGCTTCTTAACCTGTTTTGCATCCGCTGAAGGTTTCGCCGGAGCCTCTGCTGCCTTTACAGGAGCCGGAGTCTCTGAAACCAGCTTGCCACAACATGCTGCATTGATACAGCCTGCACATGAGTCCGGTCTGCATGCTGCCGGGATCTCCTCTCCATTTGCCAGTGCCTCGGCTGCCTTCTTTGCATTTCTCTTGTTGATAAATGCTATGATGAATGCAAGCACGAAGAATGCACCAGGTGCAAGTACGAATATTGTTATAGGTGTGTACAGGCTGAGTGCATTGCCTATACCCTTTATAATTCCCGATGAGTTCTGAAGTAAGTTGCCATCTCCAAGTATCTGGAATCCAAATACACAGCCCTTTCCGACAAGCTCTCTGAACATTCCTATAAGTGTAAGGCCAACTGTAAATCCAAGGCCCATTCCAAGTCCATCAAATATAGATGGAAGTACCTTGTTCTTGGAAGCATATGCCTCGGCACGACCAAGGATGATACAGTTTACAACTATAAGTGGTATATACAGTCCAAGGCTGCTGTTGAGTGATGGCAGGTACGCCTGCAGCAGAAACTGTATGATAGTAACAAACGAAGCTATGATAACTATAAATGATGGTATTCTGACCTTATCAGGTATAACCTTTCTGAGTGCTGAGATCATGAAGTTGCTGAGCACCAGGATACATGTGGTCGTAAGTCCCATTCCTGCGCCATTGATAGCTGATGATGTAACCGCAAGTGTCGGACACATTCCAAGCATCTGTACGAAGGTCGGGTTCTCTTTCACAATACCATTATATAAACGCTCTGTACATTTTCCCATTACTTGTCACCTCCGTTCGACGCTGCAGATGAATCAGCAGCACCACCATTTATGGACTTCACATACTCAAGTCCCGCATTCACCGCATTGGTAACCGCATTTGTTGTGATGGTAGCTCCTGACAGGGCATCTATCTCCTCGTCCACTGTTGCACCTGACTTGGTGTACTGGAACTTGTCGACCTTCTTTCCTGCAAACTGCGACTTGAAGCTGTCTGTGTCAGCCTCCATACCAAGTCCTGCAGTCTCTGAGAGTGACAGGAATGAAATTCCATTTGTCGTTCCATCCGCTCTGACTCCCATGGCAAGCTGAAGGTCTCCACTATACGCCTCATGTGATGTGACAGTCACAACATATCCAAGTGCTGAACCATCGCTGCCCTTTGCTTCCACGATCTCATCTATATCTGCGTTATATCCGGCATCTGACAGGATCTTTGCAGCCGCATCGGCATCAAAGTCAGCATAGCTGTCAAACGAATCCGCATCATCGAATACCGCCTTGTATGCCTCTTCCTTTGCTTTCTGCTCTGTAACTGCTATAGGATCCTTTGTGATCTTATATACATAAGCCAGTGCAAATCCTGCTATGACTGTGATTATCATGATTGCTATAGTTGCTATAACAATCGACTTTGTATCCATCTTGGACTTTGTTCCGGCTGTGTCACCCTGGGCTGCAAGCTCTGCCCCCTCTCCAAAGCTCTTCGGCTGTGTCCATCTCTCAATGAGTGGCACAAGCAGGTTGGAGAATATGATCGCATATGATACGCCCTCTGCTGATCCTCCGTATATTCTGAAACAGAATGTGAGTATACCAAGTATCACACCAAACACAACCTTACCCGCAGGTGTGATAGGTGATGTAACATAGTCAGTTGCCATAAAGAATGCTCCAAGCATCAGACCACCACCGCACAGGTGTGCTGCGAGGAATGTAAGATCAAAACCTCTACCCGATGCAACCGCATATATCATAATGAGCACCGCAAATGTTCCTATATATGTAAATGGAATAACCGGCTTTATAACTCTTCTGATCAGAAGATAAGCCGCACCAACAAGTAAACATACAACTGATGTCTCACCTATGGTTCCCGGTATATTTCCAAGAAACATATTGAGTACATTGACATTTGCCAGATTCCCTGTGTTCTTGAGTACTGCAAGAGGTGTAGCAGTTGTCACACCATCATACGAGAATGATGTCATTCTTCCTGCAAATGATATGAGAAGGAAACATCTTGCGCCCAGCGCTGGATTCATGAAGTTGAATCCCAGTCCTCCAAAGAGCTGTTTAACTATTATAATGGCAAATGCACTTCCGAGTATCGCCATCCACACCGGTACATCCGGTGAGAGGTTCAGTGCAAGAAGAAGTCCTGTTACAACTGCACTGAGATCGCTTATGGTTACTTTTCTGTTCATCATCTTCTGGTACAGCCACTCAAACAGCACGCATGAGACCACGCATGTGAGTATAAGTATCATAGCGTTCAGCTCGAAGTTGATGATTCCAAATACGGTTGCCGGAAGCAAAGCAATGATCACATCCAGCATAATGCTCTGTGTACTTCGTTTATCTCTGACATGTGGAGATGACGAAATCTTAAATGTATTATCCAATGTGTACACCTCCTACTTCTTTTTATTTGCAATGATGGATTTTCTTGTTCCCGCAATGGTCTGTGTCAGATGTCTCTTCGCCGGACACACATACGAACAGCATCCACACTCACAACACTCCATTCCGTTGTGAGCCAGGAATCCCTCTGTATCCCCATGCTCAGCCAGTGAAGCAAGCATCGAAGGAACAATACGTCCCGGACACACATCAACACAGCGTCCGCATCTGATACAGTTGCTCGGTTCAAGGTCTGCCACCTCGTCATGTGTCATACACAGCAGTGCCGACACTCCCTTGGTTGCAGGAACATCCAATGAGAAAAGTGCCTTTCCCATCATAGGACCGCCTGAGATCACCTTCTCAGGAACCACACCATCCTTAAATCCACCCGCAGCCTCTATAAGCTCCTGACAGTTTGTTCCTATCCTCACCATAAGATTGCATGGATTCTCTATGGCATCACCTGTTATGGTGACTATCCTTGTGTAGAGTGGTCTTCCCTCTATAACTGCCTCATATATGGACACGATGGTATCAACATTGTGAACTATACATCCAGCATCCGCTGGAAGCATCTTGGAGTTGACATATCTTCCAGTGTTAGCATATATGAGCTGACGCTCGGCACCCTGAGGGTACTTGGTCTTCATCACATGGACTTCGATCTTGTCATTGTCCTTTACCTTATCCCTGAGAAGTTCTATTGCCTCTGGCTTATTATCCTCTATGGCGATGATTCCCTTTGCATGATCAAACAGATTGATACATATCTCAAGTCCCAGTATCAGCTTGTCCGGTTCCTCCATCATCCTTCTGTAATCCGAAGTAAGATATGGCTCACACTCTGCGCCATTTACTATTATGTAGTCGATCGCATCCTCGTTCTTCGGGGACAGCTTGACATTTGCAGGGAAACCGGCGCCGCCCATTCCTACTATTCCGGCCTCCTTTATGATCTCCTTCACATCCTCTCTATACAGAGTGGACAGATCTTTTACATTTGCTGCAAAGTCGATCTCCTCAAACAGGCCATCATTCTCTACAACTATTGATTCAACCTTTGATCCACCAGGCACATATCTCGGCTCGATTGCCTTGACCTTTCCCGATATGGATGAATGTATATTCGCTGACACGAAGCCACTGGTCTCCGCAATCTTCTGACCAACCAGGACTCTGTCGCCCTTCTTCACTATAGGTGTGGCCGGTGCCCCTATATGCTGACTCAGCGGGTACACGCAGTCACCTTTTGGAAGGTATTCTCTGACAGGCTTTTCCATTGACAATTCTTTGCCTTCATATGGATGAATTCCGCCCAGAAATG
>ERZ1107006.3048-NODE-3048-length-11346-cov-2.546187_pt1 | contig 11346 bp, 8 predicted proteins | sample MGYA00403696_ERZ1107006 | MGnify/ENA primary metagenome ERZ1107006 (study PRJEB35170, sample SAMEA104062441) | human gut metagenome | biome: human gut; feature: human-associated habitat; material: faeces | place: Denmark | collected 2012-08-13 ...
AAGAGCCACAACCCCACCGCCGCAGCCCCGACCAGCGCTGTCACCGCCACCATGATTGCAAATCGCTGCTTGATATTTGTGCTCACTTGAACCTCCAGGAAGACGGGCGGGGAGGCTCATCGCCGCCCCGCCCTCTTCGATCGACCGGGACCCGGCTACTTCTCGGGACCCTCGTCAGTGGATCCCTCGCCAACTGATGCGTTTCGACGGATGCGGCCGCGAAGCGCGTATGCGCCCGCAGCGCCGCGCCGCCGCAGAGGATCAAGGCGCTGATCAGAACCCATACGGGAAGCAGGTCGCCTCCCGTCTTGTCGTAGGGGGTGCCGAGAGTCTCGGGGTTGTCGACGACCACGGTCTGCCCCTCGTCCTCGAGGTCCTGATGTACCGCGATGACGTTCCCGTTCACGTCGAGCACCTCCTCGAACGCCACGAGGGAGGCGCCCTCCTCGAGCTGGAAAGCATCGAACTCGAAGGTGATCTCTACGGTTCCCTCAGAACTTTCCGCCACGAACTCCGCGGTTGAGGTCACCGGATTGCCTTCCGAGTCCTCAAGGGGCATGCCAGTCGCCTTGTCCATGATGGTGCCGTGGGCAGTATAGGTTTCTCCTGCGACGAGCCCCTTGTACTCGGTGACCGTCCCGTTCTCGACCATGTGGTCGCCGTCGGCGGCGTCGACGAGCGTGGTGCCGATCTCGACGACCGTGACGGACTGGCCCTCGTCCTCGATATCCTCGTGCACCGCGAGGACGGTGCCTTCGGCGTCGAGCAGCTTCTCGAACACCACCAGGCGGTGACCGCCGAGGCCGGAGGAATCGAATGAGAGCTCTACCGTCTGGGTACCCTCGGCAGCTTCGGGCGTGAACTCGACGGTCGCGGCCACGTCAGTCGCGAGAAGCCCCTCGCCGCTTTTCAGCGGCTCGCCCGTCTCGGCATCCATCAGCGTCGCCTCGAGCGTATAAGAGCCTCCAGGGGTCAGACCCTCGAAGGCCACCTCGTCAGCGATGATGACCTCGGAGCCCGTCACGAGCTTGTCGCCGTCGGCGGCGTCGGCCGCCGTGGTGCCGATGTCGACGAAATGGACCGTCTGGCCCTCGTCCTCGATATCTGCGTGGACTGCTACCTCGATGCTATCCTTCACGAGGCTCTCGAAGGCCACGACGTCCTCGCCCGCGAGCAGGCTCGCGTCGAAGGTGAACTCGATGTCCACCGACCCGTTCGTGTTGTTCGCCGTGAACTCCTTGGTGGCGGTCACGGGATTGCCCTCGGCGTCGAGCAGCGGCTCGCCGGTGGACTTGACCATGAGCGTGCCCGTGAGGGTGTACGTGCCTCCGAACTCGAGGTTCTCGTAGTAGACGGTATCCACAATCGTCGTCTGCTCGTTTGCCTGGGCGATCTGGTCACCGTCGGCCACTTCGGTTGCCCGCGTTCCGATCCTCGGCCCCTCCTGGTCGTCGAGCGTCATCCAGACGGCCTCCGCCACGCCGGAGTCGCGCTCGATCCAGAAGGCCTTGGTCACGAGCTCGTAGCCCTCGTTCGCCTCGCAGGGAAGCTCCTCGAGCGTGTACTGGCCGTACGGCAGCGCGCCGAGCGCGTCGTTGGCGGGAGCCGACGAGCCGTCCTCGCCCAGCCCGAACCAGATGCCCGCCGACGGGTCCATCATACCGGCCGTGATGCGGTCGGCTTCGAGCAGGACGTCGTTTCCGTTGGTGTTGGCGGTGTGCCTGTTCCAGCTCGCCTCGGTCGAAGCCTGGCCGTTGCGGTCGGTGACCAGCACGTGCGTCTCGCCGGTCGCCACGTTGGAGATGGCGAAGGGAACCTGCAGGCTCGCGTTGGTGTCCTCGGCCTTCTTGGAGAGCTTGAGGTCGTTGCGGACGACCTGGTTGTAGAAGGTGAGCTCGCCGCCTTCCGCGTCCGCCGTCACGACAAGGCCGTCGGTCCGGATCTCGAAGGTCTTCGGCTCGCCGTCGGTGAGCAGGTAGGAGTCGTTGGTCGCGGTCTCCTGGATGGTGTAGGTGCCGTAGGGCAGCGCGTCGGGCGCGGTCTTCGCGATGTAGGAGCCGATTTCCTCGTCCCACTCGGTCTCGATGGCGGCGACGACCTCGCCCGGCTCGTACCAGGCATCGCCTACGAGGACCTTGTTCTCGGAGGCGTTCGTTATGGCGAACTCGATGCCGGAGAGCGTCGTGCCGACGCCTTCTGCTGCATGCCCGTTCCCGCCGACCGCCTCGGACTCGCCGAGCTCCGCGTCGGCCTTGGTCACCTGCACGCCGCCGCGTATCGCGTCGTCATGCACGGGGTCGCCGGAAAGGTCGACGACCTGGCCGTCGCCCTCGATGGCGAACCCGAGCTCGCCTTCCCAGGGAAGGTAGCCTTCCGGAGCGTTCGCCTCAACGATGCGGTAGGTGCCGCACGGCAGCGCGTCGCTCGCGGTCTGCGCGGTGTAGGCCGAGCCGTCCCAGGAGGTGGAGATGGTCATGACCGTCTCGCCGTCTGCGTAGCTGTGGCCGTTCACGTAGGAGTTCATCCCCGATGCGTTGACGATGGCGAACTCGGCGCCCTCGAGCGAGGCGTCGCCCTGCTCGCCTGCGCCGGCTTGCGCATCGACCTTGGCGATCTTCACGCCGCCGCGCTCCCACGTGAAGCTGGCGAGCGTCTGGGCGTCTGATCCCGCATGGATCCTGATGGCCGAGAATCCCGTGGAGACCTCGTTCGCACGTGCGTTGACCTGGCTCCACACGTCGCCCGCGATCTCGCGCTCCGCCCAGGAGGCGAACTCGGCGCTCGTGCCGTAGGTCGCCTCGGCGGCAGATCCCAGGTTGGCGTACGAGAGCAGGATGTGGCTCGCCACGCGGTACTTGTCCTCGTCCATGCCGCTTCCGTCGTACCAGGAGCTGGGCCACATGGACGCGTCGAAGCCGGGTGCCCCATAGGAGAACCACATGGCCGCCGCCAGATCTCCCGCCTCACTCGTCGGATAGGTTCCCGCATCGGGCGTGGAGCGCGACGGCTCGATGCAGTAGGCGTCGTTGCCGTTGGCGCTCATCTGGGTCGTCTCGTATCCGGCATAGGGGATGCTCTTGCCGATCGAGACGTTCACGTTCCCGGAGGCATATGCCTTGGTCGGGACGATGGCGACGGACAGCACGAGCGCCATCGCCATGGCGACCCGCACGATTTTCGAGGAGGTTATCCTCTCCATCGTCTTCTCTTTCATTTCTCGCGCACCTCCTCCTACATCGCGATGCTCTCGCGGCTCTGGGCGGCGCGCCTATCGCCGTTTCCCAGGCGCTCCGAGCCCTCGCGCGCGCCGCGCGCCTTCTCGGAGAGGCTCTGCAGGTACTCGCTGCGGTTGCGGTCGAGCGCCTCCTTGATCTGCGCCGGCATGACGCGCACGATGTCCTTGGCGGGCTTTCCTCGCTCGTCGAGCACCGGCTGGCCGTCCTCGTCGAGCACGCTTTTCTTGAGCCACACCTCGCGATCCGTCAGAAGCGGGATGTCGCGGTAGTTCTCGCCGCGGTAGCGGGATTCGTTTACGAACATCGGGCTGAACTGGTAGTAGCTCACGTCAACCCCGTCGACCACCGTGCCCTTCGGCAGCGTCACGGAGTTGAAGGTGCGTACCTCTCCGGTCTCCCGGTCGGTGTACTCGATGTCGGTCCGCACGAAGTTCTTGTGGAGCGTGAGGTAGGTGTTCTTCTTCTCAGGCATTCCATGCCCCTTTCTTTGCATCCTCGCAGGCGGTTGTCGATGTGGAAGCCCGCCTGCCTGTCCGTACCGTCGAAAGCCCCTCAGCCGTCCAAGGCGATCACCCCCTTTCAGAGATCCTTCCGACAAGATCAAACCCCGGATACGATGTCGCGCGCCCAAGCGCCGCTCTTGACGAGCGACAGGATCAAAAGCACGCACATCGCCAGGTACTGGAGCGCGTAGGTGAGCCCGGTCGCGATGCCGTCGATGGGGGTTCCCGTCGAGGTGCTCGCCCCGGTGAGCCCGCCCAGGATGAGCGGGAAGGCGACGAGCAGGATCAGGATGATGAGCCCCGCCAGGCACACCGCGGTGAAGTTCTTCAGGTAGCCGATGCCTATCTGGCGCGTGTCGTCGAGCGCCATGAGCGAGAGCGGGATCGGGCCGAACGCCGCCATGACGTAGAGCTGGATGGCGCGCGCCCAGCACACGACGAGCGCCACGATGTAGGCCCCGAGCACCACGACCCAGCTGATGACGGATACCAGGAGCAGCGCGATGAGGGCCGGAACGTCGTCGTCTTCGGTCACCACGCTCACGGCAGAGAGGTCCATCGCGCCGCCCGCGCCGAAAAGCGCCATCGTGCGGTCGATGGCGAGCCCCACCACCGAGTAGATCGCCTCCATGAGCTCGAAGCTGTTCTGTATGAGGAACAGGAACACCGCGAAGAAGACCAGCAGGAAGACGACCTCCTTCACGCCGGGGAAGGAGGCGTTGCCGTCCATGCGCTGGCTTATCTGGATGAGCTTCACCGTGAACACCAGCCCGAGCACCCCGCATCCGATGGGAAGCACTGCGGCGTCCCAGACCCCTCGCGCGATGTCGTACATGGAGACATCTCCTGCGGTCGTGAGCATCTGCGAGAAGTCCGCGCCGATGATGCCCTCGTAGCCGATGCTCGAGAGCACCGCCACCTGGTTGGTGAACATCCAATTGCACGCATCCCGCAGAAGCCCGGCGAGCCATGCGTTCACGTCGTCGGCGATGCTCGCGTAGGCGGGAGACGCCGGGACGAGCATGAGCGTCGCGAAGAGCAAGGTGGAGGCGAACGCGATGCGGAAGCGCCTGTCTGAGATCATCGTCGCCACCCGCCTCATAGCGCGCTCAGCTCCCCGCTCGCGCGGTCTAGGGAGAGCTGAACGATCGTCGATGCTGCGTCGTTCAGGTGGAAGGACGTTGTGAGGACGTCCTCGTTGCAGTCGATGTAGACCTCGCCGTCCCAGGTGGCGAGCGTCGCCGTCGGGGATGCGATCGACGCCCTCTGCGCGATGGCGGAGGCGATCTCGGGATCCTCGGCATCGAGGAGGTCGTTTAGCTCAGAGGGGTGCGCGGCAAGCTCGAGCCCGGCATCGGAGCCTTCGGCGATGAGGTAGTTCTTCGACAGCGAGAACGCGTCGCAGGAGATGCTCTTTCGGCCTCCCGCATCGCTTATGGAGAGCAGTGTCTGGGAGGCGGCCTCACCCGCCGAGCGCGTGAAGGATATCTGCGCCGAGACGCCAGCGTCGGCGGACTCCTCTGAGAGCACCTCGTAGTACATCACCTGCACCCCGGCCTCTCCAGACTCGACGATCGTCGAGTCGGAAAGCGTGAGCGTGCACGCTCCGTCCTCGCTTTCCTAGGTGGTGCCCGCATAGCCCGCGAGCGACTCGTCCGCCTTCTCTATCTTCTGGCTTCGCTCCTCTACGGGAACGACGGCCTCGGGTTCGCTCGGCTCTATCGCGCAACGCGCGAGCCCTGCCCCTATCAGGATCGCTGCGGCGCCCGCGGCGCATATGGCCATCAGTTTCGTCTTCTTGTCCATCTTCTTGCTCCTTGTCTATCGATACGACAGGGCGCAGGTGAAGCTCGAGATCCCGCTTGCGATCTTCACGACCTCGCCCCGATGGGGCGCGTGGATGTAGCGGTCGCCCCCTATGTAGATGCCGACATGCCCCATGCGGTAGAGGATGTCGCCGGGCTGCGCCTCCGAGAGCGCGATCTTCTTTCCCTGCGCGTACTGGGCCTCGGTGTTGCGCGGTATCGAGATGCCGGCCTGCTTGTAGCAATACTGGGTGAGCCCGCTACAGTCCAGGCCGACGCCCGGGGTCGTCCCGCCCCACACGTAGGGGACACCGAGCTGGCTGTAGGCGGCGGAGACGATCGCATCTGCCAAGACCGCCCCGGACCTGAAGTCCTCCAGGCTCATGCCGTCGAAACGGTAGAGGTTGTAGGTCTCCATGGTGGATTTCAGGCTCTCGACGTAGCTCGAGCTCGTCGCCCATCCCGCGTCCTTGAGCCCCTCGGCCATCTTGTCCGAGTCGTGGTTCGCAATCGCCTCGCGTATGAGCGCGTTTGACGCGTAGCGATCGGCCTGCAGGAAGACGCGGCTGCGGAAGCGGATGCACTCCGCGTCGCCGACGAAGCTGATGAAGTCCGCCGTGATGGTGACCTGCTCGCCGCCGTACTCCTCGCCGGTCCTCCACGAGCTCTTCCCCGCGACCTCCTCGCACAGCGCATACGAGCTCGACCACTTCATGCCGAACAGGTTGTGGTCCTGCGTGGCGAGCCCCGAGAGGTGGTCGCCCTGCCCCGACTCGACGATGATCTGCGCGATCGTGCATCCTGCGGGGTGCCCGTACTCCTCCTGACACGCGAGCGCCTCCTCGACCATCTCGTAGGTGATGTAGGGCGGCAGCCCCTCGAGGGAGGCTTTGGACGCCTCGTTTTCCCAGAACCCGAAAAGGGCGCTCACGATCTGGGAGATTGCGAGCACGGCGAGCAGGAACGCCACGACCGCTGCGAGCACGCCTGCCACGGGGACGGCGACCGACGAGACCGCGCTCACGACCGCGCCCTTGCCGCCGGCGGATGCCGCAGCCTTCGCAGCCCCGGCAGATGCCTGGCTGACGGCCGCATGCCGGGCCTTCGCGGCAGCGCCTTGACCGAAGGCCCCCGCCTTGGCATGCTTTGCGGCCCCTTTCAGCGGGCCTTTAGGCTTCGAGGCGGCAGTAGCCTTCTTGGAGGCGGAATGCCGTGCGATGACGGAGCGTGCGCCGCGGAAGGTGTTGCTCGCCTGTCCGATGCCGGAGAGCTCCTCGGAGTCGTCCGCCTCGGACGCGGCGGCATCGGCGATCGCGCGCTTGAGGTTCCCCTTGGCCTGGGCGGCGAGGCGGGATTTCACCTTCGGCCTGCCCGCACCGACAGGGGAGGGTTCGGCGAAGTCCGCCCTGCCCCGCCCCGGAGATTCGCCCTTCGATGAGAGCACCTCGCCCGCGCGCTCGGTCGATCCTTTCACGATCCCCGCCGAGATGGCGTCTGGCCGGTCGTCCATCCCGAGCGCACGCGCCTGCTCGCGGCTTGCCGCCTCGAGCCGTGCCGATCCGTCCGAGTATGTCGCCGCGCTCTCAGGCATCGCCGCCCTCCCGGGCCCGCGCGAACGCCTGGGCGCGCTTTATCTGGGCGATCTCCTCGGGCTTGGTGTTGAACAGGTCGTAGAGCGCGCCCTTCGGGAAGTCGTCCTTGAGCGGCACGCGCACGCCTCCCGCCACCAGGAGGCCCTCGCCGGCCTTGATCGAGTCGTCGATGTAGCCCTCCTCCTGGGCCGAGAGGGCCAGCAGGTCGACCCAGCTCTTGCGGTCGAGGTGGCTCTGCTTGTGCAGGAGCACGAAATCCGAGTTCAGCACCATGTTGCGGGCGTCCTCGTGCTCGAGCATGTAGGTCGAGTTCTGCGTGATGCCCGTGCAGATCAGGTTGAACTTGCGGCCCTCCGCCCAGAACTTGGAGAAGTAGCTGATGATCGCCGGGTGCCCGAAGAGGCTCTGCACCTCGTCGATGTAGAGCCAGGTGGTCACGCCGCGCTCGAAGTTCGCGTACATGCGGTTGCGCACCGCTTCCAGCGCCGTGAGCATGCCGAAGACCCTCATGTTCTGCGAGAGGTCCTTGAAGTCGACGTTGGTGATGCGGTTGGTGAAACCCACGTTGCTCTGGTGGTTGAAGAACGAAAGCGCCCCCTTCACGTAGCGCTCGTAGCGAAGCGCGATGTCGCGCGCCTCGGGCTCCTCCTGCTCGAGCAGCAGCTCGTAGAAGTCGCCGAGGACGGGCAGGCGCCCCTTGCCCTCACAGCGCATGTAGGCAAGCTCCACGCAGCGGCTGATGATCGACTTGTCCGCCTCGGGCAGCCCCTCGCGCCCCTCTGCCATGGTCGCGCTCGAGAGTGCCAGTATCGCGTCGATCTTGAAGGCGAGCTGCGCCTGGTTGGCCTTGTCGGCGACGTCGGAGAGGTCGAAGGGGTTCATGAACGTGTCGGTGTCCGGCGAGAAGCGTATGCAGGTCCCGCCCGCGGGCTCCACGACCGGCGCGTACTCGCCCGCCGGGTCGAAGACGATCACCTCGTCGTCGGGATAGGCCAGGATAGTGTTCATGATCTCGCGCTTGACGCTGAAGCTCTTGCCCGAGCCCGGCTTGCCGCAGACGAACCCCATGGGGCTCGCGAGCTTCTTGCGGTTGCAGATGACGAGGTTGCCCGACTGCTTGGACTGGCCGTAGTAGCCGCCGCCTTCCTGGTTGAGCTCCTGGGAGGCGAAGGGCATCTGTATGACGATCTGCGCGGTCGTCATGTAGCGCGAAACCTCCACGTGGTTGAGCCCCAAAGGCAGGATCGAGTTCATGCCCTGGCGCTGGCGGTACGAAAGCGGCTCCACCTCGATGGAGCGCTGGCGCGCCGCCGCCATGATCTGGCGGGTCTGGTGGTCGAGGGCCTCTGCCGTGTCCGCGTAGGTGAACACGAGCCCCGTGTAGGTGAACAGTCGCTGGTTCTTGTTCTGGAGCTGGTCGAGGAGCTCTTCGGCCTCCTCCTTGGAGTGCGAGAGCTCGGGAGGCAGGATGGAGAAGTCGTAGCCCTTCTTGACCGCGCTCATCTGCTCGTCGATGACCTCCTTGTCCATCCAGGCGATGCGCTTCTTCACGTAGGCCACCGCGGCGGCCTTGCCCATGGGATGGATGTGGAGCGTGACGTTGAGCGGCATCGGCAGGTCTACGACGTTGGCGATGCAGTCGTCCTCGAGATCGCTGCCAAATCCGCGGAAGACCAGCACGCGGCACCAGGTGCCGTCCGCCCGGTAGCAGTCGGCGCGCCCGTCCGGCTTGAAGTCGAGCACCGAGGGCGCAATGAGGTCCTTGGTGCGAAGCCCGCTTAGCTGGGACAGTTTGTCCCACGAGAAGGTGAACTCCGCTTTCGGCCGCAGCTGTGACTGGACGAGCTCGAGGCGCTCTGCCCCGTCGAGCATGCGCGCCTCGCAGCGGATGCGGGCGAGCGTCTGCATGCAGTCGCCGCGGGCTCGGGCGAGCCTGGGCGCTGCGGCATCGAGGTCGTCCGCCCCCACGAGGAAGGTGAGATAGCGGTGGCGCACGAGGTTGGAGACCCCCTCGCGCATCTTGTCGTTGAGGATGCGGTTGTACTCCTCGACGTACTCGTCGACGCGCGGGTCGCTCTTCTCGAAGAAGCGCTTGCGCCCGATCTCGCGCTCGGGTATGGGAGTGTTGGTTATGGTGAGCTGCACGGAGGTCTCCGAGCCGAAGTAGTCGTAGAGCTCGCTCATCGCCGCGAACACCGACTGCTGGTTCTCCTCGCGCGCGGACTGGTAGCTGATGTCCCCGAACTCGATGGTCTGGCTGAAGAGGCCCTCCTCGACCTGCGCGGTCCCGTCGGCGTACATGGCGTCGTAGCCGATCGCGGAAAGGACGTCTTTGGCCTCGGCTCGCGCGCGCCTCTTGCGGCGCGCCGCCTGCTCGACTTTCTTCTCCTCTTCCTCGAGCCTCGTCGTGCGGGCATGCGCGCCGCGCACGGGCAGCCTGCCCTTGCGTGCCGCCGCCTCCTTTTCCTTGGGTTTCTTATTGGTCTTATCGAACAGCAGCATTCGCCTCCGCCCCCTTCCTCTTCGCCTTGCGCTTGGCCTTTCGCGAAGGGCGTCCCGGCACGGGAGAGGTCTGCGCACCCTCGAGCACGGGTGTGGAGCGGTAGAGGATCCTCTGGTCCTCGAGCTTGAAGTCGAGCCAGAGCGGGACGAACTTCTCGAATTTCATGTGATGGGGCCGCCAGAACCCCGCGAGCCAGAACGGCATGGATGCGCACATGACCGGCAAGGCTGCATCGCGCACCTCGATGCCGAGGGCGAACTGGCAGAGCGCCGCGGCTCCGACGGCGGAGGCGAGTCCGCCTGCGAGGCACGCGAGCGTGCGCGCGGAGAGCTTGCCCACGATCTTCTCGGTGTACTCGCCGATGTCCTTCTGGACCCTTACGGATAGCATTTGCACATCCTCCTTCCCTTAGGCGGGGAGCCAGGACGTGTCGAGCTGGCCGAAGTAGATGGCGGCGGCGATTATGATCGCCCCGCCAGCGATGGTCGAGATCGCGCTGGCGATCTGAGCGCCTCCCTGCTGCTCTCGGATGGCGAGGCCGAGCGACACCGCGCCCCAGACGATTAAGAAACCCCCTAGGAACGTGACGCAGCCGGAGACGAGTCCGATGATGTTTGAGAGCATCTTGGCTCCTTTGCATGTCTTGCTTGTGGGCGGCCGCAACGGTTGGGTTTGAGGCGGCCGCCCCGGTTGGTACAATTGGTCGTGGAGCGCATCTCGCGCCCCTTTGCATCCGGGACGGCGCGCGGCGGGCTTGTGTGGAAGCTGGCCGCGCCGCGCTTGTCAAGGGAGTGTCGGCTCCCGCCGTCCCATCTCTCATCTCATGGGCGCATCACCGCCTCTCCTTTCCCGGTACTCCTTGAAGTCGAAACGCTCCTCGTGCCTCGCGCCCGCATGCCCGGGGTCCACCTCGGGATAGGAGGGATGCTCCTCGATGCGGTACTTCGCGCCCTTCAGGGGGTATGTCCCGCTGATGAGCACGATCGACTCGTCGCGCGGGAGCCTTCCCACCTCGTCGGGCGTCATGAGGTCGCGTTCGATCACGTTGTAGTTCTGGGTGGTGGAGCGGTTCGCGCCCCTCGAGTCGCTTTCCGTGAGCACCTTCACGGTCTGCTTGCCGACCATCTTGGAGATCATCTCGTTGGTCTCGGTCGACTTGCCGCCGAGAAACACCACGGTGTCGCAGCAGTCCAGGATGGTCTTCGCGCCCTCCTTCTTGTAGGCGCGCTCGAGCTGGCTGGCCGACTGCAGGATGATGCTGAAGCTCACGTTGCGCGAGCGGGCCGTGGCGATGACGCGCTCGAAGTCGGGCACCGTGCCGATGTTGCCGAACTCGTCGAGCAGGAAGTGCACGGGGCGCTTGAGCGAGCCCCCGAAGCGAGCGAGAGCCGTCTTGTAGAGCACGCTCGTGGCCTGCCACATGAGCAGCGCGAAGAGGAAGTCGAAAGTCGAGTCCGAGTCCGACATGCTCGCGAAGATGGCGTGGCTGCCCTCTCCCGAGCCGAGAGAGTCGAGCGCCATCTCGTCGTATGCGACGAGATCGGAGACCGCATCGACCGAAAGGGGCTTCAAGCGCACGTTGCAGCTAATGATGATCGACTTCAGGGTCTTCCCGGCCGCCACCTTGAAGGCGCGGTAGTTTGACAGCGCGAAGTCCTCCTCCGGGTCGCGGGGCTCGGCGATGCGGACCCAGCCCCAGTCGCCCCC
>ERZ1107006.3065-NODE-3065-length-11297-cov-4.386853_pt1 | contig 11297 bp, 9 predicted proteins | sample MGYA00403696_ERZ1107006 | MGnify/ENA primary metagenome ERZ1107006 (study PRJEB35170, sample SAMEA104062441) | human gut metagenome | biome: human gut; feature: human-associated habitat; material: faeces | place: Denmark | collected 2012-08-13 ...
AAAAATCTGGTTGCTCTTCATATCCTCCTGCAGTTCCTCCAGAAACTCCAGTTCCCGCACAAACACCGATAAGACAAGACGGTTCTTTTTCTCCTCATGCCGGTTAAACGACCGGAACTGCCCGGTCACATAAATGATCTGTCCTATGTAATCAGCATTTACGTCAATCAGCCGCTCGGATATCATCAATGGAATGTAGTCCAGATAATTGCTCAGGCGGTTCACTGCCACATCCACCATATAAAATCCCTCTCCGTACACTTCGTGACTGAACCGGAAATCGGATACAATCTCTCCCATAATTGACACCTGGTTGTTTTCAAAAATTTTATCTGCCATGAATCTTTCTCCCTTCTTACGACCATACTCTTTTTTGCGTTGTTCTTCTTTTTCGTTCCGTTCTGCTGGTATGATCTGCCTGACACATTATTTTTATCACGTCCGGTGCCAGAATTTTCATGCAACATGTCGATAACAAAGGGAATGAAATGGCGGATTTTGTCGCATGTACCACTTGCGCATCTCTGAAAATATGATAAAATAGATTGGTTACTTTTTTAGACTAGGTTTCACACAGGAAAGAGAGATTTTGTATATGAAAATGAAACGTGAAGATGTCCGTAATATTGCCATTATTGCACACGTTGACCACGGTAAAACCACTCTGGTCGATGAGCTGCTAAAGCAGAGCGGCGTATTCCGCGCGAATCAGGAAGTTCAGGAACGTGTCATGGACTCCAATGATATCGAGAGAGAACGTGGTATCACGATCCTTTCAAAAAACACAGCCATTACCTATAAAGGTACAAAGATCAATGTCATCGATACTCCTGGTCATGCGGACTTTGGTGGTGAGGTTGAGCGTGTCCTTAAAATGGTAAACGGTGTTATCCTTGTCGTTGACGCATTTGAAGGTGTTATGCCTCAGACCAAATTCGTTTTGATGAAAGCTCTGGATTTAAAACTCCCGGTTATCGTCTGTGTCAATAAAGTAGACCGCCCGGAAGCCCGTCCAAACGAAGTTGTGGACGAAGTATTAGAGTTATTTATGGATCTGGATGCCTCTGACGAGCAGTTAGACTGCCCATTCCTTTTTGCTTCCGCAAGAGACGGTTATGCCGTTCGTGAAATCCACGACCTTGTAAACAACAAAAAAGATATGACACCATTATTTGAAACCATTTTAGATTACATTCCTGCTCCGGAAGGTGATCCGGAAGCACCGACACAGGTACTGATCAGTACCATTGATTACAATGAATACGTTGGACGTATCGGTATCGGTAAGATCGACAATGGTTCCCTGAAAGTAAATCAGGAAGCGGTCGTAGTCAACCATCACGATCCTGACAAGAAGAAAAAAGTCCGCATCAGCAAATTATACGAATTTGACGGATTAAATAAGGTAGATGTCGAAGAAGCAAATATTGGTTCCATCGTTGCTATTTCCGGTATTGCTGATATTCACATTGGTGATACGATCTGTTCTGTGGAGAATCCGGTTGCGATCCCATTCCAGAAGATCTCCGAGCCGACTCTTTCCATGAACTTCATCGTAAATGACAGTCCATTGGCAGGTCAGGAAGGAAAGTTTATTACTTCCCGCCACTTAAGAGACCGTTTATTCCGCGAGTTAAATACAGACGTTTCCCTTCGTGTAGAGGAGACCGATTCCCCGGACAGCTACAAAGTATCGGGCCGCGGCGAATTACATTTATCTGTATTAATCGAAAATATGCGTCGTGAGGGATATGAGTTTGCCGTAAGTAAGGCTGAAGTATTATATCACACGGACGAAAACGGCAAGAAATTAGAGCCTATGGAACTTGCCTATGTCGATGTTCCGGATGAGTATACCGGTGCTGTTATCGACAAGTTAAGCCAGCGCAAAGGTGAAATGATCAATATGAAACCTCTGACCGGCGGATATACAAGACTTGAGTTCAATATCCCATCCCGCGGTCTGATCGGTTACAGAGGCGAATTTATGACCGATACCAGAGGTAATGGTATTATCAACACCATTTTCAATGGCTATGATACTTACCGCGGAGATATTGCTTACCGTCAGCTTGGTTCGCTGATCGCATTCGAATCCGGCGAATCTGTCACTTACGGTCTGTTCTCTGCACAGGACCGTGGTACTTTGTTCATCGGACCTGGTGAAAAAGTATATGCAGGTATGGTCATCGGTTCCTGCTCCAGAAACGAGGATATCGAATTGAACGTTTGTAAGAAGAAACACCTTACCAATACACGTTCCTCTTCCGCTGACGAAGCATTGACTTTAGTTCCGCCTAAGATTTTAAGCTTAGAGCAGGCGCTTGACTTCATCGATGTCGATGAATTATTGGAGGTTACTCCGAAATCCCTTCGTATCCGTAAGAGAATTTTGGATCCGACTTTAAGAAAAAGAGCGAATTTTAAGAAATAAAAAACGGCTCTACGCCTTTTTTCCAGAAACTATAAAAACCTATGCAACATTCAACGACAAACAGGAGAATATGTATGAAAAAAATATGTACATTTTTCGGATTGCTGATATCCATGTGTCTGTTGCTAAATATCGGTTTTAGCTCTCTGTCCGTAAAGGGCGCAGCTGCCGGGAATACAGAACAGACTTCCGATTCAAACTTTACAAATTTAATCGTATTTGCCAGATTTGCAGATGAGAATGAATTTGTGAATGATATTTATCAAGGTGTCTCTGTGCGGGAGATCACAGACAATTCGTATAATACTGCCTATTATTCCGTGGGCGATTACTACCGGAATGCGTCCTCAGACAAATTGCGCATGAATAGTCTTTATCTGTTTGATAACGGCGGTTCCCTGCAATTAAAACATGAACGCGGTTACTATGCCGGTTACAGTGCAGATAATCCAATCGGTTATAAAACAAGTGGTGAAAAAGCCTACCGCATGTACGAACTGCGCACCGATTGGTCTGCTGCCATAAACAAAGCGATCCAGAATGGAAACACCATTACGAATTACGATGGCAGCAAGACATATTCTTATGAGGATCTTGACAAAAACCGGGATGGAAAGATCGATTCCATTACTGTTATCTATAAAAACACGACACAAAATATTGTGATAAACCGCTCTGATCCGCTTTGGAACTATAAGGATTATGCAGACTATGTGGAGATCAATCTTGGCGATGGCAGAATGCTTCAAAGCAGATTTTATGTCCAGGTGACAAATAACTACACGACTCTGTATATGGCAAATGAAGATCGAAAACCGATCGTTTCCTTGAAAACACCGATCCATGAAATGGGGCATATATTTGGTCTGCTGGATTTATACAATTCGTCAGATCAAACGCCGGTTTATTACATGTCTGCCATGGCAAATGCCATCTCACCTGTTCCACAGGGAATTTCGATCAAAGAAAAAGAGGCTCTGGGATGGACAGACCTTAGTACTCTAAAGACGATCACAGAACCGCGTGAATACAAAGTAAAGCTCAGCGGCACAGCTACCGGTACTGACGACTGTATCGGATATAAAGCAGGCATTCCGGAACTGAACAGGACACTGTATCTGGAATACAGAAACTTCTCAACAGATGGCAGCAAATATGATAAGTCAGAGAAGCAGCTGACCAATTCAGAAACATCAAACATAAAATCCGGTTTAGTCTGTTATCTTGCACAACCTGACATCCGCTTTCCAAGCAATCTAAATGGAAAACCGGGAAATTGGGCACTGGAAGTTATGGGCGGTACACAATCCACTAAATCTGATGCAGCCCTTGGCTTAAATGATTCGCTTCAGGTTACAGACAAACTCAAAGTGACTGTCACTGCTATAGAAGGGGATATCCTTACTTTTAAAGTTGATGGCGAAGTAGAAAAACATGTGCATTCCGGTGGACAGGCGACCTGCACGAAAAAAGCCGTCTGTGAAGAATGTGGGGAGGAATACGGAGAAATAGATCCAACATGCCATTTGAATCTCCAGCGACAGGGCTTTAAAGAGCCAACACAGGAGGCAAACGGATATACCGGTGATCTGGTATGTACAGATTGTCATACCATAGTAGAAGCTGGTGAGGTCATTGATAAATTACCAGTCACTCCACCTGAAGGAAAGCCGGAACCGGAAATACCGCCTGTATCTCCTGATAATAAGCCACCGGTCATGCTGGAAGGTGACAAAGCAGAAGTAAGTAAAAATCCGGACAATCACTCCGGTGCTGTATTTCGTTCCAGCGCACCGCTCGATAACTTAATCGAAGTTAAGGTAGATGAAAAAGTATTAGTGAAAGATAAAGACTATACCGCCTGCTCCGGAAGTACTATCATAACTTTACTTCCATCCTTCCTTGCCGGTCTTTCCGAAGGAGCTCACAACATTGCCATTGTATCAACAACCGGAACGGCAACGGCGGATTTTTCTGTAATTTCAGATCCTGCTCCGGTGCCACCAGCTCCGGTACCACCGGCATCCACACCTGTACCACCGGCATCAGGTAATACAAACGCTGCTGGTTCATCTACAGATACTGTGGCAGATCCGGTTTCCGAAACTGCTTCTACAGCCGGATCTGCCAATGTATCCGGCAACAGTTCTTTACCTGATACCGCTCAGATGAAGAAAGACTCCTCCGGCACAGACATAAAATCACCGCAATGTGGAGAGAAAAACTGTTTCACTCTCTTCTTGGATGATTTCATAGAAATATTAAAAAAAGTATTAATATTTTTAGGTTTTTCATCTAAGATCTGAAAAAACACACAGGACAGCTCCTATGTTAAGCTGTCCTGTGTGTTTTTTTTCAAAAGTAATTGATATATTTTCTGCACATCATAATCCGGTGCGTTCTGCCGAAGTATATCATAAATCTGCTCAATGACTGACGGATTTTCTTCCAGCATATCTGCTGTTTCAGCCACAGAACATCCTTTTTTGTACTTTTTCATGATCTGCTCGATCATTTTAGATGCTGCGCCTTCTGCTCTTCCTTCTGCTTCGCCCTGTGCCCTCGCTTCCGCTTCGCATTTATGAAATTGGTCTGCGAAAATTTCTTTTATTACATCACTCATGTTTCCTTCTTCCTCCACTTCTTTCCAGTTTGCGCGCATGACGGTATCTGCTAGTGCCTGGAACAATTTTGAATCCCTGTTTTTCTCATATTGTTCCATAAATAATTTAATTTCTCCACCGGACTTCAAATTGTTGCGAAGTTTATTCAGCCAGTAATTATTTTCGATTGACAATTCCGGTACGATAATAAGCTGTATTGGAATTGCATCTCCATAGAGATAATAGATACCATTTTCGATATTTTTCACATTTATATTTCTCTCATTCTGAAGATTTCGTAACATTTGCCGCGGATAATGATAACACACAAACGTAATCGTCAGTTCTTCTGCTGGAATCTGGTTCACTTTCTCGACTTCCGTTTTGTAAATACAGGTATAACCATAGACTTTATAAAAATCATCAATGTTCAGATGATCTTCCGGTGACTTATACTCGATAATGTTATGCTGCCGGAAAATCCTTCCAATATTTTTCCTGATTTTTACCTTCTTCTCGTTTTTGACCAACACATCGATCTGCATTGGTTTCTTCGAAAGCAAATGTTCCGGCTCAAAAGTCAGATACTTTGCCTCTTCTCCCAGTTCAATCTGCAATGCCGCATCAAACGCAGGATGCCATTGGATTTTTTCTCCTTCTGTGTTCAATCATGTTCCCCCTTTATCATAATAGAATCTGCTTTGTTTTTCAACGCATAAGAAGCATTTTCTATGTTAAAAAAATAACAAAAAAATGTGGATCTATATGCATTGCTTTTCTTCATCAAAATGGAATCTCGTGCCGAACCGGCTGTGAACGTTGAGATTATATCCTGCCACCTCAAATTGGTTTTGGATTTGCAGACAAGAAAAAAATAAGATGCTTTATCTGTCTGCGACTTTGATGTGATTCCAAGTATAAGGGATTGCGTGGAAGTTGTCAATGATAATTATGAACACTTCTTTCTTATCCAATATTATTCTAATAATTAAGAAGAAAATTTATTGATTTTTGTAAACTCTTTTTTAATTTTTTACAATCCAGTTACCATTCTTATAAACATTGCTACTTCCTTATCCAGCCACTCCCCATAACCCGGTAATTCCCAGACTGTCCACTTTGTGCGATCTTCGCCAGACTGTATTGCCAGATATCCATTATTTCCGTGTTTATAGATCAGATAGTCTCCATGTCCTGTCTCTGATGTTTCTTTTGCGGGCATCACCTGCTCCTGTACAACCCTTACCCATGTATCAAATCCTTCGGTATTAATGATTTCTTTATCCTGATTCAGATACTGACTGCTTTCTACAATGTATTCATTCTGTGACTGTACTTGTTCAATACCCACTGTGTCAATCCCGGCTCCGCCTCGTGGTGCAATCCAGGCAAGCGTCTCTATATTTTCAACCATTCCAGTATTTCCCATTGCATCTGCATCAAAAATCTGAACTTCATTCTCCCAATTTATAATCAAACGACTGGCAGATGTTCTTTCTTCCTGTCTCGTCTGAGTATTGGTGCAGTCCACCAATATCACAATACATACTATTATTACAATCAAGATTATGAAATATCTTCTAATACCTTTTTTCATATTCATGCCTCATTTATAATATTAAAATTATTTTTTTAGTTTTATTTATTATAAAATAAATATATATCTTTTTCAATACTGTTTAATCTCAAATACGTCCGCCAGCCACCAGCTCCACTGTTAAAAAATAAATCTTTTGGAAAATCCGCCGGAAGATCAAAAATGCTGCACTCTCAAGTTCCTATGGAATCTACCTTTTCATAAATGGCAAGTAAAATATCTGTCATGGCTGCAATTCAAACGTAAAAACTGCTCTTTTATCTGTTGGCTGAAGTTCTACTTTATCTTCTCCTTCTACTTGTAAAGTCATTCCGTCCACGTTCATTCCGATTTCTTCATAAGTCAGCGCTGCAGCTCCAACATTAATTTTTACTCCTTTTTTTGTGCCGTCTTTATAATTTGCAGTACAGGTAATAACCACTCCATCTACAAGTTTTTGATATGCTGCTGCCACTTCCTCCTGTGTTTTTTTCTTTTGTTCTACAATACTGTCAAAATCTGAAAACGGAATTTCATCATTACAAAAGGTTACCCACACTCCTTCTTTCTGCTGATTTTCATAGGAAACTGTGTATTCAACAAAATCGTTTACTTCCTGCTGCATGGCAATTTCTCCATTATCATCAAAAATTGGATTGAGATACCCATTGCTATTTTCATCCAATGGCTTTCCGCTCTCGACAGCACTCTGAAAATCATCGGTAATATTTTCACTTATTTCAAAATATCCTTTGTTGATACTGTAAGTTACACTTTCTATATTCTCACCTTCGCAGTAAAGTGGCATATCAATTTTATAACTTGCTGTATTCATATCGCTGTCCCCATTAATCGCATAACCAAACCTGTCATTTTGTGCGATTGCTACAGGCTTCTGTGCCGTCACTTCTGCCTGTGCCGCCATTACTTTCATGGTAAACATATTCTCTTTTTCTGTTGTCGTATGTTCAGCCACTGTTGTTTCTTTTTCTTCCTGCGGTCTGTTGAGATAGTTGTTTGTTGTAGACGCAACAATAATAATCGAAGCACAGGCAGCCATTGCTGCAAACAATTTTGTTACTTTTAAATTTTTCTTACTCATATTAGTTTCCTTTTCCGATTGAATCTGTGAAAAGGCGATATCTGCTTTTTTCTGAACGATTTCTGGCACTTGAATATCACTATTTAAAATTTCACTCACTTTTTTTGACATGAATCTCACCTCATTTTTCCTTATAATAAACTTCCAGCTTTTCCCGTCCACGTTGTAAACGTGTTTTCACAGTACTTTCAGGAATTTTTAAAATGTCAGAAATTTCTCTGATACGATAGCCCTCGCTGTAAAAAAGAATCATAATAATCCGGTATTTTTCATCTAACGCTGCGAGTGCCTCTTTTAATTCCAGATTATATTCATCGCAGGCTGCTGGTTCCTCGTACTCATCCAAACAAATGAGATTCTGATTTTTCTTTCTGATATCATAGCATTTGTTGATGAGGATTCTTGTCATCCATGTTTTAAAATACTGTATCTTCACTAATTGATTCATTTTTTCCCAGCATATCAGAATCGTATCTCCGATTGCATCGGCGGCATCTTCATCATTCATCAAAATTGCATACGCAACCTTATACATATCCGTCATATAAAGTTGCATTAATTCTGTGAAAGCTTCCGACTCATGCCTTTTCGCTCTTTTCACAAGATCATCTGTTTGTTTTTTCATAATGCTTTTCTCCACGCGCGCAGTGAATGTAAGACAGTCGCTTTTCTTCTTTTTTATCTTACATATATTAGACAACAAAATGTGTATAAAAGTCTCATAAAGGGACTGTAAAATAAGTCCATAGCTAAAAAAGCGCCAGTTCCGGCAAATGTCGGTTCTGGCGTTCTGTGCTATCTGCTTATATATGGCTCAAATGCGTCCATTCCTTCATAAGAAAAAAATCCGTATTGCATTGCCTCATTGCACATTCCATAACAGGAAAGTTTCTCTGGTCTGACAGTCTCCTCCTCCGAATAATACCATGACGGCCACCATATCAGAAAATCTTCCGACAACTGTTCTATTGGCGTTTCTGGCATATATAAAGTAAAATTCTCACCATTTTCCAAACCATATGGCTCATCTTCTTTTAGAAATCTGTATCCATTTTCTATCCACATCTCTGGAATATCCAATATCTCTAATTTTTCTAAAGACATTGTATAATGATACTGATCCATCCGCTGAATATTCGTAAACTTACCTTCAAATTCACATATCGTTACCGTTCCTTTGGGGAAATCGTCCTCTGCATATGCGTTAAAATCTGAATACTCTCCTGTAAATGAGCCATCTCTGTTTAATCGTAAATACGTCCGCCAACCACCAACTCCACTGTTAAAAAATAAATCTTTCGGAAAATCAGCTGGCAAATCATTATCTGTTTCCTGTTGAATTTTATCCTCTGTTACTACATTTTGTTCAATCTCTATTTCGTCTTTATTGGATGTCAAACCGCACATATATAACAAAGTTAATATAAACAGCCCTATTCCCAATGTATCTATCCATTTTTTGTGCTGTATCCTATTCATTTCATAAATCCATCCATTGATTTAATTTGGATAAATCTTCTTCCTTAAAATCCAAATCACTTATTACCTATCCATCAGATAATAAGTGATTTGATTCCATATAGAACAATCTTTTTCCTATACTTTTTGTTCTGTCGAAAGCATTTCGACTTTTTTCTGGATTTCATCCACACTGTTTCTGATATCTTCAACAACTGCGTATTTTTCTGTCATATCAGACAACAGTTTCTGGTAATTTTCTTCTCTTTTATCCTGCTTTTCCGCTAATTTTTCATTATTTTTAATCGTATACATAAATAGTGAAACAAAAAGAAGAACCCAGATTCCCTGTGTGGTTGCAGCTTCAATTAATGCCTGTTCCAAATGCATCATCTCCTTTCAAAATATTAAGAAGAAACATTTAAAACTTTTCGCAACAAGTTGTTTTAATAAACTGAATATCCACCTTCAATAGTAACCGTTTTTGAACTAGTATTTTTAATAAAGATTTCATAGTTACCACTATCACTAATTGAAAAAACATGATAGCATGATCCTGTACCATAAACAAATCTCTTTTTGTTATCTGATGTAATTATTCCGTATTGAACACTTTTATCTGACGGTGTAATATTTAATCTTATACCAATCCCTTGATTCTTTTCTGCATAAACAGTTCCTATACTAAGCATCGTACCTTTCTCTAATGAGGTACTATCTATTGCTCCACTTCCACCAATAAGATTAATGCCATTCTGATTATAAAATTTTATATTTTCATTTTCAGGAAAAAAATCTTCTTCATACTCAACATCTTCCACAACTTTCTCCTCGATTTCTACCGTTGTATCATCAAAAACCTTCTCATATCCAGCCTTAAATCCTTCTGCCGCTGCAAAAGTCGTTGTCGTCGACATTACACACAACATGAGACTTAAAGCAATACCTCCAACAAATTTCATTTCTTTTTCTTTTCTGTAATTTTTCATTTGCAATAATCTCCTTTTAAAATTACTCTTTTTCTTAAATCCAGTTACCATTTGTGGTATCCAGATATGTGACTGTTCCAGTCCATCCACAGCAACGGTATAATATTCCTTTACCGTGTACGGATAGGCAGTTTCATAACACACATATCTGTCGCAGGCAATTTCTCCCCACTCATCAATATTTCGTAACAGACTGTTCATCATCGGATTACACCAGAAAATCAATTTTAAGAAAATCCCTATTTTTTTCATTTCCAAAATATGCTGTCTGATATGCACTAACTCATGATAAAGTATGGTTACAAGTTCTCTTTCCTCATAGTCCTGTACCGGGAAAATAATTTTCTTATTCCACCAGCCAACAACAATTGGAGATGTCACGGCATAGTTCTGATACAATGTGATTTTCCTTTTCATTTTGAGTTCCTGCAAAATTTCACTGCATACATCTGCCGGCAACTCATATGCAAAGCTTTTTTTCAAAATACTTTTAAATTTCCAATATTCCTTGATATAGTTTCCTAAATAAAATATCACACCGAGAACCCATATCCCTGCCATCAAACATTCTGCCATATAAATGAACGGTGTCTGCAAAAATAAAGTTCCATAATATGATCCATGACTTCCCGGAACATGCGTAGATACTTTCAGATAAGCAAACATTACCGGAAAAATGAAAAAAGCTTCCACAATTCCAAGCATTGGATACACATATTTCAATTTTTTCTTCTTCGCCATACCGCTTTTTGCTATCATCCAAAATCCATAAGCAATCGCACCTGCAAATGAATTAAGCAGAAGAATATAGAACATTTCATTTGACCATCTCATTCGTGTTTCTCCATAAATTACTTTTTCTGGCTATTATTTCCTTGCATAAATACGCAGAGACTTAACATTTTTTACAAATTCATCTAAAAACATACGGTAGATTTATAAATTATAAAATCTACCGTATGTTTTAATTTATTATTTCCTTTACCTGTTCTGCTGTAGCGTCCTCTGGAAGTTCAACATTAATCGCATCGCAAAGTTCCTGATCATATACAAATTCGCTTCCTATATCTTCATAAATGCGAATTTTGATACCTACAATTCTTTAACACCTAACTGGTATTATAAAGTGTTACGA
>ERZ1107006.3069-NODE-3069-length-11284-cov-3.214801_pt1 | contig 11284 bp, 10 predicted proteins | sample MGYA00403696_ERZ1107006 | MGnify/ENA primary metagenome ERZ1107006 (study PRJEB35170, sample SAMEA104062441) | human gut metagenome | biome: human gut; feature: human-associated habitat; material: faeces | place: Denmark | collected 2012-08-13 ...
ATAACACTTACCCCGAAAAAAGCAAGGATTTTTCCGGTTCTTTTCCAAAATTCAAAGTTTCGCCACAATTGAAAACAGTTTGTAACGAAAAAGCGGAGCCTATGTGAATTTCCGGTCAAAAAATCGAAAATTTCTTGCAGGGGCTTTACACGGGTGATATAATATAGGATGAAATAACAGCCGAATGCCGCTTTGCGGCCTTCGTTTGGAAAGGAAGCAGAAAATTCATGACTACCATTGACATTTACTCCGGATTCCTCGGCGCGGGCAAGACCACGCTCATTAAAAAGATGATCCGTGAGGCCTATCAGGGTGAAAAGATCGTCCTCATCGAAAACGAGTTCGGCGAGATCGGCATTGACGGCGGCTTCATGCAGGACGCCGGCATTCAGGTCAACGAGATGAACTCCGGCTGCATCTGCTGCTCGCTCGTCGGCGACTTCGGCCGCGCGCTGAAGCAGGTCATCTCCGACTATCATCCCGACCGCATCCTCATCGAGCCGTCCGGCGTCGGCAAGCTCAGCGACGTCATCGGTGCTGTAGAGCGCGTTGCGGACGAGAGCGTCACGCTCGGCAGCTTCATCACCGTGGCAGATGCCACGAAGTGCAAGGTCTATCTGAAGAATTTCGGTGAATTCTACACGAACCAGATCGAGACCGCCTCCGCCATCATTCTCAGCCGCACCGGCTCCATCTCCGAGGAGAAGCTGGCTGCCGCCGTGGCCCTGCTGCGCGAGCACAATCAGAACGCCGTCATCATCACGACGCCGTGGGACCAGCTCTCCGGCGCACAGATCCTCGAGGCCATGCAGAAGCAGCACACGCTCACCGAAGAGCTGGCTGACATGATCCGCAGCGCCCAGTCCGAGGAGGACGACGAGGACGAAGAGGAAGAGCACCATCATCACCATCATCATGACGATGACGGCGAGGAGGACGAGCACGAGCATCCTTGCTGCCACCATCATGACCACGATGACGAGGATGAGCATCACTGCCATCACCATCATGACCACGATGAAGACGATGATGAGCATGAGCATCACTGCTGCCATCATCACGACCATGACGACCATGACGAGGATGAGGACGAGCACGGGCATGGCCACGATCACGGTCATGAGGGCGAACATGAACACCATGACGGTCACGGTCACTCTCACTCCCACGAAGGGACGCCTGTCCTGTCGATCATCCGCAGTGCGATCTCGCACACCGTGCAGGTCTCGGTATTCATTTTTCTGGTGACGCTGATTCTGGTCGCCGTCCTCGAGACCTTTGGCGAGTCCGCAATCGAGCAGTTCCTGCGCGGCAATGAGACGCTCGCCGTCCTGGGCTCGGCACTCGTCGGCCTGATCCCCAACTGCTCGGCCAGCGTCGTCATCACGCAGCTGTACCTGGAAGGCGCGCTGCAGCTGGCACCGATGCTTGCCGGTACGCTTATCTCCGCCGGCGTGGGCTATCTGGTGCTGTTCCGCACCAACCGCAGCGCCCGCGAAAACGCCGTGTTCCTGGTCATGATGTACGTCATTGGCGCCGGTTGGGGACTCGTTCTTTCCGCCTTCGGCCTCTAAGCAGGCCTAACAAAACGGGCTTCAAAATAGTCATGCTCGGCGCCTGCACAATGCGGCGATGCATGGCATTTTGAAGCCCGTTTTTTGTTGAGCCATGGATCCTGAGCGCTCACACCGCTCTAAACAAAAAGGCAGATTTCCGGGCATGTCCCGAAAATCTGCCTTGGTTAGCGCAGCAGATTGGTGAGGTTGCGTTTAAAGCGGGCGCGGTCTTCGCTAGTGAAGGCTGCCGGCCCGCGGGTGCGCCCCCCGGCGCGGCGCACCTTCTTTTCCTCGTGACGAATAAACAGTTGCATGTCGATGGTCGCCTTATCGTAGACGCGCCCGCGCACGCCGATAGCGGCGGCATCGCGTCCGAGCACCATGCTCGCCAGGCCAATGTCCTGCGTCACGACCACGTCGCCAGCCTGCAGGCGCTCGATAATGGCAAAGTCGGCGCTATCGGCTCCCACACTCACATCGAGCGTCGTGACCCAAAAGCCCCGACGCGCGTGCTCGGCATCGCGCGGATCGTCGCGGCGAATGTGGCGTTCCAGGTTCTGCGTGCTGTTGCCGGCGATAACGACGGCGACGCCCGCCCTCCGCGCGCAGTCGATCGACTCGCGCGTGACCGGGCAGGCGTCGGCATCAATAAAAAGCGTCTTTGGCATCTAGTGCACCAGTTTGCCAAACTGAATGGCGCGGACAATGAGCGTCACGCCAAACACCAGCAGCGCGGCACCACTAAAGATGACGAGCATCTTGGCCGACCACAGCGGATAGATAAACACGAACATGCCCGCGATGATGGAGAGTGCACCGCTCAGGATGGCGAGGGCGCGGTTGGCGGAAAGCTCGGACTCCAGAATGGACATGACGCCCTCGACGATCCAGCCAAAGCCGGCGACGACCACTACAAGCGTGGTGAGCGTCGCGGTCGAGAGGGCCTGGTTGCGCAGGATTATGACGCCGCCCAGAATGATGAGCAGGTTGGAGATGATGCTCGTAACGCGCCAGCCGGTGGGCAGCAGCGGCTCGAAAACAGCGGTAAACAGCCTGATCGCGGCCGTGATCACAAAGTAGAAGCCCAGGACGGTCGTCAGGAAGACGAGGGACTTGGCGGGCGCAAACAGCAGTGCGATGCCGGCGACGAGTGCCAAGACGCCCGTGATGGCGTAAATCCAGCGCACGGCCTTGACGGCCTTGCCTGCCATGCTTTTCTCGTCAAATCCAAACGCGCTCGATTGCTTGTCATCGTTCTTAAAGATGCCCATGATGTCTCCTTTCCGTGCGGCGTAAGCCGTAGCTCTTGCAACCAGTATCGCCCAAGGGCGCCGTCGCGTGGGGCGGAAAGGGCGAATGGGAGCCTCACCTTCCCGAATTGTAATCTTTGTTCCCGTTTGGATGTGGGATATTCAACAGATGTAGAACATTGCGGCTCTGTTCGTTATTGCCTACGTTTTAGGTTAGATTTTCTTAAGGACAATTGGCTTTTATTGAGGGGTCCCTATGAACGAAACAGTTCCCGCAGCGCCGGTAAGCGCTGAGTTGATGGCAAAACAGGGTTGCGAAAAGCTTGGCCTGGACGCGTTTGACGCGCTGGTCCGCAGCGCCCGCACGTGCCGCCGATTTGACGAGTCCATGCGCGTACCGCGCGAGTTTTTGCTCGAGCTGGCGGAGCTGGCACACCTGGCCCCTTGCGGCGCCAACGCTCAACGCCTGCGCTTTCATGTGGTGAGCGGTGCAGAGGACTGCGCGCGCGTATTTGATGAGCTCGCCTGGGCCGGTGCGCTTAAGGATTGGCCGGGTCCCGATGAGGGCGAGCGCCCGACCGGCTACATCGCGATTCTTGCCGAGCGCGCTGTTCCGGGTAAGCCCGCCGCGCCCATCACCGAGGTCGACACCGGCATTGCCGCCCAGACGATGATGCTCGCCGCTCGCAGCGCCACGCCCGAGGTGGCGGCATGCATGTTCAAGGCCTTTACGCCCCGTGCAATCGACGCCATGGGGCTCGATAACGACAAATACGAGCTCAAGCTGATCATGGCTTTTGGCGTGCCAGCCGAGACGCAGGTGATCGATGCGATCGAATCCAACCCGGATGGCTCTATCAATTACTGGCGCGATGAGGCGCAGGTGCATCACGTGCCCAAGCGTCCGCTTGCCGACGTGCTGCTGTAGTTGCGCGTCGTTGCGGCGCGATCCGGCGGCAAAACCACCACAAAGGTGCCTGTCCCCTTTGTGGTGGTGCGAGGGGAGGGCGTGTGGCCGATCTGTATTTGGTGCGGCATGGGCAGACCGAGCTCAATGTGAAGAACATTTTGCAGGGCTGGCACGATTCGCCGCTTACGGCGCGCGGGCGCGAGCAAGCGCTGGCGACGCGTGCGGCGTTCGAGGACCGCGGCGTGACCTTTGACCATGTGTATTCGTCTCCGCTGGGGCGGGCGCGGTGTACGGCCGAGCTTATCGTTGGCGAGGGTCGTTCCATAGAGCTGGTCGATGAACTGCGCGAGTGGCATTTGGGCTCGCTGGAGGGCACATCAAACCGCGAGATGCCGGCGCAACCTTGGGGTGATTATCCGGTTGCCTTTGGTGGCGAGTCGGAAAGTGAGCTTCGCGCACGTATGGTCGCGGCGCTGTCCCGCATCATGGCCAGGCCGCAGCACGACTGCGTGCTGGCGGTTTCCCACGGCTCAGCCTGCCAGGAGTTTCTTAGATGCGTGTCTGGCGGGGGAGAGCAACCCGACAACGGTGCCGTGCTTCATTTTGGCTATTGCGATGGGGCGTTTTCGCTCTTGGGTTGGTAACGAACGAAAGGACCCCTATGAATAAAGATCTGTATCTGGTCCGTCATGGACAGACGATATTTAACCTCAAGCGCATTATTCAGGGTTGGAGCGACTCGCCGCTCACGCAGCTGGGTTGCGACCAGGCGGCGCGCGCTGGCATGTTTTTGCGTGCGCGCGGCATTGAGCCCGACCACGCCTACACCTCCACACTTCATCGCACCGAGCAGACTATCGCCAACTTGTGGCCGGGCTTGGCGTACGAGCGCCTGGACGGCCTGCGTGAGTGGTTCTTTGGCGACTTTGAGGCCGAGCGCGTGATGCTCATGCCCGAACGCCCGTGGCGCGACTTCTATCGCCAGTTTGGCGGCGAGGGCCAGATGCAGGTTCGCGAACGCATGGTCGCGACGTTGACCGAGCTTATGCAGCGTCCGGACCATACGTGCGTGCTCGCGGTGAGCCATGGCTCGGCTATCAAGGAGTTCATGGATCACGTGAAGGGCGCGGCGGCAGACGAGCGCGACCGTGTGCCGGGCAACTGCTCGGTGTTGCACTTTACGTTTGATGATGCGACGGATACGTTTGAACTGGTTGAGATCTTTACGCAGGAAGACTACGCGCGCGAGCTGGGGCTAGAGCCGCTCGTGGCGGCGGCAGGCCCGCAGCGCGGGTAGCGCAGGCGTGGCGGTGCGGGTCGCCGACATCATTGCTCGATGTGAAAGGGGCGGAGATGCATGCATTTGCTGCATCTCCATCCCTTGTTTGTTTGGATGCCGGGTTTTTCAGCTTCGCGTTTGAGTCCGCTAGAACCGCGCGACCTGGTGGGTGAGCAAGCCCGTCGGGACCTGCGGCGCGCCGCCGCTGACCTGCGCGGCGGGGAAGAGTGCGGCCACGGTAAAGTTGAACGGCTCCTTGCCGGTGTACGTTCCGGCGGCACGGGCCTCATCGGCCAGCAGCTGCGACGCCCCGGTCAGAGCGGCGGCGTAGGCGGGGTCGTCTGCCAGTGCCGGCTCCGGTGCCTGATCGAGCATGGCTCGGATGGCGGCAACGGCGTCCTCGCGCTTGACCTCCCACACACGGTGCGTAATGCCGGCGGGGTCGGTGACGGCATAGAGCGAAGCGCCCTCTTTGGCGGCGCCGAGGATGATATCCATGACGGGCGAGGCTTCGTAGGCGAGCGACACGGGGCGCGGCTGCACCTTGAGCTCGGCGATCGTGCGCGCGGCGGCGGCCACGTCAGCGCTGGCATCGCCCTTGCCGCTCACAAGTACACTCATCGGGCAAATCGCCACAACGCCCGTCACGCGACCCGGCTCGCCCGAGCATTCGTACACGTAATACGCCGCGCCTGGATCCTTGAGCATCAGGCCGTCGGCGATGGCGCCGCGCAGGGCGTCGTTGCCGCTCAGGATACCGCCCATCGCAGGCAGCGCCTCGAGCACGCGGTCCTGAGCCGGTCGGATGCAGGGAAACGGAAGTGCTTTCATGGACGGTCCTAACGCGCGAATCGGTTTGTTCGCGGCTTATTATGCCTCAACTTGGCTATCCGCGCCCCAGAGCGTGTTGTCGGCGAGCGCGATGAGCACTTGCTGGCAGCGAACGATATCGGCGTGAGGCACATACTCGTTGGGCTTGTGCGCGAGCGCTAACGAGCCGGGGCCGTAACTCATGCAGTTTCGGTTGCCTGTCTTGCTGGCAATGACGGCAGTGTCGGTGTAGCCGGTAAAGAAGCCGACGGTCGTGTCCGCGCCCGTCACGTCATCGGCGGCACGCTTAAGCGCGGCTAGAAGGGGAGAGCTTGGATCGCGCTCGATGGCGGGGCGATCGCCCGTCACGGTATAGCTTCCATGGCAGCCGGGAACCGCGGCCTCAGCGCCGGCGATGGCTTGCTCTACCATGCGCGTCGCGGCGGCCGTATCGGTCGGCGGCGTCAGGCGCATGTCGACCCAGACCTTGGCGTAGTCGGGCACGACATAGGGGCGATAGCCGCCCTCAATCTGACCAAATGTGATGGTCGATGGTCCCAGCTCATCATGCACGGGCAGCGCCCCGAACGCATGGCGCAGCGCGCACACGACCTCGGCCATGGCGGCGACGGCATCCGCGCCCTTCCAGGGCTGGCTCGCGTGCGCCGTCATGCCTGCCATCTCAATCTCGAACCATGTGCGTCCCTTGTGCGCCACCTGAATCTGTCCATCGGTGGGCTCGGTGTCCAGCACCCATTCGCGCGAGCCGACCCAGTCGGCATCGATGGCCGCCTCGGAGCCGCGCATAAAGTCCTCTTCGTCGACCGAGCAGATGAGCGAAAAGCCACGTCGGGGCAGCTCACCGCTTGCCGTCATGCGCTCGAGCGTATGGAACAGTGCGGAAATGGCGCAGGCCAGGCCACCCTTCATATCGCAGGCACCGCGGCCATAGAGTTTATCGTCACGCACGATTGCTCCGAGCGGCGGAATGCCTGTATCCCAGCCGTCGCCCAAGGTGACGGTATCCATGTGGCAGATATAGACCAGCCGCGGCTCGTCGCTCACGCCCGGTATGGTAATCATAAGGTTGCGGCGTCCGGGGAGCACCTCGAGCTCCTCGATCCGCACGGCATCGAGTGTCGGGTGTTTCAACCGTGCCAGCCGTTCCTCAACCAGAGCTTTGATATACCGCTCAATCTCGCCCTCATACGCGCCCGGGTCTGAGCTGTCGATCCGCACAAGCTCCTGTGCGAGCCGCCAGGCAAAGTCCTTGTCAACCATATGCAACCTCACAATCAGTTTGCTTTCAAAACCGATTGTAAGCCTCCCGAGAGATCCGTGACGTGCGCGTAGCAGTATTTACCGTTCGCAGGCCGAGCCGGCTCGTTTGCCGTCCGAGCGGGTTCACAGACGACGCAGTGGGTACGTAGCCGTTATGGACGACATGCTGTGCGACATATCTGCCTTTCGGTATCACCGGATACCTCCACAGGTTTTGGCGATAATGCCGGACCTGCCCGATTCTGCGGACGATCCGCGCAGGGAGCGCCTTTGCGAGCATCCGCTCGTCGCGCATTTCCTGGGCACCCCGTTACACGTTTTGGCGCAGGGCGGCTGCGGGCGTAAGGGCGATCGCATTGTCAGGCATGTTTGGAACGGGGAGAGGCCGTTTGATTCCATGCGACAGACAGAGTTTTGCCTCGATGTCGCGTCCCCGCTCTTTACCCTGCTGACCCTGGCTTCCTCGGTCTCAAACGAGCGTCTGATCATGTGCATGTATGAGATGTGCGGCACCTTTGCCGTGTGCAAGATTGCGCCTCAGGTAAAGTCGGCACTTGAGCAGGCATACGGGGGCCGGTGGGGTGACGCACGGTCGGGCTGGGAAAACGTAAAGGATGTCTCGGGGAATCCAACAGACTTGTGGAAACGACCTCCCTTGATCGAGCTCTCTGAACTTACGGAGTTCGCCAATAAGATCCAGGGACTCCGCGGTGCTAAATCGTTCATACGCGCCGCGAAATGCATTACGGGGATGGCAGCATCGCCGCTCGAGGTCCAGGCTTCGATGCTGTTTGGCCTTACGAGGTTGCGCGGCGGCGAAGGGCTGCGCCTTACCAATAACGTTGAGATTCGTATGACGCGCAGCGCCCGCCTGATTTCGGGACTTGATAGGCGCTATGCCGATATCCTGCTGGCAAATAAGGACGGCAGCCGAGAGTGTCTGGTTGAATGCCAGGGTAAAGCCATACACGGATCCATAGAATCCAAGATCTCTGACTCCGACCGAACGACGGCCCTGCAAGCGATGGGATATCCCGTCGTTTTGATGACCTACGGTCAGCTGGCCGACTCCGATGCCTTCCGCGTGGTGATGGAACTCATCATGTCCTATCTCGATGCGCCGTTGAAAGACAAGACACCGCGGCAGCAGGAGCTTGAACGGCGGCTTCGCGAGGAGATTTTTATCGATTGGGCGGGAATGTAGTCGTGCAGGTGGAAAACGGTCGCGCGAGCTAGAGTTTTGGGCGCGAAAAAGGCTTCAGTTTCGCCTTGGAAGGGCATTAAAAATGCTATCCGGAACAAGTTGTTTCGGAAAATGGACAGTCAACTTTAATTTGGCATATAGAGATCGATTATTACTTACTAAAGCCCCTGATAAAGCTGTTTATCAAAGCAGGTGCGCTCAGTGATTTGGGTATGACTGTCGATTATCCGAAAAAACTTTTTCTGGGTAGCACTTTTAAAGCCGTCTAGAGCAACGAAATCGGCCCCCGTTTCATGAAAACGGGGGCCGAATGGGCGTCGTGGCCTGTCTGGCAGGCTTGGCGCCGACGCTACTTGATCACGCGCACGCGATACATCGACGGAATCTGCTTGAGCGCCTCGATGGTGCTGCTGTCTAGGTGCTCGTCGGTGTCGAACATGGTGTAGGCGTTCTCGCCGGCAGACTCGTTGGTCATACGCTGCACGTTGGCGTTGTCCTTGGCCAGGATCGCCGTGATCTGGCCGATCATGTTGGGCACGTTGGCGTGCAGGCAGGCGATGCGGCTCGCGGCGCGCGCCTTGCCCATGCTGCAGGCGGGGTAGTTGACGCTGTGCGCGATGTTGCCGTTCTCCAGGTAATCCTTGAGCTCGCTGATGGCCATGTCGGCGCAGTTGGCCTCGGCCTCGCCGGTGCCGGCGCCCGAGTGCGTGGTGATAAACGTATTGGGCATCTTGACGGTCTTGGGCGTGGCAAAGTCGCAGCTAAACCAGCTGAGCTTGCCCTCGCGCAGGGCGGCGTCGACGGCGTCCTCGTCAATGATGGTCTCGCGCGCGTAGTTGATGAGCACTGCGTCGGGTGCCAGCAGGTTGATCTGCTCGGTGCTGATCATGCCGATGGTGTCGGCCTTGCTGGGCACGTGCACGGTGAGGTAGTCGCAGCCGCGGCAGAGGTCCTCGAGCGTGCCCACGCGCTGCACCTCGCGGCTCAGCACCCATGCGTGCTCGACGGAAATGAACGGATCGTAGCCGTAAACGTCCATGCCCAGATCGACGCAGGCGTTGGCGACCTTGGAGCCCACGTTGCCCAGACCGATGACGCCGATGCGCTTGCCCTTGAGCTCGCGGCCCACAAAGGCCTTCTTGGCCTTCTCGGCATCGACCTGAATCTCGGGATCGTCGGCGTTGTCGCGCACCCAGTTCATCGACTGCACCACGCCGCGGCTCGAGAGCACCAGCATGCCCAGGATGAGCTCCTTGACGGCGTTGCTGTTGGCACCGGGGGAGTTAAAGACCACGACGCCCTTCTTGGCGTACTCCTCGACGGGGATGTTGTTGACGCCGGCGCCGCAGCGGGCGATGGCGCGGATGCCCTCGGGCAGCTCGTAGCCGTGCAGGTCGGTGGAGCGCATCAGGATGGCGTCGGCCTCCTCGGCGGTGCCCACAAACTCGTAGCCCTCGCCAAACTCGACTTTGCCGTCCTTGGTGATGTCGTCGATGGTTTTGATCTTTCGCATGGATACTCCTTAGCAGGTTTGTTTAAAACAAGTGGTTTGAAGTGGCTGGTCGGCCCGTGGGTTGCGGGCTAGTTAGATCGCGGACTCAAACTATGCTGCGCTTCGAAGTCCTTCATGTACGAGGCCAGTGCCTGCACGTCTTCCATGGTTACGGCGTTATAGACGCTGGCGCGCATGCCGCCCACCAGGCGATGGCCCTTGACGTTTTGAATCTGGTGCTCGGCCGCGCCTGCGACAAAGGCCGCATCGAGCTCGGCGTCGCCGGTGCGGAAGGTAACGTTGGCGATGGAGCGGCTGTCGGCCTGCGCGGTGCCATGGAACAGTTCGCTGTGCTCGAGCAGGTCGTAGAGCAGGTTGGCCTTGGCCCAGTTGCGCTCGGCCATGGCGGCAAGTCCGCCGGTCTGCTCGACCCAACGGAACACCTTGCCGCACACGTAGATGCCAAAGGTGTTGGGCGTGTTGAGCATGGAGCCCTTGGCGGCTTGGGTCTTGAGGTCCAGGTACTGCGGCGTTTGCGCAAAGGCGGGGCCTTCGGCGATGAGGTCGTCGCGCACAATGACCACAGTCACGCCCGCGGCGCCGGCGTTTTTCTGCGCGCCGGCGTAGATGAGCCCGTAGCGCTCAACGTCGAGTGGCTGCGACAGAAAGCAGCTCGAGACATCGGCGACCAGCGGCACGTCGCCGCAATTGGGCAGCTCGTGGTACATGGTGCCAAAGATAGTGTTGTTCTGGCAGATGTAGACGTAGCCGAGCCCGTCGCCCGCGGCCTCGGCGGCAATGCGCGCGTTGATATCGGCCATGTTGGGAATGTGGTCGAAATTGGTGTCTTCGGAGCTCGCGAGCAGCACGGTCTCGCCGTACTTGGCGGCCTCCTTGTACGCCTTGTTGGCAAAGTTGCCGGTCACGACGTAGCCGGCGCGGCCGCGGCGCATGAGGTTCATGGGGATGCCCGCAAACTGCAGCGTGGCGCCGCCCTGAAAAAACAGGACACGGTAGTTGTCGGGGATACTCAGCAGGCGGCGTAGGGTTGCCTCGGCGTCGTCGATGATCTGCTGGTACATGCTAGATCGATGGCTCATCTCGAGCACGGACATGCCGCAACCGCGGTAGTCCATCATCTCGTCGGCGATCTCGGCGAGCACGCTTGTAGGCAGTGCGGCCGGGCCAGCTGAGAAGTTGTGCACACGTGCCATCTTCTGGTTCCCCTCGTAGTCGTTTGAACGTTCGGGATACTTTAGCACAGTGGAGCGCCAGGCGCGACCGCATCACGGTAAAACTCGAGTGCGCTGCTATGATTTACAGGATGGTTATATGGGGGAGGGGTGCTTTACTCCTCGGGCAAATCCAAATCTGCGAGCGAAGGCATGAGGTTCTCTAGGCGCTTGATTTCTTCGTCGCAAATTAGCTACCCCCCTGGCCGCTACGACGCGAGCGTGGCGATGACGGCTTCGTCGCCGGCGTATATTAGGGTGTTGCCATCG
>ERZ1107006.3075-NODE-3075-length-11263-cov-6.850821_pt1 | contig 11263 bp, 5 predicted proteins | sample MGYA00403696_ERZ1107006 | MGnify/ENA primary metagenome ERZ1107006 (study PRJEB35170, sample SAMEA104062441) | human gut metagenome | biome: human gut; feature: human-associated habitat; material: faeces | place: Denmark | collected 2012-08-13 ...
GTCGAGCCGCAGGGCAAGAGCTACTTCAGCTATTTTGATACCGTCTCCTTCGTATATAGCTATGCAGGAGATTCGGCAGAACAGTTTAACGACCGTTCTGCCGAAGTTTCTGGTATTTTAGGCGAATATCACCGGCTTTTCGACATATACCATGAGTATTCCGGTGTCAATAATCTCTGCACCGTCAACCGTCTCGCGGGCGGCGAAGCGGTCAAGGTAGACAAGAAGCTCATCGACTTCATGCTCTACGCCAAGGAGCTGTGCGAGGCGACAAACGGTGAGATGGACGTGACCATGGGCGCCGTGCTGTCTCTTTGGCACGACTGCCGCGAGGCGGCGAGCAATGACCCCGCATCCGCCAAGGTTCCGACATTGGAGGAGCTTGAGGCCGCCGCGGAGCACACCGGCTTCGGTCTGCTTGAGATCGACGCGGAAAACTGCACTCTCCGGCTCACAGACCCCGAAGCTTCGCTCGACGTCGGCGCACTTGGCAAGGGCTACGCCACGGAGCGCGCAGCGGAATATCTCGAATCCGTCGGCGCGGAGAGCTACGTGCTCAACATCGGCGGCAACATCCGCATCATCAGCGCAAAAATTGACGGAAGCGGCTGGGTCACGGGGATACGCAATCCTCAGGATCCCGACGGCAGCTTTGCCGTCAGTCTTGACTTAACGGACACGGCCTGCGTCACCTCCGGCACCTACGAGCGCTACTACATGGTGGACGGAGAGAAGTACCACCACATAATAGATAAGGACACTTTGTACCCTGCAGATTACTTCGAGTCCCTGACCGTCGTCACGAAGGACAGCGGCCTTGCCGACGCGCTGAGCACGGCGCTGTTCTGCATGAGCTATGAGGACGGCCTCGCCCTCGCCGAAAAGCTCGGCGTGGACGTGCTGTGGATATTCCCCGACGGGGGCATCCGGTACACATCGGGGCTTGAAGCCCGTATTGTCAAATAAAAGGAGGTAGGTGTCAAATGAACCTCAAAAAGAACATTTCATCCCTGAAGCTGCCCCATTATAAGGCGACCGCCGGTATGGAATCCGTCCGCGTCGCGCCGCCGAAAGAGGTACTGCTGCCGATGAATATGCATTCCGGTCAGGCGGCGGAGCCTGTCGTCGCAGCCGGTGAGCATGTATATCTCGGCCAGCTGATCGCGCGCGAGGAGGGGCGGAACTCCGTTCCCGTGCACGCTACAGTTTCTGGCACCGTCAAGGCAATCGAGCAGTATGAGAGCGAGCCGGGGCGCAGCGTTGCCGCGATTCGCATAGAAAGCGACGGCAAGATGGAGAAGGATCCCGCCATGGCTCCGCCCAAGGCCGAGAATCTGGACGAATTTCTCACCGCCCTGCGCGGCAGCGGCATCGTAGGTCTCGGCGGCGCGGCCTTCCCGCTATGGGCGAAGCTGGACGCTGCCCGCCGCGGCGGTTACGCCCGCGTGCGCATTGACGGCAACATGTATGATCTGGACGAAGAGATCAAGCTGGAAAAGAATATCAAGCATACCGTTGAAATCGTCGTGGACCGCCTGTCCATCAATGATACGGTGCGCGGCCGCCTGGCCGATTCTATTGAGACTGCCGTTGCCCTGACCGGCGGCCTTGTCATCATTGATGTTATCGGCGGCGAACCGATGGAGTTCAGCCAGAACTATGCCTGCCCGGAACACGGTGTTTCCATTGACGAACTTTCCCCCCGCATGTTCAGCTTTAACAATCCCTTTGGCGCCTGTGAAACCTGCACCGGCCTGGGCACCTTTATGAAGGTGGATCCGGCCCGCGTGATTCCGGATCCGCACAAGTCCATCCGCGAAAGTGCCATCAAGGCCAGCGGCTGGTATTATGCGGAGGGATCCATCTCTGAAATGTATTACAAAGCGCTGGGCAAGCGCTATGGCTTTACGCTGGATACCCCCATCAAGGAGATGAGCAAAGAAGCCGTGCACGCCATCCTGTATGGCACCGGAACTGAAAAAATCGAGATGCAGCGCGAGAATATGTTTGGCTCCGGCACCTATATGAACACGTTTGAGGGCATTATCCCCAACCTGGAGCGCCGCTTCCGTGAAACAGGCAGCGAGTGGGTCAAGGAGGAAATCGCCCTTGTCATGTCCAGCGAGGAGTGCCCCACCTGCCACGGCCAACGCCTGAAGCCCACCAGCCTCGCCGTCACGGTGGGCGGCATCAACATTGCTCAGTTCTGCGATATGAGCGTGAACGAGGAGCTGGAATTTATTCAGACGGCAAAAGTGTCCGAGCGGGATGAAGTCATCGCTGCCTCCATCTTCAAAGAGGTCAAAGAGCGTCTGGGCTTTTTGAAGAGCGTGGGTCTGGGGTACCTGACCCTGTCTCGCGGCGCATCGTCCCTTTCCGGCGGCGAAAGCCAGCGCATCCGCCTGGCGACCCAGATCGGCAGCGCACTGACCGGCGTGCTGTATGTGCTGGATGAACCCAGCATCGGCCTGCACCAGCGCGATAACGATAAGCTGATTGCCACCATGAAGCGCCTGCGCGACCTGGGTAACACCCTGATTGTAGTAGAGCACGACGAGGACACCATGCGCCAGGCGGACTATATTGTGGATGTCGGCCCCGGTGCCGGTGTGCATGGCGGCGAGATCGTGGCCGCCGGTAGTGTGGAAGACATCTGCAATGCCCCGCGCAGTGTGACCGGCGAGTACCTTTCCGGCCGCAAATTTGTGGAAGTTCCCACCGCTCACCGCTCCGGTAACGGTAAAATGCTCACGGTGGTCAAAGCGCGGGAAAACAACCTGCAAAACATTACAGTGGATTTTCCCCTTGGCAAAATGATCTGCGTGACCGGTGTTTCCGGTTCCGGCAAGTCCACGCTGGTCAATGAAATTTTGTATAAGTCGCTGGCCGCAGCGCTCAACGGCGCCCGCAGCCGCCCCGGCCAGTGTGACGAAGTTCAGGGTATGGAATGGATCGATAAGGTCATCGGCATTGACCAGTCGCCCATTGGCCGCACCCCGCGCTCCAACCCGGCCACCTACACCGGTGTGTTCGGCGATATCCGCACCCTCTTCTCCAACACCCAGGATGCCAAACAGCGCGGTTACGGCCCCGGCCGGTTCAGCTTCAACGTCAAGGGCGGCCGCTGCGAAGCCTGCGAGGGCGGCGGCATTGTGCAGATCGAAATGCACTTTCTGCCGGATATTTACGTCCCCTGTGATGTCTGCAAGGGCAAGCGCTATAACCGCGAAACGCTGGAAGTAAAATATAAAGACAAAAACATCTCCGATGTGTTGGATATGACGGTGGAGGAAGCCTGCAATTTCTTTGCCAACCAGCCCAAAATTGCGCGCAAACTGCAAACCCTGCAGGAAGTCGGCCTTGGCTATGTGCAGCTGGGCCAGTCGGCCACCACACTTTCCGGCGGCGAAGCCCAGCGTGTCAAGCTGGCCAACGAGCTTGCCCGCCGCGATACCGGCAAAACCGTCTATATTCTGGACGAGCCTACCACCGGCCTGCACATTGCCGATGTGCACCGCCTGGTCAAGGTGCTGGATAAGCTGGCCGATGCGGGCAACACCGTGATCGTGATCGAGCATAACTTGGATGTGATCAAGCGTGCCGACTATATCATCGACCTGGGGCCGGAGGGCGGCAGCGGCGGCGGTACCATTGTGGCAACCGGTACGCCGGAACAGGTGGCCCAGAACCCGAACTCCTTCACCGGCCAGTACCTGAAACCCGTGCTGGAGCGCGCCTGGAAACTGCAGGGCACAGCTCCGGCCCCCGTGCCGGAAGAGCCGGGACGCCCGGCGCCCGCAGAGGAAAAAGCCTCCGCCCAGCCGCCGCGCAAACGCAAAAAAGCAGACAAAAAATAACCACAACAGGGAACTTTGTGCAGCAAAAACGCAAAATTGGATTTGACAATTCCTGTCAACCTGTGGTTTAATTATCTTTACGCGCCTGAAAAAGCAAAATTCTGCGCGCACAGGGGTACGCAGCAGCGTGATTCCCTGCATCCAAAACGGGAGGGAACTGCCGAATGGCAAAAAAGAAGGAAGAATACGGCAACGAAAGCATCAAGAGCTTAAAAGGTGCAGACCGTGTGCGCAAGCGCCCGGCCGTTATCTTTGGCTCTGACGGTGTGGAAGGCTGTGCCCATTCCATTTTTGAGATCGTATCCAACTCCATCGACGAAGCGCGTGACGGCCACGGCAACAAAATCAACGTTACCCTTTACCCGGATCACTCTGTGGAAGTAGAGGACTTTGGCCGCGGTATCCCCGTCGATTACAATAAAGCTGAAGAACGCTGGAACTGGGATCTTGTGTTCTGCGAACTGTACGCGGGAGGCAAATATGGCGAGGGTAGCGGCAACTATGACTTCTCCCTTGGCCTGAACGGCCTTGGCCTTTGCGCCACCCAGTATTCCAGCGAATGGATGACTGCGGATATTTACCGCGATGGCATGCACTATCACCTGGATTTCAAAAAAGGTGAGAATGTCGGCGGGCTGAAAAAAGAGCCGTTCACCGGCCGCCGCACCGGCTCCGTCATCCGCTGGAAACCGGACACCGATGTGTTTACCGACATCAATGTTCCGGCGGATACCTTCAAGGATATGCTGCGCCGCCAGGCCGTTGTCAATGACGGTGTGACTCTCGTGTTCAACGACCGCACGGGCGAACGTGCCGAAAAAATCGAATATTTCTATGAGCATGGCATTCAGGACTATGCCAATGAGATCGCCGGTGAGGAAACCCTGACCCCGGTGTATTTCTGCTCCGGTTCCGCAATCGGCCGCGACCGTGATGATCAGCCGGAATATCAGGTCAAAATGAACGTGGCGTTCTGCTTTTCCAACGCGGTGCAAACGCTGGAATACTATCACAACTCTTCGTGGTTGGAGCACGGCGGCAGCCCGGACCGCGCTGTCCGCCTGGCCTTTGTCAACCAGATCAACAACTGGCTGAAAAATAAGGGTCTGTACAAGAAAAACGAAAGCTCCATCACCTTCAACGATGTGCAGGACTGCCTGATTCTGGTTTCCTCCAGCTTCTCCACCCGCACCAGCTACGAGAACCAGACCAAAAAGGCCATCACCAACAAGTTTGTGGCCCAGGCCATGACGGAGTTCCTCAAGCACCAGCTGGAAGTCTACTTTGTGGAGCACCCGGACGAAGCCGAAAAAGCCTGCAAGCAGGTGCTAATCAATAAGCAAAGCCGCGAGCACGCCGAAAAAGCGCGTGTGTCCATCAAAAAAACAATGACCCAGCAGATGGACCTGGCCAACCGCGTGCAGAAATTTGTGGACTGCCGCACCAAGGATGCCACCCGCCGCGAACTGTACATCGTGGAGGGCGATTCCGCTATGGGCGCGGTCAAACAGAGCCGCGATTCGGAGTTCCAGGCTATCATGCCCATTCGCGGCAAGATCCTGAACTGCCTGAAGGCCGATTACGCCCGCATTTTCAAGTCTGACATTATCACAGACTTGATCCGCGTGATGGGCTGCGGCGTGGAGCTGGGCGGCAGCCACAATAAGGACCTGGCTACCTTTAATCTGGACAACCTGCGCTTTAACAAGATCGTCATCTGTACCGATGCTGATGTGGACGGTTATCAGATCCGCACCTTGGTGCTGACGATGCTCTACCGCCTGACCCCCACCCTCATCAATCAGGGGTATGTGTATATCGCGGAATCCCCGCTGTATGAGATCAACACCAAAAATAAGACCTACTTTGCCTATACCGAGCCGGAAAAGGCCGATATCATGAAGCGGATCGACGGCCAGAAGTTTACGATCCAGCGATCCAAAGGTCTGGGCGAAAACGACCCCGAAATGATGTGGCTGACCACCATGAGCCCCGAAAGCCGCCGCTTAATTAAAGTTCTGCCCACCGATGTTCAGCGCACGGCGGAGGTGTTTGACCTGCTCCTGGGCGATAATCTGCAGGGCCGTAAGGAGCACATTGCGGAGCACGGCGCTGAATATCTGGACGATCTGGATGTATCTTAATCAGGGGAGGAGAGAGCAAAATGGCAAAAAAAGCAACCAAAAAGAAAGCCGCCCCTGCCCGCCCGCAGCTGGGCGATAACGTCGAGATCCTCTCTGCCGGTGAGGTCATCGAAAGCCCCATTACCGATACGCTGGAAACAAACTACATGCCTTACGCCATGAGCGTTATTGTTTCCCGCGCGCTGCCGGAAATTGACGGCTTCAAGCCCGCCCACCGCAAACTGCTGTATACCATGTACGGCATGGGCCTGCTGAAAGGCGCCCGCACCAAAAGCGCCAACATCGTGGGCAGCACCATGCACCTGAACCCCCACGGCGATGCCGCCATTTACGACACCATGGTGCGTATGGGCCGTTCCAACGAAAGCCTGCTGGTGCCCTTTGTGGACTCCAAGGGTAACTTTGGCAAGGCGTACAGCCGCGATATGGCTTACGCCGCCGCTCGTTACACCGAGGCAAAGCTGGAACCCGTGTGTGAAGAGCTGTTCCGCGATATCGACAAGGATACCGTGGATTTTGTGCCCAACTATGACGGCACCACCACCGAACCGACGATGCTGCCGGTCACCTTCCCGACCATTCTGGCCAACAACACACTGGGCATTGCGGTCGGTATGGCGTCCAACATCTGTTCCTTCAACCTGGTGGAGCTCTGCAATGCAACCATCGCCCTGATGAAAGACGACCAGGCGGACCTGGCCCAGCTGATGCCCGCGCCGGATTTTGTCGGCGGCGGTTCCATCCTGTATGATGCCGCCGAGATGCAGAATGTGCTGGAAAAAGGCCGCGGCAGCATCCGCGTGCGCGCCCAGTGGGCTTACGATAAAGAGAACAACTGCATTGACATCACCCGCATTCCGCCGACCACAACGGTGGAAGCCATCATGGATAAGATCACCGAGCTGGTCAAACTGGGCAAGATCCGTGAGATCAGCGATATGCGTGATGAAACCGACCTGAACGGCTTGAAGCTGACCATCGACCTCAAGCGCGGCCAGGACCCGGACAAGCTGATGGCGCGTCTGTTCAAGGCAACCCCGCTGGAGGACAGTTTTGCCTGCAACTTCAATGTGCTGATCGGCGGCCAGCCCCGCGTGTTGGGCGTGCGCCAGATTTTGTTGGAGTGGATCGCATTCCGCTCCGAATGCGTGCGCCGCCGCACCTACTATGATCTGCAGGGCAAGCAAAAGCGTCTGCACCTGCTGCGCGGCCTGGAAGCTATCCTGCTGGATATTGATAAGGCAATTGAAATTGTGCGCAACACTGCGGAAGAATCCGAGGTTGTGCCCAACTTGATGATCGGTTTTGGCATTGACGAAGTGCAGGCTGAGTATGTGGCGGAAATTAAGCTGCGCCACCTCAACCGTGAGTATATCCTCAAACGCACCGAGGAAATTGAGGAACTGGAAAAGGCGATCGCAGACTTGGAAGATGTTCTCAAACGCCCCGCCCGCATCCGCAAGATCATTATGACCGAGCTGGGCGATGTTGCCAAAAAGTATGGCAGCCCCCGCAAAACGGAAATTCTGTACGACCTGCCGGACGATTCTGCTGCTGATGAGCAGAACGAGATCCCGGATTACCCGGTCACGGTGTTCTTTACGCAGGAAGGCTACTTCAAAAAAATTACCCCGCAGAGCCTGCGCATGTCTGGCGAGCAGAAGCTGAAAGACGGCGACGAGGTGGTTTATACCAAAGAGACCACCAACAGCGCCGAGCTGCTCTTCTTTACCAACCATGCCCAGGTGTACAAATCCCGCGCATCGGAATTTGCCGATACCAAGGCCAGCGTGCTGGGTGATTATGTCGCTTCCAAGCTGGAAATGGAAGAGGGCGAAGTGCCGCTGTTCATGACGGTCACAGTCGATTACCGTGGTTACATGCTGTTCTTCTACCAGAATGGCAAGTGTGCAAAGATCCCGCTGGCCAGCTATATGACCAAGCAGAACCGCCGCAAGCTGCTGAAAGCCTATAGCGATAAGGAAGAACTTGCCGCAATGCTGCACATTGAGGAAGAAACCGAGCTGGCCGTATTCACCAGCGGCGGCACCGGTGGCCCACGCTTGATCCTGGTCGGCAGTGCGCTGATTCCCGAAAAGGCTACCCGCGATACCGCCGGTATCAACATGGTAACGCTGAAAAAGAACGCCCGAATCGCCAAAGTGCGCCTAGCGGCGGGGCTGGAACTGAAAGACCCGCACCGCTACCGCGTGCGCACCCTGCCCGCAGCCGGCGCGCTGCTCCGCCAGGAGGACACGACCGAGCAGATGAGTCTGTAAGGAGCAAAAAAAGGCAATGCAATCTTTTTCTGCACAAGGCAGGGTAAAGTTCTTGCATTTTGCTTTTTGGTATGTTATATTATAACCTGTATGAGAGTTAGGGCAGGCCGAAACATTCGTTTTGGCTGTGGCCTGAAAAGGAGTTGCTGTTAATCCATGACCGCTTATGAAATCGCGTTCGGCGTTGTGCTGATCATTGTTTCGGTTCTGATCGTTGTGTTCACTTTGTCCCAGACCCAGAAAGGGCAGGGCCTGTCTGCTGCCATTATGGGTGATAGCAGCTTTATGGCTGCCGGCCGCGAGCGTGGCCTGGATGCCAAGCTGGCCAAAGTGACCAAAATCTGCGGCGCTGTTTTCTTTGTAGCTACGCTGCTGGTTGGTGTGCTGAGTGCCCGCTTGTAATTGAATGAAAGGAGAACGGTCTGGCCAATTTTGTTGGCGTTCCGCTTTCCCTTATTCAGGAACCGTCAACGACCCGCCCAATACCGCGGGTCGTTTTTTATGGGAAAAATAAAAAGGTCACAATGGTGCAGGTGCTGCCGCGAAACCAAAGGCCACGCCTGCTATGGAAGGACCCTGCCGGGTGGCAGGGTGACGTAAACGAGGAGTAAAAACAAAGGCATGGGCCGCTGCCTGTGCCCAACCCAAAGGAGAAAACATGACACCATTACAGAAAAATATTCTTGCGGCGTGCAAGCACCGCCCCCAGACCCTGCGTGAACTGCAGAATGCTTTGCAGGTGGATAATTCCCGCCTGCGCAACACCGTAACTGGCATGGTAGCTACCGGTATGCTGTCCGCCCGCAACGGTACCTATGTTCCGGGTTTTGCCGTGATGGAAAATACCGATGCCCCCGCTGGCATTCCCTGCACACTGGTCAAGCTGGCGGCCCGCTTCGGCTTTGCGTCCCGCGATGACGGCACCGGCGATATCTTTATTCCCGGCCGCGCCCTGCATGGTGCTATGCCGCAGGATAAAATCATCATCAAACTGTTCGACCACCCCCGTGTGGAGGGCAGTGCCGAGGGTGAAGTGGTGGAGGTGACCACCCCGCACAACACCTTTGCCGGTACCATTGTGCTGACTGAGGACGGCCGCCTTGCCGTGGAGCCAGACGGCTGCCGTGATGTGCGCATTGTGCTGGATAAAAAAGGCGTCAACGGCGCACAGCTGGGGGATAAGGTCGGTGCTATCCTGACCAACCGCGGCCAGCGCCATATGGACCACCGCTGCGCTGTTGCCGAGCGCTTCGGCACTTCCGACCGCGCAGCAGAGTGCGCCAAGGCTGTGCTGTATGGCCGTGATGTCCGCCAGGAATTCCCGGAGGAGGTATTGGCCGAAGCTCACGCATATGATAACGCTCTCATCGACCCCGCCGAAGCTGCCCACCGCGCCGACCTGCGCGGTCTGCCGATCTTTACCATCGACTCTGCCGAGACCAAGGATATCGACGACGCCATCAGCCTGATGAAGACCCAGAACGGCGGCTATGAGCTGGGCGTTCATATTGCGGATGTCAGCCACTATGTCCGCCCGGACACCGCGCTGGATAAGGAAGCTTATGAGCGCGCAACTTCCATCTATTACGCGGATAAAGTCATCCCCATGCTGCCCACCCAGCTTTCTAACGGCATCTGCAGCCTCAATGAAGGGGAGGAGCGCCTGGCGTTCTCCTGCCTGATGCAGCTGGATGAAAGCGGCAATATCCATAGCTATCAGTTCGTCAAGAGCGTCATCCGCAGCCGTGTCAAGGGCGTTTATAAAGAAATTAACGCTCTGTTGGACGGCTCCAATGACCCGGCTCTGGTGACGAAATATAAAGATGTTATGGCTCAGCTGCCCGCGATGACCGAGCTGTACGAAAAGCGCCTGGCTCTGCGCAAAGCACGCGGCGCGATGGACATCGAATCCGACGAAGCCAAGTTGGTCATGGACGAGGAAGGCCGCTGCGTGGATATCGTCAAGCGCACCCGCGGTGTGTCGGAGTGCATGATCGAAGAGTTCATGCTGCTGGCCAACCAGTGCGCTGCCAATGCGGGCCGCACCCATCACGTGCCGTTTGTGTACCGTATCCATGAAGCCCCCGATGCCGAGCGCATGGAAAAGCTGAGCAACACCCTGAAAGCCTGCGGCCTGAACGTCCACTTTGCCGGGGAAGTGCCCACCCAGCTGGAGCTTTCTGCCATTCTGGACGAAACCCGCGGCCAGCCCATCCAGATCCCGGTCCACACCGGTATCCTGCGCAGCATGCAGAAAGCTCGCTACTCTCCGGAGCCGAAAGGCCATTACGGCCTGGTGCTGGCAGACTATGCCCACTTTACCAGCCCCATTCGCCGTTACCCGGACCTTGCCATCCATCGCATCCTGACGGATATGCTGGTGGGCAAGCCGGAGCAGGAGCTCATCAAGGATTATACCGGCTTTGCCACCCACGCCAGCGAGCAGTCCAGCCGCCAGGAAGTTTCCGCCGTGCGCATTGAGCGCGATGTGGAGGACCTGTACAAGGCCGAGTATATGCACAACCACCTGGGCGAAGTCTACACCGGCACCGTGGCAGGTGTAACACCGCGCGGTATTTTTGTGGCGCTGGAAAACACCGTAGAGGGCTTTGTGCCTGCCGCACAGCTCTGCAAGGGCGAAGCCACTGTGGTGGAGGGTGTCAGCATTCTGGATCCGCTGACCGGAAAACGCTGGATGTTGGGCGACCCCGTCAAAGTGCAGGTGGCCGGTGCCAACGTTGCCCTTGGCCGCATTGATTTTGACTATATGCCGCTGTAATCATAGTTTTTTATAAAAAGAGCAAACCAATAAAAGCAAAGCTGCCGTCCCGTACTGATATGTACCCGGTTTTCTGGACACGGGTAAAAATCGAATAATTAAGAATCCATCATGGATGCTTCTCTGAATGTGGAGGGAGGCATCCATTTTGTTTTAGGGCAATACCGCATAATTCTAAGTGCCGATACGGCGAGCGAGGTGCGG
>ERZ1107006.3078-NODE-3078-length-11255-cov-8.029821_pt1 | contig 11255 bp, 10 predicted proteins | sample MGYA00403696_ERZ1107006 | MGnify/ENA primary metagenome ERZ1107006 (study PRJEB35170, sample SAMEA104062441) | human gut metagenome | biome: human gut; feature: human-associated habitat; material: faeces | place: Denmark | collected 2012-08-13 ...
ACATCTCCCAAAAGGTCAAAAGCTCCCTCCACGCCAAGCAGCAGCGGGGCGAGTTTATCGGGGCCTTCGCCAGCTACGGCTACTGTAAGGACCCGCAAAACCATAACCGTCTTGTTATCGATCCGCCTGCGGCGGAGGTGGTGCGGCGCATCTTCACCCTGTTTGAAAACGGAATGGGTAAGATCCGCATTGCCAAGCAACTGAACGAGGAGGGTATCCCATGCCCCAGCGAGTACAAGCGGCTCACCGGTGAAAAATACCGCAACAACCACCGATTGGCGTCTACCACCTACTGGACATATGCCACTATCCACCGTATTTTGCAAAACGAGATGTATATCGGGAACATGGAACAGGGACGGGACGACCGCCTGCAGATGCACGGCAAGGCGAAGCGGAAGGATCGTTCTCAGTGGACGGTGGTATCCGGCACACACCAGCCGATCATCGAAAAAGATCAGTGGCAGCGGGTACAAACTCTGTTGAATGCCCACGTCCGTACACCGGATTTTCACCAGAATGTCAGCCCCTTTGCGGGTTTTCTCAAGTGCGGCGACTGTGGACGAGCCATGGTCAAGACCACCTGGGGTGGCAAAATCTTCTACGCCTGCGGCTCGTATAAGCGCTACGGCGCATCCGTGTGCAGCAAGCACTATATCGCCCACGATGTGGTGGCGAAGGTGGTGCTGGATGATTTGAACCGACTCATGGCCGCCGTGGAAAACCTCCGTCAGTTGGCACAGCAGGGCGTAGCGCAGCGCCCCTCCTCAAACGGCGACCCGCCGCAAAAGCTGGAGGCGGCCTTACAGCGTATTCAGCGCCGCCGCCAGAGCGCCTACGAGGACTATCAGGACGCGCTTATCTCCAAGGAGGACTTCCTCCGCTACCGCGCTGATTATGACGCACAGGAGCAGGCGCTGCAAGTCCAGCTGGACAAGCTGCGCGGCTCGGTGCAGGATGACCCGCTGTCCTTGCCTTGGGTGAAGGAGCTTCTGGCGTCGGGGCAGCTGGCGGAGCTGGATCGCCCCACAGTCGCCGCCGCCATCCGGGAAATTCGCGTCTACGAGGGGAACCACATGGAGATCGACTATCTGCTCCCGGAGGGCTGCCGCGCTCTGCTGGAGGGGTGAGTGTATGGTGCTCCGTGTGGGAAAAAGCGAAAAAGCGGAGAGTGAAGAAAAGTTTTTAAGGCTAAACTCTAAAAACTTGTTGCATATCTGGAGTATTTCGGGTATACTAATGATTGTGAGGAGGCGATACCATGATCAACAGGCCGAATTATATCGAGGCCATCGCGCCTTTCATCGATCAACCGCTGGTCAAGATACTGGCGGGCATCCGCCGCTGCGGTAAATCCACCATTTTTGAAATGCTGGAGGAGGAGCTGCTGCGAAGGGGTGTGTCTGCGGATCATATCATCTGCAAGCGGTACACGGAGATGGACATTCCCGAAAGCATTACCGCCAAGCAGATGTATGACGAGCTGTTGGACGCTATGGCGGGCAAGGGGCACTGTTACCTTCTGCTGGATGAGATACAGGAGATTACCGGCTGGGAAAGGGCGGTCAACAGTCTTCTGGAGGGTGTGGACGCCGACATCTACGTGACCGGCTCCAACTCCAAACTCATGTCCAGCGAAATCTCCACCTATCTGACGGGTCGCTATGTTTCTATCCCCATCTACACCCTGTCTTTCCGCGAGTACCTGGACTTCAAAGCTAGCAACGCACTGTCCCAAAAGGAATTGCTGGGGGAGTATATCCGGTTTGGCGGGTTCCCCATCATCGCCTTGAGCCAGTATGACGCGCAGAACGCCTATCAGATCGTCAACGGCATCTACCATACCGTGGTCTCCCGCGATATTGTGAAGCGTCACCGCATCAACAAGCAGGATCTTTTTGACCGTGTGGTGAAATTTATCATCGAAAATGTGGGCAAGACCTTCTCCGCCAATTCGATTTCTACCTTTCTGAAAAGTGAGCACCGCAAGGTCTCGGTAGAGAGCATCTACAACTATCTGCGCTGGCTGGAGCAGGCGTTCATCATCTATCCCTGCGAACGCTACGACCTGCAGGGCAAGAGCATCCTGAAAACGCAGGAGAAGTATTATCTGGCCGATGTCTCCCTGAAATATGCCCTGTTGGGCTATAACCGCAAAATGCTGGATGGGGCCATGGAGAACATCGTGTTTCTGGAATTGAAACGGCGGGGGTACGATGTGTATATCGGCAAGAATGAAACAAAAGAAATCGACTTCGTGGCCACCCGTCGCGACGAGCAGATCTATGTGCAGGTTTGCGTCCAGCTGCCGGCGGGCTCTGACCGCGAGGTGGGCAACCTCATGGAAATCAAAGACCATTACCCCAAATACGTTGTCACCCTGAATGACATGGATGTAGGGATTGAAAACGGCATTAAAATCGTGCATCTTCAGGATTTCCTGCTGGCCGAGACATGGTGAGCATCAATTCGGAAAAGCAGTCCAGTCGGGCTGCTTTTCCCTTTTAATGGCGTATTTTCCTGACTAGATTTCAGTCGATTTTGCATTTTACTCGTTTACGTCTATTCTGCTTTTCCCGAGTAAAATTCTCATTTTTTCATTCCCGTTTTCCCGACTAAAATCGCTTTTTCTTCATTCCTGAATTCCCGACTATTTTTCAATTCCAGTCGTTCCTGATTTTCCGAGTATTTTTCTTTTGCACCAATTCTGGTTTCACGACTAAAATTGCAAAGCAAACACCGGCAACTGCTTGTTCCTCAACGCCTGTGACCATCATTGTCTATCAAAGAGCTTCCACTTTTCGAATCAAGTTTTGTTGCAGATAGGACGCATTTATGCTATCATAAAAGCACAATAAAGAAGTGCGACAGTTCTCCGTGAACTGCCGCACTTTTGCATCACCGTGGGGCAACGAGGACACCCAGGCCCTCATCGACATCCTGGCCCGGTACAACGTGAAGGCCACCTTCTTCTGCGTGGGGGACTGGGCGGAGAAGTACCCGGAGTCGGTGAAGGCCCTGCACGACGCGGGCCACGAGGTCATGAGCCACTCCAACCACCACGACCACTACAACGCCCTCACCGCCCAGCAGATCGTGGAGGACGTCACCGCCAGCAATGAGCGCATCGCCGCCGCCACCGGCGTGACCCCCACCCTGATCCGCTGCCCCTACGGCGAGTATGACGACCATGTGATCTCCGCCATCCGGTCCATGGGCATGGAGCCCATCCAGTGGGACGTGGACAGCCTGGACTGGAAGGACTATGACGCAGGCACCATCTGCAAGCGGGTGCGGGATAAGCTGGCCCCGGGGTCCATCGTGCTGTTCCACAACGCCGCCCTGCACACGCCGGAGGCCCTGCCCTCAGTGCTGGAGCACATGATCCGGGAGGGTTATACCGTGGTGCCCATCGGCCAGCTGATCTATTGGGAGAACTACACCATCGACCACACCGGCCGCCAGTTCCCGGCGGAGACCGCCCAATAGCGCGCGAAACCCCTGCGGCTGCGCCGCAGGGGTTGTTGGTCATTCGCCGGTCTGGGCCGGGGCGGGGATCTCGTCGTAAAACACATCCAGGATCAGGTCGTACAGGGCCTCCTGGTCCACCGTCAGCTCCACCCGGTTGCCGTCGCCCAGGGCGGCCTGTCCGGTGACCCGCAGCATGTCGCCGGAGAAGCTCATCCCGGCGGCCTGGGTGGCCAGATACGTCAGCTTGCCCAGGTCCAGATCCGTCAGCACATAGTCGCTGACGGCGTTGTACAGCGGCAGGACGCTGGCGGGGCTGGAGGCCACCCGGGCCTTGGCCTGGCCGATCAGGGCCAGCATATACTGCTTCTGGCGCTGCATGCGGTCCTCGTTGCCGGTGGCGTCGCCCCGGCGGGCCTGAATATACAGCCGGGCCTGCTGGCCGGTCAGGGTCACATTCTGCCCGGGGTACATATTCCAGCCCCCGGGAACGTTGGTGAAGGGATAGTCGTCCAGCACGTTGACGGTGACGCCGCCCACGGCGTCGTTGAGCCGCCCGATGCCGCCCATGTAAAAGGCGGCGCAGCCGTCGAACTGCAGGCCGTAAAACAGCTGGGACACCGCCTCCTGGCACAGGCGGCAGCTCTCATACAGGCCGTCGCCGTTGGAGAAGGACAGGGCCAGCTGGGTGTGGGCCACGCCGGAAATTTCGCCGGTGTCGTCCGGCACGCCGATGTCGCACATGGTGTCCCGGGACACGGAGATCAGGGTCATTTTGTTGGCATCGGTGTCCAGAGCCGCCACCAGGATCACGTCCGCCTGGTTGTCGCTGCCGTAAGGCAGGGGGGCGGCGGGCTTGTTGTCCGAGTCCACGCCGATCAGCAGCAGGTTCACCATGTGCTCCTTATAGCGGTAATATTTTCCGTCGTGCAGGACGGTGTAGCTGTCCAGCTGCTCCGTGCCGCCGGGGGTGACGGTGGGGGCCGAGCCTCCGTTCCGCAGACTGCTGCGCCCGTGGAGCCAGATGCCCGCCACAACGGCGCACAGCACCACCGTCACCGCCATGAGGATGATGAAAATCAGCAGCGGCGTGGACAGGCGCTTTTTCTTCCCCTGCACCGGGGCTTCCTGTTTTTCCTGTTCCATAGGGGGCTCCTTATTTGATAACATCATAGGTCTCCGTCAGCACCCCCTGGACCAGGAAGCGCTGCATGCGGTTCTGCCGGTAGCAGGTGGACAGGGTCAGCACCTTGTCCCCGGCCTGGGGAAACAGCTCCCGGCGGTAGTTGGCGTTGATGGCCTCCCCCAGGGAGGCGAAGTAGTCGGCGAACTGCTGGGGGTCCGTGAAGTCGTGGCACAGCAGCAGATGCTCGCTGGAGTGGGGATAGGCGGCGAAGATGGTGTATTCATACACCTTGTCCGGGGTGTAAACGAAGATCTTCTGATTCCGGTCGAAAAACGCCGCGTCGGCGAAGTTGTTCACCTGGGCAAACATGGTCTGGGACTGGCGGTTGTGGCCATACAGCACCGTCACCGGGTCCTGGAAGGTGGTGGTGTTGTACCGCTGGGAAAAAATGCTGCCGCCGGAGTAATAGGACCGATCCACCCCGTGATCGTCGTAAAACAGGTCGTCTGCTGCGCTCTGGACCACGGCGTAGTTGATGTTGGTGCCGGGCACCTCGATCCAGGCGTAGATTTCCGGATTGACGTCGTGGAGGCTGTCAAAGTCCACATTGATGGCCATATATTTGCCGTCGTCCTGGGGGTCCAGGGGCTCCACCACCTGGCCGGAGCGGACGCCGCTGCCCAGCTTATCGCTGACAGACTTACCCCGGACATACTGGACGATAAACAGGATGCAGAAAATACACACGATCACCGCAATAACGGCCACCACCGTCAGCAGGATGCGCACAGGACGCTTCATAGGACATTTCTCCTTTGTTCAGAACGGGAAAAAGGCCCCATAAACGGCTCAGCATTTATGGGGCTCCTCGTTATTGGATGGACTTCGTTATGCCCGGGTGCGGGCCTTTCTGGTGCAGACGTAAGCCACGCCGCCGCTGACAGCAATGGCCATCACCACGCTGCCGATGCCCAGGTCGTAGCCGGTCTGGGGGGAGGTGGGGGTGGTGCCGGGCTCGTCGTCGTGCTTGGGGCTGGGGACGTAGCCGCCGTCGGCAAAGGCAGTGACGGAGAGCATGCAGCCCAGCATCACAATAACCGTCAGAACAGCAAGAATCTTTTTCATGGTAACATAACCCTCCATTACCCTATTTAGTAATGTCCATTATAATGTCTGCTTGCGGAAAAAGCAAGTACTTTTTTGTCGGATTCGAAAAATAATTTATTCTTCGGCAATCGCAGGGTGGTTACACGCCGGTCAGGTCAAAGGCCGGGGTGTATTCCTCCCGGGCGGAGGTGCGCTCCTGGGTGAAGCCGTCCCAGATGCCGCAGTTTTCCATATACCGCACCGCCGCCCGATACTCCGCCCGGGTGACGTGCCGGGCCAGGGGGCCTGCGGCCCCGGGCTGGGGGGTATACTGGCTCATCAGGGAAAACAGCACCTCCCCGGGGCGGAAGGTCTCCGCCACCCAGTCGATGACCCGGCGGGTGTTCTCCAATTGTCCCGGCAGCACCAAGTGCCGGATCAGCACCCCCCGGACCAGGAGGCCCTCCCGTATTTCCCAGGGCCCCACCTGGCGGAACATCTCCCGGATGGCGGCCCGGGCCGCAGCGGGATAGTCCCCTGCGCCGGACAGCTGCCGGGCAGGCTCCTCCAGGGCGTACTTCATGTCCGGCAGATACACCTGGACCTTCCCCTCCAGCAGGCGCAGGGTCTCCACCCGCTCATAGCCGCCGGTGTTGCACACCACCGGCACCGGCAGCGCCGGCTCCAGGGCCCGGGCCACCCAGGGGGCGAAATGCCCCGGGGTCACCAGGTTGATGTTGTGGGCCCCCTGGTGGATCAGCTCCCGGAATATCTCCCCCAGGCGCTCCACCGTCACGGGCTTTCCCACGCCCTGGGCGGAAATTTCGTGATTCTGGCAGAACACGCAGCCCAGGGTGCAGCCGGAGAAGAAAACCGTGCCGCTGCCTCGGGTGCCGCTGATCACCGGCTCCTCCCACATATGAAGCCCTGCCCGGGCCACCACCGGCCCCGCCGGCATCCGGCAGAAGCCCTCCCCTCTGGTCTCCGTGCGCTCCGCGCCGCACATACGGGGGCAAAGCGTGCACCTCATGTCCGGCGGATGTGGAAGTCCGGCCCCAGGTCCCCGGCCATCCAGTGGCGGCGGCACAGGCTGGTATACCGGTCGTTGGCTCCCAGCACCACCTGCTCGCCCTCCTTCACCACCCGGCCCCGGCTGTCGAACCGGGCGTTGAAGGCGGCCTTCTTGCCGCACCAGCAGATGGTCTTGACCTCCTCCAGCTTGTCGGCCATGGCCAGCAGATAATAGCTGCCCTCGAACAGCTGGCCCCGGAAGTCCACCTTCAGCCCATAGCACAGCACCGGGATGCCGCAGTCGTCCACCAGGTGCACCAGGTAAAACACCTCGTCCTTGGTGAGGAACTGGGCCTCGTCGATGATGATGCAGGCGTATTTCTGCAATTCCTGGTCGGCCATAGCCCGCATTTCGTCAAAATAGATGCAGGGGTGGGTCAGGCCGATGCGGGATGAGACCATGTGGTCCCCGTCCCGGGTGTCCAGCCGGGGCTTCACCATCAGGGTCTCCTGGCCCCGCTCCTCATAGTTGAACCGCGCCATCAGGGCGTTGGCGGTTTTGCTGGAGCCCATGGCCCCGAATTTGAAATAAAGCTGCGCCATCGTCAGTCTCCTTCTGCGGGCAGAGCCCGCGTGAATTGGTCAAAGGCGGAGGGGATCGCCAGCCGCTGCCGCCGGGCCTCGTCGGCCCAGAGCCAGTCCGCCGGGCCCCGGCCCTCCACCTGCACCAGGTATCCGGTCATCTCCCAGCGGATGTGGGTGAAAATATGCCGGGCGTCCAGCTGCCGCAGCCAGGCCCGGGGCGTCAGCCCCCACTGCCGCAGCTGCCGGGCCGCCTGCTCCTCCGTCAGCCGGCCGGGCACATGGGGATATTCCCACAGGCCCGCCAGCAATCCCGTGTCCGGCCGCTGCCGCAGGGCCGTGCCCTCCGGTCCCAGCAGCAGGAACACCGTCTTTTCCTCCAGGTGTTTTTCCTTTTTGGGGGCCCGCACCGGCAGCTCCCGCTGCCGTCCCTGCTCCCGGGCGGCGCAGAAGTCCGCCGCCGGGCAGGTATCGCACAGGGGCGCGCCGCCGGGCAGGCAGATCCCGGCCCCCAGGTCCATCAGGGCCTGATTGAAGACCCCCGGCTCCTGCCGGGGCATGACGGCCTCCATCCGGCGGCGGAACTGCCGCCGGTTTCTGGGGTCCAGAATGTCCAGCTCACAGCCGCCCACCCGGGCGGCCACCCGCAGCACATTGCCGTCCACCGCCGGGACAGGCTCCCCGAAGGCGATGGACAGGATAGCCCCGGCGGTGTAGTCCCCCACCCCCGGCAGCTCCATCAGCTCCTGATACGTCCGGGGGAACGCCCCGCCGTACTCCTCCGCGATCACCCGCGCCGCCCGGCGCAGGTTCCTGGCCCGGCTGTAGTATCCCAATCCGGCCCACAGCCGCATCAGCTCCCCCTCGTCGCAGGCGGCCAGGTCCTCCACCGTGGGGTAGGCCGCCATGAACCGCTGAAAATAGGGGATCACCGCCGCCACCCGGGTCTGCTGCAGCATGATCTCCGACACCCAGGTCCGGTAGGCGGACACCTCCTCCCGCCAGGGCAGCACCCGGCAGTTCTCCCGGTACCAGGGAAGCAGCGCCCCGGGCAGCCGGGCCAGTCGATTTTCCATCTCATCCATAGGCTAAAACCTCGCGGCGTAGCCGCACCGGCGGCACAGCTCCTCCGACGGCTGCCGCCGGGAAAATCCCTCCCGGATGGCCGCCGCCCGGGGAGAGGCCAGAATTTCCTCCACCGAGCTTGTATACAGGTTCCCCAGGGCCATGCGGCCGTCACCGTCCAGGCAGCAGGGCACCACCGTTCCGTCCCACAGCACCGCCAGCTGCTGGCGCAGGCCGTGGCAGAACTCCGTGCCGCTTTCCGGGGCCTCCGGGTCCGGCCAATCAAATTTTTCCGCCTGTTCCAGGAAAATATGCTCCGCCAGCCGCCGGTTTCCCCGGCGGTCCGTGGGCAAGGCCAGCACGTCCCCGCCCAGCCGGCGGCTCAGGAAGTCCAGCACCTCGCCGTTGCGGCGGTCCCGGCCCCCGATGTTCCACAGGCGCAGGGCGCACAGGGTGCCCTCCCCTGCCGCCCGGCGGCAGAAGTCCCACACCCCGGAAAGATACGCCTCCAGCCCCTCCGCCCGGTCGTTTCCCTCGAAGCTGTGCAGGGACACGCTGACCTTGTGGACCCCCGCCAGAGCATGGCCCCGCCGGGGCAGCAGCGTGCCGTTGGTGGTGATGCACACCCGGAAGTCCAGCTGCCGGGCAATGGCCAGGATCTCCTCCAGCTGCGGGTGCAGCAGCGGCTCCCCCATCACATGGAGGTACAGATACGCCGTGTGGCCCCGGAGCTTTTCCGCCAGCAGCCGGAAGTCCTCCGGCCGCATATACCCCGCCGGGCGGCGGGTACCCGGGCAGAAGGAGCAGGCCAGGTTGCACACGTTGGTAATCTCCACATAGGCCCGGTTGAACATGCCGCCGTCCCCCTTTCAAAGCGCTTGAAATGTTATTTTACCACATCCGCCGCCGTTTTGAAAGCGCCGGGAACCAAATGTTCAAAAAAAGGTAATGACTTTTCCCCTGCAATGGGTTACAATAGACCCACTTGAATCGTATTGGAGGAATTTCCCCTTGAAAAAGATCTATGACGCGGTGGACCGCTTCTGCGCCCGGCACCCCCGCTTTGGCATCCCGGACCTGATGCGCTGGATCGTCATCGGCAACGTGGCGGTGTACGTTCTGATGCTGCTGACCATGCGCGCCGACGCCAACGCCCTGTCCTTCCTGTATCTGGACGGCGGCAAGGTCCTTCGGGGCGAGATATGGCGCATCATCACCTTCATCTTCGTCCCCGCCAGCAGCAGTCCCTTCTGGCTGGCCATCAGTCTGTACTTCTACTACTGGATCGGCACCTCCCTGGAGCGCCAGTGGGGCACCGCCCGCTTTAACCTCTACTACTGGAGCGGCGTCCTGCTGACGGTCATCGTCACCATCGTGGCCTCCGCCATCTCCGGCACGGGCTATCCCGTGGGCGGCACGGAGTATGTGAACCTGTCCATGTTCCTGGCCTTCGCCTTCCTGTTCCCGGACACCCGGCTGCTGCTGTTCTTCTTCATCCCGGTGAAGATCAAATGGCTGGCCTGGCTGGATATCGCGGTGTTCGTCATCGGCATCATCCAGTCCCTGCTGGCCGGCAACTGGCTGGGGGCCATTCTGCCGGTGGTGGCGCTGCTGAACTTCCTGGTGTTCATCTGGCCCGCTATTGACGCCTTTATCCGGCAGCAGAAATATCGCCATAACCCCCAGACGGTGAACTTCAAAAAGGCCGTCCGCCAACAGCAGCAGCAGCGGGGCTATCACCACAAGTGCGCCGTCTGCGGCCGCACGGACACGGACTATCCCGACCTGCAGTTCCGCTATTGCAGCAAGTGCGCCGGGTACCGCTGCTTCTGCCAGGATCATATTTTCTCTCATGTTCATTTCACCGAGGAGGACCAGTAATCCCCATAACGAGCTCCCCCGCCCGCAGGCAGCTTCGGCTGCCCCGGACGGGGGAGTTTATTCTTTTATGCCTGCGAGCGGAACACGTCCTCAAACTCCTGGGCGGTCATGGTCTCATGCTGCAGCAGGAACCGGGCCACCTGGTCCAGCTGGGGGCGATACTGCTCCAGGATTTTCCGGCAGCGGCCATAGGCCTCGTCCATGATGCGGCGGATCTCCTGGTCCATCTCCGCCGCCGTCTCCTCGGAATAGGGGCGGGTCTGGGCCATGGACTTGCCGATGAACACCTCGTCGTGTCCGGCGTCGAAGGCCACGTTGCCCAGCTGCTCCGACATTCCGTAGGTGCCCACCATCTTCCGTGCGATGGCGGTAGCCCGCTGGATGTCGCTGGAGGCCCCGGTGGAGATGTCGCCCAGCGTCATCTCCTCGGCGGCCCGGCCGCCCAGCAGCGACACGATCTGCTGCGTCATATACGCCTTGGAGCGGTAGGAGCGATCCTCCTCCGGCAGGAAGATGGTCATGCCCCCCGCCTGTCCCCGCGGCACAATGGTGATCTGGTGCACCGGATCGTGGTCGGGCAGGGCGTGGATGACCACGGCGTGGCCCGCCTCGTGGTAGGCCGTCAGCCTTCGCTCGATCTCCGGAATGACGCGGCTGCGCTTTTCCGGGCCTGCGATGACCTTGATGACCGCCTCGTGGATCGCGTCCTCGGTGATGAACCTCTGATCCTGCCGTCCGGCCAGCAGCGCCGCCTCGTTCAGCAGATTCTCCAGATCGGCGCCGGTAAAGCCCGCCGTGCTGCGGGCCACGCGGCTCAGATCGACGTCCTCCGCCAGCGGCTTGCCCCGTGCGTGGATCCTCAGGATGTCCTCCCGGCCCTTGATGTCGGGCAGTCCCACATACACCTGCCGGTCAAACCGTCCCGGCCGCAGCAGCGCCGGGTCGAGAATGTCCACGCGGTTGGTGGCGGCCAGCACCACCACGCCCTCGTTGGAGCCGAAGACGATGTCACCGGGCATGCAGATGGCCTCGCCGA
>ERZ1107006.3079-NODE-3079-length-11255-cov-6.782679_pt1 | contig 11255 bp, 7 predicted proteins | sample MGYA00403696_ERZ1107006 | MGnify/ENA primary metagenome ERZ1107006 (study PRJEB35170, sample SAMEA104062441) | human gut metagenome | biome: human gut; feature: human-associated habitat; material: faeces | place: Denmark | collected 2012-08-13 ...
TGGGCCTGCGGGGGGCACTCTCTGTTTACATGATGCCGGACTTTTCCTTACTGGCGGCGATAGCCGCGTTCAGTCTTCGGGCCGGATAATATACCAGCAGGCCGAACACCGTGAACAGCGCGCACATGCCCAGCAGCACCAGCGCGCAGCGCAGGTATGTGTCGCCGTACATACCGCCCACCGTCTCCCGGATCATATCCATGCCGTAGTGGAAGGGCATGAAGGGATACAGAGTCTGGAACAGCTGCGGCAGCACGTGCACCGGGTACGAACCGCCGGACCCGGCCACCTGAATGACCATGATAACGACCGACAACGCCATACCCACGTTGTCCAGGGCGTACACCAGCGCGTAGTTCATGCTGGCGAAGTTCAGCGAGCACAGGCAGCAGGCCAGCACGAACAGCGCCGGCTCCGCCGTCTCCATCCCCACGAAGTACAGGCACCCAAAGGCCGTCACCAGCGCCTGGGCCATGGCCATCAGGAAGAAGGTGGCGAACCGCCCGAAATACCGCTCCACGGCCCGGCACCCGGCAAACTCCGGCTGGGTCACCGGTACCTTCAGCATCACGGCGGTCAGCAGGCTGCCCACAAACAGCGCCAGCATAACGTAGTAGGGCGACATGGCCGCGCCGTAGTCCTTGATCTCATAGATGATCTCCGTGTTCAGCTGCACCGGCGAGCTGAGGTAGTCCGCCATGCTTTCGGCATCGCTGCTCTCCATCAGCTCCGTAAAGCGCTTGAAGGCTTCGCTCTCCGTCACCCGGCGCACATCGTCCTCGATGTCCGCCAGATACGTCTCCACCGTGTTGGCCAGGGTGATGCCCGCGTCCAGCGTAGGCTGTACGGTGGTCATGGCATCGGCGTAGCTGTCCAGCGTGCCGGACACCTCCCCCAGGCTGCCGCCCACGGCGCCCAGCAGCTGCTGGACGGACCGCAGCGTGGTCTGGGCCTGTGCCCCGGTGGTGTGCAGGTATTCGTTGACCTCCTTATTGGTCTGCACCGCCGCCGCCAGCAGCTCCTGCCGCACCTGATGCAGCATATCCAGCACCGGTCCCTGCAGGGCCGACGGCTCCAGCGTATCCACCAGCGCGTCCAGCGCCTCCAGATCGGCGATAGCCGTCTCCAGCTGCGCCTTCACGGCCTCGTCCTCGGCGGCCGCCAGCTGGTCCTCCAGCGCGGCGATGGCCGCCTGTATCTTCCGGTGCAGGTCCGCCTTCAGCGCTTCGTCGGCGGCAGAGGTATCCATACTCCGCAGGGCATCCTCGATGTCGCCCAGTACCTTATCCGTGTTGTTCAGCACCGTCAGCAGGTCGCTGTACGCCGTGTCCGCCGCGCTCAGGCCCGTGCTGATAAGCTGCACCGTGCTGCCCACCGCCGCATCAGCGTCCTCCACCGTTCCCCGTGCGTCCGCGATGGTCACGGATGCCGCGGTCAGCAGCCCGTCCGCCCCGTTCATCACGTCCTTCAGCGACAGCAGCACCTTCTGCAGCTGCGCCATCTCCTGCCGCGCACCGGTCAGCTTATCCATAATGCCGTCCGCCAGCGCCTCCGAGTCCAGCCCCATGGCCTTGAACACGGAGCCCGCCGTGGTCAGCGCCTCAGCAGCCTTGCCGATGACCGTGGTGTTGATCTGCTCCTGCACGGCGGTCTTGGCCTTGCTGGTGATCTTGGGGGCGATGGCGTTCTTCTTCTCGTTCTCGTAATACTGTATCTGCGGGTGGCGCAGATCGCCGGACAGAATACTCACAAAATCCTCGGTAAATTCCTCCGGCACGATCAACGCCGCGTAGTAGTCGCCGGACTCCACCCCGTCCAGGGCCTCCGCCCGGCTGTCCACGAACACCCAGCCCATCTGGTCGTTGCTCTCCAGTCCCTGGAGCACCAGCGCGCCGATGTTCACCTCCAGGCCCAGCACCTCGCAGCCCGCGTCCTCGCTGGCCACCGCCACGCTGATGCGGCTGGTGGACGCCGTGCCGTAGGGATCCCAGTTGGACAGGATGTTGAACCAGGCGTACAGACACGGCACCAGGCACAACCCCAGCAGCACCACCACCGCCACCACACTGGCCGTCAGCCGCCGCCAGTCGGCGCGAAAGATTTTCCAGATGTTCTTCATCGGTCCACCTGCCCTTCCCGGCCCTCCGCCGCACCGCGCCGCAGGTCATCGGACAGCCCCTGTATCGCCCGGGTCAGCGCGTCCAGATCGGACGCCAGCTTCTCCGGGTCGTCCAGCAGCCGTTCCAGCACCCGCGCGCCGCTGTATACCGGCGCGGCAGGCGTCGGCGCGCTGTCTACCTGCGGCGCTCCGCCGTGCACCTCCCGCAGTATCTCGTCCACGGAATATGTCTCCGGCTCCGGCGCTTCCGGCGCCTTTGTGACCGGCGTCTCCTCCGCAGGTGCCGGGGATATCTCCTCTGCCGCCGGCGTCTCCTCCGGCGCAGGTGCCGCTTCCGCCGCCGTTGCCTCCGTCTCCGGCGTCTCCTGTTCCTCCCGGGTGCCGTGGCGCAGCAGCAGACCCATCCGTGGCACCTTGGGCAGCTCCGGCAGTTCCAGCAGTGTGCCCAGACTCTCCTGCTCCATCTGGGTGATGTTCTCCAGCTTCTTTTGCAGCTCATAGTCCGCGTACTCCACGGCGATCAGATATGCCGCCACTGCGAACATGGACAGTATCCACAGCATCAGGGTGAACACCTTGTTCCCCCCCGCCAGAAACATCAGCAGCATCAATCCCAGCGTCACCGCCAGCAGCATCCGCATACCGACGCGTATCCGCCGCCGGTTGTTCCGGTGCAGGGTGCTGACCTCCTCCAGCAGGCGGTCATACAACTCCTGATAGTCCCGTTCTTTTGTCATCGGTCAACACCTCCTTTCACAGCAGCTCCGTCTCCTCCAGCTTCTCCTCCATAAAGTGGTTCAGTCCCATGAAGGGCCGCCGCACCAGCAGGCCGATCAGCAGCGCCGCCGCGGCGAACAGCAGCAGGAAGCCGATCTGCTGCCAGTAGTAATTCCCGTACATCCCGCAGATACACTCGCGCATGGCGTCGATGGCGTAGGGGAAGGGGAAGAAGCGATAGATCTTCTGGTAAATGGCCGGCAGCAGCTCGATGGGGAACGTGCCGGATGAGCCTGCGATCTGCATGACCATGATGACCACCACAATGGCCTTGCCCACGTCGCCGAAGGACAGCGCCAGCGAATAGATCAGCAGGCTGAATGTGAAGGCCGTCAGCGCGCCCGTGAGATACAGCATCCCCGGGTGCAGGCACTGGACCTTCAGTATGTACAGGTCGCCGGTGACGATGACCGCCGCCTGTATCTGGCTCAGCACGAAAAAGAACAAGTACCGCCCGAAGTACAGCTCCGCCGGCTTCGGGTCGATCAGGCCCTCCGTCCGGGCGTGTATCTTGATGAGGGACGACAATATCACGCCGCCCACCCAGATGGCCAGCACCGTGTAGAACGGCGTCATGGCCGAGCCGTAGTTGGCGATGGGATACACCGCGTTCACGCTGGTCTGCACCATTTCCGGGAAATACTGACCGTACACCGCCGGGTCGCCGCCCAGGATATCCACCAGCGTATCCATGTATTCGTCTGTGGTCAGCCCCTCCAGGTCGTCTATGGTGCTCTCCAGCGAGGTCAGCAGCTTCTCCGTAGCCGGCCGCAGCAGCGCCATGGTGTCGCCCACAGCGTCAGCGGTCTCCGCCAGCGCGGTCTTCATGACCTTGGCGTCTCCAGCCAGCGCAGCCATGCCCTCCATGGTGTCCGCCACCTGACCGGCCACGGTGTCCAGTTCCCTTTGCAGCGCCTTTGAAGTCACAGGGATCCTGTCCACCATCGTCCGGATGGACTTCACCAGCGCGTCGCAGTCCGCCAGCAGGTCGGCAGAATCCGGACTCTCCGCCAGTGCCCGCAGCTGCTTTGCCGTCTTGCGGCACTCCGCCGCCGTCTGCCGCGCCGCCTCCGCCTGGGTCTTGCCCGCCTCCGTGCCGGAGGCCTCCAGTCCCGCCGCCCACGTTTCCAGCGTGTCCGCCGCCTTTTCCAGCTGCGCCGCCGCATCTCGCAGCTGCTGCTGTGCCGACGGCAACTCCGGCGCGTTCCCAATGGCGCTGCTCAGCCGGTCCAGCGCCCGTTCCACCCGGGCCAGGGCCGTGTTCAGCCGCATCTGTATCTCCGCCGCCGTCTCGTGGAGCTTGGAGCCGTCCGGCAGGTTCTTGTTGATATTGGCCACGGCCGCCTCCAGCGCCGCCGCGCTGCTCTCCGACACGCCGCTGCCGCCCGCCGCCTCAAAGGCATCCATCATCCGCCCGCAGGCGTGCAGCAGGTCCTGGGCCTGGTACAGCACGCCCTTCACAGCGGCCTCCGGATCGTCGGCGGTCAGGTCCGCCGCCAGCAGATTGCTCTGCTCCATGATGCCGCCGATGACCACCTCCAGATAGTTTTCACTGATGGAGCGCTTCAGCGTCTCCACCGCCGTGTCGGTGATCTTGGTGGCCACGGCGTTCTTCTTGGCGTTTTCGTAGTAGGTGATGGCCGGCTTACCGGTCCAGTCCGTCAGCATCCGGTACATATTCCGGCTGAACTGCTTGTCGATGACCACCGCCGCGTAGTAGTCGCCGGACTCCACGCCGCCCTTGGCCTCCTCCTCGGTGTCCACGATGACCCAGTTGATGGACGTAGCCTCCCGCAGGTCGGCCACCACGTCGTCGCCCTTGTTCTCGTAGGTGCCGTCCTCATCGGTATAGCCCTCGTCCAGCGACGCCACCGCGATGGATATCCCCCCGGTGTTGCCGTAGGGGTCCCAGTTGGAGTAGATATTCAGCCAGGCGTACAGGCTGGGCAGCAGGGCGATGGCGACCACCACCACGCAGGCAAAGAAGCACCTGCTCAGCGTCCGTATATCAGTTTTGAACACCGTCCATATATTTCGCATACATCCTCCTTGTGCGCGGAAACCGCGCCGCTCGTAAAGATATTGTCAACGCAAACAGAGTATCAGTTTACATTATACAGAATCCCGGAGGAATTTGTCCACACAAAACCGCATTTCTGCGCAAAAAAGAGACGGGATACCCGTCTCTTTTCCTGCTTTATTCCTTATTATCCGCCACAATGTGATAGTACGCATTTCCCGTCAGCTTATACACCAGTGCGTACAGCGCCGCGAACACCGCGAAGCTCACCGCCGTGGTGCCGACCAGCAGACCGCGGTTGTCCAGGTTGAACAGCATCAGCAGCTTGTGGATAAAGGGGAAGGCGAAGCACAGGTGCAGTCCCGCCATGAGAAGCGGCAGATAGAACACCGTCAGCAGCTGGCTGTTGATGCTGCGGCGTATGTCCTGCTTGGTCATGCCCACCTTCTGCATGATGTCGAACCGGCTCTGATCCTCATAGCCCTCCGAAAGCTGCTTGTAGTACAGGATAGCCACCGCCGCGAAGATGAACACGATACTCAGCATGATGCCCAGGAAGAACAATCCGCCGTAGGTGCCGTAGAAGTCTGCCCGGTTGGCGGCCTTGGACTCCACGCTGACGCCCACGCCCCAGTCACTGCTGACGCCCGCCAGATAGCCGTTCAACGCGTCCTCCAGATTGGGCGTTGTGCCATCGATGTTCCCCTGCTGGTTTTCCGGCAGATCAGTGTCGAAGGCGTAGTGCCACGTGGCCGTGAGATACCAGCCGTATTTCTCGCTCAGTCCGTCCTCCAGCTCCTGCACGAACTGCGTGAAGTGCGGTATGACCACCATAAGGGTCGGGGTGATATCCGCCATGAAGGGGCCGCTCAGCGGCGGAATGTCCCGATCCATGACCCGGAACGTCCATTCCCCGTCGACGGTCAGGGTGTCGTAAGGGAAATCCGTCCGCAGAGCCGCCACATACACCTGCCCGTCGTTCAGCGTCAGGCTCTGCCCCGTGGCAGCGTTGTAATCCTCCAGCGGCAGGAAATGCAGCTGCGTCACACGGGTGCTGTCCGCTGCGGACGCACCGGCGTTGCCCAACCGCAGATCCCCGCCGTCCGGCAGACCGCTGGCGCTGATCTCACGGTATGTCGCCACATTACTGGTCTGCCCGCCGAAGTTGAAAACGGTGCTCTCCACACCCTGACGCAGCTGCTCCGCCTCCGCCTCGTCCAGCGGATGATCGCTTCTGCCGTATACCGCCACGTCCATGTCGCGGGGATACCGGGCATTCACCGCGTCCTCCTGCCCCACATACAGGCAGGTGGTGGACGAGATCATCACCAGCACCATGGTGGCCAGAATGCACACCGACGCCAGCCCCGCGCCGTTGCGCTTCATGCGGTAGGCCATGGAGGACACGGACACGAAGTGCTGGGGCCGGTAGTAGTATTTTTTGTTCCTTTGCAAGCCGCGGCACAGCGTCACCGAGCCGCTGATAAACAGCAGATACGTGGCCAGTATCACCATGATGACCGCCGCGAAGAACCACAGCAGCGCCGCCAGCGGCTCCTTGATGGACAACGACAGCGCGTAAGCGGCACCCAGCAGAACCATGCCCGCCGCCGTCAGCACCCACTGCGCCTTGGGCGGCTTTTCGCCCACGCTCTCGCTGCGCAGCAGCGCCACGGCACTGACGCCGTGCAGCTGCCGCAGGCTGTTCAGCAGGATCAGCGTGTGGATGACCGCAAACAACGCCGCCGCAGCCAGCAGAGACGATACGGACACCGTCAGGGTGTAGGTCACGGGCACCCGCAAAAGCCGCACCATACCCAACTCCGCCAGCTTATACAGCACCACGCCCAGAAGCAGCCCCGTACCCGTGGTCAGGCCGTAGGTGATGACCGTCTCCCACAGCAGAATGCGGGCGATGTTGCCCTTGCCCATACCCAGCACATTGTACAGGCCAAACTCCCTCTCCCGGCGGCGAATGAGGAACGAGTGGGTATAGAACAAAAATATCAGCGCAAACACGGCGATGACCACCGTGCCCAGCCGCAGTATGATGGCGCTGCTGCCGCCGCCGGACATGTGCTCCAGCACCGGCGAGCCGGACAGCCCCATCAGGATGTAGAACATCAGCACCATCCCGGCGCAGCTGAGCAGGTACGGCAGGTACAGCCGCCTGTTTTTTCTCATGCCCGTCCAGGCCAGCCGGGCGTATAATGTCTTTTCCCTCATGCCGGTTCACCGCCCGACTGCAGCATGGTCAGCGTGTCGGAGATGCGCTGATAGAACCGGGTGTCATCGTCCTCGCCCCGGTACAGCTGGTGGAACACCTGGCCGTCCTTGATGAACAGCACCCGGCCCGCCCGGCTGGCGGCCTTCACGGAGTGGGTCACCATCAATATGGTCTGCCCTGCCCGGTTGATGGCGGCGAACAGCCGCAGCAGCTCGTCGGTGGAGCCGCTGTCCAGTGCGCCGGTGGGCTCATCCGCCAGCAGCAGCTTCGGCTCGGTGATGATGGCCCGGGCCACCGCCGCCCGCTGCTTCTGCCCGCCGGAGACCTCATAGGGGTACTTCTTCAAAAGCTCCGTCAGTCCCAGCTCCCGGGCAATAGGCAGCAGCCGCGCCCGCATATCCTCGTAAGACATTCCCATCAGCACCAGCGGCAGATAGATATTGTCCTCCAGCGTGAACGTATCCAGCAGGTTGAACTCCTGGAACACAAAACCCAGGTTGTCCCGGCGGAAGGCCGCCGCGTCCCTCTCCCGTATCTTGCCCAGCTCATGGCCGTCCAGCCGCACCGTACCCGCCGTGGGCTCGTCCAGCGCCGCCAGAATGTTCAACAGCGTAGTCTTGCCGCTGCCGGACTCACCCATGATAGCGACATACTCGCCCTGCTCCACGGTGAAGCTGACGTTCCGCAGCGCCTCTACGCGGCTGCCGCCCAGCCGCGAGGTGTATACCTTCCGCAGCCCACTGACTTCCAAAATGCTCATAGCATGACCTCCTTTTCCTTACAAGGCCATTATAGTCCGGGTCCTTCCCCCAATCCATCGCTTTGCCTTACCAAAAACGAACAGGAATGTCACCATCTCCCCGCCGCAGCGTTAGCCTTCCCCTTGAGGGCGCCCCAGTGCTCACACTGGGGTGTGCACAGCTGAAGGTGGCACGGCGCAGCCGTGACGGATGAGGTGTAGCCGCGCAGAGGAAAGCTCACTCCGCCACAAACGCCGGGCGGCCCAGCGTCAGCCTCACCGTGGTGCCCACGCCGGGCACGGACTCGATCCGTATCTCATGCCGCAGATTGCGGCATATCCGCCGGCACAGGTACAGCCCGATGCCGCTGGACCGCCGGTCCAGCCGCCCGTTCTGCCCGGTATAGCCCATGTCAAATACCCGGGGCAGGTCCTCCGGCGCGATGCCCATGCCGCTGTCCCGGATGCACAGATCGTCTCCCTCCCGGTAGATCCGGACGGTCCCGTCCTGCCCGGTGTACTTCAGGGCATTGCTCAGCAGCTGCTCCACCACAAAGGTCAGCCACTTGCCGTCCGTCACCGTCTCCCATTCCACCGGCGTGTAATCCAGTGCGATGCGCCGGTCAATGAACTCCCCGGCAAACCGCCGCACAGCGGCGCACACCACGTCATCCACGGCGCACGTTCGTATCACGTAGTCGCTGCCGCCCTCCTCCAACCGCAGATAGGTCAGTGCCATATCCACATACTGCTCCACCCGGCCCAGCTCCGTCATCAGCCGTCGGGCGGCCGGCGTGTCCTCCCCCTGCAGGGTCAGGCGCATAGCGGCGATGGGCGTCTTGATCTGGTGCACCCATGCGGTGTAATAGGCCGTCATATCCTCCCACCGGGCGGCGCGCGCCGTCTCCTGCCGGCGCAGCTCCCGCCGCAGCGTCTCCACCACGGCGGCGCAGTCCGCCCCCTCCACGGTGGTCATGGCCGGCAAGTCCAGCAGCACCGCCTCGCCCGCCTCCCGCAGACGCTTCAGCGCCTTGTGCCGCCGTGCCGCGCGGCCGTAATCCCACGCCGCAAGGCACGCCCCCAGCAGAACGCACAGCCCTGCCGGATAGCCCACCGCCGCCAGCGGCAGGCCGTACAGGGCAAAGGACACAGCAAACACCCCGACAAACAGCAGAAATGCCGCCAGCGTCAGCCGGCGCTCCTTCAGATATGCTTTGAGCAGCTCCATATCTCTCACTCCACGATGTACCCCACCCCGTGCCGGGTGGCGATAAAGTCCACAAGCCCCACACCTGCCAGCTTCCGCCGCAGGCGGTTCACATTGACGGTCAGCGTGTTCTCATCCACAAAGCTGTCCGTCTCCCATAGCCGCTGCATCAGCTTCTCCCGGCTGACCACCTTCCCGGCGCTCTCCATCAGGCAGGACAAAATACGGTACTCGTTCTTGGTCAGCTCCACCGTCTGCCCCTGATAGGTCAGCTTCTGGTCATCGGCGGACAGCTGTGCGCCCCGTCTCTCCCGCAGCACCGCCGGCGCCGCCATGTCATAGCTGCGCCGCAGCATGGCCTGTACCTTAGCCATCAGAACACCGCCGTCAAAGGGCTTGGCGATAAAATCGTCCGCGCCGAAGTTCATTGCCATGATGACGTTCATATTATCACCGGCCGAGGACAAAAACAGGATGGGCGCACTGGTCTGCTTCCGCAGCTCCCGGCACCAGTGATAGCCGTCAAAGCACGGCAGGGCGATATCCAGTATGATGAGGTGCGGCTGAAATTCCGCCGCCTCCGCCGTCACCGCCCGAAAGTCCCGGACACACCGGACCTCCAGTCCCCAGCTCTCCGCCAGATGCGCCACCGCCTGGGCGATGGTCCTGTCGTCCTCCACAATAAATATACGGTACATACGCTCACATCCTTTACGCTCTTCATTATACCCTCCCTCGCCTCTGTCCCGCAAGCCCTCTTACTCTTTCAATATTGTCACATTCGCTTACCGGATTTTTTTCAAAAACAGGGTTGACAAATCCGTGCCGCCGTGTTATAACTGTACCAACCTACCGAGTTGGTAGTTGTATTTCAGAAATGAGGCGATCACATGACCCGCACTCTTGTTCTCCTGACCGGACGATGTTGACTCCTTTTCCCTTCATTCCACACAACAACATCTGACTATAAACGATAAAGGAGATAAACACTATGTCTAACATTTACACTTCCGCTGACCAGCTGATCGGCAAGACTCCCCTGCTGGAGCTGACCCATATCGAAAAGGCCCATGACCTCAAGGCGAAGATCGTCGCCAAGCTGGAGTACTTCAACCCCGCCGGCAGCGTCAAGGACCGTATCGCCAAGGCCATGATCGACGACGCCGAGGCCAAGGGCCTGCTGAAGGCCGGCAGCGTCATCATTGAGCCCACCTCCGGCAACACCGGCATCGGCCTGGCCTCCGTGGCCGCCGCCCGGGGCTACCGCATCATCATCGTCATGCCCGAGACCATGTCCGTGGAGCGCCGCCAGCTGATGAAGGCTTACGGCGCCGAGCTGGTGCTCACCGAGGGTGCCAAGGGCATGAAGGGCGCCATTGCCAAGGCCGACGAGCTGGCCAAGGAGATCCCCAACAGCTTCGTGGCAGGCCAGTTCGTCAATCCCGCCAACCCCAAGGCCCACTACGAGACCACCGGCCCGGAGATCTGGGAGGACGCGGGGCACCGTGTGGATTTTTTGGTGGCCGGTGTGGGCACAGGCGGTACAATCACCGGTACGGGTAAATTTTTGAAGGAACAGAATCCCGGGATTCGGGTGGTCGCGGTGGAACCGGCGGATTCGGCCGTCCTTTCGGGAAAGCCCGCCGGGCCGCATGCGTTGCAGGGGATCGGCGCGGGGTTTGTGCCCAAGGTGCTCGACCGGACGGTGTTGGACGAGGTTCTGCCGGTCGAGGAGGAGGATGCCTATGTGGCGGCGCGCGAGCTGGCGCGGACGGAGGGCGTGTTTGTGGGGATCTCCTCCGGCGCAAACTTTCTGGGTGCGGTTCTTCAGAACCGGCAGCCGGGACGGCAGGTGGCCACCGTGTTTGCCGACGACAGCAAGAAGTACCTTACCACCCTGCTGGCCACGCCGCCGGCAGAAACGTCGGGGATGGTGACCTCCCGCATCGAACTGCTGGGCTATGAGCCGGTGGAGACCCGGTAAGGCTTTTTCCACGCTGAGGTGTTTCTCCTCTTGCGGGGGCGGAGAAAGCGTGTTAAAATCTCCTTTGATATAACAAAATCAGACAGAGGAGCGCAGCGCATGATTCGTACCGTTTTATTTGATCTGGACGGCACCTTGACGGACTCACGCGAGGGGATCGTCCACTCCGTAAAATACACTGT
>ERZ1107006.3088-NODE-3088-length-11239-cov-3.150125_pt1 | contig 11239 bp, 8 predicted proteins | sample MGYA00403696_ERZ1107006 | MGnify/ENA primary metagenome ERZ1107006 (study PRJEB35170, sample SAMEA104062441) | human gut metagenome | biome: human gut; feature: human-associated habitat; material: faeces | place: Denmark | collected 2012-08-13 ...
TGTGAAAATACGGGCGGCAAAATTTCGTGATCTGCCGATGAGTCTGCGGATTCTGATCGTGAATCTCAGTCTGTTTCTGATTCTGTGCGCCGTATTTTTTATGGCGGGCGCGTATCTGTATGCACCGCAGGCGGCAGGACGGAATTACGTGGAAGCATGCCTGGCAGGAGACTGGAACAGTGCATACGATGTATGTCAGTTCCCGGACAGCACGTTTCTGTCGCGGAAGAACTACGTCAATGCAATGACCTGGAAAGCAAAGCAGGACGGTTCTGACAGCCAGGAAACGCCGGAGATCAAGAGCTTTTTCATGCGCAGAAAACAGAATCTTGAGACCGGGGAAAACAGGATTTATACTGTGCGGTACACGTTAAAAGGCGTGAGCGACTCGCAGGAAGAAACATTGGAGATCGCCGCCGGGGATACCGTAAAATGGAACTTCAAAGAGTGGTACGTTGTGCCGAAAGACAGCTGCGTGACGGATGTCGAAATCACCGTCCCGGCGGATGCCTCGTTCTATCTGGACGGCGTGCAGGTCGGGAAAAAGTATTTAAAAGAGACGGCAGATAACGTCAGCATCTACAAAATCCCGTATCTCTTCCTCGGCGGCCACACCATTGAACTGACCGAAAAACAGAAAGACCCATACCGCGAGATCATCCTCGTGCAGGACAACAGCAGCATGGAATTCCTGCCGGATTTAAAACTCAACGATTCCACCGGCAAAACCATCGCCGACCGTGTAGAAGAGTCCCTGGACAAGGTATTCACAGCCGCAGCCGCCGGAAAATCCTTCAGCACCATCAAAAACGAATTTTCCGCCGACACCGCCGTACAGAAAAACGCCAAAGAACAGTACCAGCAGCTCTGCGATGCATACCTGAACAGCGACACCAACACCGGAATCACCAGTATCACCGTGAGCAGCGTCTCCACAACCGTAACCAACGAATCCAAGCAGATGAAGATTGAAACTAACGTGACCGCTGCGATTGAGCGACGAACCCGTTTCCTCCATTTCTTCCGCAAAACCAAAATAGAGACCGTCACCTGGAAACTCGAGTCCGCCGTAACGCTGGAGAAGGAAACCTGGGTCATGGGAAGTGACTTCCTGAAGGGCGTCGATCTGGGAAAACAGACGGGCTGAAATTGAATAAGAACTACGCGAAAAAGAGTGATTCTGCATCCGATTTTCCGGGAACAGAGTCACTCTTCTTTGCTGCGATGAAGATGTTAAGAAACCATGAACTTAAATTTACCAGAAGTGGAAAAATGTAAGAATTTGTGCCTTGCATCTTAGGTCAGATCACGTTATGATAGTAAGTAGAAAAATGTCGAAAAACGTTTGCGTTACGATGGAAGAAAGTTCCGCAAAGGGGCGGGACGATGGAGTATAAACAGATCATATGGAAAGAAAATCATTGAAACAGAGAAGAAAGCAGATGCGCCGCAGACAGATGATGCAGAAAGTATCACGGATTTCCCTGTGTGTGGTAATCGGCCTTCTTTTTCTTGCGCTTATCTGGAAATTTGCGGGAGCGCAGCTTGCGAAAAAAGGAATTGTACTGAGTAATGACACAGCCGCAAAGACGGTGAGCGAGACGGCGCCGGAGGCGGAGGACGGATCGGGAAATGCGGGAATTAAGAAGCTTGCGGAGACCACGCCGCCGAATGAGACGCCGGGATGGCAGTACAGCTCGTCGGGCTGGTGGTACGCAACGGATGCCACAACGTACTACGTCAACGGCTGGGCAGATATCGACGGAAACCAGTACCATTTTGATTCCAATGGTTACATGGCGACCGGCTGGAAAGCGATCGGCGGAAAAGGCTGTTACTTTGATGACCAGGGTGTTTACCAGCCAGACCGCAACGGCTCGATGATGGTAGCCCTGACCTTTGATGACGGCCCGGATGTCTACACAGGGGAGCTTCTCGATACGCTGGAGCGGTATGGCGCGCAGGCGACGTTCTTTATGCTCGGAAGCAACGTTGAGAAATACGGCGCAGACACCATTCCGCGTATGGCGGCGCTTGGCTGCGAGCTGGGAAACCACTCCTATTCGCACCCGAATATGAAAAAACTGAGTGTTGATGATGGGCTTGCACAGTTCCAGATGACAGATGATCTGATTGCCCAGTACAACAACGGTCAGGGTGCAACGGTTGTCCGTTTTCCCTATGGAAACAGCACCGACGATCTGCTCGCGGAGATCGGTCGTCCCAGCATCATGTGGGATGTCGATACCCTGGACTGGGAGACGAAAAATGTCCAGGCGAACATCAGCGCTGTCCTCAACAACGTAAGCCCGGGAGACATTATCCTGATGCACGATATCCATGAGGCGACTGTAGAGTCCTGTGCAACGATTGTACCGGAGCTGGTAAACCGGGGGTATGAACTTGTTACGATTCATACACTTGCCGCAGCAAACGGCGTGGATCTCGCCGCAGGGGAGACATACTACGGCTTCCATAACGGAGCAACAAACGAGTAAAACAGAAAAATGACAAATAAAAAGAACCGCCGGTTCACTCTTAAAACAGAGGAAACCGGCGGTTCTTGTCAAAAACGTTACAAAAATTATTTCATTGCCGCTCTCTTACGAAGTCTGGAATCCAGCTCTTTCTTACGGATACGTAAGGAAACCGGAGTAACCTCAAGAAGCTCGTCCTTGTCGATGAAGTCCAGAGCCTGCTCCAGGGAAAGGATTCTCGGCGGAGTCAGACGCAGTGCCTCGTCGGAGGAAGAAGTACGGGTGTTGGTCAGGTGTTTCGTCTTGCAGACGTTCAGCTCGATATCCTCGGCCTTACCGTTCTGTCCGATAACCATACCGGCGTAAACCTTCTCGCCAGGTCCGATGAACAGAGTACCGCGCTCCTGTGCGGAGTACAGACCGTAGGTAACGGACTCGCCTGCCTCGAAAGCGATCAGGGAACCCTGTTTGCGGTATTCAATGTCGCCCTTGTACGGTGCGTAATCTTCAAACTCGGTGTTCAGGATACCAGTTCCTTTGGTGGAGGTCATGAAGATTCCACGGAAACCAATCAGGCCTCGTGCCGGGATTTCGAACTCCAGACGGGTGGAACCATCGCTTGCGCGGCTCATGCCGTGAAGCTCGCCTTTACGCTCGCTGAGGAGCTGGATGACAGTACCGGAGAACTCGTCCGGAACGTCAACGTATGCGATTTCCATTGGCTCGAGTTTGCGTCCGCGCTCGTCCTCTTTGTAGATAACTTCTGCCTTACTTACTGCGAACTCATATCCCTCACGGCGCATGTTTTCGATCAGGACGGACAGATGCAGCTCACCACGGCCGGAAACCTTGAAGCAGTCTGCGGAATCAGTCTCCTCGACGCGGAGAGAAACGTCAGTGTTCAGCTCACGCATCAGACGGTCACGCAGGTGGCGGGAAGTTACGTATTTACCTTCTTTACCGTCCAGCGGGCTGTCGTTTACGATGAAGTTCATGGAAATAGTCGGCTCGGAGATTTTCTGGAACGGGATGGAAACCGGGTTGTCCAGATCGCCGCAGAGAGTATCTCCGATGTGGATATCCGGGATACCGGAAACAGCAACGATAGAACCGATGCCTGCCTCAGTAACCTCTACTTTTTTCAGTCCGTCAAATTCATACAGTTTGCTGACCTTTACTTTTTTCTTCTTGGTCAGATCGTGGTGGTTGACCAGCATAACGTCCTGGTTCACGCGGATCGTTCCGTTTTCAACTTTGCCGACACCGATACGTCCAACGTATTCGTTGTAGTCGATGGTACTGATCAGAAGCTGTGTGCCAGCTTCCGGATCGCCGGTCGGAGCCGGGATGTATTTCAGGATGGTCTCGAACAGAGGAGTCATATCCTTCGGGGTATCGTTCAGATCGAGTACTGCATGACCCATCTTTGCGGATGCGTACAGAAACGGACAGTCAAGCTGTTCGTCAGATGCATCGAGGTCCATCAGAAGCTCGAGCACTTCGTCGATAACTTCATCCGGGCGTGCTTCCGGGCGGTCGATCTTGTTGATGCAGACGATAACGGACAGATCCAGCTCGAGTGCTTTTTTCAGCACGAATTTGGTCTGCGGCATAGCGCCCTCGAATGCGTCTACAACCAGAATAACGCCGTCTACCATTTTCAGAACTCGCTCAACCTCGCCGCCGAAGTCCGCATGGCCTGGGGTGTCGATGATGTTGATTTTCGTTCCTTTGTAGTAAACTGCTGTATTTTTGGAAAGAATGGTGATTCCACGCTCACGCTCGATATCGTTCGAGTCCATGACACGTTCCTGAACCTCCTGATTGGCACGGAAAACGCCGCTCTGTTTCAGAAGCTCGTCTACCAGTGTAGTTTTACCATGATCGACATGGGCGATGATGGCAACGTTTCTTACATCTTCTCTCGTTGTTTTCATTTTTTCATTCCTCTTCCTATGGGTTGACCCTGCCGGGTTCAATTTTTCAAAATTTCAAGCCGGCCGGGAATGTTTATCACAGCACAAAGGCAGGTGCCTTGCCGTTTTGTCTCTGCTGGATGCCTGCCTATCTGAACTATTATAGCACAGAACAGAGAAAAAAAACAGGGAAGATGTGACATTTTTTGTATTGCAATGGTAGAAAATACGAAGCATGTGGTGCGGTTTTTACAGAAACATATACAAAAAATTGGGCAGAATGCTGATTTGAATAGAAATAAAAAAATCTGGAAAAAAGTGGTTCTGAAAAAGAAATGTGGTTCATACATTAGGATTATAGATCAGCAAAGTACCGATCAGAAATCAATATTCAGAAAGAAAAGACAAAGGAAGGGGATTTTCATTATGGCAGACAAGATGATTGAAAACAATCAGGTGGTTATCATGGGAGAGATTGTCTCCCCGTTTACATTCAGCCATCAGGTATTCGGAGAGGGCTTTTACCTCGTCGATGTGATGGTCAAGCGGTTGAGTGAATCGCAGGACATCATTCCGGTGATGGTCTCCGAGCGGCTGGTGGACGTATCACAGGATTACCAGGGTGAGTGGATCTGCATCAGCGGTCAGTTCCGGTCCTACAACCGCCACGAGGAGAAGAAGAACCGTCTGGTACTCTCCGTATTTGCGCGGGAATTAAGCTTCGTGGAGGAAGAGGACGATTCCGTCAAATCCAACCAGATTTACCTCGATGGATACATATGTAAACCGCCGGTCTACCGGAAAACACCTCTGGGAAGAGAGATCGCCGACCTTCTGATCGCGGTCAACCGTCCGTATGGAAAATCAGATTATATCCCGTGCATCTGCTGGGGACGGAATGCGCGGTATGCCTCTGCGTTTGCCGTGGGCGGCCACGTTCTCATCTGGGGACGGATCCAGAGCCGGGAATATATGAAGCGGCTGAGCGAGACGGAAATGGAAAAGCGGACCGCATATGAGGTTTCGGTGAGCAAGCTGGAATACAGTGAGAGTTAAAGCGTGATCTGCTGTTGACAAGAAAATTTAATGATGCTATAGTAAGAGCAGAACTGAAGTGGATAGAGGTCGCATTACTTCAAGAGTACCTTTTCGGATGCCTCAGCAGCAAAAGAAGAAGAGGAAAAGGGAAGAATGCCGAAGGACATCCGGCGCTGAACCGGTATGCTCCTGGGCGCAGGTTGAAAAAATCTGCGACTGTCATCGAGAGATGGAGAGCTATCTGATCATAGATACTGCGTATGTGTGAATTTGGAGGCGATCTTATCTGGGATGAGGCGCCTCTTTTTTAAACGGAAAGTGAAATTTTCCGTGGGAGATAAGCTCCGGCGACTGATTTCTTATGGTTTTATCTGACACAACATACAGGAGGAAAAGAGAATGTCTATTTTTAAAGGTGCAGCTGTTGCAATTATCACACCGATGACCGAAACACAGGAAGTGAATTACGAAAAACTCGGAGAACTGATTGAGGAGCAGATCGCCGGCGGAACCGACGCCATCGTTATCTGCGGAACCACCGGTGAGGCTTCGACCCTGTCCCATGAGGAGCATCTGGATGCCATCAAATATACCGTGGAAAAAGTAAATCACAGAATCCCGGTAATTGCAGGAACCGGCTCCAACAGCACGGAGACAGCAATTTATCTGTCTCAGGAAGCAGAAAAATACGGCGTGGACGGACTTCTTCTCGTTTCTCCGTATTACAATAAAGCAACACAGAAGGGCCTGATTGCACACTTTACCGCAATCGCAGACAGCGTCAAAGTGCCGGTCATCCTTTACAACATTCAGGGCAGAACCGGCGTAAACATTGCACCGGAAACGATCGCCTATCTGTTCAACAACGTTGAGAATATCGTTGCAGTCAAAGAGGCTTCCGGAAACATTTCCCAGGTCGCAAAAATTATGCAGCTGACCGATGGAAAGATCGATCTGTACTCCGGAAACGACGATCAGGTTGTGCCGATCCTTTCCCTTGGCGGAAGCGGTGTAATCTCCGTTCTTTCCAACGTAGCACCGCGTGAGACCCACGACATGGTACAGAAATTCCTCGACGGCGATGTGGCCGGATCCAGAGAAATCCAGCTGAGAGCACTGCCGCTCATCGATGCGCTGTTCTGCGAAGTAAACCCGATTCCGGTAAAAGCAGCGCTGAACCTGATGGGCAAAGAGGTTGGACCGCTTCGTCTGCCGCTGACCGAGATGGAGCCGCAGAACCAGGAGCGCCTGGCAAAGGCTATGAAAGATTTTGGAATCAAACTGGCTTAAGTTAAGAATACACGAAGTAAAGAAGGAAAAAGACAATGGTTAAAATTATTATGCATGGCTGCAACGGCCATATGGGACAGGTCATCACCGGCCTGGTAAAAGAAGATGCAAATGCAGAAATCATAGCCGGAATCGATATGAACGACAACGGCCAGAACGATTATCCGGTATTCAAAAGCCTGGCAGAATGCGATGTTCCGGCAGACGTAGTCGTTGACTTTTCTTCCTACAAGGCAGCCGACGCACTGCTCGATGCCTGCAAGGAGAAAAAACTTCCACTCGTCCTCTGCACCACAGGCCTCACCGAGGATCAGCTCAAAAAAGTGCAGGAGACCAGCAAAGAAATCCCGGTTCTCCGCTCTGCAAATATGTCCCTTGGTGTGAATACGCTGATGAAACTGGTACAGGCAGCTGCAAAAGTGCTTGCCGAAGCAGGCTTTGATATGGAGATCGTGGAGAAACACCACAAACTGAAATGCGACGCTCCAAGCGGAACCGCCATCGCCCTGGCAGACAGCCTGAACGCGGCAATGGACAACCAGTACCACTACGTATACGACAGAAGCCAGCGCCACGAGCAGCGTGACCCGAAAGAAATCGGAATCTCTGCTGTACGCGGCGGCACCATCGTCGGCGACCACGACGTCATCTTCGCAGGCCCGGACGAGGTTGTTACCCTGTCCCACAGAGCATATTCCAAAGGAGTTTTCGGAAAAGGAGCTGTAGAGGCTGCAAAATTCCTGGCTGGAAAACCGGCTGGCATGTATGACATGCAGGATGTCATTGCTGCGAAATAAGGCAGAAACAGGGAAAAAGTGAATAGAAACCAGAAAGTGCGCAACGAAAATGCGAAACGTTGCGCACTTTTTCTTTTCTTACAACGGGATTTTCGGAATTGAGGAAGTTATTTTGCAGAATATTTGGCAGAATACACAAGAAAAAATACGGAATATCAAAAGAGAACGTGAAAATCGCAAACGGTAATGGAAAAATCAATGCGCAACAAGGTAAAACGCTAAAGTTGCGCGTTTTGCACAAAAAATAGTAAAACAGTATATTTCGACAAGAAATATCTTATAAAAACTGCGAATTGTAAACAATATGCCGAAATGATATGATAATGGCACAAAGAAAAATAAAGAGTTGAGCAACAAAAAGTTGCGCAAACAAGAAAGGGAATGAGAAGATGAAAAAGAATGGTTGGAAAGGGTTTTGCAAAAAGCTCTACAAGTACCGGGTATTTCTTCTGATGCTTGCACCGGCAGTAATTTATACCCTGATTTTTTCCTACTACCCGATGACAGGAATTGTAATGGCATTCAAAAAATACTCCTACGCAGGAGGTATCTGGGGAAGCCCGTGGAACGGATTTGATAACTTCAAGTTCTTCTTTAAATCAGGACAGGCCGGACTCGTTACCAGAAATACCGTGCTGTATAATCTGGCATTTATTGTGATCAACACGACGATGCAGATTGCCGTTGCCGTGCTTCTGACCGAGATCCGCAACAAACATTACCGTAAGATCACACAGTCGCTGATGTTTCTGCCGTATTTCATTTCCTGGGTTATCGTAGGAGTTATGGCATTCAATATTTTCAGTTCCGACTACGGTTTTCTGAACCGACTGATTGAAACCTTCGGTGGAACACCAATCAAGTTTTACACGACACCAAAGGCATGGCCGTTTATCCTTGTCTTCTTTAATGTATGGAAGGGAATCGGATACGGTTCTGTTATGTACCTGGCAGCAATTATGGGAATTGACACTTCGATTTATGAAGCAGCCCGCATCGACGGAGCAAACGTGTTCCAGCGAATTTTCAAAGTAACAATCCCGATGATCATGCCGACCACAATCATCCTGCTTCTGCTATCCGTCGGAGGCATCTTCAAAGGAAACTTTGATATGTTCTACAACTTGGTTGGAAGTAACGGTCTTCTGTACAACTACACCGATGTAATTGATACCCTGACGTTCCGTGCCTTAATCAGCAGCAACGACTTCGGAATGTCCGCAGCTGTTGGTCTGTATCAGTCGGTACTGTGCTTTATCACTGTCGTAATCGTAAACAAACTGGTTGGTCTTTATGATAAAGACTACACCTTATTCTAGGAGGGATGAAAAGTGGGATCTTCCAGTCATACAAGTAAAATCAAAAGAGGAAAAGATGCGGTTGCACTTGATATCATCGCGTACGGATTCTGCGGAATCATCGCGCTGGTCTGCCTCGTTCCTTTCATCATGATCGTATCCGGCTCGTTTTCTTCGGAATCGGCCATTATCCAGAACGGTTTCAGCCTTCTGCCGCAGGATTTCAGCCTGGAGGCATACAAAACCGTATTTAAAGATCCTATGGTTGTCTTCCGCGCATACGGCACGACCATCGGTCTGACCATCGTCGGAACGGTACTTGGTCTGCTGCTGCAGACTATGACAGCTTATGTACTGTCACGCAAGGAGTTTGAGTGGAGAAATCAGTTTTCGTTTTTCTTCTACTTTACCACTTTGTTAAAATTTGTTCAATATCAATTCTTATGATTTCCATGAAATTTTTATACTTTTTTGAGTTTTTGCAGAGAAAGTAGACAAAATCAAAGGTTTGCTGACAGCAAAGCGCCCTCCGGCGTGGGCCGGAGGGCGCTTTGAATCATTCTTTACTTTCCTGCGCCCTCGCCCGCGAAGAACTCCTTCGTGAGCTTTGCCACCGTGCCGGACAGCAGGAGCAGGGCCATGAGGTTCGGAATGCTCATCAGTCCGTTGAAGGTGTCGGCGATGCTCCACAGCAGGCCCAGATCGACCGTCGCGCCCAGAATGGACACGAAGGAGTAGACCACGAGGAAGGGGCCGACCACCTTGTCGGTGTGGAACAGGAACTCGATGCACCGGGAGCCGTAGAGGCCCCAGCCGATGATGGTGGAGAATGCAAAGCTGCAGAGCGCCACCGCCGTAAAGATGGACGACCAGCCGCCGTAGGTGGTCGTGAAGCCGGAGATGGTCAGCTCTGCGCCTGCCGCACTGCCGTAGCCCACCGGCACGCCGCTGCACAGGATGACCATGGCGGTCAGGGTGCAGATGACGATGGTGTCGGCGAAGACCTCGAAGATGCCGAACATCCCCTGCTTGACGGGCTTGCGGGTGTCTGCACAGGCGTGGGCGATGGAGCCGGTGCCGAGGCCGGCCTCATTGGAGAAGATGCCGCGGGAGACGCCCTTCTGCATACTGAGGAAGATGCTGCCGATGGCACCGCCGGTGAAGGCCTGCGGGTCAAATGCACCGCCGACGATGGAGGCCAGCACCGCCGGGAAGCGCCGGTAGTTGATGACCACGACACCCAGCGCCAGCACCACATAGAACAGCGCCATGAACGGCACCAGCTTTTCGGTCACGCTGCCGATGCGCTTGACGCCGCCCAGCAGCACCATGGCCACCATCATGGCCACCACCACGCCCACGACGAGGTTGACCGTAGGCAGGATGCTGTTCAGGCTGCTGCCGTAGGCCAGCAGGGCCGAGTCGATGGCTGTGACGATGGTGTTGACCTGGGTGGCGTTGCCGGTGCCGAAGACCGTCAGCACGCCGAACAGCGAGTACAGCACCGCGAGGAACTGCCACCGGCTGCCGAGGCCGTTTTTAATATAGTACATGGGGCCGCCCACCAGCTCGCCGTTTTTGTTCCGCTCGCGGAAATGCACGGCCAGCGTCACTTCGGAGAATTTGGTACACATGCCCAGCAGAGCTGAGCACCACATCCAGAACACCGCACCCGGCCCGCCGATGGCGATCGCGCCCGCCACACCGGCGATGTTGCCGGTGCCGACGGTAGCGGCCAGTGCCGTACACACTGCCTGGAACGGAGTCATCGCGCCGTCGGAGGCATCCTTTTTGCGGAAGATGCGGCCAATGGTCGTTTTGATGGCATAGGGGAATTTCCGGAGCTGCAAAAAGCCTGTCCGCACACTGAGCAGCAGGCCCACGCCGATGATGCAGACCATCGCCGGGATGCCCCAGATAAAGCTGTTGACCGCCTGATTGACGGCTGTGATGGTTTCGAGCATACTTTTACGCCTTTCTTTTTCACTTTGACACAACGAAAATTATTTTATCGTATTTTAAGCGGCCTGTCAATTTACTTTGAACGTGAAATCTGCATGCCCCGGCTGAAAGTTTGTTAAAATAGCTTCACCTTTATTTTCTCTACTTCTTTGCCGCTTTTTTGCCCGTCAAAGCCCTACACAAACCGCGCGGGTTGTGCTATGATAAGAGTGAAATTTCGGTTTGGCACTGCCAACCGCAAGGAGATGTCATAGATGTCTGAAACATCTGCTCTGATGGATACGCTGCGGCAGGAAGGGATTTCCCCCGACCTGCTGCGCGCTGTGGAAGAATACCGTACCGCCCACCCGCTGGCGGAGGCCCTGCGCCCCCGCATCCCCTCCCCTGCCTTCGTCTACTACGGCAGAGAGGTGTGGGAGCAGGCGCTGGCCGCCCTGCTCTGCGGCGAAAACCTGCTGCTG
>ERZ1107006.3100-NODE-3100-length-11200-cov-2.624854_pt1 | contig 11200 bp, 10 predicted proteins | sample MGYA00403696_ERZ1107006 | MGnify/ENA primary metagenome ERZ1107006 (study PRJEB35170, sample SAMEA104062441) | human gut metagenome | biome: human gut; feature: human-associated habitat; material: faeces | place: Denmark | collected 2012-08-13 ...
GCGAACGCCCGCAATGGGATGACCGTCCAGTGCATCCGTTTTGATGACCCGAATCCAGCCGGGCGCATCCTCATTGACCACCGTCGTCAGAATCTGCACAGGGTTCTGATAAGTGCCGTCAATCGTCACCTGCCATTCGCCGGTGGACGGATGATAGCCGTAAGGCGCTTGAATTTCCCGGATGGTATAAGTGCCGTACCCCAGTTTCGAGAAGGTCAGATGACCGCTGGCATCGGAAGTCTGCTGCTGCACGAGCGTGTTGTTGGCATCGTAAATGCCGAACACAGCGCCGGGCAGCGGCTCGCCGTTCTCCTTGACCTTTTTCAGCTGAATCTTGTTGATTTCATCCCGAATTTCGGTTTCCCCGATGATTTTGCCTTCGCTTGTCACCGTGAAGGTTTTTACCGCCACATTCAGCGCATACCCCTCCGGCGCATAGGTTTCCTTGAACGTATACGAGCCGGGAACAAGCGGAATGTCCGGCAGCTGACCATTTTCATCCGTATACGCGCGGTAAATGGTGCTGCCCTGCGCATCGTACACTTCAATCAGCGCACCGGGCAGCGTTTCCTTGCCGGCAATGTCCCGCTTGGTAATCGTCACCGGCGTGTAAATCAGGCGATTCAGGATAGGCGCATCCAGCGTGATTGCGATTGCCTCCTCCGCTGCATCCATGTTTTCGGGTGTCAGCTGCACCGGGTACTGCTCGGTATTCAGCAGCCAGCCATCCGGCGCGGACAGTTCCTTGATATAATACGCGCCATGCGGATACATGCCGGAGAATGTCAAATTGCCCTTGGCATCCGTGATGCCAGTTGCCATCAGCGTATGGGCAGGCAGCTTCTGGCTGTCGCCGTAGGAAATCACCCCTGCATTGAACAAGCCGAACACACAGCCTTCGCCGGGAACTGTCTCGATGGACGAGCGAATCATGCCGTCCGCCGTTTCATCCACTCGAATTGCTTCCTGCTGTTTGTGCAGCGTCACCCGAATCGGCAGATAGGTGTTGACCGCGGACACTTTCACTTCCACCACTGCCGTCTGCTTGCCTGCCGCCGTCAGCGTGAAGGGATACGGGGTATCATCCAGCAGATAGCCGTCCGGGGCGGAAACTTCCTGCAAGCAGTAGCTGCCCAGCGGCAGCAGTTTTGAGTTCACCGCGCCGTCTGCACTGGTGGTCAGTGTTTCCACCAGTTCCCCCTGCTTGTAGAAAACCGACCCTTCCTTGCCGACAACATCCGCTGCAGCACGGAGCTCAAACACAGCGCCCTTCAAATACCCCTGCTGATAAACAGGCTTCATGACGGTATTGCCCCATTCGTCCTGCTCGTCCGTAAAGCGCACCAGCTGCAAGCCGGTCTTTTCCAGCGCCACGCTGCCGCGCACGGGCGTGTTGGTTACATTCACCGTGATGGTTTCCGCCGCTGCTGCCGGAACAGACAGGCTCATCACCAGCAGCACCAGCGCAAGCACCCAGTGCATCCATTGCTTCATCCGCTTCATTTTTCTTCCTCCTGTTATTTGATTTGAACGATGGTCACAAAGTCCGTATCCACATAACCGTCAAGCGCATTGGTTTCCGCAATCCGATATTCTCCCCACGGAAGCGCTTCGGTCTGTGCGATGCCATCCGCATTCGTCGTAATCGTTGCGACAACCTTGCCAATGTTGGAAGCATTGTCCGATGCGGGCGCGGTCAATCTCGTCACCGTGAACGTGACACCGGGCAGCGGTTTTCCCGTCATGCTGTCCGTCTTGATGACCCGGATGATACCCATCATGCGCTCGTTGATGAACATGCACGCCGTGTCTGCCCCCGCCGTCACCATGATTTCCTGCGCCGAGACAACCGACAGCCGATACCCCTGCGGTGCGGTTTTCTCGCGAACCTGATAGCGTCCCGGTGCAATCCCGGAAAAAACGGCACGTCCCTGCGCATCCGTCACTGCTTCTGCCAGCACCGCGCCGGATTCATCCAGCAGCTCAAACACCGCGCCTTGCAGCAAAATGCCGTCCATGGACTGCTTGGTCACAAACACCGTGCCATACAGCAGTTCAAACGTGACAACGGCGGATTGCAGCGGGTATGGCGTTCCCTCTATCGGGACAAGCACTTTCTGGATGGAGGCGCTGGGGATTCCGACCAGAAAGCCTGCTTCTTCCGCGCTGGACGCGATTGATTCCATGTAAACGGAGAAGCTGCTTTTGTCCGACAAAATCCGGATGGTATCGCCGCTCTTGACATAGTAGTACGCTTCATCCGAACCGCCGCTGTTCCCCGTGATACTGCCCGCTGCCTTGGAAATCCGAATCAAATCCGCATCCGTCGTCAGCGTAACCGTACCGATATAGCCGCCGTCTGACGCTTGGATGCGCTGACCGCTGACGGTGATTTTCCCGGTGATTTTTGCGTGTGCAATCGCATTTTTCGCCAGCCAGCGGGCATAGGTCAAGTACACTTCCGGTGCGCCGCCGGAGAAGGCGTAGAAATTATCCATGTCCCAATAACTGCGGACGTACTGCGCGCCTTCCAGCTGCTTAATCACCTCGCGAATAGCAAACTGACCCGCGACACGGCTCCACACTTCGTTGTTTGCATCACTGCGATCCAGCACCATAAACGGGTAGGTGTGCCGAAGCACCCAGCCGATGGCGTGCATGGTCTGCGCCTTGAATCGCACCCCGTTCACGCCGCCGCCTTCTGCGGTGTTCACGAACGCCTCCATATCCAGCAGCGCATACGGGCCGGTTTCTGTTTTGTTCGCGCCCGACCCTTCGCCGGGGCCGGAAAGCGTATGCTCAAGGCAGTACACGGGGAAGTTTTCCAGATAGTGCGGTGTCGCATAAATCGTGCCGTGCGATGCCGATTTCGCCAGCTGTGGATACGCCGCGTCCCTGCCGGAACTTCCTTGCAGCCCCGACTGTCCCGCCTGAAAGCTGCCGATTTTGCCATGAATATTCTTCAGGCTGAATCCGTCCGTTTCTGCGGTGTACGTTTGCATTTCCCGGAGCAGACGCAGCATTTCTTTGGGATACGCGAAGTCCGTCACCGTGCAGGCATCCGCATCCGTTTCGTCAGTTTCCGCCGCCATCACCCACACCGTTTCGTCAGCCGTCCACTTCATCTTGCCGCTGGGGAAAGAATCGCCGTACAGGAAGTGCACCTGATACCATGCCATCCCCGAAGCATCTTCCGCAGTATCTACTACCTTCACCGCAGCTGCTTTGACGAAATTGCCCTGATACTCGCTGGAAAAATACGCTTCAGACGCATCATCATCCACCGCAGAAAAGACGCGCGTGTCCGTACTGACGCTGACAAAATCGCCAGGATTTACAGGCGATGCCGTTTCGTCGATTTCTTCCGCGCTGCTGATTTCTGGATGTACCGAAGCATCCGGCGATTCTGCGGCATCCGGCTGCTCCGAAGCGCCGCTTTCTTCCGCTTCGGGCAGATTCGATTCTTGGTGCGGCGCGTCCTGCGAAGATGTGTCTGCGGGCGTTTCTTCTTCATTGGATGCATCCTCCGAGCGACTGCCATTGACCACGAACAATCGCTTTTGACCGAAGGTAGTCATTCCGTCGCAGGATGGCACGTCGGCGATGCCCGACACATCCGCATCCGTCAAATAGCGGGTATCCAGCGACGCTGCCGGTACAAAGCCGCAGATGGTCTGCTGCTCCGCATCCAGAAACCAGACCTGCACGGCTTGATGACCGCTGAAAAACGCCGTCGCCAGCAGAATGGCCGCATCATCAGCCGCGGTATAAACAATGCGCTCCTGCGATTCTGCGCTGGCATACACGCTGACTTCCCGCACCGTCCGGACGTAGACATGCCCATATTCTTCAATCGCCGCCTGCAAAGGATGACGGTCGTCCGACGAACTTTCCTCCTCCGAATTGGGGAGCATTTCGTCATGGGACGGCTCATCCGGCGCATCGGATGCGGATTCGTCAGGCGCTTCCTCCACGGGTGGAAGCGCCTGTTCTTCTGCCGGAAGCACAATGACTTCCGTTCCCGTGATGTCCGAGGGTGTGGCTGCTTCTTCTGCTGCCGCACAGAGCGGAATGCAGGTCAGCACCAGCGCCGCAGACAGCATCAATGATGCAAATCGTTTCAAATTGGATTTCAATTTCATTTGCTTCTCCTATTCTTGAACCGCCAGCACAATCAGACGGCCGCTTGCCCCGCCAGCGCTGCGGTCGCAGGTTATCAGGGTCAGAATGTGGTCATCCGCACCAACTGCCGCGCCTGAATCATACAGTGCCTTGGCTCGTGCGCGGTCTACATACGCTTGAAACGCCTGTCCGCTGGCAAAATCAGCCGTCGCTGCATCCCAGTCACCAACCTGCATGTTGACGACGGCGAAAATCCGATAGGTGCGTTCGCCGTAAATCGTGTCCAGCTGAATGATGCTGTGCGCGGCGCAGTAGCCCAAATCCTTGTATTGCACAAGGCTGCTGAACATCGCGTCGCTATGGCTCAGGTGATGCCCGTAGATGGCAATGTTCCTGCTCGGTGTCTGATAATCCGCCGACGGCAGCGAAAACAGGCATCCCAGCTTGCTGTTTTCGCCGCTGAACAGGTGCGTCAGGTAGTAGTCCGTCCTGTTCGACCGCACAACCGGATAATCCACCGGCGTACCCGGAATGGTGAGCCATGCGGCAAAATCCGGATTCTGCGCAATGCATGCTTCTACATCGACACTGCGGGGATTTGCTGTCCGCTCTGCCTGTGCTGGCGCGGCAGTGTCGGAAGCAGCCGGGCGTACGGAGGGCGGCGCGGCAGCGGGCACAGCGGTTTTCTCTGCCTGCGGCACTTCCAGCAGCAGGGGCAGCACAGTCTGCGCGGCGGCTGCCGCGGGGGATGGCGCATCCTCCACCAGTCCCGAAGCCTGTTGAGGGGGCTTAACCTCTGCGGACATGCGCGTGTATACACGGTCATCTTCTTCGACCTCCTTTATCTGCCCGAAAATTGGGCAAAGAAAAATCATGCTTCCGAACAGAAACATGACCATCAGCAGAATATCCACTTTTCGTTTCATGCGTCTTTATCGCTCCTGCGACATTTGCCGCTTCCGCATCCAGTAATCCAGCAGCTTGAAAATTACCTTTTCCATCTGCTCCGTTGTGTAGGAACGTGGAAAATACTTGGTCAACTTTTCCTGCGGCAGCACGACCGACCCCTTGGCAGGAATCGTCTGCTTGTTCTCCGTCATGATTTCCATGATGCCCTGTTCCGACAGCGTGCCCTGTTTGCTTTCGCGCTTCATGCGCTGGGCTTGCGAAAGGGACGGTGTCTGCTGCGTGTTTTCCAAGGCGGTATCCAGCCACTGCTGTTCTTCCGGCTTCAAGTACGAAAGTTCCACGGCGGGGGTAAAGGCGAGTTTGCCAGCGTCCACCTTATCAATAAGCGGCGGCTCAAGGTTGTTCAGGCGAATGAAGCGTTGGACTTGTCGTCCGCTTTCTCCCGTCTCCTTACCGATTACATCTGCCATTTCAAAATTCCCGACAACTTGTCGGGAATTTTCTTTGGATGGACGTCCAGCTTTCCGGCGCATAGCTTCCATTTTCATTTGATACGCCTTGGCCCGTTCGCTGGGCAGAATGTTCTCGCGCTGCAAATTGCTGTCCACCATAATGATGACAGCTTCATCATCGTCCAAATCGCGGACAATAGCGGGAATCTCGTTCAGCCCCGCCAGCTCACAGGCGCGCTTCCGCCGATGCCCGGACACAATTTCATACCCGCCATCCGCCATCGGCCGGGCGATAATCGGCACCAGCACCCCATATTCCTTCACGCTCTCCACCGTTTCCATCATCCGGTCATCGTCCAGTACGCGGAATGGATGATCTTTGAAGGGGTGCAGTTTGCTTAGCGCAAGGCGCTGAATCTGCTCCTGCTGGCGTGAGGCTTCCGTGGAGAAAATGTCATCGTAGGAGGTCAGACTTGGCTTTCTGCCGCTGCTTTTCAAGCTGAAGCACCTCCTTCGTGAGTGCGCGATACGCCTGCGCCACCTTGCCGCCGGGGTCGTACTCGAAAATACTCTTCCCGGTCGGGCTCGCTTCTGCCGCGCGGACGGAATGCGGAATCGCCGTCTCGAACACCTTGATTTTGCCGCCGTAAGTCTCCCGAATCAGCGTCGTGATTTCCTTGGCGTTGTTCGTGCGCCCATCCACCATCGTCATGAGGATGCCGTCGATTTTCAGCTTAGGATTCATCTGCCTGCGTACCTTGGCAATGGTTTGCAGCAGCTGTTCCAGCCCTTTGGCGGACAGGTAATGCGCCTGCACCGGGATGATTACACGGTCTGCCGCCGCCAGCGCATTGATGGTCAGCATCCCCAGCGACGGCATACAGTCGATGATGATGCAGTCGTAGTCCTGCCGATTGCGGGCAAGCACCTGCTTCAAGATGGTTTCGCGGCTCATTGCATTCACCAGCGACACCTCCGTTCCTGCCAGCGCGATGTTAGCGGGCAGCAGGTCAATTCCCTCCGGATGATGCAGTATGCCTTCGCCCGGCGCAATCGGGATGTCGTTCATGACCTTGGTCATCAGGTCTGCGATTGTGGGCGCAAGCTGATCCGGCTGCTGATTGCCGAGGCTGATGGTCATGCTGCCCTGCGGGTCAGTGTCCACCAGCAGCACCTTTTTTCCTTCCCGTGCCATCGCTGCACCTATGTTGATGCAGCTGGTCGTTTTCGCTACCCCTCCTTTCTGATTTACAGTTGCAAGCACCGTGGGATTCATCCACTTCCTCCTTCCTGCACTCGTTCATCCGTGGCAGCAGAACTTCCCTGCCCTCCACTGCTGTTTGATGGTGGGTTCAGCCTGTCAATATTTCACACCTCCTGTTCTGGAAAATAGAAAGGCATCGACAGATTGCTCCGTCAATGCCTTCGTCTCTTTCGACACTACTATTATAGCACAGGTTTCGTTGCTAAAGCGTGCTAATTTGTCTTGTTCGCTGCTAATTTGTCCTGTTTTGTGCTGCGCGATGCTATTTCATGCTATTTGCTGCTATCTTGCGCGATTGCCGCCCGTGTTGTCCCCTATTCAGTTGCTTGCACTTAGCAGCATTTCCAGTTCATCAAGCGCCTGAGTGTGCAAATGATACACGCGCGACCGGCTTAATCCGATTCTTTCAGCAATTTTCTCAAAATTCATATGAGAAAGATAATAGTTCAAGAGGATGATCCGGTGCGCCTGATTATCCATGCTGTTTACGACAGCTGTGATTTCTTCAACGGCATCCCGATACTCCTGTGTCAATTTTTCCAACTCTCTGCGTGCTTCCGTGAGACGAATAATCGCATTCTCATTCGCACGTTGCGCGCATGGGCGGTAAATTCGCTTCCCCAAGATGCCGTAACTCGCTGCGTAAGGCTTTTGTAGAGTTCTATCTGCGAGAGAAGGGCATCTATTCTCTGTTCAACTGCTTCTGCCCTTTTCAAAAATGCAACTGCTTTCCTCATGCAATTTCACGCTCCAATCTTTTCAGCAGCTGGATACCATCTATGTCAGTAAGCAATACAAAACGACCGGACTGAAAAAAGATTCGCAGTTCATCAAGCCTCTGCTTGTACTGCATGATGCGGTATGTGAGATAGTCCCGTTCTTCTGCTGTCAGCTTTGTCTCGCTGCGGAACTTTTGCCGAAGTTCGTACTGCATCCGACCGCAGCTGCGGAAATCCTTGACTGCCTGAACAATCACTGCACTCGCAAACGCTTTCCACGGTTCCTTTTCTCCATAAACATAATGGGAGCAGTTTTTTCTCTGATTCATCCCAGCACCTCCGCCAGATATTCCTTTATTTATTTTCGCATTGTTCTTTGCGTTTTTTCTGCTGCTTTTTGCTCAACATACTCAGTAACAGCTCGAAACAGCAGCATCATCAAGGGATGATTATTCCATTTTGCAGCTTTTTCACTGGTGTCCTTTACCATTGAAAGCCACCATTCTTCGGCATCTTGTGCCTGATTCTCCGGCGGATCACAATGCGCTGCATACAGGCGGAACGCATCGCGGAAAATCTCCCATTCATCATCGTTCACTTTGCCATGCATGTTCTCACCGCCATTCCATAGGAAGTTCGCCTTGATTGACCCGCGTGAAACCTTCCATCAGCATCTGCTCAATCTTTTCAGACCATGCGTGCTGCGGCGGAAGTCCCTTCACATCCGACATAGTTCTGCTTCGGCGGTCAAAATAGAGTTTTATCATCTCATCCACAACGCCAAGGTCACGGTTTTTCATGATTTCCACCACATTTCCCACATCCGGCTGAATCTCAAGTTTGGGATATACCGAGCGATAGCGCATCATAAAATCAGCATTGACCCGATGAACCATAAACACATTGTCGGCTGCATTTGTAAGGTCGGCTGTTCCGCTGATGTCGCCTTTGCGCAGAAATGCTTCTGTTTTCCGCGGATGACAGATAAAATGAACGTGAATTTTCAGCGTCTTTGCCATTGTGGAGAGCCGCTTGGCAATTCGGGATTGCATCTCATATTTGTCCACATTGCCAAGCTGAATATCCAGTGCCATCAGATTATCGACAATCGCCACCGAAGCACCGTTCTGCTGAACCCAATCGTAAATTGTGCTGATAACGATTTCCCAATCAGTGCCGAAGTCATTGTCGTAGATGGCAAACTTGCCTGTCAGCATAGCATCCAGCTTCGCCTCAATGCCGGGCTTCAGGCAGAAATGATTGGGATTCAGCGGATCAGGCATTACATAGTCTGGGCCCGCTGCTTGAAGCAGTAGCCATTCTCGTATCCGTGATGCCGTCATTTCTCCTGAAAACAGCGCGACTTTATATCCCTGCGATACAGCTGCCAGACCAATCTGACTGACAAGCGTTGACTTGCCCGAAGCATTGCCCCCGCTCCAAATGGACATTTCGCCTGCATTGAATCCCCCTATCTTTGCGTCAAGCGAACTGAGCCGCGACCGAATTACCACAATTTTGCTGCGGTCTACATTCGGAATCTCTGCAAAGTCCAGCATCCGTGCCTTCGCCTTGCCAAGCAGTGGAGAATTTTCCGCTGCGCTGACTTTTGCTGTCGGCACAGCAGGCGTTACTGCATAAGGGCTGCTGCTGTAAGCTGCCGGGTCTACCTTCTGCCGGAACTCATGCCAATGGTATCCGGCGCAGCTGTTATGGAAGCAGTGGAATCCGAAACCGCCTTGATGGTACGCAAACACGGCGGCATCTCCGTGCTGATGCGAATCGTTAAACGGGCAGTGTGCTAATTGGTACTTTGTACCGCTGCTGATGGCTACTTTTTTCTCCACCTCCACGCCATGTGCGGAAAGAAAATGCTCAATGTCCCAAGTGCTTTCTTTGCCGGAACGCCGAGCTTCTGTCGGTATCGCCGCTTGATGCAGTTCCGCTGCAATATTCTTGACCAGCGCAATGGGTGTTTCTCGAATCTGCTCCGGATAGCGGATGATGCAGCTCTGTCGGTGCGGACGTTCCGGCGTATGGGCTCCTTTCGCCGCAATTGTTCCATACAGCTTGGTAATTCTTGATGGATTATACACCGCCGTATCAATTTTTGCCTCGTCTGTGCTGAACCACATGTCCAGCACAGAAAGAAAATCCGCAACCACTTGCCGGTCATCCGTGCTGATATGCACCTTAAAAAGCAGATGATAGCCATTGCCGCTGTCTGCAACAATTGGCTCGCTGAATCCCGTTGCCATCAGCCTCTTCATTGTCTTTCCAGCAACAGCGTGTGCTGCTTCCTTTTCTTCTGCCGATGCACTGACACCGCTGGGGCGGACTGGGTCTGCATCAATCAAAATCCATTGAAATCCTATGATGTCATTGTCAGACGTTGTTTCCTTCGGACGTTCTACCAGACGTTCATGCTGAGCACGCGCATAGCAGGCACTTTTGACGGGGTTCAGCGACTGGTAAAACGTTCGATTCGGATACTTTGCCAATTCAGCAGCAATGCGCGGACTGTCCGCACGAAAATAACCGCTGACAGTAGGCTTAGGGTCTATACTCCTGATTTCAATGATTGCATCCGGTTCATGCAGCAAGGACAGCCACTTTACTGCGAGTTCCACTGTTCTTGATTCTCCTTTTGCGCTTTTTGTAGATTCGCCTCTCTCCACGGCTCGCGCTGAATCCATTTGCTAATGCCGGGGATATACTGCCCGCCATCTTTCGTCCACGCGATAGAACTTTTTGCTGCTTCAAGCGCTGTCATGATTATTTCAAGCGTCGCACCATGCCGCAGCGCCTGTTGATATACGCGAATTGCCTCATCCCAGTCATTTCTGCGATTAGCCGGATAAGCAAACCACAGCTTTTCAAACTCATCCGGATAATGAGATAGTGTATCTATCGTATTACTATTATTATATTGCTGCTGGGTGTGCTGATTTTCAAGCCGCCTGCGATGTGCAAATGCTGAAAAATGCGCATTTGCACCGTTTTCCGCTCTTTCTTTCGTACCGCATATGGACTTGTTTTCAGCACACGGCGTGCTTATTTCAGTACCGTCTGCGTACTGATTTTCGGGACAGAGTAGCCTTATTTTCATACCGCCAGCGGTCTGATTTTCAAGCCAGTTCGATACGGTAACGATAGAACCGTCCCGCGCTGTTTGTATCTGAACATAGCCCATTTGAACCAGTGCAGCCATCTTCCTCGTCAGCTTATCACGAGACCAGCCCAGTTCAAGCGCTGTCTTTCTGTATGAGAAGAGCAGTTGTCCCGGCATAAGCTGTTTCCCGCAGATTTCAGCTTTCTGACGGCAGGCACAATTCATACAGTAGTAATACAGTTTGAAAACACTATCATCCTGCCACACAAGACTATTTTGAGAAATGCAGATAGACTGTCTATTCTTTTCGGCTGCTTCTGCCACATAAGTCACCTCCTGTTATTGGAAACGCGCTGGCTGTTCCCGACGAACCAACATTTGCTCACCCATTGCAGCCAACCAGAAGCTGCATCAGCCTTCTCCCGTTTTCATCATGTTGCCGCAGCACGGGCAGAGGCAGAAAGCGCTGCTCCTCATGATTCCAGTCATACTGGATGTTATTTCCTAATAAAAGTTAATGCTTTTTCATGCTGACGAACAGAAGTGAAAAGCAGCGCTACGCGCAAGCAGATGATGCGTCAAAACCGAAAATAATGCCACATCAAAAATCGCAGAATGTACT
>ERZ1107006.3109-NODE-3109-length-11172-cov-3.373392_pt1 | contig 11172 bp, 8 predicted proteins | sample MGYA00403696_ERZ1107006 | MGnify/ENA primary metagenome ERZ1107006 (study PRJEB35170, sample SAMEA104062441) | human gut metagenome | biome: human gut; feature: human-associated habitat; material: faeces | place: Denmark | collected 2012-08-13 ...
TATATTGCCTGTTTTGTATTCGTTGACAGGTCATAACAGTAAAGCGAATAATTATTTTCCTGCTTATTAGCCCAATAATATAGGTATTTCCCGCTTTGCCCCATTATCCTCACATTGTTTGTATCGTAAGACAGCCTTGATATATTGCAAGCAGTTTCATCTTTAAATATGCACAGCTTCCCTCCGTATTTTGTCCGATTTACGAGCAGCTCTGTACGGGTATAAAAATATAATTCATTTGCATGTACTCCCATCCATACAGTTGCCCGATACTGGCGGTTGTTAGCCGGATGCGCCCCAATTTCCGCAACGTCGCCCGGGACGTTATAAAGAATTACTCGATTATTGTAGTGGAAGAAGACCAGACAGGCAGCTGCTGCAAGGAGAAGGAAAAGGAAGGATCGTAAGTATTTGCTTCTCGTTTTCTTCATGTTGCTCTTCGCTCCTTCCCCACTAGCTAAACATTGAAATGATAATTAGTTTCCATGGCGTTTTTCCTTTTTGGGAGGGCATCATCGCAACTCTTCTTACCGCTTCATTAGGAACGACTCCATTAACAAGTCCATGGATCGCGCCTGTTTTCGGCCACAATCCTGTGTAGCCAATCCGTTTCGGAATTGCCTCCTCGCCCAAAAGGAAAATCATAGGAAAGAAAAATCTGGTTTGCTGCAAATGTATCACCTGCCTGTTCGTTTTTGGTGTACCTGCTAAAGATGAAGGTTTCACCTTTAGCAGGTTTGCCGTTCTGACTAGCACCGAGGTGTTATTTTAATGTAGAAAGCCGAATAAGGCTATTTCCTGCCATTGCTATGGACTGCTTAGAAATGACTTTTACAAGCATCTCAAAAATTATGGACATTATTTTAGTTGCCAATGAAATAATGCGCCAAAGCTTTGAAAGCACTCTTCGCAGATCCAACTATTGCTTTTCTCTTCATAATAGCCGAAATGCAGATCCTCGGGACGCTTGCTGAATTTTGCCCAACAAATCTCGCAGTGGACATGGTCCGTTTTCTCCGCGTCAAATTGCCGCGGGGAAAGCGTTGCATTGTGCAGATAGTCCTTCGTTCTAACAGCCCAGTCATACCAGTTTTCTTGCATAGTTATACTCCAATCATTGGTACTCATTATTTTACAATAATTCCTCGTTATATGCGTCATAGTACCTATCATATGGGCAAAGCCTAGGAGAATCCAGTAAGGCGTGCTCTTTTATAAATTGCATATCTCTTGATGTCACATGCAAAAAGGCTGCAATTTTTTCATGTCCAACTGAGTAAAACCAGCACTGATTGTTCTTAAAGAAAGCAAGATCTTCTGCATTTCGGGGACGAGACCAATCACTTAATTTATCGAATTCATGCAAAAATATCTTCGACTCATCGCAACAATGATAGAAGTTTATTTTGTAAGTTGTATTAGGGCAATAAGTCTCCAATACTCCCGGCCATGAAGGATTTGTGCGACTCTTTACGCGGAACGGTTTAAGTTCCTTTTGAATTTGTTTTGCACGGGCTGGAAGTCCCTTTCCATAATAATTTGCAAAAACTAACATAAAGAAATTCGCCTGTGAAAAAGCATAATCAAGAAATGCGTGATATACATCGCCAACACACCTTTCCTCAGCGCAATTGTAAGTACTAATATTAATCATATATTCCATATCCGTCCTACTCCCCAATATACCAAACATGATTTCCGTGCGCCGTGCTTAGATGATAATGGTTTAAATACCCACTCGTCGCACAGCCGTGACGTCCGTCCCAGAACGACGAAGGCCAAAACTTCACAATCGCTATTGCGGCAGACCGGTCTCGACATAGCAAATTTCTTCCTTCTGAAACCCACATCTGTGCCTCAGAATAAGTAAGTGGTATTGTAGCAATAACAACATTATTATGTATTTCTGCAGCCCAATAGCTATAATTATTGTCGTCAAACGCAGATACAGCAGCACGATCAAGCGGTATATCTTTTGCCTTCTTTTTCTGTGTTGTGATTTCTAGTGCTTGACTAACGCCATCAATCACAGCCGCACCCGCAATTGCAAGTGCCGCTACAGCAGCGGCTATATCCAAAATAGGAAGCGGACCGTCGCTTTGAGCTATTTCGGCGCAACGTTGAAAATCATAAGCTGCTGAGTTTAACGCATTGCCTACCTCTTGTATTGCAGTATCTACAAATTCTAGTAAGTCCGTCCATGCAAATCCATAACCATCAGTTCGTGAGGAAGGGGCATTCCCGCAATAGGAAAATGCATTCGTTCCAATAAATCCCTGTCCGGTTGAGGCATAGCAGTCAGCATTAATAAACCTATGATTCTCCGGGTCATAGTACCTACTCTGCAAATAGTAGAACCCCGTCTCAGAATCATAGTAATACCCACGATATCTGAGCGGATTGACTTCCGCCAGATCACCCTCGGCAGAAATCACTTCGTCCCACGGGGAATAGACATACTCTGCCTGCAGAACACCGCCTTCGTCAATGATCTGGACAACGTCACCCTGCAGATTGAGAATATAGTAATATGTATTGGGAGTGCTGCCTTCCGGCGTGTAGTTGAATGCAAACGGGCGGCCGGACTCATCATAGAAGAAGTCGAGGGTCGTGGTATCCATCGAGGTCGTGATAGTTTCCCGGACGACCTTGCCGCTTTGGGTCAGATATTCATGCGTCACGGTCTCGGTCGAGGCCAGAACGCCAGAGATCGTGCGCTCTGTTTCGGCCGGTGTTGTGTCGTTTTCGCCCTCTTCCGGTTCATCAGCTTCAACCGGTTCGCCGTCGCCGCCGGACATGATCTCTCCCGGATCGGTCGGCAGTGTCGGAACCGGGATCGCCTCTTCATACTGCGCATGAATGATCGTATCTTCGTAGATTGGGTCGACCTGCGTCGGCCACGAACCGCGATAGCCGGTGCGCTCCGGGATCGTCGGATAGTCCTCCTCCTGCAGCAGGTAGCCGTCCTCCACGGTGATCGTGCCAAGATTCTCGTTCCCATAGGCAAGGAACGTCACTTCATGTGTAGAACCATCCGAGTAGATCGCATCAATGATGGTATCCCGCACGATCATTGTGACACGCGTATCCCAGCGCGACGTATAACCGACTCGCTTCGGGATCGTCGGGTAATCCTCTTCCTGCAGGACGTAACGATCCGGGACCTCCATCGTGTGGATAATGCCCTCGTCCATGACGCGGAACGAAACCGTGTGGAGAATCTGCGTATAGACCGCGTTGATCGTCACATTGCTCGTGACCGGGGCAGTCCGCTTCTGCCAGCTGCCCTCATATCCCGCCTTGTAGGGCACACGCGGATAATCACTGTCCTTCAGCTTGTAGCCACTATAAACGGAAATTGTTTTCACGGTCTCTCCATCCGCCACGAAGGTGACCGTGTAATATGTCGTGATCTTCGTGTAGGTCACGCTGACCGTCACATTGCTTTGGACGGGCGAAGTATACCGCTGCCACGCGCCGGTGTAGCCCGCCTTTTCGGGGACGGCCGGGTAATCGCTGTCCTTGAGGGTATAGCCCTCCGTGACGTTCATGGTCTTGACGGTCTTCCCATCGGCCACGAAAGTAACTTTATAAGTCTGAACGGGGCGGTAAGTATTCCGCGTAACAGTTTTACTCGTGCGGATGCCGTTTGCGTCGTAGGCAAAATCGAGGACGTCCTCGGTCGTGCTGTCGCGCTCGGTGGTAGCGCGGCTGAGCTGGCGGCCGTTCTGCCACTCCATGTTCCAGAGCAGCTCCGTCCCGTTCGCGTAAAGCGTCGGATTGCCGCTGCCGTCGTACTCGAGGTCGATGCCGTCGACGGAGGTCAGCAGGTCGCCCCAACGGCCGTCTTCGTAGGCGTACTCGTGCAGCTCGCTCACGGTGCCCTCATGGTCCTCTGACAGGATGTTGCCTGCCGTGTCATAGGAATAGGTCCATCTGTCGGCTTCTTCGCCATTTTCATAGCGGATGGCCGTCTTGAGCTGGCCCTGCTTCTCGTCGTACTCGTAGTGCTCCAGCGGGATCAGCGCGCCGTCGACCTCGGCCTTGATGTCCGTGATGTTACCGCCGTTGTCGTACTCGTATTGGTAGCCGACGATGATGTCGCCGTTGCCGTCGTCCGAGGCGAGGCGGTAGTTGAAGAATTCGACGAGCGCCGTGCTCTGATTGCCGCTTTGCGTGGCATAAGCGTAGCGGTTTTCGAACAGCGGCGTGCTGCCCTGATAAATTGCGCGGCTGCGCAGGCGCTTGAGCGCGTCGTAGTTGTAGCCGATCTTCGTGCCGACGGCCGTGTTCAGCGTGGTCAGACTGCCGTCTGACGCGTCGTAGGCATACGACTCGCGGTAGCTTGTCCCGCCGATCGTCCAGCCCTGCGCGGACAGGCGGTTCGCCGTGTCGTAAAGCTGCTCCGTGCGCTGCGTGACGGTATTCCCGTCGCGCTGCTGGCTGCGGATCAGGCGGCCAAGGGAGTCGTACTCGAAGCGGTACGTCGCCGTCGGGGCCGCGTCGCCCTCGCCGTAGTCCAGCTCAGCAAGGGAACCCTCTGCATTGTAACGGTAATTCACATACCTGCCGCCAGAATACACCATCCGCGTCACTCTGTCAAGCCTGTCGTAGGTATATTCGACGACGGTCCCGTTGCCATATGTCGTGGAATCCAAAAGGCCGTTGTTCGCGGCGTAGACATTCTCCATCAGCACCCACGGCGTGCTGACATCCGGACTGCTCACGCCGATGCTCGTCGCCTGACCCCACTGGTTATAGCCGAAGGAGTAGATCTGGTGCTGCGTGGCTCCGCTCCGGAAGGTCTTGCGGTCGAGGGTGGCAAGGCGGCCGTTTTCGTAGCCGTAGTCGATGGCGGCGACGCCGTGGCGGTAGACCATGGTCGTCCGGCGGCTGTTGGCGTCATAGGTATATTCCGTCGTGCGGCCCAGTGCGTCCGTCGTCAAAATAAGCTGCTCCGTCAGCGAGTTGTAGCCGTAAGACGTCGTATTGCCGTTGACGTCCGTCACGCTCTGCATGTGGTTGCGGTCCGGCGTCGCGATGGCGCTGCTCTCGAGGTACTTCTGCTCGTTATTGTCCGTCGAGGTCAGCTTGGAGCCGGTGACGTTGCCCGCCTCGTTATAGGTCGTGGCGCTCTTGATCCTGGCGACCGAAGCGGAGGTGACGTCGTGGGCGGCATTGTAGGTATAGGTGTACTTTGCGCCGTTTGCAGCCGTGTAAGAGGTCAGGTCCGTGCCGGTATACCCGGCCTTTTCCGTGCCCGTGCCGGTCTGCGTGGCGGCGGTGACGTTGCCGTCGGCGTTATAGGAGTAGGTCTGCACCGGCTCCTGCCGCAGGGAGAGGTTGTCGAACCGCGCCGTGCCGGAATTGTGGTCGAACGCGCAGTAGACGATGATCCGCCGGATCGTTTTGCCGCTCTCCTTCGGCACGATGGTCCCCACGGCGCACTGCCAGTCGGCGGTGGCCCAGCTGAACGGGACGCTCTGCCGCTCGGGGTCGTCCACGCCCACATAGAAGATCTCCGCGATCAGGCCGAAGTAGCGCGTGCCGCTGCCAAACTCCAAAGCGGCGTTCGGGGCGGCGTAGTCCGCCTGCGCCCAGCCGGAGAGCAGGAACGTCGTATCCGAGGAGCAGTTCAGCGCGACGGGCTGGCTGACATGGAGGTTACCATTGTAGCTGCCCTGCATGGTCATGGCCTTTGCGCCGAATTTGGTTTCCGCAGCCGCCGCCGAGCCGCCCTGCAGGTTCCAGCCCGCATCGCCGAACTCGAACGAGGCGTTCTGCAGGAGGTTATAGGTGGAGGCGGCCTCCGCCTGCTCCAGCTGGAGATCGTCGAGGTAGGCCGTGCCCGTGCAGCCGCTCATGCGGAAGGCGATGCGGCAGGACGCCGCCGGGGCCGTGAACGTGGCGGTCACGCGCTGCCAGCCGTTTTCGATGGCGGAGGACGGGCGGGCATCCGTCAGCAGGACGGTCTGCTCCGCGCCTCCGCCCTGCACGACGGCCTCCAGCCGCGCGCCGCTGGTCCAGCGCAGGTGGGAGCTGGCGGAGAAGTAGCCCGAGAGGGTGTAGGTCTCCCCGGCGGTGAGCGTTACGGGGCGGGAGATGGCGGCTGCGTCGCCGCTGCCTGCGCCGTCCGGGAGGTAGAGATTCAGGCCGCCCGTGCCGTGGCGGCGGTTTTCGTCGTTCGTGATCGTCGTGCGGGCCGCTGCGGAGCCGCTGCCGGTCGAGGCGTTCGTCCAGCCGTCCTCCGATTCCAGCCCGCCGTCCCGCAGGAGGTTTTCCGCCGTCATGCCCGTCGAGCCGACGCTCGTCAGGCGGTTATTCTGCTTGCTGCGCTCTGCGGTGTCCGTATAGGAAGCGGCGGAGCTGCCGAGGATGCGCGTGATATCCGTATTGGTGGTATAGGTGGAGATGGTGCGGCCCCAGTTGTCGAAGACGACCTCGAGGCGGATGTCGTCATCTGTTTCCGCCAGCTGGTCCGCGCCGAACGCACGGTAGCTCGAGCGGTTTTTGCCGTTCCAGCACTTGACCGTGTCGCCGGGCACATGCGTTCCGCCGTCGAGGGTGAATTCATAGAACTGGTCAATGGTGCCGTCCGTGTGGTAGGTATACCAGATGCCGTAATTGGCCTCGCCGTCGTGCGCGCCGTTCAGGCCGGTCGTATCGTAGGTGTAGTTCAGCTTTGTGCCGTCCGGGCAGAGGATGTAATCGAGCTGGCGGACGCCCGCGGTGTTGTCGTAATAGAACTTTGTCTCCTTCCCGGCCTCGTCGCCGACGCGGAGGAGCCTGCCATCCGCGTCGTAGATCAGCGTGGCGAGGTATTCGACCGAAGCGTCCTTGTTCTGGCGGCAGATGCGGGTCAGGCGGTTAAAGACCTCGTTTGTCGGGCGCCAGCTTTTGCCGTCCGGGGTGTCGAAGTTGATGTCGTTATAACAATAATAAATGCCGTTGCCGTAGGCGTCCTTTGTGTAGGTCAGGATGCCGTCGCGGAAGAAGGTCTCGTTGCCGTTGTCGTCCGTTATGGTGAAGTTCGTGTGGCCGGTGTCGCTGTCCGGGTTCGACTGGCACGTCATCTTCAGGCCGAGGCCGTCCTCGTCCCGGAAGACGCCGTCCGTTTCGGCTCCGCCGCCTCCCTCCTTCGAGAAATAGTGCTGCGTGCCGTCGGCGTCCGTGTAGACCCAGTAGAGGGTCTGCGCGTCGTCCGAGCCGACGCGGACGGACTGGACGCACTGCTGTGCGGAGAGCTTCCAGCCGGAGCCGAGCAGCATATTGCGGTAGTCGCGCGTATAGTCGGGCGGCTCGTTGGGGTTTTTCTTCTGCTGCACACCGAAGGACTCCCGGCTGAGGCCGGAGTTGTACACGAGCGACAGCCCGAAGGGCATCACGCTGCTATCCGACGAGAGCAGCGGCACGACGAAGGTCAGGCGCTGCATGTGGTCCGAGATATAGCCGGTACCGGCGCGGCCCGCACTCTGGGTCTGGTAGGTGTAGTAGCTCTCCAGGCCGAAGTCGTTGCGGTAGGTCACCGTGAGATACGACGCCCCCGTCTGGAACGAGGAGACGATGCGCTTGCTCGCGCTGCAGTCCGAGCGCAGCAGGATCGCATGGCATTTCCCGCCGCTGTACCAGCTGCGGGCCGCGCGGGTGATATCCAGCGAGCGGTAGCCGTTCGTACTGGTCAGGCGGATGAAATCCTCCGTCGCGGTTTTATAATGATTCGTTCCGTTTGCATAAATTTTATTCCACGTCAGGGTCTTGATCCAGTCGCTGTACTTCTGGCTTCCCGTCTTGTCAATTGTCATCTGGTGGGCGTACAGGTACTGGAAATCGTCGGAAGAGACGTTGCTGAAGCCGGACTGCAGGGCATGGATGGCAGCCGCCGTGACCATGCTGCCGGAGGGCAGCGTGGGAAGCTCGTCGACCGCCGCGATGGCCTGATATTCGCCGCTGCCGTTATGCTGGGTATAGCCGACCCGAACCGTGCTTTCGGGGTAGTTGGTGTCCGGCCTGCCGGAGAAGACATAGGCCCACGAGAGGGAGCCGGACTGCGAAATCTTGACGATCGTCGGGTCGATGGCGACCGGGAACTGCGCCTCTTCCTCGATCCACGCGGCGTCCGCATCGACGAGCAGGCGGTAGCTGCCGCGGTCCAGCTCTTCGAGCGTATAGCGCACGGCGTCCGAGTACGTCCCCCCGGCGTCGAGCATGTAGGGCGCGGGAATCGCGTAAACGGGCGATCCGGCCTCATCGAGCAGGAGGACAGAGCCGTCTTCCTGCATTTCTGCGGTCAGATCGCCCGTTTGCAGCACGAAAGAAAAGAGATAGCTGGCCTGCGCTTTGTTGAGCAGGATCGTCTCTTTGATCGTTTCGCCGTAGAGCGTGTATGCAAGGTCAACGCCGTCGTAAACGTCCGGGTAAAGCAGCGAAGAGCTGAGCTTTTCCGGGACAAACGGGTCATCTGAACGCAGAGAAAAAGGCTCCTGCACAACGGCCTCTGCCGCGTGGTAGGAGCGCGCCGGACCGGCAGGCTCCAGCTCGGCTGCCGCCCCGGTTTCAACCATCATTTCAGCAGCAGGTTCCTCTTCCGACGCCGCCGTTTCGGTCTCTTCTGCCGGTTCTTCCGCTGCTTCTTTCGTTTCTTCTGTCACCTCAGGAAGAGCGACGGCCTCCGTCGGCTCCGGAGCTGCCAGTGTTGCATCGTGACTGGGCAGGACGTCCGGATCACCGTCCAGGAAGAGCTGCACCCGGTGCTCGTCCGCGTCCGCCGTGAAGACGGCGTCTCCGTTCAGACTGGCCGCGAAGGCGACGCTTCCGTCCTCCACCGCGTAGGTCTGCCCGACCGGCTCGAGCGTGTTGTCGATGTCCTGCCACCGGCCGTCCGCGTCCTGATGGTGGACCGGCACGTCATACTGCACCGCGACATAGCTTCCGTCCCCCATACGGAAGTGCTTGACGCGCTCACTGCGCAGCGAGGCCTCTTCGAACGCGACTTCAGCCGGCTCCTCGACCGTCCCCTCGACGGTATGCTCCAAATCTTCGGAAGGAGAAACCGCAGACCCCACCGCAGGCAGCAGCTCGACGCAGAGCACCACCGCCAGCAGGAGAGAAACCAGCCGGGTCCAAAGGCTCCTTTTCATAATCGTGATCTCCTCTCTTTCTGTATCATCATTCAAACAGATTCAGTACGCAGTCAAACGGGATCTGCCTTTCCCGCCAGAAGGACGCGGCGGCCGCGATAGAGCGCTGCAGGGCATTCACATGGGCCATGTGGTCCTCCTCCTGCGCGAACAGCTTTTCCGGCTGGCTTATGACCCACAGCAGCTGCGAAAAGGACAGCCATTCCAGGTCGCGGAAGCATGCGTCCAGCGACTCCCAGCTCCAGGAGAAGGTGTAAGGGAATCGGAATGCACTCGAAACCTCCTGGAAAAAGCCCGTCAGCGTCCGCGAGAATTCCCCGCGGACGTACCCGACATATGCCCCGCGGTGCTCTGCACAGAGCATCATCTCGTACAACATGCGCTTCGTCTGATAGGTGGCCCGAAAAGGTGCATCCATATGTCGTTTCTCCTCTCGTCTTCGGTTTGGGTGGCCCTGCTAAAGACGAAAGTTTCATCTTTAGCAGGGCGATGTCCGTAAATGTGCGCACTAATCTTGTGAAACAATAATTACTGAATTTGGATTATGGGTGCCGCCGCACGACGAGGCTCAGATATAGCAGAATCACTGCGGCCGCAATTACCCAGCCTATAAGTGCACGAATCCACCACGATCTTTCGCTTTTCCTGTCGTTTCGCTGCTGTAGCTGCTTGGCCTCCGGCTCTTCCGGAAAAGTTTGCCATTTCCCGAAGGCCAAATATGCATTCAATATCGTACGATTAGGAAAATCGCAAAAGCGAAGCAACCTACGGCCATATAGATCCACCACATTTTTTCACTTTTTCGATTTGTCCGCTTACGCAGTTTTTCGCCCTCCAAGCCATCCGGTAATAGTTGCCACTGGCCGAAAGCTAAGCATGCATTAATAGCTAACTTCCAAATAATAAGTAGTACTGCGAATCCAGAAGTAAATAAGAGAGCTTTCGAAAGGGCCGTCGATTCAGGCACGTCAATCAGAGCAGGAATAACTGCATACGGGACCGTCAAAAAATATCCCAGAACATTTCTAATAAAATACCACGGCTTGGGTGGGCGGATCAGCTCACCACAGATCGCGCAGCGGCCATACCATACATCTTCCAGGAAATTGTCCTCTCCGCGCCAAAAGCGTGTTTTTGCACTGGGAATGCTGCCATCCTTCGAGGCAGGAATGTGACGATGTTCCATGCTTTTCTCCTCTCTGTTGAAAACTTCGGACAGCCTGCAGGCAATGCAGGCCAACGTTTGGAGGCGTTTTTTCGTTTGGGCTGGACCTGCTAAAGACGAAAGTTTCATCTTTAGCAGGTCTCAAATCATCTTTAGAACAGTTGTTTATTCACGAATAACATAATCACTGTCCAATTCATAGGAATAGGCAATAGCAGCAACATATTCCGACACCGTCTCACGGGAGAGAACATCATTTCGGAAGAGAATGATACAATCGTCAGGAGCAACGGTAGCATCTGCAATAGCATAGGCGAATTCTTCCTGCTGTGTATCCGGCATCATGGCCGTCATCTGGTACATATAGCAGCCATTGCCGAAATGTACCCCGACAAATAATTCCGACTGCGTAAGGACTTCTGCTGTTCCAATCGTCTCATTACAAAACGAATCCATCCCCGCATATCTGCCGAGTTTTCCCACATAAGCAATTACCTGCGCATCCTCCGCATAAATGCAATAGGTCGTATCATCGATGGCTTCAATGCGCCATGTATCAGGCAGGGAAAAGTGGTGCTTGTCAAAGAAAGTCACCTCGTGCCAGCCCTGATAGTCGCTGTTGATGTACGAATTGTTCAGCTGCTTTATCGATTCATCCGTTGCAGCGACAAAGAGCAGGATTGGATAGGCAGCTATAAAAAGAGCAATCGCAACAAGGACTACTGCAATAATGGCAGGAATGATCCATTTTTTCTTCATGATACCCCCCCTTCTGTATGGTTTCCGCACAGGCCGTCAAATGGCTGCACCGATTCTATGGCGTAAAAGCCCCAAATTTGTCATTGCGAGGCGGCCAACGGCCGACGTGGC
>ERZ1107006.3116-NODE-3116-length-11155-cov-6.305135_pt1 | contig 11155 bp, 9 predicted proteins | sample MGYA00403696_ERZ1107006 | MGnify/ENA primary metagenome ERZ1107006 (study PRJEB35170, sample SAMEA104062441) | human gut metagenome | biome: human gut; feature: human-associated habitat; material: faeces | place: Denmark | collected 2012-08-13 ...
CCCCGCTTTCATGCGCAGGGGGGTGACACTAAAGTGCTACACACCTCTTAGAACGAGTACGAGTTGCCGACGTAGAGTCCGGTCGTCGGATTCGAAACGCCGAGTTCGGTGACTTTGGGAGCCACGCCCGTTTCGAGCGCCTGAGCGCCGGTCGAGAGCGCCAGAGAGGCGAGCAGAGCCAGTGCGAGTTTCTTCATGGTCTTCTCCTGTTGTGGTGGTCGGATTCGGGAGCGGATCCCGATTGACCGGATTCAATCTAGCAAAGGTGAGGACGGCCCGAAACGCAGGCGCAGGCAAAGAAGGTTTGCGCGGAGCGCAAGACGGGCGGCGCTCCTTCACCGTCGGGGCGAGGCGTGTCGACCGTTTCCCTTTGAGGCGTGAGAGAATGGACGTTGCACTTCATGAAACGGATTCAGGCTCAACCATGGCGACGAAAAAGAAGACTGACTGCCGGCAGTACCGCATCGGCGACTTTGCCCGCTACCTCGGCGTGACGGCCGAATTCCTCAAGCACTATCAGGAGAGCGGCCTGCTTGACGTCACGCAGCGCGCGAGCGGCTACCGCTACTACGGGTTCGACCAGTCGGCCCGCATTCTTCAGTACATGAGGCTTCGCAACTACGGCATTTCCGTCAAGGAAATGGGACCGTTTCTCGAGGGCGGTCTCGACGAGGCCGTCGGATGTCTTGACGCCAAGGTCGACGAGATGCGCGCTCAGATCGAGCGCATGCAGGCCGTGGTCGAGGAGCACGAGCGCATTCGCCTCTGGTTTGAGGAGCGTCGTGCGAAGCCCGTCGACTGGGAGGTCTGCAACATGGAGCCGCACTGTTTTCTCTACCACACGAATTCGCGCGAGTTTCTTGAGACGTCGTGCGTCTACGACGTCCTGAAGACCTGGGGCGCCTGGCTCCCCGTCACGAAGTCGGCGATGTGCGTCGCGCAGTCGCTCGAGATCGACGAGTCGCACCTGCACTGGGGCTTTGCGGTGCGGGAGTCGCTTCTGAAGAAATACGGAATTCCCGTCAACGAGGCTGTGCGCCGCATGGGCTTCGGGAAGGCCTTCGTCTTTCACTTCAGCGGGATTCCGAACGGCTTCCTGATGACCGACATCGTGAAGGGCGAGCATCCCGCCTTCCAGAGGATGAAGGCGCTCGGCTTCGAGCAGGCGGGCGACGCGCTGCTCGTGCACGAGCTGCAGCTTGAGGCGCCGGGCGCGGAAAGGAGGTGTTGCGGCCGCTTCATCATTCCCGTGAAGGACTGATCCGGAGTGTGGCGCGGATGAAAACAAACGGGGGCGGCCGTGAGGCCGTCCCCGCTTGCTTCTGGTTTTTTCTGCCTGTCAGCTCAGGCCTTCGTCGGTCAGAACCGGTTGTTCTTCATCAGAACTTGTGCGTGATGCCGCAGATCCATTCGTAGTCGTTTTCGACGGCGGTGGGCTTGGCGGCCGCATAGTCGTCGGAGAAGTCGTTGTGGATCCAGCCGGCGGCCGTGTAGAGCGTCGTGCGGCGGGAGAGCGGGTAGTTGTAGCCGAGGGCCGTCTGATAGGTCTTCATCGTCAGGTTGTCGGCGTGGCTGCCTTCGAAGTCGCCCCAGCCGAAGGAGGCCTTGACCGTGCCGCCGAGAGCCTTCGTTTCGAAGCCGAGGTTCACGCCGTAGCCGTCGACGCCGGAGGGAATGGAGAACATCGTGACCTTGGCGGCCTTGGCGTAATTCTGGAAGACCTGGCTGTAGACGTAGAACTTGGCGAAGCCGGCATCATAGCTGCCGCCGAGGTTGAAGGAGAGTGCATCGTCGAGGCCGTTGCGGTCGGCGCTCGGCTGATCCTGATTGATGCCTTCAACGCCGGCGGACACGAGGACCGTGCTGTTCTGATAGCGGACGGCGCCTGCGTACATGCGCTCGACGCTGGACTTGCCTTCCGTGCCGTCCTTGTAGGCGTCGGACTGCGTGTCGGCGCCAAAGGAGTACTGGAAGACGGCGTCAAGGCCGCCGAACTTGGGCGTAAGGTAGGTGACGGCGTTGTCGACGAATTCGTAGCCGAGCGAGACGACCTGAAGGCTGCCGCCGACGTCGCCCCAGCCGCAGGAGAATGCGTTCATGACGTGGCCGAAGCGGGCGTACGGACCGTTGCCGCCGACGATCGGGCCGACGCGGCCGAAGCTGACTTCGCCGAAGTCGCCGGAAAGGTAGACGCGGGCTTCGCGGCCCCAGAGGCGGCCGCCCTGACCGAGGGAGCCGTCGTCGGTCTTGATGCTGCTTTCGAGGACGAAGCCGGCCTTGTAGCCGTTGCCGAGGTCTTCGGAGCCCTTGATGCCGAAGCGGGAGCCGATGTACTGGCCGGAGACCATGCGGGTGGTGGTGTCGCTGTTGCCGTTGACGTACTGGTTGTTGCGAACGGAAAAACCGGTGTCGATGACGCCGTAGATCTGAGTGTCGGCGGCGAAGGCGGCGCCGGAGGCGAGGGCGCCGGTCACGGCGCAGCAGAGGATGGAATGCTTCATATCAGTTCGGGCGTCCTGCGTGCGGGATCGGCGCGGCGCCCTTGTCCTGTTGTGGTTTTGAGGAAGGTTGAAGATGATGGGGGCGGGCCGCCGGAGGATTGTTCCCTCTCTTGCGGCCCTGGAGGCATCCGAGGTGAGATGCCTTTTTCGATGCGTGCCCTTTCCGTGCGCGGGATCAGGCCTTGGCGAGCATGCGGCCCACGATTCGGCCAAAGGTCACCGTGCGGCCGCAGGCCATGCCGGTGGCGAGGTTCGGGTACTCGTTGGCGAAGTAGCCGCCGCTGTCGTTGCCGATGACGAAGAGGCCCGGGATCGGGTTGCCCTCGGTGTCGATGGCGTTCATGTTGGTGTTGATCTGGATGCCGTCCATGGTGCAGAGCATCCAGCCCGTGTTCTTGGCACCGTAGAAGGGAGCCTTGTCGACGGCGGAGAGACGGTGCTTTTCCTTGCCGTAGTCGACGTCCTCACCCTTGCGGTAGAGCTCGTTGTTGCGGGCGACCGTGGCCTTGAGCTGGGCGGCCGGAAGACCGAGCTTCTTGGCGAGCTCTTCAATCGTGTCGGCCTTCTGGACGTAGCCCTTGGCGATCAGGCCAGGGAGCATGCGGTCACGGAAGACCTCCCAGGGAATGTTGGGCTCGGCGCCGTTTTCGAACGGGAAGAGGCGAGAGCAGCCGTGCATCTTGAACTGTTCGGCGTACTTGACCCAATTGGAGTCGAAGATCGTGTAGTGGCAGTGGCCCTTCTGATATTCGTCGGCGTGGAGGATGTTCTCGTAGGTGCCGGACTCGTTCATGAAGCGCCTGCCGTCGGCGTTGACCTTGAGCCAGGGCTGGGAGCCGATCCAGAAGAAGCCGCTGTCGCCGGACTTGACCGTGTCGGGGCCGGGCTGCTGGTCGGGACGGATGGCGGTGCGGTCGAACATCATGATCGAGTGCGTCTCGTCCATCTTGGCGCCGGCCCAGAGGCAAGCCCTGATGCCGTCGCCGTGAGCGCCAGGCATCGCGCCGTTGCGGCCGATGATGCGGATGTTCCAGGGCTGCAGGGCCTCCATCATCTTCCAGTTCTGGGCGTAGCCGCCGGTGGCGACCACGACGCCCTTCGCGGCGTTGTAGCGGACGTACTTGCCGTCGGCGTTCTCGGCGATGACGCCGGTCACGCGGCCGTTCTTCTTCTCGAGCTTGACCATCTTCGTGTTGTAGTCGAAGCGGGCGCCCTTCTTGGCGGCGTACTGCTCGACGACCTGAGCGAGCGTGATCTTGAATTTGCCCGTCTTCGGATCGATCGGGAGCTTCGGAGAGTGGCCGATGGCGAAGTGCTTGTAGCGAGTTTCGTCGTTCTTGTCGCCGGACTCATGCCAGAGCTCGATGTTGCGCTCGGCGAGGCGGTCGCCGACCCAGTCGATGGCTTCGCCGGACTTGTCGCACCAGAGCTTGACGAGGTCCTGCTGGATGTGGCCGCCCGCGTACTGCGTGGCCATCGTGATGAACTCGAACTTGTCGATCTTGGTGCCCCAGGCCTTCTGGTAGCGGGAGTCGATGGCGCCGAGGTCCTCGCGGATGCCCGTGCCGACGGCGAATCGGTCGATGCCGATCACCTTGCCGCCCGCTTCGGCAGCGGCGGCGACGGCGAAGAGGCCGCCCGTGCCGCAGCCGACGACGAGAATGTCGGTCTCGTGCGTGGCGACGATGTCCTTTTCGGCGATTTCGGGCTCCTTGCCGAGCCAGTCGCCGTCGTCTTCGTCGGCCTTCTTGTCGGAGATGACTTCAACGGGAATTTCGCCCTTGGCCTGCGCAATGCACTTGGCGGCGGCCTTGGAGACGGCCTTCGACGTGATCGTGGCGCCGGAGACGCCGTCGATTTCAGCTGCCTGAGCAGCCATCAGGTTCTTCTTGAGCGCATCGGCGGCAGCCTGGCCGATCCCCGGGGTTTCGTGGGAGACGTCGAGCACGACGTCGGTGATGCGTTCGGCGTCAAAGGTCATGGTGACCGTGACTTCGCCGATGCCGGAGGCCTTGGCGGAATACGTGCCCGGCTTGTAGATGCCGGCGGGAGCCGCACCAGCGGCCGCAGCGGCGAGAGAGGCGCCGCTCGCAATGCTCGTGCGAAGGAATGCACGACGGGAGAGAGACTTGTTCATGAGAAAACTCCGCAATAAGATGTCTGACCGCCCTTGAATGGGTGTGCGGATACTTTAGGGCTGGGGCCGACTCCCAAGTCAAAGCCCGTATTTACCCTTGGACAATGAGGCCTTTTCGCTCTTCTCCCCGCCTCACACTCTCGTTTCTCCCTGCACGCAGGCTGCTTGTTATCATTAATGCACCGACCTTTTCTGGCCCCGCCGACCGAAGCGCCGAAGGCGGATAATCCGTTCCTCTGCAAGAGAAGCGAAGCCGCCTTCCCTGTCCCGCAGTCGCCTTCGCGTCCCCCGGCATCCAAAGGAAACACCGCATGCCCATCAATACCGACAACCGCCGCTACCGCATCGGAGACTTCGCCAGATACATGGGAGTCACACCCGACTTTCTCAAGCATTACGAAGATCACGGGCTTGTACACGCCACCCACACGGACGCAGGCTACCGCTACTACGGCTTCAGGCAGTCGGCCCGCATTCTTGAGTACATGCGCCTCAAGAACTGCGGCGTCTCGCTCAAGGACATGAAGAGCATGCTGTCGGCGGAGAGCGACGAGGCTCTGGCGCTCATGGACGAAAGGCTTGAGGAGGTTTGCCGCCGCATGCTGTTTGATGCTGCTGTCCTCGAGGAGTATGAGCGCTTCAGGAACTGGTATGAACGCAGGCGGAGCAGGCCCGTGGAATGGGAGGTTCGCGAAATCGAGGGACGCTCCTTTCTCCCGCACACGGACGGACAGAACTTCATCAAGGACGAGCGCATCTATGAGTTGCTCAAGATTTGGGCCGCCTGGATGCCCGTCGTGAAGTCAGGCATGCTGATCAACCCGGGCTCAGGTTCCGGACCGTTTCAGACTGCATGGGGCCTTATCGCCCGCACCTCCGACGTCAGGCGATACGGACTTCCGACCAACAGCATCGTCACCGAAATTCCGCCCTGCAAGGCCTTCATCTACCACTTTGCTGGTCACTCGAACGATGTCAGCATGACCGACATCGCCAATCTCAACCATCCGCTCTACACACAGCTCGACAAGCTCGGACTCAAACCGACGGGCAGGATCTGCCTCATCGTCGACATGAAGCTTTCGGATGAAAAAGGCGTCCTCCAGAACTGCTTCGGCAGGTTCCTCGTGCCCGTTGAATGAGTGTGCGGAACGCCTAAAAGCCGCAATCCATCGTCCATCCAGAACTGATGCGCCCCTGTGTGAGCAATGCAGTTTTTTCCATTCACGACAACGACATGCCCTGACCGCCTGCCCTGAGAAGGAGTCTTCCGGAAGGAAAGGCTCATGACCGTTGCCAGAGAGGCTCCGACGAGCGGAGCAACTTCAAGCCCCCCTGGGAAGGCATCCTTCCCAAATTGGGCAAATCTAGTTCCGTAAAGGTCAAATCTTAATTTTGCACGGCAGAAAAGCGCTGTACATCAAAGGATATGCGCTAACTTGGCGCGCACATTTTTGGCTCTTCAGGGGTACTTGTGGGTAACAGGTACCCCCCTTTTGTACCGAATACCCTAGTCTAAGAGGAGGCTTGGGCCGACGGCAGCATCTCCTGGAGGCACCACTTCCAGGTCTGAGCAGCAGCGCATGATCATATCGGTCATATTCTGCAGATTACGAAAAACATACACACGTCGCAGGATGAGCTTGAGCTTCAACATTTTTGTTCGCCGCCACATGGCTCGAAGGATGCCGCAGGCATCCTCCTCACTCAAGGCTTTGACGATCACTCGGCTCCGTCAAGGCCGTACGCGGCATATGCTCGGACGCAAGCGTCCTCCTCTATACGCTCCCGGCCTCGACCGCTCCGACCGCTCGTCCCCATTGCCGCACCCTCCGAGTAAACACGAATCACTTACCAGCATCCGTGCCCGCGCTCGTTGGCGCGGGTCAACACCACCTCCCGGGCCAGGGTTGCCCCACAACTCTGCCTGAAGGCTCACATTTTTACTATACCAGTTACGTATTTCATGTAACCATGGTGTGTCTAAAATGACTTCCTACGCCATTCCTGAACTTCCTCGCCTCATCGTCAGATTTCACAGTTTTCAGGTTGCAACGTACCGAAAGCCAGGTGATCAGCTGCCGACACGAGGAGTACAAGTCGTCAGTTTTTAAGCTTGCGGTTTATAATACGGCATATTATAAGATTGCATCTTGCGCTCCGCATCCCTTCGTTTAAGGATGAAGATCATGAGTAATAGTTATTTTTTTGGACGAACCGGCGAACTGGAAACCCTACAGGACGCGTACGAGAGTCCGACGGCTGAAATGGCAATCATCTACGGCCGCCGACGCATTGGGAAAACAGCGCTTATCCGGAAATTCTGTGAAGGAAAACCCGTGTTTTTCTACACGGCAAGAGCCTGGAAAGATGCCTTTCAGCTCGAAGAGTTTTCTCAGGCTGTTGGCACTGTCAACCACAATCCTCAACAACGCTTCCTCGACTGGCCCGCAGCGTTACGAGCGCTAACCAATCAACCATGCGAGTCTCGCAAAGTAATCGTCATTGACGAGTTTCAATACATCGCGAAAGAACGTCCGAGCATCCTTTCTGAGCTTCAAGTCCTCTGGGATGAAGAACTCTCTCGCAAAAATATTTTGCTCATACTTTGCGGCAGTGCTGTCTCCTTTATCGCCAAGGAAGTCCTGGGAGAAAAGAATCCCTTGTATGGCCGTGCCCGTACCATTATGAAAGTACGCCCGCTCCCTTTCCAAACTACGGCTCAATTCGTTCCCAACTGCAGTGCCGACGATGTCTTCCGCGGCTACGCTGTTTTAGGTGGCATCCCGTATTTTTGGCAAGGAATGAATCCGCAACGCTCCCTCACCGAAAACCTTGCAACCAACCTTCTGAGGGAAAACGGCTTTCTCAATGATGAGGCTCAATCCGTTCTAAGACAGGAATTCCGAGATCCTTCAACATACAACGCGATTCTCCAAGCCATCGCCTTTGGTGCAACGACCCGACACGAAATCGCTCAAAAGAGCCTGGCGGATTCCCGCAACCTCTCTAAGTACCTCACGGTTCTCGAAGACATGGATTTAATCGAAAGAGAATTTTCGGTTTTTGCCGGAGCTGGAGATCTAAGCAATGCCTCAAGAGGACTGTATCGCATCGCGGACCACTATCTGAAGTTTTGGTTCCGCTTTCTTGCAAAGAATCCCGTGCCCATCATGACTCGAGCCGAAGCTGTGTCTGAATGGCGCTCATCGGTCGAGCCTTTCTTTTCTGAGTTCGCTTCCGAGGCATTCGAGGAAGTTTGCCGACAATACCTGATTCGCCTCCGACATGCCGGGCAACTTCCTTTTCGACCAACTGTACTGGGGCGCTGGTGGGAAATAAATATTGAGATTGACATTGTGGCTGCCGACCATGAGCGCCGTCACTGCCTGGTAGGTGAATGCAAGTATCGAAATGAGAAAGTTAACTTGAAAGTCTTCCGTTCGCTACAGGCAAAGTGTGCTCATCTTCCCGTGCACGACGATGCTGTTTTCCACTACTGGCTATTCTCCCGCAGCGGATTTGACGATTCTGTCAAAGAACTGGCCAAGCGTGACCCCTACCTGCATCTGGTGGAGATGGATGAGTTGCTCGGTCGTTGACATCCTCACCGGCGTATAAATACGCGGGATTCCTCTTCACTTCGCGTCAAGACGCGACGAAAAGGACGGTTCCCGTTGCTGTCTTGTTGCCAAGCTCACTACACGGGCGAACTGAGCCTGTCCGGCTCTTCTTGAGGACATTGGCTGCCCCCACGACGTCGGCATTCGCGGTGTACCCGCATTTCTGACAACCGAAATGCGCCTGCGAAGGTCGATTTGACGAACTCGTGTATCCGCAGATTGAGCAGGTCTGGCTCGTGTATTTCGGATCGACGAGAATGAGTCGTCCATTGGCCTTGAATACAGCCCAGTGGATGGCCATTCTCATCGCGTAGGGCGCAACGCGCGCCAGAGACCGGTTCAAGCCCGTCTTCTGCCTCACGTTTTTGCCCGGCTCCTCAACCGTGCCTTGGCCTTTCGCAGATTCGTGTGGGTAATTCTCGCGCGGAATCGAATCGTCAAGCTGTCGTGGAATAGCGCAGGCCGTTAGGCCGAGCATATGCCGCGAAAGCAGATTGACGAGGTGATTCAGCGCAAATAGCCTGTGGTTCGGGGAAAGTAAGGGCGTTAACGCCCGCCTTTCCCTCGAGCCACGTGGCGGCGAACGCCGGGGTGTCGGGGGCGGAGCCCCTGACGGAATGATTCCACTTAGCCATGCACTTACCCACTCAAAGCAGCGAAGAGTCCGTGCCTTTGGCCGACTTCGTCATGTTCTTCAGCTTCAGATCTTCCATGGCCACCCATCCGAAATTCTGTGCGATGGTGTGAGCCGTCTTAAGCATGAAGTCCCGACGAATGTTGCGGATACAACGATGGTGATTCAGAATCTTCGCCTTCAGTCTTCTGCGCATGCGGCTGGGCTCCCGCTTGTCGAACGGGTTTGCCTTGCCCAACTTGGCAAGCTTTTGACGAGCTTCCTTGTTGCGGCAGAGCTGGCGCTGAAGTACGGCGATTTGCTTTTCGTGCTTCTTGATGGATTCGACATCGAGCTGGAACACCGTCCCGTCCGAGAGCGTCACCGTCTGGGCAATGCCCAGATCAATGCCGACCTCGCCGGAACGACGCGGACCGTCGTTGGCGAAATCCATCTCCGTCACGACCGAGACAAATACCAATGCCCGCATTCGACGGGAACCGTCATCTGCTTGATTAAGTGATTCCCACTTTTATGTACTAAGGAGCCTGCGAGTCAGCGCCGTCGGCCTGAGCCCGCTCTCGTGCCTCGCGTTCGAGCGTCTTCTTGTTCTTTGAGCCCTTCGGGCGTCCGGGACCGCGCTTGGGGTTGACCGGCTCTTGCGAGCCTTTGGCTAGGCGCTCAAGCGTAGATTTGTTGCGACTACCCTTTGGGCGCCCTCGTTTGCCCGGGACCTTCACATTGGCTGAGGTCTCTTCGGGCGGTTTGACGGCTAACCCCAGTGCGGTCAGCAGGTTCATTACTTTTGGAATGGTGTGCACCCAAGCAGAATCATCGGCTTTCGGCGGCATAGGACCATCGACGCGACGCCATGCAGAGGACAGATCATCCATCAGATCCACCCACGAATCGTCTTTCAGCAGGCCGGCGTCTTCGGCCTTTTTGAGCATCCGGCAAGTGAGCGTCGTCGAAATGAAGTTGATGAACTCGGAACCGATCACGGAGAAGTCACTCTGAACTCCAGTTTGGTCGAGACATTCGTCGTTCTTGTAGCGCCGAAAGATGAGCTCGATCTGCCAACGGTCTTCATAGCATCGGTAAACAACTTCGGGATCAAGGTCCTGATCTGATTCGAAAACGATGGTTCCAAAGGCTGCCTTCTTCCTCAGGTAGGCTGCGCCGTCGAACTCGTGCTTCTTGGCATGTTCGGCAAAGGACCGTTCTTCAAGCTCTGCCTGGTGAGCATCGCGAAACGCGTAGAGGAATCGTCCGCCGCGTAGCACCGCCTTCTTGAAAAAGACGGCGCGATCGAAGTTCCGCAGAACGCCTTGGAACTCGTACATCTCGTGTACCGCAATGCGAGAGTCGTTGCGTTTGAGCGGAGTGAGGAAGTGAAGATTTGGACGCTCACGAAGCTCTTGGTCGATTTGCTTCGGCGGGAATCCTTTGTCGGAAAGGATGATCCCCTTGCGGATGTCGTTGTTAACGATAAAGGCGCGGTAGGACGTCGCGTCGATGGAGTTGCCTGGGAAGACTTCAGCGCAAAGTGGTTCCATGCGTTCGAGATCGTAGGCGTAGATCACGGAGATGTCACGGCAGCCTTTGACGCGGGCCTTGCGGGAGAAGGCCGACAAGTCGTTGATGGAACTGGTGTCCTGCTTAAGCGTGCCATCGATTGCTACATGGTGCGTCTTCTCGACGAGGCTGATCCGCTTCTTGTAGAAGATCTCCCGTTTAGCGCCGTCTTCCCCGAGCTGTTGCAAGAACGTCGAGATTTGGCTTGAGAACGCGTAGTGACGCCAAAGCCATGATCCGTTGGGTGTCGCTTACCGAATAAACGTCATAGAGATCCCGAAGCAGATCCTCCGAGCAGGAGTGGATAAAGGCGCTGGCGCCGTAGGAAAGCATATCGGGTTCCGCGAGGGAGAGGCTCTCATGGAGCGGTACGTAACGGCCGTCGACGATGTGGCCGATGATTCGCCCGTTGATCGGCTGTGGGTTGCCTATGGGGCTGTACTTGAATCCTGCACGTTCCCGAACGGCATAGAGATTGGAGCCCTTGGTGCCAGACAGCACCACCACAGTATTTTTCGGCCGCGCGACGCGGCGGATTTCCTCTGGGATCGCCATAATAAAATTATGGTTTCTTTAGAATTGATATTATACTATCTGTACTAATGAATGAGTTAATAAAAGTCAAATCTGCAGGGAATTTTCCGCATTTTTGGAAGCTCTTCAAAACCCCCATCTCTGATCGATAGAGGAAGCAAATTTGTTTAAT
>ERZ1107006.3118-NODE-3118-length-11151-cov-3.645638_pt1 | contig 11151 bp, 3 predicted proteins | sample MGYA00403696_ERZ1107006 | MGnify/ENA primary metagenome ERZ1107006 (study PRJEB35170, sample SAMEA104062441) | human gut metagenome | biome: human gut; feature: human-associated habitat; material: faeces | place: Denmark | collected 2012-08-13 ...
CGCGCCGGGCAGCCATTTTCTTATGTGCGGGACATCAGCGGGTCCTAGCGATCTCGATGGTGTTCGTCTTTTCCTTCAGGACAAGGGCATCGCCGGTGTCCGTGCTGATGCGGGCCAGATCGGCCTGCGTCAGCTTGTAGTCGTCCGTACCGGCGGCGATCACGGTGCCCCACATCATGAGGTTGCCGGAGATCGTGACATCGTGATCCAGCGCACCGCCGATGGTCACATAGCCGTCGGAGGTCTTGCTGAGGTTGCCGTCTTCATCGCTCTTGGAGTTGAGCAGGTAGATATCGCCGTTCAGCTCCGCGGTCTGGCCTGCGGGCGTGGGATTCAGGACGATGCTCGCCGTGGCGTCGCCGTTGACAGCCGCGAGATAGCCGATGTCGTTCTTCATCGTGATATTGCGGAACCTGCCGCCATTGATCTCGATGGTCACGAACTTCATGGCATGCAGCAGGCCATAGGAACCGGTGACATTTTCAACAAGGCAGTCGTTCACAACGCAGCGCGCAGGCACATAGGTGCTCAGGGACATGCAGTTTCCATAGACGATCAGGCCGTTGTAGCCGGTCAGGTCATGGAACCAGCCGCCGTTGATGGTCAGCAGGGTCTCCGTCTTGCTTGCGCCGAGATTGAACACGCCGCCGCCTGCGCCGAAGATCATGTTGGCGATCTCAAAGCCGTCGTTCACAGTGACCTGTGCGCCGGAGCCGATACTGAAGGAGGCATTGACACCGCTCTTCAGATACTTGCTGTTGCCGTCCACGCGGAAGTTCTCGATGGTGACGTTCGCTTCCTTGATGTCAAACATATAGCCGGAGGTGTTCGTAGCATCACGGCGGACCATGCAGCGCTTGGCGTTCTCGCCGAATTCGTTGAAGTTCAGCGAGCAGTCTTCCGTGATCTGAATGCGGTAGACCAGCGAAATGACAAAGTTCGCATCATCGGGGATGGTTTCCATGGCATCGACACGGGTCTTCAGGATCTCCTTGGCCTTCTCGAACGTCTTGACCGGCGTCTTAACGGTCAGGCCGTCGTTCGTGTCATTGCCGTTGCCGCTGAGGTAGACGACGATGTCGTTCGTCTTGACCTCGGCAAAGACCGCCGTGTTGTTCTCATTGACCTCGAGGTAATAAGCGCCGTCGATGTCGTTGACAACATGTACCTTCTCCATGTCGCTCGGCTGCAGGGCATAAGCGCCCTCGCCCGTTCCGCCGGAGATGGTGGCTGCGCCGACGAATTCCTTGGCCAGCAGGATGGGGAGCTTGCCCTTCAGCTTGGTCAGGCCCTCAGGCACGCGAATCGCGACGTCCTTGTAGGACCCATAGGCGTTGTTGATGTAAATCGGGTCCTGGAAATCGGTATCCTCCGTCGGAATGAGGGTAACGTTGTGGGTTGAAAGGGTCAGCGCGTTGATCGTCTCGCCGTTCTTGTCCGTGTTGCCGGCAAACTTCACGCCGCCGATCACGACGGTAGAGCCGTCATTCGTGGCAGAGATGCAGGCGAGGTTCGCGCCCGTCGTCGTCATGGAATTGTTCACAAACGCGCCGCCGAGCAGGTTCACTTCCACAGGATGGCTGCCCATAATGTTGATGACGCTCGCAACGGAGCCGCCCACGTTATCGGACAGCTCGCCGCCATTCATCGTGAAGACGGTCTTATTGTCCTTCTTGTTGGACTTGAGGTAGATCGCGCCGCCGGTGTACTTGGACGTGTTGCTCGAGATCTTGCCGCTGTTCAGGACCAGGGTAGAGTTTTCCACATAGAATGCACCGCCCTGTGCGCCGAAGCAATTCGTGACAACGGCGTCGTTCATCGTCATCGTCGCATAGTTCACCAGATAGATGGTGTTGCTCGCAGGAGCGGAAGCGGGCAGTTCGGAGAAGACCTCGGCATTGCCGTCGATCGTGATGTTCGACAGCGTCAGGCTGCCGCCGTCCACGGCGATCATGTTGCCCGTGCAGGACGGAGCGCGCTTGACGATGCAGTCGCGGCCCTTGAGGTCCCACGTCTGCTCATCGAGCACGGTCACGGTATGCGTGACCCAGATGACACCATCGGTGACCTTCGGAGAGATGAGAGCCGCAGCCGCAGCAAACGTGCGGACCGGGGTCTCCTCCGACAGGCCGTCGTTGGAGTCGCTGCCCTTGACACCGTCCAGATAGACCGTCGCGCCGACATAGGTGTCGTTGAGCCAATAGGCAAAGAGCGTCATGTTGTTCGTGACCGGAGTCGCGAAATCCCATTCCGCGCCGCTGGCGGTGTGCCAGCCGAGGAAGGTATCGTCAGTCTTGACGGGATCGGCGGGCTTTTCGACCGTGCCGCCGTGCTGGACCTTGACCTGCACCGGTGTGGTGCCGTTGACGGCATTGAACGTGACGGTATGCTGGATCAGGCCGTCAGACAGTGTGACGGTGACGTCCTCGGTCAGCCCGGCCAGGATGTAGTTGCTGCCATGGCTCGCCAGACGGCCGCTCGTTGCGGAGACGTCATAGACCTCATAGCCTTCGTCAGCGCGGGCGATAAACTCGACAAAGTTCACATTCTCCGGGAGCGTCAACTCCGTGACGGCCTTGCCTTCGACATAGGCCGCGCTGTGCTCGGAGACGAAGGTGACGTGGATCGGCTCCTTCGGCTCGGTGGGCTCGGGCTCGGTAGGCTCGGGCTCCGTCGGTTCGGTCTCCGTCGGCTCCGTGGGCTCGGGCTTATCCTCCGCAGCCTTCAGGAAGCGGCACAGGAGCGTAGCGGCCTCAGCGCGGGTCAGAGGGTTCTGCGGCAGGAAGCTGCCGTCCGGATAACCGGTCAGGACACCTGCCGTCTGCATGGTCTCCACAGCCTCTTCCGCCCAGGCGGCGATGTCGGCTGCATCGGTGAAGGTCTTAACCTCCTCGATCTCGGGGAGGGTCTTGTTGAGCAGCTTCAGCAGCCGCAGGAAGATGGTGGCAGTCTCCTGCCGGGTGGCCGCGCGGTCCGGGGCAAACGTGCCGTCGCCGTCGCCGGTCACAACGCCGTTCTCGGCGGCCCATGCGACAGCGCCCGTGTACCAGGTGCCCGCTGCCACATCGGAGAAGCCGGTGGAGGCATTGTCGTCCGTTTCCGCACCGGCGGCGCGCGCCAGAACGGTCACAAGCATGGCACGGGTCAGCGTGCCCTCGGGATCAAACGCCGTGTCGCTCACGCCCTTGAAGTAACCGGCGGCAACGGCTTCCGTGATGGCGTCATACGCCCAGTGGTCCTTCGAGACGTCCGTGAACCCGCCGCCCTCTGCCGCAAAGGCAGAGGGGAGCGCGGAACACAGGAGGCACACGACCAGCAGGACGGACAGCACCCGTTTCATCAGTTGATTCATGGTTTCCTCCTATTCTGAGCTTAATGCTCCAGCGTGGGGAGGCTCCCGGCGGGGAGCGCCACGGCGTCCTGACTGCTCAGCTCGGTCTGGGCCAGCGTGCAGGTCTCGCTGAAGTTGAAATCGCCGGTGCGGTCGAGATCCATCGCGCCGCTCTTGGAAGCGAACAGGCCGACAACGGGCCATGCAGCCTCGTCGAACGTGCCGCGGAGGACGGCCTCCTCGGTCTCCTCGTTGATCGCGATGATGCTGGAGGAGTCCTCGCCGTTGAAGCGTGCCCAGTAGATCCAGCCGGTCTCCATATCATAGTACAGGGACTGATACATATGCTGGCCCGTAATAGCAAGGGACTTGTCCGTTACGATGGTGTGCAGGAGGCTCAGCGTGTAGCCGTCACCGTTCGGAGCGATGCCGATGAGGTGGATCGTGCCGGAGGCAGACAGCATATAGAAGTAGTTGTAGGTGCTGTCATGGCCCGCATAGGCAATGCCCGCAATGGCAGTGAACGCACCCTGCAGATTCCATAGGCCGCGGTAGCCGTTCTCGGTGGTCGGATCGACGAGCATCAGGTAGTAACCATAGGTGCCGAGCGTGAGGTCAAGGTTCGGGCTGTAGGCCATATCGGACATAAACAGGTCGCCGGTGTAGCACAGCTCCTTGGCTGCGTAGCCGTTTTCGGCATCAAGGCTGTAAAGGTTGCCGTCGCCGGAGGCCAGCAGCATATCGCCCGTCTGAACGACGGAATAGTAATCCTGCTCCAGTGCACCGGTGAGGTACTTGTAGTTTGCAGAGTCGACATCGATGTCGGCAACAAAGCTCTGGCCGTCTGCATTGTGAACGATGCCGGTCAGCGTCGTGTTGTTCTGCATGACCGTGATGGTGCACTCGGCCTTGACGGTGCCGTCGAGCTTAGAGGCGGCGGTGATGACTGCCGTGCCCTCGCTGACTGCAGTGACAACGCCGTTTGCATCGACGGTGGCGATCTTCTCATCGGAGGAGGACCAGACGATGGAGCGGTCGGTCAGGTTCCACGGGGTCACGAAGGCCTCGAGGGCGGTCTTGTTGCCGCTGTAGAGCGTGGCGCTCGTCGTGGTGAGCTGGACCTTCTCAGGCTTGTCGGTCTTGCCGGTGGAGCCGCCCTGGCCGCGAACGATATACAGGCCGGTCATTTCGCCGGGCAGATCGGAGAGTGCCGTGCCGGCACCGGTCGTGAGGTCAAGCTTCACGAGCTTGTAGGTCGGACGTGCCCAGCTGGAGGCTCGCACGAACTGTGCCCAGTAGAGCTCGCCGGTAGAGTGGTCAAAGGCCATGGACTGCAGATAGTTTGCCTTGAAGCCGGTCTTGCCGATATTCGTCAGCTCGCCGATCTTGCCGTCCTCAGTCAGACGGAAGCTGTAGAGGTAGGTGTTGCGCGTGGAGGCGTTGATGACATAGAACGTACCGTCGTCGCTGATGGCCAGCACCTGCGGCACTTCGCCGTCGCGGGACGAGGGCATCATGTCGCTCGTGATCGAGCCGATCTCGGTCAGCTCGCCAGTGAACATGTCGACGGTGACGAGCTTGCCGTACTGCGGCTCGCCGTTCTCGTCATTGAGAACCGCCATGGCGTACAGCTTGCCGTCGGCCTTGTTATAAGCCATGTCGATCAGAATGGCGTTCAGGTAACACACGGGCGTCGGCTCGAACTTGCCGTGCTGCATAACGTACAGGTAGCCATCCGTCGTGCAGGCTACGGTGTAGCCGTTGACATACTCCGCAGAAGCGAACTGGACATCGGCCTCTGCTGCAGTCTCCGGGGTCTTGGCCGTATCCGGCTCAAAGCGCGCCCAGGTGTTGTTCGTCGAGTTGAAGGCGAAGAAGCCATTGAGCTCCACTGCGGGCTCTTCGTCGCCGTCGTCGCCGCCGAGGCCAAGCTCGAGCTCATAGGCTCTTGCGTTGCCCGCATAGTCCACGACCGCAACAACGACCTTGTCCTGCTTCATGGAAGCAACGTTGACCGAAAGGCTCAGCGCCTCGTTTGCCGTCTGCTGGTTCGGAGAGAGCGTGCCGATGAGCTCGCCGTCCGTCGTGAGGAACTGGATGGCAGAGATGTACTGGTTATCCTGCGCCGCGATGTTGATGAGCTTGCGGCCTGCGGGATCGCTGGAGAAGAACATCTGGGTGACAGTCGGCGCCTCGTTATCGACGGTAACGAGCGTCTTCCACGCTGCGCCCTTGCCGAGGCCGGTGTAATTGCCGTTCTCGTCGGCGGTGTAGTACTCCGGTACGGCAGTCAGGACGAGCTCGAGCTTCGTGTTGTTCGGGAGCGCATTGCCCTCGTTGTCCGTGAAGCGCCAGCTGATGCCCTTCGTCGTCATGGTGTAGGCCCAGGAGCCGTTGTTCGTATGGTAGAAGGCGCCGGACTGCTCGCCGTAGTCCTTGCTGAAATAAACCTCGCCGGTCTCTGCATTGCGGATGACGTAGCTGACGTCCTGCGCATTGCGGATCAGGTTGTAGTTCATGGTCATGAGCGTATCGCCCGCGCGGACAGCCGTGCGGTCAGCAAGGAACGCATCATCGTTGGCGTAAAGGTTCACGCCGAGGATGAAGGTATTGCCGCTGCTCGCCTTCTTCACATTGTAGTAGTTCTCCCGCGCGACATTCAGGTACTTGTGCGGCATCTCGTTGAAGAGATCCTCGGCATAGACGCTGGTATCGAACATGGAGGAATCCGTCCAGTTGCCCCAGAAGGCCAGGAACGGGATGGACTGGCTGACGCCAAGCTTGCCCTCGGCATCGGTCTCGGCATTCAGGTAGACATAGCCCTCGAGGTAGTTGCCGTTGGAGAAGTTCTCCTCCATATACTGCTTGCCTTCCTCGTTCAGGCTCAGGGTTGCCTTGACCTGCACACTGCCGTTGGCCGGGACGGTCACGACGTCGTTGCTCTGCAGGCTCTCAATCGTCTTGCCCTCATAGGAGCCGCCCTCGAGAATGTCGTTAAGGATCTGCGCATCGACCTCGTCGGCAGTGCCGTCGCCGTTCAGGTCGGCCAGAGAAGCGTCTGCAAGCAGCTCCAGTCCGGCAGCATGGTTCAGGATCGCCATGACGTCGCCGTCGTCGAGCTTGCCGTCTCCGTTGAGGTCGTAGCCCGCCGCATCGGTCGTAAAGACCGCATTTGCGCCGACTGCAACATCGTTCATGGCGATGAACTTCGTGCCGGACTCTTCATCCGTGACTGTTTCCGGCGCAAGCACACTGGCGCTGAGCCTGTAGGAGACGGACTTGTCCGTCAGGTTGTTGACATGGAACGAGAAGCTGTAGGTACCGGTGCGGGCGGGATCGTCGCCGAACTCCACCTTGACCTTGCCGTCGTCATTGCCGTCAATGGTCACATAGGCGGGGCTGTTCACGGCGTTCTCCACGTTGCCAAGGCCGGAGCCCTGTCTTCTCGGGGAGTACTCCACGTCGGAATCCGGGTCCATGATGGGAACGGCCGTGCCCATCATCAGGCTCTGCGCCAGAGCGCGGGCCGTCAGGCCGGCCTTTTCCGCAAGGCCGTTCTCCCGGATGTACTGCGCGACAACGGCTGCCTGACCGGCAGCAGACGGAGACGCCATGGACGTGCCGCTCATCAGGCCGTAGGTGCCGTCCGTGCGCGTGGAATAGATGTTGCCGCCGGGGGCGGTGATCTCGGGCTTCAGAGACAGATCGCCGGGTACGCCCCAGGAGCTGAAGGAGCTCATGGTGATAACGCCGCCGGTGGCGTTCATGTCGGTGTAGACGCCGCTGCCGTGGACGGTCAGCTTGCCGCCCCAGACGCCGTTCTCGTCCTGCGTGGCCGAGGCGAGGATCGCCTTCATCTGGTCGAGGCGGATTGTGATGAACGGGAGCTTCTTCGTGCAGGCCGCATAGATGGCATCGAAGCCGTCAACATTGTTATAGACGATAATGGCGGCAGCCTTCGCGGCATCCGCATTGATCTGCTTATCGGTGAAGGCAACGCCGTTGCCGCGGGAGACAAGGACGATCTTACCGGCCGTGTTCGCAAAGTCGGACTTCTCGCCGCCGTACTTCACGGTGTCGTCCGGGTCGGTCGGATCGCCGATGAACACGAAGTCATACTCCGTGCCGCTCTTGTCCTCGGACTTATCGAGCGTCGTAAAGGCTGCGCTCTTGCAGGTCGCGCCGCCGGTGAACGTCTTGCCTGCGCCGTCGGCGTAGGTGTAGTTCGCGCCGTTGACCGTAAAATACTCCGCGGTGTTGGCGATGTTGTCGGCACTGGCGACGGCCAGAGAATTCTCATAGGCGCCGGGGGAGCCGACGCGGCCGGTGTTGGAATCCTCGGCAAACAGCAGGCCGTTGACGGAGTCCTCAGCCCAGTTGCCGGAGTTGCCGGCGGAAATGCACACGACGGTGTCCGTCTCGTTCAGGGAGGCCATAACGCTGTTGACATACTCGTTCTCGCTGTCGGTCGTAAAGCCGACCGTCGAGGAGCCGAGGGACAGGTTGACGCTGTCGCAGTCCAGGACGATGGCGTCCTCGATGGCGGCGATGTAGTCATCGGCATAGGCGCCGCCGTTCTTGCCGAACACCTTCATGACGAGGACCTGCGCATCGGGCGCGATGCCGACGACGCCGTTGTCAGCGTAGGTGTAGGTGCCGTCCGCATTTTCCACATAGCGGTTGGCCGTGGCGATACCGGCAACGTGCGTGCCGTGGTCGCCCTGCTGATCGTTGTCATGCGTGATGTCGAGAGTGGCGTCAATATAGTTGAAGCCGAAGGCGATCTTGCTGCTGACATACAGAGCATTGCCGGTCAGGCCCTCATAGCGCTCTGCGGCATGCAGCTGCGGCAGGACCTCGTTGATCTTCGCGGCGGTCAGCAGATCATAATCCGCGATCTGCTTGCCGTTCTTCGTTGAGGTAACCAGCAGGCTGTAATCGAACGCAGCGCTGTTGAACGACGGATGGTCTGAATCCAGGCCGGTATCGACAATGGCGATGCGGCTGCCCGCACCGGTATAGCCCTCGAGCCAGGCGTTGTAGCTGCCGATCATATTGCCGGAGGAAATGGTGTTGAGATCGGCCTGCTCGCGCGGATCGATGCTGTACTGCGGAACGAGCATGACGCTCTTAACGCCCTTCAGCGCTTCGACCTCGTCCATCTTGCCATAGGGCAGGTCAACGGACATGGCGTTGGCGGCCAGCGTCAGGTTCCAGTGGACGTTCAGCGTCTCGCCGGACAGCACGTTCGCAGAGATCTCTGCGGCCAGCGCCGCCTGCTTGGCTTCGAGCGCCTTGGAGGCTGCCATGGCGGCAGCATTGCCGGCGATGCCGCGGGTAGCGTAGCCCTGCTGCAGGACGGGCTTGTCCTCCAGCACGACGAACACACGCACGACATCGGTGTCGGCATAGGGAGCCTCTTCCGTTTCGGTCTCGTCCGCAGCGGCATTGTCTTCCGTTGCAAGCTTCAGGCCGTCGGTGGAGATCTCATGATAATTCGCGGTCTGATCCTCCGCCATGGCGGAGACGCCGGACAGCAGGCCGGTGACCATGCACACGACCAGCAGCAGCGAAAGGACCCGTTTCAGATTCCAGTGCTTCATTCTTCTATCCTGCGCTCCTTTCATGCGAGATTCTCAAGGTAGACCATGATGATCTTCGCAAACTGGGCGCGCGTTGCCTGGCCCTGCGGCTCCAGCATGCTGTCGCCGACGCCGTTGACGACGCCGTTAGCAGCAGCCCAGCGCATGGCGGGAAGCGCCCAGCTCGAGACCTTTGCGGAATCCTTGTATGCATTGAGCGCGGTGACATCCGTCTTCCAGGTGTTGCCCTCGCTCTGCCAGCAGCGGAACAGCATGGTGACCATCTCCTCGCGGGTCACATTCTGCTCCGGCTTAAACGTGCCGTCTTCATAGCCCTTGACGAGGCCCTGCTTGCTGGCCCACTGCACATAGGGCGCATACCAGCTGCCGGCCTTGACATCGGAGAAGCTCGTTCCGGTATAGTCGGCCGTCTTCACACCGGCGGCGCGGCCGAGGACCGTGACGACCATGCCGCGCGTCAGCTCTGCGTTGGGGCTGAATTCCGTCTTGCTGGCGCCATTCATAATGTCGTTTTCATACAAATACTTCACAGCATCATAAAACGCATCGACGTCCTTGTAGCTCTTGGACGGGCAGTTCTTACCGTTGCAGGCCACATAGATCCCGATCGGGAAGTCAGCGATCTTCGTCGTCTCATAGTTCTTGTCCGTCACCTTGGCGCCGGACACCTTGAAGGTATAGCTCTTCGTCGCTGCGTTCGTGAACGTCAGCGTCAGCACGGCCTGATCGGCCTCGGCTGCGCCGCCGACCCAATTGCAGACGACCTTTCCCTTCTCCTTTGTGTTTGCCAATGCAAGCGGCAGACCCTTTTCGGTCTTGCTGAGCGTCAGCGAGCTGTCGTAGCTGAGCGTGAAGGCTCCGCTGCGCACGGCGCTGCCGCCGCGAAGACTGAGTGTGACTGTGACCGTGCCGTCCGCTGCATTGGCCGTGCCATAGAGCGCCGGAGCGTCCGCAGCGGACACCGGCAGGACCAGGCAAACCAGCAGCAGGCAGGCCAGCAGCAGCGCAGTCAGTTTTTTGCGCATTGCATATCCCATCCTTTCCTTTTTGCTCGTTAGCGCTTTGCTCCGCTAACGCGTAATGAACTGCGACTCTAATTATGCCACAGGCTGTATGGAAATGCAAGGAAAAATTTGCCTGACTTTCTGTTTTTCTGTCGTGGAATATCCATATTAAATGTCCTTATTTGCCAGCTAATCATAATTCGTTCCATTCTTGAGCGCTGATCACTCTGTTTTCTTTCACAAATATTCTTACACTTTCGCGTATATTCGCTTTATACTAGAATCTGATAAAAAGCTTTAAAAGCTTTTTATAGCGCCGAGGGCGCGTCAGATTCTGCATGAGACGGCGCAGCGTGCGTCAGCACGATGCGAGTGTGCGTAGCACACGGGATTCCTGATTAAATGTTTTAATCAGGAATCAGTATTACATTTCGTCTCTCATTTCAGCCACAGGCGTACAGCTGTCCGTGACACGGAGACGCAAAAAGCTCCTGCGCATGCAGTGCACACGCAGGAGCTTTGGATATTTGGGTTCAGGGAATATCGCGCAGGACTTCCTCGGGCGGAAGATCGAGCTGCTCCGGCTCGCGCAGGAGCTTTTCGAAGTACTTCATGACCGTCGCGTAATAGAAGCCATCGACGATGCGCTCGTCCGTATTCATGACGAAGTCGACATAGCGGCGCGTCACGGGCTTGCCCTGCAGGTCGAGCTCGACCTTGCGGTACTTACGGCCAAAGGCGACGAAGACAGGAAGGTTGCCGAAGTTATAGAGGTGGTGGACAATAGGCGGGATGCCAAGCGAGCCCATGGACGTGAAGATGACCGTGCCATGGAAGGGGCTGAGGTCCGTCAGAAACGTCGGCAGCAGGCCGAAGTAGTCCAGCGTCTTCAGGAACCAGACAACAAACTTCAGCAGGAGGCGCGGCATACTGGCCAGCAGAGCCGCGACATGGTCGAACGAGCTGTTAAGGGGGGTGTTTTTGACCTCGTCGATGAGGGCGTTCAGCTTCTCATAGACCTCCTTCGTCGTGTCCGTCGGCTTGAGGTGGAGCTTGATGGTCGTCTCCTCGCCGTCCGTGCGCATGTCTTTCTTGATGGTCATGGTGAACTGGACATCGTCATCGCGCTGATAGACGCGCTGGCCGGAGAAGAAGCGGTTCACGCCGGGGTACTTTGCGATGCAGCGGACATAGGCCGCAAGCAGCACATGCG
>ERZ1107006.3124-NODE-3124-length-11138-cov-3.531896_pt1 | contig 11138 bp, 7 predicted proteins | sample MGYA00403696_ERZ1107006 | MGnify/ENA primary metagenome ERZ1107006 (study PRJEB35170, sample SAMEA104062441) | human gut metagenome | biome: human gut; feature: human-associated habitat; material: faeces | place: Denmark | collected 2012-08-13 ...
CAGATGCTCTCCCAGCTGAGCTAAGACCCCATAATTGTTTGTCGCTCTTCGCGACTGCTTGATTATAATATCAAAGGTTTCTGAAAAAGTCAATGGGTAATTTTATTTTTTTACAGTTCACTCGTAGCTTCCGCGGAAAGCCTCGCAGAGGCGTTTTTGCGAATGGCTCGGGTGAACTGTAACCTTTTTACATCAGGAAGCATTTGTGAAGGGCAGCACCATCATGATTTCGTCCGCGTAGCTTCCGTCCGGGAGCTTGAAGGCATTGGGCATTCTGCCGACCTCCTGAAATCCCAGCTTCTGATATAAATGGAGTGCACTGCTGTTGTCCGAAAATACGCCGAGCTCCAGCTGTTCATAGCCAGCCTTGCGCGCCAGATCAATCGCGCCGTTTATGAGCACCGTTCCCAGACCGGTATTCCAGTATTCCTGAACTACTGCAATTCCAAGGCTCGCCCGATGGCGCACCTTAAACCGTTCCCCGATGGGAAATATGCCCACATTTCCAACAACACTTCCATCCTGAGTCAGTGCCCCCAGCATAAATGTCTGCTTTGATTCTCTCGTATTCTGCAGAATTTTCCGCTCGTTCTCCAGCGTATAAACCGCTTCCTCCGGAAGACGCATCAGAAAATGGGTCTCCTGTGCTGTTTTCTGTAAGTAAACCAGCATAGCTTCTGCGTCTCCAGCATTCAGTTGCCGCACAAAAACCTCTCTTTTGTCCTTTAACACCAGCTTCCTTGCTGTCTCATAATACAGATCTGTTGTCATAGGTTTCCTCATTTCTGTACACATTTTTTGCGCATGTCGAGTTTGTGTCAAGTGCGCAGACACAAATCTCGCGATTGAAAAATTTTATTTTTCAATCTTTTCCTCCTGTCTGGGCTATGCGCATAACGCAGAAAAAAGCATGCGCATGGGTCCCCTCTACTGCCCAGCGTCCTGCGCTGCCAGTTCAATCAGACACTTCTGAAATTCTGTCAAAATCGCCCCATAGGGAACTGCCCAGCAGGTGCCATAGGTATCACCACCGGAAATACTCCCAACCCAAATCCCATTCTGCGTATAAACCGCGCCGCCGCTTGAACCGTAACTCGTTTCCGAATAAAACTGCAGCACATTCTGGCCCGGATTGTTCGGATAGATGACGGACAGCTGATCCAGAACGCCGATACAGCTGGCAGAACTCGGGCTGTCCAGAGAGCTCACGGCAACAAGTGCGTCGCCTGTTTTCATTCCAAGCGCGGACGCGTCCGCTCCGGCTGCCGGGGTAATCCCGCCCAGCACTTCCTCCGGCAGCTGGCTGTATTCCACCGTCAGAAATCCTGTGTCTGTCTCGGTGCTGCGATACAGCACAGCAGCGCTGCATCTTGTTCCGTCCGGCAGAATCACTTCTGTATGGTTATGTTTTAAGCAATGCGCTGCTGTCGCAATATAAATTCTGCTGCCGTCCATCACCAGCACCACGCCGCTTCCGTCCGACCGGCGGATCAGTCCGAGTTCATCTACATCACTGTAATTGATCACGGATACGTTATGAGATTTCGTCATGACGCCGACCACATCTGCGACTGGCTGCAGCGCTTTGGAAACCGTCTGTACCTGCTCCTGTGAGGTGAGCCGATGCAGGTTCGCCGCTTTCGTCCCATATGCCGGCGCACCGTAGTCAGAGGTTTCTGTACTTTCCGCCTGCGCCGCAGGCTCTGCCGCTGCTGCCGTCACCGGCGCGGAGCTTATCATCATCGAAATTGTAAGCAGCAAACCCGCCGCTGTTTTCCAGACGTTCGTTTTCTGAATCATGAAAAGAAACCCTCCCCATTCTGCAGAAGTCTTGCCCAAGGCAATCGTATACCAGGCATCCGGTTCTGCCCTCCTGCAAAATCTGACCAAACTACTTCTTTTTCCCAATTGTCCTCTCTGCTGCCCTGCCTGTCAAGAAAAATTTGCTCTGTTGTGTTCCCATCCCGGCGGATTTGTTCCGGGCACTGCGTTCTTTCTTAAACTATCGCTTATTTTTGTTCGTCGAAGTCCACCAACAAATTGCTATTCAAGTTGAAAAATTTTTTAATTCCGCTATACTTACTGTTAGAAAACAGCTTATTTTATAACGAAAGAGGACATTTCATGCATACATCCAGAAAAAATCTATTCCTTTATCTTCCGATCCTGATTTTATTCCTGGCGTCGTTTATCTGGGTTTTGAAAGCGCCGGATCATTTTTCGTGGTCGGCGGATCTTTATCTGAGAAACGATGACACATCCGTCCTGTCCCAGCTTTTTTACAGCGACAATGACGAACTTTCGCAGGACAACTCCACTGACGGAACCCGGGACGGTAACATCGTCACCTTTTCCGGTCTGCCCGATCTGCGTAGTCTTACCTTATTTCGGTTTGACCCGACGAATACCCAGGAATCCTATCGCGTCACACACGTCGGCTTTTTTCTAAACGGAGAAGCTTTTTTCACAATGAATGCCGCCGATCTGGAAACCCAGGCTTTCCCCGTCAACGCCTCCTGGCAGTTAAACGGGGAAGAGCTCGTTTTCACACCGCAAAATCCCGACAGCAGCTTTTTGCTTTCTGCTGACAGTATCCGGGAGGCTGCCGAAAATGCGGCTGCAAGGCTCCACGTTTTATATGTGCGCCAGCGCTTTTTCCTTGCCCTGTCCATCGCGCTGCTGCTCTGTGTGCTTTTATTTTTCCGCAATGGTATCGCTTCTTATCTGAAAACGTTGTTCCTGCCGGACAGCTCCGGGCACTTTGACTGGTTTGCCCTCATCAGCACGGCGGTGATTGCAGGTGCACTGCTCGTCGTCTGTATCATCGGTTTGTTTTCTGCCCTCGGTCTGCATCCCGACGAATGGGACGTCAAAGCCTGTCTGGATTACGGCATGACGCACTTTCTGCCGCCCGATATGCGGGATCCCGCTGTTGCTCAGACCTATAGCGGCTACGGTTACACCAAGCTGGAAAATTACACCTGGTACTTTTATCTTGCCGGAAAGATCGCCCTGCTTTTTAAAACGATGTTCTGCAGCCTTGCCTACTACCGCGTTCCGAACCTTTTGCTGTTTGCTGCCCTCGCCTTTTATTTTGTCCGGAATATCCGTCAGAAAAACTGGCTCATGGTCGCACTCGGAATCTGCGTCCAGTCCTGGTACATTTTTTCCTATACGACGGCAGATGCGCTGGATTTTACCATCGCTTTCGCGATCACCTGCCTGCTGTGCAACCCGCAGAGTCTGCTTTATCGCATCGTAGAAAAGAAAAAATTATGCCGGAGAGATATTCCTGCTTTTCTTCTTTTAGGGCTTTTGTTTGGCAACATCGCCCTCGGAAAGCAGTGCTATCTCGCGATTCTGGCGCTGTCCTTCTTCGTCCTTTTGCTGCGGCTGATCTGGCAGAAAGACCCCTTACAGAAAAAAGTGCTCTGGCGTAATTACCTGATTATTGTGGGCGTTTTTCTCGCCGTCTTTGCATTCCGGGCTGGCTTTGACATCGCGCACTACGGTACGGAAAAATCCCAGGTCAAGGAAGCGGTCGCCATCCAGTACGCCGACTACGACAAAAATCCGTCTACCCCGACCGAAGAGCTGAACCCGTCCTGGCATATGTACAGCCGCGGCTATACGCTTTCTGACGTCTTTGCCGAAAACCCGGACTGGTTTGCCATGAGCTACAAGAGCTTTTGCGGACTTTTACAGGATCACGATACCGGCGCGTGGTACTACTGGTGCATGGGGCTGCTCTATCTTGCACTGTTTGCAGGAATCGGAATCGCCACGTTCCGACAACCTGACAATCTGCAGGGCAAAATCCGTTTTGTTATCTGCACGCTGCTGATGGTGGGTGAGCTTGCTGCATCCATTGTAAACTCCTGGCTGATCGAATCCATGGCTCAGGGACGCTATCTGCTGCCATGTATTCTGATCGCCGGATACCTTGCAAGCACCGTCCCAGAGCTGTTCCAGAAAAAAATCTACCGCACGCTGCTTAGTATCGCCGGAATTTTATCCGTCGGCTACTTTGGACTGGTCGGTATCCCGCTGTTTTTCTAAGCTCTGCAGAAAACTGCAGCACTGCCATTGGAGGAAACTATGATCTCACCGGAAATCATTCATGTGAACTATATCAAAAAGGAAGCGCAGACCGGAAGCTACTGCGGCATGCGATATCGGCTTTCCAAAGGAAAAAATGAAGAGGGGGACTGTATGGACGTCACGATCTGGCCGGAGCCCTTCTGCTTTGTCAAAACGCCCGCCGAGCAAAAGACAACAAAACAGTTTCCCCTGACCCAGGAGGGCTGTCTGGAAGCTGTCGCGTGGTTAAACGAACAACATAAAAGCCGCAGCTGGTAAAAACCAGCTGCGGCGTAGAATTTTATTCATGACAATAGAATGCTCGCAAAGCGTGCATTCTATTGTTTACAGCAGCTGGATTCCGTGGGCTTCCGCTTCTTTGCGGATTTCCTCCGGCCAGATGGAGCACTGTACTTCTCCGATGTGCGCCTTGCGCAGGAAGAACATACAGATACGGGACTGACCGATACCGCCGCCGATGGTGTAAGGCAGCTCTTCGTTGAGGATTGCTTTCTGGAACGGAAGTTCTGCGCGCTCGGGACAGCCGGCTTTTTCCAGCTGGGACAGCAGAGCCTCTTTGTCTACGCGGATACCCATAGAGGACAGCTCCAGGGCGATGTCCAGAACAGGATAGTAAACGAGGATGTCGGCGTTCAATGCCCAGTCATCGTAGTCGGGTGCACGACCGTCGTGGGGCTCGCCGTTTTCGAGCTTATCGCCGATCTGCATGATACAGACAGCGCCCTTTGCTTTGGTGATGAAATATTCACGCTCCTTGGGCGTGTTGTCCGGGAACATGTCTGCAAGCTCCTGGGTGGTGATGAAGAAAATCTCACGGGGCAGAATCTCTTCGATGTAATCATACTGGATCGCCATGTACATTTCCGTTTTGCGCAGCGCCTTGTAAACGTCGCGGACGGTTGCCTTTAAGGTTTCCAGGTTGCGATCCTTTTTATCGATGATCTTTTCCCAGTCCCACTGATCGACGAAAATGGAATGGATGTTGTCAGTCGTTTCGTCGCGGCGGATGGCGTTCATATCCGTGTAAAGACCTTCGCCAAGAGAAAATCCGTATTCCTTGAGGGCGTAGCGTTTCCATTTTGCAAGGGACTGTACAACCTCTGCGCGGTAATCGTTCTGCTCGAGAATGCCGAAGGAAACCGGGCGCTCATAACCGTTTAAGTTATCGTTCATGCCGGAAGCGGGATCGACGAATAACGGAGCAGAGACACGCAGAAGGTTTAAATGACGGACCAGAAGACTCTGGAAAAAGTCCTTCACCGTCTTAATACCGATCTGGGTATCGTGCAGGTTCAGGGCGGAGGAATAATTCTCCGGGATGATTAAGTGTTCCATATTACCTCTTTTCTGCCGCAGGGCGGCATATTTCAATAATCTTAGGAAGCTGTAAAAAAGTGCAGCGGACGTTGGCTTCTGACAGAAGCTCAGGGAATCAGGAATCAAACGTCTTATGGTGCAGGTACGAAACGCTGCACCAGTTAAAAATTATAGCATAAAATCAGCCGGGTGTCAGGATTTTTTTCCCAAACGCTTCTGAGCAACTCCGATTCCGATAAACACAAGCAGGCAGATCAGGCTGACGATCAGACCGGTGGTCAGACCTGCAGGGCGGTAGGAAAGCTCAATCGTGTGGCTGCCCTCCGTCAGCGGAACGGATAGAAATACACCATCATACACGTCGTAGTCTGCGGCTTCTCCGTCCACCTTCATTGTCCAGCCGGGTTCGTCCGCGATGGATAAAATCAGCCGACCGGCTTTGGTGACGTCGACATGTCCGGTCACATGGCTGGAATCATAAGAATCTACCGTAAAGGGCTGCTCAGAGAGCGTCTGCAGTGTGCGGGACAAAACTGCTTCATCCAGGCGCACAACAACGGCATTCAGCACGCTATCTTCGTCGTTGGTCAGTGTTACATGGTCGCCGGTTTCGTGACGACCGAGATCGAGGATATAGTCATATTTGACTTTTTTATACGTTTTGTTGACGCTGGCGGAAGAGATCGAAACGGTATCGATCTTGGAGCTTTTACAGTAAGCGTAGTAATGCCCCTCCGTGTATACATCAAAGAAAACCTGATTGCCGGATTCCTCTGATTCGATGGAAACAAAGAGCGGATCAGAGGTCGAAACAGAAGCCGCCATCTGATTTTGTACCTCGAACGGGTCGGAGGTCTCTTCAGAAAACTCAGCGGAAGAAAGATTCTGTCCATCCTGCAGGATAAATCCGGCGGGCAGCGTCTTGTTGTTTTTGTACAGGTAAACGCCGTCCTGCTCGTCGATCAGCGTGTAGAGGCTGGAATCCTCTGCATCGGAGCGGGAAAACAGGTAGCGGACATTTAAAAGCGCAGCAGAAAGCGGCGTCTGACCGTCAAAGCAGTAAAATACCTTGCTTTCGCTCATACCCATGCGGTCGTACCAGTCCTGAACCGCCGCGTTGGAGGTGGAAGAAAACAGCGACGCTGTCGGATAGCCTGCCAGCGCACCGTCATTTTTGGTGACGCGGCTGAGCTTTTCGTAGCGGTAAAAATCGGAATCTTTTTCTTCATTACGAGCAACTAACTCCCGGTAGGCGGGAATGCTTTCCAGATAGCTGCTGCGGCTGGTGGTGGAAACGCTCGTCAGCGCCATGTTGTAGGTGGATTCAAAAGCGACCAGCGCCAGCACGGCGATTGCAATCGCGCGCTGATACGGGAGGCTGTCTGCAGGCTGTTTTTCTTTCCCTTTTTTCCAGGCATAGAGCAGCAGCGCGTAGGCAGCAAGCAGGCAGGCGCTCAGCACAAAGGTGCCCTGGGTAAAGGCGTCGTCCTCCACGAGCTTTCCTGCCAGCAAAAGATAACCGAGCCCGCAGGCGAGGGAGACAAACAGCTCGCGCATGGTAAAGCCGTCGAGCTTTGAAAACGCCTCATAGCACATCAGCAGTACGAGCAGGATGTACAAAAAGGACTGACGTGCCGGAAGCGAATCCGGGTAGTTGAAACCGTGCCAGATGAAATTCAGGGTATTGACCGAGAAGCTGACGATGAAAAAGGTGCATAATACCAGTCTGCCGAGCTTTTCCTTCAGAGGGATTTTTCGGTTGACGATATAGAGCGGAATCAGGAAAAAGACTGCACTGGAGCAGAAAATATTCGGCCAGTGATCCAGACCGGTTTCCCTGGATACACCGGTCGCATGCCGCGCGATTACGTCGAAGAAGGAAAAGTACCAGTTGATCTTTTCCGGAAAGTTGAATTTGGAAAATTCAGTCGCATGCAGGGCAGCGATTTCCGGGATCAGCAGCACGGCGGCGAGACCGCCAGCCAACAGGGAAAATAAAGCAAAACGTCCGATTGCGCCAAGCAGCCTTGCGCGGAACGCTTTCCAGCCATCAGAGCCATACAGGTTCGGCACGAGCACGAGAAAGTACAGGCACAGGAAGATGCAGACCATGATGGAAAGGTAATAGTTCGATAAAATGCACAGCCCGAGGGTGATGCAGTAGAGGCTGTATTTTTTTTCGAAGACCAGCTTTTCCAGACCAAGAACGATCAGCGGAGCGAGGACGAGGGTATCCATCCACATGACGTTCCAGTTATATGCGGCAACGAAGCCGGACATCGCATAAAATGTGGAAAAGAACAGGACAGAAAGGTCGTTTGTGTGGAATTTTTCTGTCAAAAGCCAGGAAAAGGTGAAGCCGCACAGACCGATTTTGAAAACGACCATGTAGCTCATAAATTCGATTAAATATTTTTCGGGCAAAAGGAGCATCAGCCAGTTGAACGGGCTTGCGCTGTAGTAGCCGTAAAGAGACAGGTAATTGGAGCCCATACCGATGCGCCAGGAGTAGTAGAGCGGTTCGCCGTCGCGCACTTTCCGGACAAATTCTTCCAGAAAGGGGACGTACTGATGGTACATGTCGGAGTGCATGAAGCTCTGATCTCCGAAGGGATAAATGCCGTTGCCGATAAAAATCGCCATCATGGAAAGAAACGGCAGCAGGAAGGAAAAGAAACAGATCTTTTTTTTCATAAAAAAGGAAATCCTCCGCGGTTTAGTCAAAAAGCAGGTAATACTGCAGGGTCTGATAATCATAAAGCAGATCTTTTTGCTTGGATGCAGTGGTAAAGGTTCCGTCGGACAGCGTTACATGGTTGGCTGAAATGACGGGTACTTCCGTGCGCAGCTGCGACAGGAAGTTATCGTAAGCGGATTTTGGAAGCCCGGCGGCGTCCAGCGTCTTTGCCGCAAGATAGTTTGCGCTGATTTCCAGGTCGCTTTCCGCTTCGATATCGAAGTTTGCCCAGATAAAGAACGGAACCTTGTAGCGCAGCGCCTCTTCCTCGTCGGTTAAGTCCGCGTCATCTTTGCCGTTTAATTTCCAGACCGGACGTACGACGGAATCGGCAGGCTGATGATCTCCGAAAAAGACGATCATGGTAGGTTCCTCCTGTGCTTCAAAGTAAGAAACCAGGTTCTGGATGGCGCTGTCAGACAGCCTGATCAAGGACAGGTACGCCGGAAGCAGCTTGGAATCCGAGCCTTCTACCGTGATATCGGGGGAAAAGTTGTCGTAATCCGCCCAGTCGCTGTAGGAGGAATGGTTCTGCATCGTCACGTTGAATAAAAACAGCGGCGTGTCCGCATCTTTTTCCTCGTAGAGCTTTATGATCTTTTCATAGTTGCCTTCGTCACTGACATATTTGCGCACAAGCGGAGAATCTGTGAAAAACTCCTGAAAGTGCATCTCGTCGAAGCCGAGCTTGGGATAAACGAGATTTCTGTCCCAGCCGGCGGCGCGGTACGGGTGCATCGCAATCGTGTAGTAGCCGAGGGAGGAAAGATAGGAGGCCATCGAAGGCGTCTCTTTTTTCACATACTGCTGATACGGGATACTTCCATAAGGAAGAAACGCCATTGAAGCGCCGGTCAGGTATTCAAATTCTGTGTTGGCAGTGTTGCCGCCCTTGACGGAGACATTTAAGTGACCGGAAATCGTGTTATCCGCGCCGTCGAGCAGGCTGTGCACGAAGGGCATATAATCCTCGTTCGTTGTAAAATCGCCGAGAACGGACGGATCGGAAAACGCCTCGTTCATGATGACGATGATGTTCGGCTTTTGCGCATTGTCCGAGGATGTTCCATCTGCTTCCTGAGAGCCGGTATCATAGGATGCCAGCAGCTCCTTGGCGTTTTCTACGCTGTAACCGGAGGGCTTATCGACAGAAATGTACTGAAGCTCCATTAAAAACGCAGTTACAGTACCATTTTTAAATTGAATCGTCGTCGGAGTGAAAAGCTTGTTGTAAAGGTGAAGCTTCTGCTCGACGATGTCCTCGCTGTGCAGCATTTTCGTGTAGCCAAAGCATAAAAGACCGCAGGAAAGCGCGAGGCAGACGCGGGCAATCCGGGTTTTTTTATTTTTTTTCGGAAAGCCTTTTTTCAGGAAAAATTCCAGAACCAGAAGCAGGACAAAACAGATCAGCACGATTACTGCGGTGCGGTTCAATTTGTATTCGTAGTTGTCCGCGACGCTGGCAGCGGTCGAGATCGAAAGAATGTCCCACGGCTGGATGGGCGCGCCGCGAAATTCCAGGACGAAATAGTTTGCAAGACCGTAAACGGCGCAGAAGGTGGTTTCGATGCCGAGTGCGCGGCTGATCCTGCCGGTCAGTGCAAATAAAAACAGTGCTGCAAATTCAAACAGTGCCAGATTCATCCCCTGTATATACGGTTTCATGGTCTGGAACGGATTATGCGTGTACCATTCCAGCAGATAAAAATTCAGAACAGGGCCGATCAGCAGAAAAATCCAGGGACTGCTTTTTTTCAGCCAGACAATCCATTTTTTCATAAAACTCCTCTTTTCGTGTAAGGTAAATTCGTTTTCTGTTCCATAATAGTCAGGACTTTGAGGGATGTCAAGGGAGGAAAACGCATATATATAAGAAACAGAAAAAGCTTTCGTTTTTCTTAATAAAGTTTAAATAGGAAAAAAAGAAAGCCTATGTTACAATAAACCAACTGGAGGAAATGCGGACATGGACGATAAAAAAAGGGATCTGATCCCGGTGGCGGCGATTGCTCTTTTTCTGGTAATTATCATCGCGCTGTGCGCAGTACGGCTGCATCAGCGCAGGGAGACACGGGCAGAGATCGCAGAAACGGAAAGCACGCAGATATGGTACAGTGAGGAACAGGCAGAGTCTGCAGAATCAGAGACGAAGGACGCAGCGGATCAGACGGAAGAAACAACAGCGGGGAAAAAGCAGACGACGGAAAGGGGACAGCAGGAGGATGAGACGCTGACAGAGCATCCGGACAGCAAACTTCCCGCAGGCAAAGGGAAGGAAAGTCAGGGTGCCAAGCAGGAGGGCAACCTCCGGACGGTGAGCGGAAACGATCCGTTATCCGGCGCGGAGAGTGCGAACAAGACAAACGAAGAGATGCTTCTGGAGATGTCCGGTTACTGGGAACAGGATAATATGGACGCGGTGGAGGATCTGGCGATGCTGCCCTGGTATATGAGGATGTCGTCGGATATTTCGGATGCAAACAGCTTTTATTATTATGGCGAGCGCAGCAGCGCAGGACAGCCGGACGGAACCGGAATCGCCTGCTATGCGGATAACGCCTATTACTACGGCGAGTGGTCGAATGGCAAACGCGAAGGCAACGGCAAGTGGGTGCGCTTTTACGTTTATTATGACGATGACACCACGTCGGACCGCGCGTACCGCGAGCATATGTATGCCGGAGAATGGAAAAACGATCTGCCGGACGGTGAAGGACAGGAGCATTACGAGCTGGATATGAGCAAGGCTGCCAAAAAGGAGCGTTACATCCAGAATGTGATCGGAACGTTCCGCAGCGGCTTCTACAGCGGAGAAATGTACCTGACGACGTTAAATTGGGACGGCAATCAGGAAGAGTGGAACGGCTTTGCGGACGCGGGAATCTGGAGCCCCTACGGAGCCGGTTCGAACCGCAAGGAGGTACCGGTCTGTCAGGATGTGGACGATGAGTTCACCGCCGCCCGCGAGATCCTGAAGGAGCTG
>ERZ1107006.3126-NODE-3126-length-11131-cov-3.843626_pt1 | contig 11131 bp, 9 predicted proteins | sample MGYA00403696_ERZ1107006 | MGnify/ENA primary metagenome ERZ1107006 (study PRJEB35170, sample SAMEA104062441) | human gut metagenome | biome: human gut; feature: human-associated habitat; material: faeces | place: Denmark | collected 2012-08-13 ...
GGAAGGCATCCACCACTTCCAGCCGCTTGACGATGCGGGCCTTCTTCTGGCCGGAGGCATCCTTCAGCTCGGCCCGGAGCTGCTGAGACAGCTCCTCCAGGTCGATCTGCTGCAGCAGCTTCTTCACGGCCTCGGCGCCCATGCCGGCGTCAAAGTCGTCCTCATACTTCTCCCGCATGTCCCGGTATTCCTTCTCAGACAGGATCTGATTCTTGGACAGGGGGGCAAAGCCGGGGTCGATGACGATATAGGCGGCGAAATACAGCACCTTCTCCAGAATGCGGGGGCTGATGTCCAGCAGCAGGCCCATCCGGGAGGGGATGCCCTTAAAGTACCAGATATGGGAAACGGGGGTAGCCAGCTCGATATGGCCCATGCGCTCCCGGCGGACCTTGGAGCGGGTGACCTCCACGCCGCAGCGGTCGCAGATCTTGCCCTTGTAGCGGATCTTCTTATATTTACCGCAGTGGCACTCCCAGTCCTTCGTCGGCCCGAAAATGCGCTCGCAGAACAGGCCGTCCCGTTCCGGCTTCAGCGTGCGGTAGTTGATGGTCTCCGGCTTTTTCACCTCGCCGTAGGACCACTCGCGGATCATCTCCGGAGAAGCGATGCCGATCTTGATGGCGTCAAATGTTGCGTAACTCATAATGCAGCTCCTCCTTTTCCTTAAAACTCATCGTCCGCGTCATCGAAGGAAGCGTCCACTTCCTCGTCAGCGACGTAATCAAATCCGGCGTCGGCCAGTTCGTCCTCATCGGCGAACCGCTTCTGCCGCTCGTCCTCGGCATCCATGCGGGCCAGATTGAAGGTATCCAGCGCGTCCTCGTCCTCCTTCAGCTCGATCTGGTTGCCGTCGGCATCCAGCACCTGAATATCCAGACACAGGGACTGCAGCTCCTTGACCAGCACCTTGAAGGATTCCGGCACGCCCGGCGTGGGAACATTGTGGCCCTTGACGATGGACTCGTAGGTGCGGACACGGCCCGTCACGTCGTCGGACTTGACGGTGAGGATCTCCTGCAGGGTGTATGCCGCGCCGTAAGCCTCCAGCGCCCACACCTCCATCTCGCCGAAGCGCTGGCCGCCGAACTGGGCCTTGCCGCCCAGAGGCTGCTGGGTAACCAAGCTGTAAGGGCCGGTCGAACGGGCGTGGATCTTGTCGTCGACCATGTGGCCGAGCTTGAGGATGTAGGACGTACCCACGGTAATGGGCTCGCGGAACTCCTCGCCGGTGCGGCCGTCGAACAGACGGGTCTTGCCGCGCTCGTCAAGCTGGGTGACGAACTCGGGGCGCATGTGATCGCCAAAGGCAGCGGTGGCCTTGTTGAGCATGTTCTTGTTGGCACGACGAATGACCTCGGCGATCTCGTCCTCCTTGGCGCCGTCGAAGACAGGCGTGGCGGTGAAGAACGGACCGGGGACGTACTTGTCGGAGTCGGCCTGCTCGGTATCCCAACCGCAGGCAGCAGCCCAGCCAAGGTGGCACTCGAGCAGCTGGCCGACGTTCATACGCGAAGGGACGCCCAGCGGGTTGAGGATAACGTCGATCGGGGTACCGTCAGCCATGTAGGGCATGTCCTCGACCGGCAGAACGTTACAGATAACACCCTTGTTGCCGTGGCGGCCGGCGATCTTATCGCCCTGCTGGATCTTACGACGCTGGGCGACGTAGACGCGCACCTGCTCGTTGACGCCGGGGGCCAGATCGTCGCCGTTCTCGCGGCTAAAGCGGACGACGTCGATGACGCGGCCGTAAGCGCCGTGAGGCATCTTAAGGGAGGTATCGCGGACATCGTGGGCCTTGGCACCGAAGATGGCGCGCAGCAGGCGCTCCTCGGCGGTCAGAGCGCTCTCGCCCTTAGGCGTGACCTTACCGACCAGGATGTCGCCAGGGCCGACCTCGGCGCCGATGCGGATGATGCCGTCCTCGTCGAGGTTGGCAAGCATATCCTCGGAGAGGTTCGGGATCTCACGGGTGATCTCCTCGGGGCCGAGCTTGGTGTCGCGGGCATCGATCTCGTGACGGGTGATGTTGATGGTCGTCAGCAGGTCCTCGGCCACCAGGCGTTCGGACACGACGATACCGTCCTCGTAGTTAAAGCCTTCCCACGGCATGTATGCCACGGTGAGGTTCTGACCCAGTGCGAGCTCGCCATGATCGGTCGAAGGACCGTCGGCCAGAGGCTCGCCCTGCTCAACGGTGTCACCGACGCGCACGAGCGGACGGTGGTTGATGCAGGTGGACTGGTTGGAGCGCTGGTACTTGGCCAGGTGATACTCGTCCATGCCGCCGGCATGCTTGACGATAATCTTGGCGGCGTCGGCAAAGATGACCTCGCCGGCGTTCTTGGCCAGGGTGACCTCGCCAGAGTCCAGGGCGGCGCGACGCTCCATGCCGGTACCGACATAGGGGGCGGCAGGGTGAACCAGCGGCACGGCCTGACGCTGCATGTTAGCGCCCATCAGCGTACGCTTGGCGTCATCGTGCTCGAGGAACGGGATCAGCGTGGCTGCGACGGAGAGCATCTGACGCGGCGAGACGTCCATGTAGTCGACGTCCTCGACAGGCACGTCGGCGGGAGCGCCGAAGGAGCCGTCGAAGTCGCGGGTACGGGCGATCACGGTGTGCGGACGGACGATCTTGCCCTCGGCATCGGTCGTGATGAACTCGTTGGTCTTGGGATCGAGCGGCGTGTTGGCCGGCGCGATGACGTGCTTCTCTTCCTCGTCAGCGGTCATCCAGTCGATCTGGTCGGTGGCAACGCCGTTCTCGACGCGGCGGAACGGAGCCTCGATGAAGCCGTACTCGTTGACGCGGGCGTAGAGGGCGAGCGAGCCGATCAGGCCGATGTTGGGGCCTTCGGGGGTCTCGATCGGGCACATGCGGCTGTAGTGCGAGTTGTGAACGTCGCGGACGGCCGTCGGCACGTTGGTACGGCGGCTGGAGCCGGACTTGTGGCCGGCAAGACCGCCAGGGCCGAGTGCGGACAGACGGCGCTTGTGGGTCAGACCGGTCAGGGGGTTCGCCTGGTCCATGAACTGCGAGAGCTGCGAGGAACCGAAGAACTCCTTGATGGAGGCCACGATCGGACGGATGTTGATGAGCGACTGCGGGGTGATCTCGTCGATGTCCTGGGAGCTCATGCGCTCACGGACGACGCGCTCCATACGGCTCATGCCGATACGGAACTGGTTGGCGACGAGCTCGCCGACGGTGCGGATGCGGCGGTTGCCGAAGTGGTCGATGTCATCGACCTTGAAGCCCTGCTCACCGGCAGCGAGGGACAGCAGGTAGCGCAGCGTAGCGACGATATCCTCGTCGGTGAGCACCGTGACCTCTTCCTCGGTGGTGAGGTTGAGCTTCTTGTTGACCTTGTAACGACCGACGCGGGCCAGATCGTAGCGCTGCGGGTTAAAGAGCAGGCCCTCGAGCAGGCTGCGGGAAGCGTCCACGGTGGGAGGCTCGCCCGGGCGCAGGCGACGGTAGATCTCGATAAGGGCATCCTCGCGGGTGAGGGCGGTGTCACGCTCCAGTGTGCGCTTGATTACATCGGAGTTGCCGAGCAGCTCGATGATGTCGTCGTTGGTGACGGCGATGCCAAGGGCGCGCAGGAACATCGTGGCGCTCTGCTTGCGCTTACGGTCGATGGAGACCATGAGCTGGTCGCGCTTGTCGACCTCAAACTCAAGCCAGGCACCGCGGGACGGGATGATCTGGGCCTTGTAGATCTGCTTGCCCGAATCCATCTCGGAGCTGTAGTACACGCCCGGGGAGCGGACGAGCTGCGAGACGACGATACGCTCGGTACCGTTGATGATGAAGGTGCCCTGATCGGTCATCATGGGGAAGTCGCCCATAAAGACGAGCTGCTCCTTGATCTCGCCGGTCTCCTTGTTGGTGAGACGGACGTCGGTCAGAAGCGGAGCCTGATAGGTCATATCCTTCTCGCGGCACTCCTCGACGGTGTGCGCGGGGTCGCCGAACTGATGCTCGCCGAAGGTAACCTCGAGAACATGGTTCTGGCTCTGGATGGGGCTGGATTCCTTGAACGCCTCACGAAGGCCCTCGTCCTTAAAACGCTCAAAGGATTCCCTTTGAACAGAGATAAGGTTGGGGAGCTCCATGGCCTCCGGGATTTTCCCGAAGCTGACGCGCTTGCGCTCAGTGGCAGTGTATGCGTAGGTCACCAGGTTTTTCCTCCTTCACGGAAATGCTCGGTGGATTGGCGAGGCATGGCTTCGCCAGTTATCGCAACCTAATAGTTTATCAGGTACCGACCGTTGGGCAAGAAAAGCCTTGACGCGATTGAGTTTTTGGAGTAACAAAGTTTTTCGGCAGAAAACACGCAGGTAGATGTATGTGTATCGAACATCTGTTCATATATTTTCTGTGAACAGAGAGCCAGCAATCGCAGCTCTTATAAAAAACGGGTGCAGACCGAAGTCCGCACCCGTAAATGTCGATGCCCGAAGGCTTATTTGCGCATCAAGCCGCCGCGCTCGTCGATGGCGTCCCAGAAGGCGCTGGCAAAGCGAGGATCGCTTGCGGCCATGAGGGCGTTGGTGGCCATCCAGCCAGACGGAGTGCCGGTGTCGTAGCCCGAGAGCGGGTCGATGACGACAGCGTACATGGCCTCGCGATCGAGCGAGCGGGCCATGGCGTCGGTGAGCTGGATCTCGCCGCCCTTGCCGGCCTGCTGATCGGCGAGCAGGTCCATGACCAGCGGGCTCAGCAGGTAGCGACCGACGATGTACAGGTTGGACGGAGCCGCCTCGGGAGCGGGCTTCTCGACCAGACCGCCGATGCGCCAAACGGCACCGGGCTCGTCGTCGGCAGCATTCTCGAAGCCCTCGAGAGAGCCCACGCGATCGCCGGCGATGACGCCATAGCGGCTGACTTCCTCGGGAGCGCACGCGGCAACGGCGATAACCGAAGCTCCACCGTGCTCCTTGGAAACGGCGAGCATCTTGTCGCAGATGTCGCGATTAGGCACAACGTAGTCGCCCAGAAGAACCAGGAAGTTCTCCCCTGCCACGGCGTCGGCAGCAGAGCGGATAGCATGGCCGAGGCCCTTGGGCTCGTACTGATAGCGGAAGTCGACCGGCATACCGCCAGCGTGGGCGACGGCATCGGCATAGGCGTTCTTGCCGCGCTCGCGCAGCAGGTTCTCGAGCGAGCGATCGGGCTGGAAATAGTTCAGCAGCTCGGGCTTGCCGGGAGAAGTAACGATGATGGCATCGTCGACCTCCTCGGGGTCGAGCGCCTCCTCGACGACATACTGAATGACGGGCTTGTCGAGCACCGGCAGCATCTCTTTGGGCGTGCACTTGGTGCCAGGTAGAAAACGCGTGCCAAGACCGGCGGCGGGGATGATTGCCTTCATGTTATTCAAAGATCCTTTCGCAGGCGCAAAAGCGCCCCATGCGTGCGGCACACAGCCGCAGACCAAATTGCGATACCCAAGCATCTTACCGCTGGAACTAGATGTCGCTACAAGGCAGAGACAATTCTTCAGCAGGTCAACGCAAATTATTGCTCGAATGGTGCAATTTTATTGCCCAGCGGCAGGGCACCCGATACGACGCAAATCACAGAACATGGCAGTTTGAGCCACCGATGTCGAGGGGCCGAAAAACAAAAAAGACGGGGCTCGCAATGCGAACCCCGTCTGCAAAGAAATCTGGCGAGAAAGCCTGATTACTTGAGGGTGACAGCAGCGCCAGCAGCCTCGAGCTTCTCCTTGGCAGCCTCGGCGTCCTCCTTCTTGGCACCCTCGAGAACAGCCTTGGGAGCGCCCTCGACGACCTCCTTGGCCTCCTTCAGGCCAAGGTTGGTGAGCTCACGGACGGCCTTGATGACCTGGATCTTGTTGTCGCCGAAGCCCTCGAGCACGACGTCAAACTCGGTCTTCTCCTCGGCCTCAGCAGCGCCAGCAGCGGGAGCGGCGACAACAGCGGCAGGAGCAGCGGCGGAAACGCCGAAGGTGTCCTCGATAGCCTTGACGAGCTCGGAAGCCTCGAGAAGGGTCATTTCCTTAAGAGCATCGATGATCTCATCGGTGGTAAGCTTAGCCATTTCTAAGTCCTTTCGGTTTCCGTGCGGATGCACGGAGATCAGTTAAAACACAGCGCGAATGCGCCAGGGGTGCGGCGTTGCCGCCGCGGGTGAAAACAGCAACTAGGCTGCCTTCTGCTCGGAGACCTGCTGGATCGAACGAGCGAGACCAGAGGAAACGCCGTTGACGCAGACAGCGATGTCGCGAGCGAAACCGGAGATGAGACCGGCAATCTGGCCGAGAAGCTGATCCTTGGTGGGCAGCTCGGCGATAGCCTTAACATCATCAGCGGAAACGGCCTTGCCGTCGGAGATACCGCCCTTGATCTCAAGGACGCCCTTGGACTGAGCGGAGAAGTCCTTAAGGGCCTTAGCGGCCTCGACCGGCTCGGACTCGTAGAACACATAAGCGACGGGGCCGGCGAGGATCTCGTCGAGCTCGGGCTGCTCCTGGTTCTTGAGAGCGATCTTGACCAGGTTGTTCTTGTAGACCTTCATCTCGGCGCCGCACTCGCGAAGCTGATGACGCAGCTCCTGAGCCTGCTTAACCGTCAGACCGTTGTAGTTGACGACGAACAGACCGGCGTTCTCGGCGATACGGGACTCGATCTCTGCAACCTTGTCGATTTTGTACTGCTGGGGCATGAATTACACCTCCTCGAATTCTTTCCGGGCACGGTCCGCCACAAGGACGTGACGGGGGCATGTCCAAAAAGAAAGCCCCCGCGCTGCATGAGCGACGGGGGCGAGAAGACATATCTACTCGACCACCTCGGCTGGCGGGATATCCCATTAAGCTCGCGGGTAAGACCCGTTTGCGCCGGCTGTCTCTGGCAGCGGATTCGTGCGTGAACCGAAAGTATTATGGCGGGGACCCCGGCGTCGGTCAACGGGCGCGAGGATTCGTACACAAACCCTGCATACGCTCCGACCGGGAGGGGCAGGGTGAGTTTTCCGCTCGGTCAAGTCCTGGGCTCGCACGAAGGCCACATTAAGTGGCCTTCGGCTCGTGCGGAATCTACGGAAAACTCGCCCTGCCCCTCCCGGCCGGAGCTACGTTGCCTTTGCTGCGAATCCTCGTGTCCGTTGAGCGACGCGCCCCACTCATAATGCTTGGGTCGGTGGGCTGATGTATTGCGTCCCGTTGGGCTATAAGGTTGAAATGAAGGTGGACAGGCGATTTAGGCCTTCGTCCAGATCTTGGTCGGAGACGCAGTAGCTTAGGCGGATGTGGCCTTCGGTGCCGAAACAGTCGCCCGGGACTAGGGCTACGTTTGCTTCTTTGATGGCTTTGATGCAGAAGGCTTCGCTGGTTAGGCCGAACTTTTTGATGCTCGGGAAAGTGTAGAAGGCTCCTGCGGGCTCTACTACGTCGAGGCTCATGGCGTCTAAAGCTGCGAGCACGCGTTCGCGACGGGCTCGGTAGACTTTGAGCATGGGGGTTGGGTCGACGGTCAGGGCTCGGGCTGCGGCGTCCATTTCGAAGGAGACGGCGCTCGATACTAGGTATTGGTGAGCCTTGGCGATCTCGGCGATGACGGGCCCTGCCGCTGCAAGCCAGCCCAAGCGCCAGCCGGTCATAGCCCAGGGCTTGGAGAAGCTCTCGATGACGACCGTCTGCTCACGCAGCTCCGGGTGACGCTGGGCAAAGCGCTCGTAGCCATCCACATAGACCAGGCGGTTGTATACGTCGTCGCAGACCACGTAGATGCCCGACCGTTCTGCTACGCGCGCCACGGCGTCGAGCGATGCCGCGTCGAGGATGCAGCCCGTAGGATTGTTGGGCGTGCAGATGACGATGGCCTTGGTCGCCGGCGTCACGCAAGCACGAAGTGCGTCCTCGTCAATCTGGAATTGCGCAGGCTCCGTATCCAAAAAGACCGCCTTGGCGTGGTTGGCCACGACGATGCTCTCGTACAGGCCAAAGGCCGGCGTGGGGATGATGACCTCGTCGCCGGGGTTGAGCATAGCAATGAATGTTGCCGACAGTGCCTCGGTCGCGCCGTCGGTCAGGATGACCTCGTCGGCCGAAAACGTAAGGCCCGCGTCCCCCATGTAGGCAGACAACGCCTCACGCAGGGCGGGGCGACCGTTGTTGGGCGGATAGTGCGTGTCGCCGCGGTCCAACGAAGCGGTCACCTCGGTGCTAATCACATCGGGCGTGGGAAAATCGGGTTCGCCGAGCGCGAGCGCAATGCACCCTGGGTGCTGGGCGGCGAGCGCGTTAATCCGACGGATGCCGGAAGGCTTGAGCGTGGCAAGCGAGGTATTCATGGGCAGACGCATGGCGTTCCTTTCGTAAGGGTTGCACTAGGATAGCGCGGCGAGGCGCCGCCAGACGGTGTAACCTAAACGGAAACCAACCGGAAAGGAGGCGGCATGGAGACGACCGCACGCGGCGATGTACCAAAAACGTTGCAAACCATTGCGTATATCAGCATTCCCAATAGCGCAGATCTTGAGTTTTTGCTCTGGGACCTGCAAGATGCCATCGCGGCCTATGCCCGGCTTTCCGACACCGTACTCCCCCACCCGGTTGACTTGAAGGCGGATGATGCCGGTGCAGTCGATGGCATAGTGCTCGCTGTTGATGATGCATTTGATGATGAGGCTATGATCGCTGTCGAGGAGATACTCGATCGCTTTGGCGGTACGGGAACGCGCGTCTATGCCGCGATTCGAGCCGCACAAGAGGGCACTGAGCAGGCGCGTGGGACCGCCGTTCGTCTGTACAAGGCATGCGAGCGCCATGACCAATTGTGGTGCGGCGGAGTTGTCATCTGTGCCGGTGGCGGCATCGCAGCGCTTCACCATTCCCCACGCATGGGTCTCTTACGCCGGCCTTTTTCGGAAGCGATGGATAAGCTCGTAGGCGCCGTTCGCATAGGCTGCTCCATTGAACATGCGCAGCTGCTTGGCGGCGGCGATGCCGGTAGTGTCGACGTCGACGGCATGGTGCGCGTCAAGCCTGCCGTGCCCGCACCAATCTGGCGCGCCATCATCAAACGCCTCGGCACCCATGCTCAATCAAGTATCTAAATTAGAGAGCTGCCCAGTCAACGGCCTCGCGCCAGCGCTCGACAAGGCGTTCCAGGCGCCATGCCGCATTGGCGGGACTTGTCGACGGCAGAACGATGGCCGGCAGCCCCGTGCGCTCTTGCAGGTAGTGCTTGTAGAGCCGCCCTGCCGTGCCGCCGTTACAGACAACGACCTCGATCGACGCGGCATCGGTAATGCGCTCGATATGTGCCGGCACAACGTTGCGAATGCTCGCGTCGCTCGAGCCCTTAATGTCGCAGCTCTCGATCACATCCCACAGGGCCACGCCGCCGTTCAGCAGCATGGCCCGCTTGGCGGCAATCGAGGCATCGAGCGTCGCGGGCTCACCGCTTGCCAAAGAGTCTCCCTCGTTGGGCGACACGGGCGCACCAAGGCACGCGGCCATCACGCGCCAAAAGCGGTTCTGCGGATTGCCATAGTAGAAGGCATTGGCACGCGAGAGCACCGAAGGAAACGACCCCAACACCAAAACGCGCGAGCGCTCGTCAAACACGGGTTCAAACCCATGCTCAATATGCTGATAGCCCTCGTCAGACGCGGCCACGAGCTAGGCCCTCAGCAGATAGCGCACCTCGTAGGGTGCAAGCTCAAGGGTACCCGTCAGCTCGACCGTGGGAGCATCGTCGGCAAGTAGGTCGGCGAAGGAGCCGTTGAGTTCGCCGGCTCCAAAGGTATAGGGCTCGTTCACGGCATTGACCGCCACGAGCACCGTCGCGTCGTCGCAGGCGCGCTCAAACAGCAGCTGCTTATTCTGGATCACCACGTTGCGATAGGCACCGTAGTTGAGAGCACGGGCCGCCGCACCGTCTGTCGAGTGCAGGTGCGCGAGCTGCTTGATGAAGGCCGTCAGCTCGTTGGGCGCAGGCTCATCGAGCGCAGGACGTAGCGCCCAATCGCCATCGGGGCCGCCCTTTTCGCCAGTAATCCCCCACTCGCTGCCGTAGTAGACGCATGGAATGCCCGGCATACCAAAGAGCATGCCGTAGGCGGGGCGCAGGCAGGACTTGTCCGTCAGGATGCTCGCCAGGCGCGGCACATCGTGGTTGTCAACAAACGACAGCAGGTGTTTGCCGCGGTAGATGCACCACGGGTCGCTGCCAAACTGGCGGTGCAACGAATGGGCGATCTCGAACATGTTGACCGAGTTAAAGCTGGAGTACAGGCCCTTGTAGCACTCGTAGTTGGTGCAGGAGTCGAGCATCTCGTCGTTGACGATCTGGTTGTAGTCGCCGTGGAGCGTCTCACCAATCAGCACAAAGTCGGGCTTGAGCTCACGGGTAAAAGTATACAGGCGGCGCATAAAGTCGCGGTCGAGCATATAGGCAACGTCCAGGCGCAGGCCGTCGACGCCAAAGACCTCGGCCCAGTGACGCACAGACTCAAGCAGGTAATCGACCACGGCGGGGTTTTGCAGGTTGAGCTTCACAAGCTCAAAATGGCCCTCCCAGCCCTCGTACCAAAAGCCGTCGCCGTAGCACGAGTCGCCGTCAAAGCTGATGTGGAACCAGTCCTTGTACGGCGAGTCCCACTTACGCTCCTGCACATCGCGGAAGGCCCAAAAGCCACGGCCCACATGGTTGAAGACTGCATCGAGTACCACGCGGATGCCGTGGGCGTGCAGCGTCTCGCATACGACGGCAAAGTCGGCATCCCCACCCAGGCGGCGGTCGATATGGCGCAGGCTGCGCGTATCATAGCCGTGGCTATCAGACTCGAGCGGCGGGTTGATCAGCACAGCGCCAATACCGAGCTCTTGCAGGTAGTCGGCCCATTGGGCGATTTTCATGATAGGAGCATCAGGGTTGGGCGCGGCATTGGCAGCCTGGGCGAGCTCATCCTCGGCAACGGGCGCGGCGTTTTCGCGCGGAGCCCCGCAAAAGCCCAGCGGATAGATCTGATAGAACGTCGTCTCGTATGCCCACATAGCAACCTCCCGGGTAACTTTCACGCAACGCCATCCATTGTATGCCCGCCGCGCATCCCCTCCCCCAAAATAAGTTGCGGTGAAATACGGAC
>ERZ1107006.3127-NODE-3127-length-11130-cov-4.965508_pt1 | contig 11130 bp, 10 predicted proteins | sample MGYA00403696_ERZ1107006 | MGnify/ENA primary metagenome ERZ1107006 (study PRJEB35170, sample SAMEA104062441) | human gut metagenome | biome: human gut; feature: human-associated habitat; material: faeces | place: Denmark | collected 2012-08-13 ...
GGAAACCGGGGGCCTTCCTCGAAACAGGCTCGTTTTATCCGCCACCGGCGGCACTTCGCCTGTTTCCCCCTCTTGGGTTTCCCGCACACACTCTTCCTTACCGTTGCGAAAGATTTACCTTCAAACAACAAAAAAGCGTTGGGAACAATATGTTCCCAACGCTTTTTTTGATAGTTGCGATTTTATTTGTCAAGTATGTGGACGTTGAGGTGATCGTAGGTCATTTCAACATTGTGCTTGGCGAAGGTGTCCCGCAGCTTCTCATTGATGGAGTGGTAGGCGGGCCAGTAGTTCTCCACGGTGCACCAGCAGTAAATGGTGTATTCGATGGAGCTTGCGCCGTAGTCGGTAAGATGCACCGCCGGGGCCGGGTCCGGCAGAATGTTGGCGGTGGCCTCCACGGCCTCCATACAAGCGGTCATGACGGTTTCCGTAGGTGCGTCATAGGAGGCAGTGACGGTCCGGACGATCCGGCGTCGGCCCAGAACGGTATAATTGATGATCTTGGAGGAGGAAAGGTCCTTGTTGGGCATTAGGATCATCTGACCGTTGGCAGTCTCCAGCTTCGTGTGGTTCAGACCAATTTCGCGGACAGTACCGGAGGTGCCGCCGGCTTCGATGAAGTCCCCCAGAGCGAAGGGGTGGGAGGAGAGGATCACCAGCCCCCCAGCCACGTTGCCTAAAATGTCCTCCGCTGCAAGGGTGATGCCCAGGGTCAGGACGGACAGCAGCGCCGTCAGGGAGGAGGTGTTGATGCCCAGCGCTTCCGCGGTGATGATGACCGTCAGCACATAGAGGAGCACCTTTACGCTGGTGCGAATGACCTTTTGCAGCCGCTCGTTGACCTTCTGCATCCGGCTCAGCAGCCGGGTGACGACCTTCATAATGAGCCGCACAGCGATGAGGCAGACCAGCAGCGTCACCAGAGCGGAGAGGATCTTGCTGAGACTGTATCCCCCTACGGCGGTGTTCAGAATTTGCTTAATATTCATGCAATCGTATCTCCGTTACCGTCCGGCCTTCCGGTCGGCCTCAATGAGCCGCTTCAGACCCTCCACGGCCACCTTTACGGAGGCAGAGGTGTCCTCGCTCATTTTCTGGTCCAGACCTGCGGCCTCCCGCTCCTGATTCCAGATCACATGGAAGCAGCTTCCGCAGCGGCAGCCCAGCGCGGCGGCCTCCACGAACAGAGCGGCGGATTCCATCTCGCTGGCTTTGACGCCCAGCCGCTTCCAGCTCTCCCACTTGGCCTTCAGCTCATAGCTGACGGGGGAGGCGTCGGGGCTGTGCTGGCCGTAAAAGCTGTCCTTGCACTGGACCACGCCGATGTGGAGGGGATAACCCATCGCCTTGGTAGCGTCTACCAATGCGTTGGTGATCTCCCAGTCCGCCACGGCGGGGAATTCGATGGGGGCGTATTCCAGACTGGTGTGCTCGAAGCGGATGGCGCCGGTGGCCACCACAATGTCGCCGGACTGCACGTTCAGGTCGATGCCGCCGCAGGTGCCAGTGCGGATGAAGGTGCCCGCGCCGCACTTGTGCAGTTCCTCCATGGCGATAGCGGCGGAGGGGCCGCCGATGCCGGTGGAGCAGGCGGTGACTTTTTCACCCAGCAGCATGCCGGTCCAGACGTTGAACTCCCGGTTGTAGGCCACCTGATGCGCGTCATCAAACAGGGCGGCGATGGCGGGCACCCGGCCCGGATCTCCGGGGAGGATGCAATACCGGCCTACGTCGCCGGGGACGCAGTGAATATGAAATTGCTTTTCCAGTTTCTGCATGACATTCACGTTCCTTTCACGCGGCCGATCCGACCGGCTGATAACCTTTCGTATAATAGATAGTATAACAGATAAAAGTCTGATTTGTAAAGCCTCGGCAAAAGGACGGGAGAGGAAGGCGGTTCTCGCCACCAAATTGTCTGAAATTTGTCAATTATGCCGAATTGATTCCTTGCGAAATTCTTAACTTGAGTTTAGTGACTAAAAAATATATAATAATGGTTGTTTTGCGAGTGCAAAATGACGAAGATAGGAAGAAGCGAAGGAAAGGTGTGAAACCGACGATGTTGGATCAGAGTTATTACGAAACTGCCAACGAAATTATCAGCCGGTACCCTCTGGAGGAAAAATCCCTGATCCCCATTATTCAGGACATCCAGGCGACCTACCGGTATCTCCCGCCGGATCTTTTGGACTATGTGGCCAAAAAGATCGGCATTACAGAGACCAAGGCTTACAGCGTGGCCAGCTTCTATGAGAACTTCTCCTTTGAACAGAAGGGAAAGTATGTGCTCAAGATCTGCGACGGAACGGCCTGCCATGTCCGCAAATCCACGCCGGTGCTGCAGTACCTGCGTCAGGAACTGGGACTCAGTGAGACCAAGCAGACCACCGATGACCTGATGTTCACGGTGGAAGTGGTGTCCTGCCTGGGCGCCTGCGGTCTGGCCCCGGCCATGATGGTCAACGAGCAGGTCCATCCCAAAATGACGCCGGAAAAGGCGGCGGAGCTGCTCAAGGAGCTTCGGGCCAAGGAAGAGGAGGGGCGGAACGATGATCAGAATTGAAAACCGGTTCCAGCTCAAGCAGGTCCGGGCGGAATGCCAGGCTGAGACCAAGCAGGAAAAGTGCCGGGTGCTGATCTGCGGCGGCACGGGCTGTCTGGCCGGCGGCTCCGCCAAGCTCTATGAGCACATGAAGGAGTTGGCTGCGGAGCATGAAAACGTTCAGGTGGAGATTGGTCCGGAGATCGCCCATATCGGCGTCCACAAGAGCGGCTGCCACGGCTTTTGCGAAATGGGCCCCCTGATGCGGATCGAGCCTTACGGCTATCTCTACTTAAAGGTGCAGGAGAGCGACTGCGGCGAGATCTTTGAAAAAACGGTCCTCCGGGGTCAGCCGGTGGAGCGGCTGATGTTCCGTCAGGATAACAAGGTCTATCCCTCTGAGGAGGAGATCCCCTTCTACGCCAAGCAGACCCGCCTGGTGCTGAAGAACTGCGGCCATATCGACGCGGAGCGCATTGAGGCGGCCATTGCCGCCGGCGCTTACGAGGGCCTTGAAAAAGCCCTCTTTGAAATGACGCCCAAGGCCGTCATTCAGGCTATTACCGACTCCAAGCTCCGGGGCCGCGGCGGCGCGGGCTTCCCCGCCGGCAAAAAATGGAGCCAGGTGGCCGCCCAGAAGGAGACCGTCCGCTATGTGGTCTGCAACGGCGATGAGGGCGATCCCGGCGCGTTTATGGACCGCAGCATCATGGAGGGCGATCCTCACCGAATGATCGAGGGTATGCTGATCGCAGCCTATGCCGTAGGCGCGCAGGAGGGCTATATCTATGTCCGCGCAGAGTATCCTCTGGCCATTGAACGCCTGAAGCTGGCCATTGCGCAGGCGGAGGAAGCCGGATTCCTGGGTGACAACATTCTGGGTACGGACTTCTGCTTCCGTCTGCATATCAACCGGGGCGCCGGCGCCTTTGTCTGCGGCGAGGGCAGCGCCCTGACCGCCTCCATCGAGGGCAAGCGGGGTATGCCCCGCGTCAAGCCGCCCCGCACTGTGGAGCACGGCCTGTGGGAGAAGCCCACGGTCCTCAACAACGTGGAGACCTACGCCAACGTGCCCATGATCATTCAGCGCGGCGCGGAGTGGTACCGGGGGATCGGTACGCCGGAGAGCCCCGGCACCAAGGCGTTCGCCCTTACCGGCAACGTGTGCAACACCGGTCTGATCGAGGTCCCCATGGGCACGCCTCTGCGTGATATCGTGTTTGACGTAGGCGGCGGCATCCCCAACGGAAAGAAGTTCAAGGCCGTACAGATCGGCGGTCCCTCCGGCGGCTGCCTGTCCGAAAAGGATCTGGACCGCCACATGGACTTTGACTCCCTCACCAAGATCGGCGCCATGATCGGCTCCGGCGGCATGGTGGTCATGGACGAGGACACCTGCATGGTGGAGGTGGCCCGGTTCTTCATGAGCTTCACTCAGCGTGAAAGCTGCGGCAAGTGCGTTCCCTGCCGGGAGGGCACTCAGCGGATGCTGGAGATCCTGGAGCGCATCGTGGCCGGTCAGGGCACCATGGAGGATCTGGATACCCTCCGGGATCTGGCGGATATGATCGAGAATACCGCCCTGTGCGGCCTGGGCAAGAGCGCGCCCAAGCCGGTCATCAGCACCCTCAACGCCTTCCGGGACGAGTATGTGGCCCACATTCGGGACCGCCGCTGTCCCGCCGGCGTCTGCTCCAAGCTTCGGGTGTACAGCATCGACCCCGCCAAGTGCAAGGGCTGCTCCAAGTGCGCCCGGAACTGCCCGGCGTCGGCCATTCACGGCACGCTGAAGTCGCCGTACACCATTGATCAGGACGCCTGCATCCGCTGCGGAAGCTGCGTGGAGCAGTGTGCCTTCGGCGCGATCACCGTAGAGAAGTAAGGAGGATGCTGCTATGGGATTTATGACCATTGACGGTCAGCGGGTGGAATTTACCAACGAACCCAATGTTCTGACCGTGATCCGCAATGCGGAGATCGATATACCGACCCTTTGTTACCATTCCGAACTGTCCATTTACGGTGCCTGCCGTCTGTGCACCGTAGAGGATGACCGGGGCAAGACCTTTGCCTCCTGTGCGGAGCCGCCCCGGGACGGCATGGTGATCTACACCAATACCCCCCGGCTCATGCGCTACCGCCGGACGATCCTGGAGCTGCTGCTGGCAGCCCATGACCGGGACTGCACCACCTGCGTGAAAAGCGGCGAGTGCCATCTGCTGGAGCTGGCTCACCGCATGGGTGTGGACCGGATCCGCTTCAAGAACCGGGAGGCCAAGTACCCCATCGACGAAAGCTCTCCTGCCATCGTCCGCAACCCCAATAAGTGCATCCTCTGCGGCGACTGCGTCCGTATGTGCGACAATGTCCAGTCCGTGAACGCCATCGACTTTGCCTACCGCGGCACCAGCACGCTGGTGACCCCGGCCTTCAACAAGACCATCGCTCAGACCAACTGCGTCAACTGCGGCCAGTGCCGGGTGGTGTGTCCCACCGGCGCCATCAGCATCAAGACCAACATCGATGAGGTCTGGGACGCGCTGGCGGACCCCAACACCATTGTGGTGGCGCAGGTGGCTCCGGCGGTCCGCGTGGCGCTGGGCGACAAGTTCGGCATCCCCAAGGGCGAAAACGTCATGGGCAAGCTGGTCAATGCCCTGCACCGTCTGGGCTTCCATGAGGTCTATGACACTACCTACGGTGCGGACCTCACCGTGATCGAGGAGGCGGAGGAGCTGCTGGAGCGGATCTCCAGCGGCGCCAAGGGTCCCCTGTTCACCTCCTGCTGCCCTGCCTGGGTCAAGTTCTGCGAGACCCGGTATCCGGAGCTGGCGGACAATATTTCCACCTGCCGCTCTCCCCAGCAGATGTTCGGCGCGGTGATCCGGGAATACTACCGCAATCCTGAGATCAATCAGGGCAAGAAGCTGGTGTCGGTGTCCATCATGCCCTGCACCGCCAAGAAGGAGGAGATCCTCCGCCCGGAATCCATGACCAATGGCCGACAGGACGTGGACTATGTGCTGACCACCACCGAGGTGGCCTCCATGATCCGCAAGTCTGGTATCCGCTTTGAGAATATCGACGGCGAGTCCACCGATATGCCCTTTGGTATCGGTTCCGGCGGCGGTGTTATCTTCGGCGTTACCGGCGGCGTGACGGAGGCGGTGCTCCGCCGCCTTCAGACCGGCCACAGCCGGGTGGAAATGGATCGCATCCGCACCAGCGGCGTCCGGGGCGATGAAGGCTTGAAGGAACTGACCTTTGACTACATGGGCAAGGAGATCCGCGCCGCGGTGGTCAACGGTCTGGGCAATGCCGACAAGCTCATCAAGCGTATCCAGAGCGGCGAGGTCAGCTATGACTTCGTGGAGGTCATGGCCTGCCGCCGTGGCTGTATCATGGGCGGCGGTCAGCCGGTCGGCGCCGGTCCCCGGACCCGGAAGGCCCGCGCCAAGGGACTGTATGATACCGACGTCAATATGCAGATCAAAAAGTCCAACGAGAACCCCATGGTCCTTGCTCTGTACGAGGGCCTGCTGAAGGGTAAGACCCATCAGCTTCTGCACCGTAATCTGGGCGTTACCGAGAACTGAATCACAGAACAGCCGCTGCGGAAACTCCGCGGCGGCTGTTCTCTGCGTATGGGAAGAGGCTCTGAGTGCCCTGAAAACTGATGAAAAAGCTGCGAAATTCTTTCTCACCGTGGAAGGGAGAAATCAAAAGCCAGCCCGTAAAGGCTGGCTTTTGGCTTATTGGAATGTCCAGTGGGAAATGTCCGTATCGATGCTGTAAGCGTCAACGGTATCCGACCCGGTACTGCCGGGGAATACGAGGGACTGGCCGTCGCTGTCCAGCGTCAGGGGAAACCAATCAGGGCAGATGACCTCCCGGCCGTACTCATCGGTGAGAACAGCCGCTGATTCCAGAATATCCCCGGCGGCAAAGGGGAAGGAGAGAGGCTCCAGCCGATAGAAGGTGGCGTTGTCATAGCCCCGGTAGCTGGTCTGCTCATCGGCGCTGATGGGCCGCGCCCAAGCGACAAGCCGCTGGTTTTTGAACAGGCCTACCCGAATGGAAACGGCCTCCGCCCGGGGGATCAGAATATTGTCCAGCTCTGTATTGAGCGTCAGGGCATACTCCATGGCGTCCGGCAGGGTCAGCTTGCCATTTTCAATCTGCGCCCGGCCTTGGAGATCCGCATCCACAAGACTGGCAACGTCCGGCAGGGAGCCGGAATACAGACCGGAATACGTTTGCAGGGGCTGGGTCTGCCGGGTGCCGTCCGGCATGACGAATACCGCGGTGATGGAGATGTCATCCGTCAGTTCACAGGTCAGCTCCGCCGAGAATTTCTCGCTGACCGGCTGCCCATTCTGATCCGGCTCAGACAGGACGGTTTTGCTGTTGGAATTGTGGCCGTTGTCCACTGAAAATTCAACGCGCATACCCTCCACGTATGTTTTGGGGACGGCGTAGACAGAGAAAGTCACGGCGTTTTTGACCAGATCGGCGGATACCAACTCTATTCCATAGTCCACCGTCAGGCTGTTCTGCTGTTTGAGGATCTCCTCCACCTGACCGGAGATGCTGTATACCTGATTGGACATTTTGCTATCCATCTGACCAATCCGGCTGTAAACGCCGTCAAACTGCCGGTCAATGCTCTGATAGGCGCGGTGGGCGGCATACAGCACCATCAGCGCTGCCAGCACATAGGGCCATTTCTTCCGGGGCTTCGGGGCCGGCAGGGCGGCGATGTACCGCGCAGTGATCTCCTCCACCATTTTCAGCTGGGCGTCCGTCAATTCGCCGCTGTCCGGGGCAGAGGCCGCCTCCGGCGTTTCTTCCACACCTAACAGCCAGCCTACGGTCACACCGAACCGGCGGCTGAGGGCCACCAGCTTGTCGATCTCCGGCAAGGCAGTATCTGATTCCCACTTGTAAATGGACTGCCGGGAAACGCCCAGCTCCGCGCCCAGTGTCTCTTGGGACAATCCGGCCTCTTTTCGCTTCAGGGCGATCCGCTGGCCTGTGGTCATACGCGTCACATCCTTTCGTGGGAACAGTATCGCTGAAAGCGGGCAAAATCGCCACCAACTTCCCGGCGAAATTTGTAAACCGTGGGTTTACACAGGGGTTTTACAGCTTTTTTTCGTAGAGATTCAGGGGGCAATGGACGTAGCCCATGAAGAAGGTGTCCACCGTCCCGGCGAAGCGGTAGCCGATAGTGGGATAGAGGTGGTTGGAAACGGCGTTGCCCACGCCAGTGTCGAACCGCATGACGGTCTTGCCCTGACTGCGGGCGGTGTCCTCGGCAAAGGCCACCATCTGCCGGGCCAAGCCCTGCCCCGCCCGGTCAGGATGGATGGTCAGGGTGTGGATGACGGCCACCTGATCGTCCTCGGCGGGGATGGACCAGCCGCCGTTTTTGTATTCCGGCAGCTGGACGCCGTTGAGATTCATGCTGCCCCAGATCGCGCCATCCTCATCTACGCCTACATACAGGGTCCCGGCGTTGAAGATATTCCGGGCGGTGTCGGCGGTGGGGTAAGCGCCCCGCTTCCAGCCTGTGTAATGCAGACCGGTGGCGTCCTCATGGTCTAAGATGGCCTCGTAGACGGCGGCTACGGCAGGCAGGTCGGATTCCTTGGCAATACGGATCATGGTGTTTCCTCTCTTTTCTCTCGTTTTCAAAAACAGGCGTACCGGATGGTACGCCTGTTCGGTGGTTATTCGGATTTGGTGTCATTTTCCTGCTTGGACTCAGGCTTCCCGTCAGACGGCGCTTCGTCAGAGGATGGTTTATCCTCGTTGTTCGTCTCCCCGTCGGCGGGAGCGTTCTCCGGGGCCTCGATCTTCTCGGAGATCATGTGGACCTTCCGGGCGGCAGGCTCGATGACCTCCGGCTGAGAGGGGCGGAAGCCGTTCTCGTGGGCCAGAGTGGAGGCGTAGGCGTCCTCTACGGTGGAGGGGTCCCGGCCCTCGATGATGGCTACCATCTCCGCGCCGGTGATGGTCTCCTTTTCCAGCAGATAGGCCACCACCTTGTCCATGTCCTCCCGGTTTTCCCGGATGATGTTCACGGCGTCGGCATAGCACTTGTCCAGGATATCCTTCACGGCCTTGTCCATAGCGGCGGCGGTGTCCTGCGCGCAGTCCAGACCGTAGCCGCCGTCCAGATACTGGCTGCGGCGGGAGGCCAGAGCCATCATGCCGAACTGGTCGCTCATGCCGAACATGGCAACCATGTTCCGGGCCACGCCGGTGGCCTCCTTCATTCTGCTGATCCTGCTGTGGACAGACCGGACCTTTGTCCCCGGGGTCATCGCCGGGCTGATGGTGCTGCCCGTGGTGTGGGGCAATCTGTGCCGGGGTATCCGGGAGACCGACCCCAAGCTGCTGGAACTGGCGGCAGAGAACCTGAGCATGGACCCCAAGGCCCTGCATATCGCAGCCAGAAGTGAGAACATGTGCGCAGTGACGGCGGATAAGGTGGAGAAAAAGCTGTTCGGTCTGCTGAAAAAGACCTCTCATCCGCTGCGCCTGATCGACGAAGAGGGGGTCATCCGCCTGCAGAAGGCCAACGCCACGGTGCGTCAGGCCGATATCAGCAGCTGGCGTGATGCGGTCGCCTATATGCTGGAAGAGCTGACCGTCTACAACGATGGCGGCACCAACTACCCCAATGTGTACATCGTGCTGGGCAAGCGCATCATCGACCTGTCCGGCATGTCCAGCGAGGAGCAGATCTACAGCCTTGCCAATGTGGAGCTGAACGGCTACGATGCCAAAACTCCGGTCATTGTGGCTGCGACCCTGCGCATCGATTCCTGACCGACCAAAGGAGGCTGCCATGTCGTCTTATGCACTGCCTTTTCCCGGCCGTGATCTGGCGGAAAAAGAGCTTTCCTACGACCCGTGCTGCCCCCGCATCCCGGAGGCAGACCGCGCCCGCATCGTGGATGCCGCATGGGAAAAAGGCTGCGCCGCGGCAAGGGATGTCTTTGCACAAAGCGGCGGCAGTGCAGACTTTTTTGCCATCTGCAAGGCAAATGGGCTGACGGTGGTGGAGCGGGACATCGACTTTGTTTCCGGCAACCAGCGCTATTTCAGCGACTATGTGGCGGGCAAAAACTGCGTCACCCTCTATCTCAGATCGGTGGACCTGTGGGCGCAGCAGAACAAAATGACCCGCATGGAAGCGGAGAACCTGATCCTCAGCCATGAATATTATCACTTTCTGGAGTGGAACAAGCTGGGCCTGACCAGCCGGGACTATCAGGTGCCCATGATCAGCATCGGCCCGCTCCGTCTGGGCAAGACCGGTATCCGTGCCCTTTCCGAGATCGGCGCACACGGCTTTGCCCATACCTATCATCAATTGTTGGAGGCGCAACATGGAAAGCATTGAATATCTGGGCAGGCAGCTGCCCCTTCTGGGCCACTATGATACTGTTGTGGTGGGCGGCGGTGCTGCCGGTGCCGCAGCCGGCATCCGCTGCGCCATCGACGGGCAGAAGGTCCTGCTGGTGGAAAAGGGGGCGTTTCTGGGCGGCACGGCTTCCCGTGCGCTGGTGTGCCCCATGATGCCTACCTATGTGGAACATCTGGATGTGCTGCACAGGGTAGAGGAGACTCTGAATAAGCACGGCGTCACCACCCGTGACGGCATTACCACAATGATCTGGTTTGCACCGGATCAGCTCAGCGATGCTTTTGAGGAATTGTATGTCAGCAACGGCGGCAGGCTGCTGTATGACGCCACACTGGTGGATGCGGTGTGCGAGGACAAGCACATCCGGTACATCGTGGTGATGACCGTGAACGGTCTGCAGGCCATTGCAGCCGGAAACTTTGTGGATGCTACCGGTGATGCTGTGCTCACCCGAATGGCTGGCGTGCCCACCAGCTCCGGCGATGAGAACGGGGACAATCAGGTCAGCAGTCTGCGCTTTATCATGGGTGGCATCGATGTGGAAAAATACCGCGAATATGTGCTGTCTCTGCACGACGAGTTCTCTCCCCTCAAGACCGGCTATTTCTTCGAGTCTGCCATGGTGGCAGGACGCAGCTTCAAGCTGGAGCCCATCTTCCGCGAGGGCGTAGCCGAGGGCCTGCTCACCGAGGAGGACCTGCGCTATTACCAGTGCTTCAGCCTGCCCAACAAGCCCGGCTGCATGGCCTTCAACTGCCCGCATCTCCCCAGCCTGAAGCAGAACACCGATGCACTGGCCCGCTCTGCCGCCATTGCAGAGGGACACGAGAAGATCGGCCGTCTGGTGCGTTTTCTGCAGGCAAAGATGCCGGGCTTTGCGCACAGCTATCTGCTGCAGACAGCGGACATGCTGGGCGTGCGCGAGAGCTGGCGGCTCAAGGGCAACTACCTGCTGACCGAGGAGGATTACACCCGGCAGGCGCGCTTCCTGGATGGTCTGGTCAAGGGGGACTGGTACATTGATGTGCACTCCAACAAAAAGGGACTGTTCCACCAGAACACCTACCAGCACGGGGATTACTACGAGATCCCTTACCGCAGCATGGTCACAGACGAAGCCGAGAACCTGATCGTGGCGGGCCGC
>ERZ1107006.3133-NODE-3133-length-11127-cov-2.819635_pt1 | contig 11127 bp, 8 predicted proteins | sample MGYA00403696_ERZ1107006 | MGnify/ENA primary metagenome ERZ1107006 (study PRJEB35170, sample SAMEA104062441) | human gut metagenome | biome: human gut; feature: human-associated habitat; material: faeces | place: Denmark | collected 2012-08-13 ...
GCCCGATTGCGGCGGCAGCCCCCTTTTTCAGGAAGCTTCTTCTCGACATTTCTTTTGCCATCGTTCTAAGATTTATTGGGTTAGGTTAACAATTGATTGCATTCGACAACGAGTTCCCGCTCCCGCCGGAGAAACGGCGCATCCCGTCGGCCGCACTCCGTGCACGGCGTCCGCCGCCTGCGAAAAACCGTCCGCCCTCCGTCTCCGGGCGGGTCCGCCGAAACGCCCCGCCCGTTTCGAAGCAGGGCAACGGCCCCGTCCGCGTCCGGCCGATCGGCAGGCTCCTCCGCCCCAGCGGCCGGAACCGTCTATTTCTTCTCCTGATCGGGGTTCTCGATCTCTTTCTCGATGTTGTTCATCCCCTCCTTGAAGCTGCGGATGCCCTTGCCTAGCCCTTTCATCAGCTCAGGGATCTTCTTGCCGCCGAAAAGCAGCAGGACTACGAGCGCGATGACGAAGATTTCGCCGGCGCCCAGGTTACCGAGAAACAGTAATTTGTTCATGATCCAAGTTTTATAAGGTTAAATTCAGGTCTCGTCCGAAATGCGGTCACGCGCGCTTGCGCAACAGGCCGTAACCGTTCTTCATCGTCCGCCGCCGTTCGCGGATCTGCTGCAACGTCCGCAGGTCGCCGATGGCCGGCAAGTCGTGCGTCCGGGCATCATGGATGAACTTCCATGCATACTCCGAAGCGACCGCCGCATCGCGGAAACGGGGAAGCTCCTCGCACCGCCGCCCCGACTCGATCGACTGCGCGAACCGTTCGCAGAGCACGTCGATGTTCTTGCCGCCGTAGGGGCGCTCGATCCGGTGCGTCTGCGTCACGCCGTGAAGTTCGACCACCGCCGTCTTGAAATCGTGCGTCATGCGCGCGATCCCCTTCGTCCCGACGATGTCCACGTAGGAGTTATGCGTCTGCTTCGCGGACAACTGCCCGTAAACATGCCCCTGCGTGATGTCGAACACCACGCCGTTCTCGAACGTTCCGTGACACTGCAACCACCACGGGTCCTTGTAGTTCCACATGCGCACGGCCTGCGCGTTCCATGTCTTGAACTCCGATTCGGCGTACCAGCGCGCGATATCGACGTAGTGCATCCCGCAGTCGTGGAACGCGGGGCCTTCGTATTCGTGCCCCTCGCCCGGCGCCAGCCCCGGCGTCATGTGGCATACGCGGATGATCGCCAGTTCGCCGATCTCGCCCGAGGAGATGAACTCCTTGATCGTATTGTGATACCACGAATTGCGCAGATAGAGGTTGACCGTGGAGAACAGCGGCGCCTTTTCGACGAGCGACACCGCCTGCCATTCGCGTTCCACGCTGTCGGCGATCGGTTTCTCCGCGATGATATGCTTGCCTGCCGCGACGGCCTTGCCGATCTGCGACAGACGGGAGTCGGCCAACGCGAAGAGACCGACGACCGCCACCTCGGGATCGTCGAAGATGATCTGTTCATCGGCGATTACCTGCGCCTGCGGAGCCAGCCGGCGGGCCTCCTCCCGCGATTCGGCAGAGACGTCGCAGATGTAGGCCACCTCCCACCGTCCGCTCTTCTGCATCTGTTCGAGATAAAACCCGCCCATTCTGCCGAAGCCGATCATACCGATTTTAATAGGATTCATTTCGTTTTGCAGTAACTATTTATTTTAGGTTGTAGAAAACATGCCCGTCGGACGGCCCGCTTCCGGAGCCTGTCCAGACCGGAGCCCTCCGCCCGTTGTACAAAATTAAGTTAATTTTACAAGATAAACAAACGTTTGAAAATATCGCTTTTAAATATAGCGGATATAAACCTTCAATCACAAGATATACAATAGATTGAACCAGATCGAACGCTAAAAAAATATAGTCCTTTCAGAGAGGATAATCCATCGTTTCCGAAGTCGCTGTCCCGATCCGGCCGGCATTCCGGAGAGGTGAACGGTCCTGCTCCGACAAACAGTCGTGGGCGGCGGCCCCCCCACGGAAAGCCTCGATGATTCCTTCATTTTCATGCTCCATTTCTCGCCTCGGCAATTCGAGTAAACTCGATTGCGCTCGGCTTAACGAAATGGTTCCGTTTTCCGGAACAGGCAAGGGCTGGCTCAGGGTACGGAACAAGGAACAAAGCCAATGATACCGGAACCCGCCGATACCCCACCGCTCCGTCCGGACGAACGGCACCTCTCCTAAAAATTCCACCGCACCGCCTTTTCCGCATCCCCGCAACGGTCGTAAACATCTTCTCCGTCCGAATCGGTCGGAAACAGGATCATCCGCCAAAATACCCCGACGAGGTTTCGTATCGACAGTCCTGCACGCTGCATGATGTCGGGCGATCCGAACGCCCGACAAACGAACCATAGGTATGGATAAGCGTTATCGAAAACGATCGTCCCGCAAAACGGCAGCAAGCGGAGCAGTCTTCGCAAAAGATTGCGCCAAACCGTTGTGCAACGAAAATCGAGTGCGGGAAAATCCTCCGGAAACAGGAGAAACGGGGACTTCCGCACAGATCCGTTTTTTTAAATTTTATTATTAATATAAATCGATCGTTTCTCATAATTTCATGATTTATAACGGAATAATTCAAGGAAACGATTTTTCAAAAAATTTAATTTCATTCGAAAGCGAAAAATATATTTTATTTGATTGTGAAATTTACAGTGAATTTTTATATTTGCACAAACGTTTGCGCAATACGGAATACACCAACTGGATACGCGACAGAAAGATCGCTATCAAAATCCGATGGAATAAAAACCGCATGAAATGAACGTTTTCGTTAAGCCGAGTGCAATCGAGTTTACTCGAATTGCCGAGGCGAGAAATGGAGCATGAAAATGAACGTTTTCGATAAGCCGAGCGCAGAGCCGAACTTGTTCAGGCTATGCCGGGGCGAGAAAACGACTGTTGAAAACAAGCGAAGAATGAAATTCAACCTTTTCGGTAAGCGGGAGCGGAAGCCGTCTGCGGATTATGCCGGTGCGGAAAAGGAGCGTTGAAAACAGACCATATGGGAAGAAAATCTTTCGAAAAAGCCGGCGGCCTTTCGCCGGAACGCATCCGGCAGATGGACGCCGACATCGCGCAGGCGCTTTCGTCCGAACGGGAGACCGGCGGAGTCGATGTGCCGTCGCTCAAACTGCTCGACGCGATCGACGCCAAGATCCGCCGGCGCAACCGTCGGTCGGTCGCAGGTGCCTTCGCGGCGGTGTGCCTGCCGCTCGTCGCGCTCTGCTTGACGGCGTTTGCGGAGTTGTACGGCTGGGGGCATGAACCCGTGATGCGGAGCGTGCAGGTGCCGGCGGGCGAGCATCTGCGGGTGTTGCTGGCCGACGGTTCGGCCGTGACGCTCAATGCGTGCAGCGAGCTGCGCTATCCCGAACGCTTCGCACGCCGTCGCCGCGAGGTGCGGCTGGTGCGCGGCGAGGCTTTCTTCGAGGTGGCGCACGATGCTTCGGCACCCTTCACGGTCGAGACCGACGACGTGTCGGTCGAGGTGCTCGGAACGAAATTCAATGTCAACGCCTACGACAAGGAGGTGACGACCGTCTATCTCAAAGAGGGGAAGGTCCGCCTGACCGAGCGGGTGACGGGGCGGCAGAACCGGTACCTCATGGCGCCCGACGAGATGCTGGCCGTCGACCGGAACGCCCGCACGTGCCGTGCCGTGCGGCCGGCCGGGAAGTCGGCTCCCGAAGCATGGCTGCACAACAACTATGCCTTCACGAACGCGCCGTTGGAGGATGTCGTGGAGTTCCTCGAACGGCATTATGCCGTCGAGATCGAGGTGGCCGACGCGCGCATTCTCCAATACAGCTACACGATGGAGTTCTACAACGAGACGATCGACGAGGTGCTTTCGGTGATGTCGCAGATCACGCCGATCCGCTATTCGCGTGTCAACGACCGGATTACCGTCCGAGCCGCCCGATGATTTATACCCGACTGAACAGATAACCTAACTTTATCATTATGAATCTATTTAGACTTCCTTGCGGAATTCCGTGGGGAGGGGCGAGACGGCTCGTGCTTACGCTGGCCTGTCTGTTCGCCCTCTCCGGTCTCTCCGCGCAGAACGTGACGCTCCGCTTCGAGCGGGCGAAGCTGAAAACCGTGATGGACGAAATCACGAGGCAGTGCGACCTGAGTTTCGCGTACAGCCGCGAAGTGGTCGATGCCGACCGGATCGTCAGTATCGATCTGAAAGACGCGCCGATCGATGCGGCGTTGCAGAGCCTTTTCCCGTCGGGGAACGGGATCGACTATGCGATCAAGAACCGCAAAATCCTGCTTTCGGCCGGTAAACAGGCCTTGCATGTCGACACCGTTGTCTCGGGACGGGTGGCCGACGACCAGAACCGCCCGCTCGTGGGGGCGACCGTGGTCGTGGCGGGCACTTCGCAGGGTACGACGACCGATCTCGACGGGAATTTCTCGCTGCGCGTAAATGCTGTTGATCCCGTCCTGAAAGTCGATTATCTGGGCTACGAACCGCAGGAGTTGCGGGTTTCGCCGTCGCAGACGACCTTCGACATCCGGCTCGCGCTTTCATCGAAGGCGATCGATGACGTGGTGGTCGTGGGCTACGGCACGGTCAAGCGGCGCGATCTGGTGGGTGCGGTCGATCAGGTCGACCGGAAGGTCATCGAAGACCGTTCGACCGGAACGCTGGCCCGTGCCTTGCAGGGGCAGTTACCGGGCCTGAACATCACCTTCACCGACAGCAAACCCACGCGCGGGGCGTCGGTCAACGTCCGCGGATCGGGTTCGATCGGTGCGGGCGGTTCGACGCTCGTCCTGATCGACGGTGTGGAGGGCAGCATCAATGCGATCAACCCGCAGGACGTGGAGTCGGTCTCGGTGCTCAAAGACGCTTCGTCGTCGGCGGTGTACGGTGCACGCGGTGCTTTCGGCGTCGTGCTGATTACGACCAAGAGCGCCAAGAAAGGGACGCCCGTCATCAATTACAACGGTTCGGTGACGATCAACCGCCGCACGGTGACGCCCGATGTGGTGACCGACGGTCTGACGTGGATCAACTGGTGGAAGGATTGCTACAACGGTTATTACAACGGTTCGAAGGCGCTCCTGAACCATGTCGATTCGACGATTCCCTATACCGAGACGATCTATCAGGAATTGATCCGCCGTTCGCAGGACCCTTCGCTGGCGCGCACGACGGCGCTTTCGGGGCACGACCAGTTCGGGTGGGCCTATTACGACTCGACCGACTGGCATTCGCTCTTCTACAAGGACTACAACTGGTCGACCGAGCACAACCTCTCGATTTCGGGTGGCGGCGACCAGGCCGACTACTATATTTCGGGCCGTTTCTACGATATGGACGGCATCTACAAGGTGGGCAACGACAGCTACAAGAAGTACGACGTGCGCGCCAAGGGAACGCTTAAAGTGCGTCCGTGGCTGCGTCTGACCAACAACATGTCGGTCTCGGTGATCGATGCCTACGAACCCAAGCATCAGAAGAACAACTCGCAGATCCCGCGTCTGATCAACCACACGGCTATGCCGCTTTCGCCGGTGAAGAACCCCGACGGTACGTGGACGGCCGCGGCAGCCAAATCGGGCTATGCCGCCTTCTCGGAGGGGACTTCGTGGCGCACGAACGACTATGTCTACCTGCGCAACAAGTTCGACGTGAACATCGATCTGGTGAAGGACGTGCTGACCGCTTCGGCCGACTACTCCTACAACTACACCAATCGCAAGCGCATGGACGCCCAGACGGTGATCGAATACTCGAAAAAGCCGGGCGAGATTCTCTACGAGTCGGAGGCTGCGGGCTCCAATCTCCAAAGCGTCGAATACCAGACGCGCTACCAGTCGGCCAACGCCTACCTGAACTGGTCGCCCAAGCTGGGCGACGACCACACGTTCAAGGCGCTCGCGGGCTGGAATATCGAGAAACAGAAGTACGAGACGCTGACGATCAAACGCGAAGGGTTCGTCACCGCTTCCAAACCGTCGTTCGGACTGATGAACGGTACGACGACCGACCCGACCGTCGGCGGATACATCTGGTCTTACGTGGGCGCTTTCTTTCGGCTCAATTACGGTTACAAGGGCAAGTACCTGGCCGAGGTGAGCGGCCGCTACGACGGTTCGTCGAAGTTCCCGACCAACTCCAAATGGGGATTCTTCCCCTCGGCATCGGTGGCGTGGCGCGTGTCGGAGGAGCCGTGGATGAAATGGTCGGAGGAGTGGCTCGACAACTTCAAGATCCGCCTTTCGGCCGGTTCGATGGGCAACGGCAACGTCGATCCCTACTCCTACACGTCGGAGATGACCGTGGCTACCGCTTCGAACATCGTGCTCGGCGGAGGGCTGCCCTCCTATACGACGGTGGGCAGTACGGTGCCCGTGTCGCTGACGTGGGAGAAGTCGACGACCTACGACGTCGGCCTCGACCTCGATTTCTTCAACAACCGTCTCTCGGTCAGCGGCGACTACTACCGCCGCTACACCACCGACATGTATACGGCCAGCGTCGCGCTTCCGGCCGTCTACGGAACGGGTTCGCCGAAGGGTAACAATGCCGAGATGAAGACCGACGGCTGGGAGCTGTCGCTCTCGTGGCGAGACTCGTTCAAACTGGGTGGAAAACCGTTCGATTACAGCATCAAGGCGATGGTGTGGGACAGCAAGTCTGTCATTACCAAGTATGTCAACGATACCGGTTCGCTGGGAACCGTCAAAGGCTTTATCGAGAACGGCGGTTCGCCCTCCTCCTACTATGTCGGCATGACCGTCGGCGAGATCTGGGGGTACACCGTGGCCGGTCTGTTCCGCGATCAGGCGGACATCGACTCTTCGGCCATTCACGACTTCGTACAGGCGTCGGACAAGGTGACGCGCCCCGGGCAGGTCAAGATCGCCGATCTGGACGGCAACGGCTTCATCGATCCGGGCAATTTCGCCGTCGACGACCACGGCGACCTGCGCATCATCGGCAACCAGTCGCCGCGTTACCGCTACGGCGTGAATCTCTCAGCCCGCTGGAACGGCATCGGATTGTCGGTCTTCCTGCAAGGCGTCGGCGCGCGGGACTGGTATCCGGGTTCCGATGCGGGCATGTTCTGGGGAAAATACGGCCGGCCGTTCTTCGCGCTCATACCGAGCATCCATAACTACACGGACGACATGTACAGCGCCGAGCGCAACAACTGGGATACGGCCTACTGGCCCCGCATGACGACCTACCAGTCGAACGGGACGAAGAACTGGACGCGTCTGCTCGAAATCCCCAATACGCGCTACATCCAGAGCGCGGCCTACCTGCGCGTGAAGAATATCCAGCTCGACTATTCGTTCCCGAAGCACATCTGTTCGGCCATTCGGCTGCAAGGGCTGAAAATCTACGTGAACGCCGAAAATCTCTTCACCTTCACGCCGCTGCATAAATATGCCCCCAACTTCGACCCCGAAGCACTGGGATACGACACCGATTTCTCTTCGACGGCCGGCGACGGATATACCTATCCCGTGCTCAAAAGCGTGACGCTGGGCGTCAACATCACATTCTAATCAGGGAGGAAGAGCATTATGAAAAAATACATTGCAATCCTGTTCGCATGCGTTTCGTTCTGCGCGTGCGAGGATTTCCTGACACAGGAGAACCCCAACAAGATCGAGAGCGAATACTACTTCAAGGACGAATCGTCGCTGGAAATCTATGCCAACGGTCTGACGCGGAGTTTCGCCACGGGCATCAAGAACTTCGTCAACGGCGACAAGAACGCCGATACACACGCATGGGACGGTGCGGCGGCCTATTTCAAGGACAACTATTCGGCCTCCGATGCGTCGAACTGGGGGACGAGCAACTGGTCGCAGCTGCGTTCGATCAACTACTATCTCGACAATATGCGCAATGCGGTGGCTTCGGACGCGATCCTCGACCATTACGAGGGCGTGGGGCGTTTCTTCCGCGCGCTGTTCTACATCAACAAGGTGCAGACCTTCGGGGCGGTTCCGTGGTACGACACGTCGATCGACGCGACCGACAGGGAGGCGCTCTTCAAGGATCGCGACAACCGTGAATTCGTCGCATCCAAAATCCTCGAAGATCTCGACTACGCCTGCACCTACTGCCTGACCTCGGACAAATACAGGGTGCGCGCGTCGTACATCCACCGTTACGTGGCCCTCGCTCTTAAAGCGCGTTTCTGCCTCTACGAAGGGACGATGCGCAAGTACCACGCGGTCGACCCGTCGACCGGACGGGCGTGGACGAAGGACGAGAGCCGGTTCTATCTCGGCGAGTGCGTCAAGGCCTGCGAGGCGATCATGGGCGACGGCGTCTATAAACTCACGGACGACCCTGCGAAGCGGCAGACGCAGTATCGCGACATGTTCACCAACGCCGATGCCTGCGGCGTCTATACCGACGAATTCATCTGGGCGCGCGACTACGACATCGATTTGAAGGTGACCTATGCGATCAACAACTACATGGTCAATCCGCAGCACGCCAACTACGCCTTCACGCGGCAGTTCATCGACACCTATCTGATGACCGACGGTACGCCCTTCACGAGCAAGTATCCCGATTACGACGACCTCGACCTCGTGGCCGAGTGCACGGATCGCGACTACCGTCTCGCACAGACGATCCGCACGCCGGGTTTCACGCGCGACGGCGGCACGACGCAGTGGGCTCCCGACGTGAAGTTCTCCAAGACGGGTTACCAGCCGATCAAGTGGCTTACCGACGATTCGTCGAAGGATACCAATGTGGCTGCCATCGCTTCGGACGTGCCGCTGATACGTTACGCCGAAGTGCTGCTCGCCTATGCCGAGGCGAAGGCCGAACTGGGCGAGATGTCGGAGGAGGTCTGGGACAAGACGATCAAACCGCTGCGCGAACGCGCGGGAGTGAAGAGCATCTATCCCACGGCGGCCGACCCCTACATGGTCGAATATTTCCAGAATCAGGTGACCGATCCTTTCATTCTGGAGGTGCGCCGCGAACGGGGTATCGAGCTGACGATGGAGAACAGCCGCTACCAGGACATTATCCGCTGGCATCAGGGCGAGTTGTTCGCGCGGCCGTGGAAAGGCGTCTGGATCTCGGCCGTCGATACGCCGCTCGATCTCAACGCCGACGGCACGCCCGAAACGATCGTCACGGCCAATCCCAAGTTGCAGTCGACGCTCAATATCCTGATGATCGACGGCGCCTCCGAGGCGGGGCACAAACTGTCGCGGGGTACGTCGGGCAATATCCTGCCCTCGACGGCGCTCGAACGCAAATGGCAGGACTACAAATACGTGAAGCCGATTCCGACGACGGCCCGTCAGGAGAATCCCAACCTCACGCAGAATCCCAAATGGTAATAACGCTGTAAACGACGAGAAAACAATGAAAACAATCGATAAATTAAGCTTCGTTCCGCTCCTCGCCCTGCTGCTGTTCGCCGGTTCCTGCGAGAAGGACGGAGGGGTGTTCATGCGGGAAAACGATGCGATCGCCTGCGACTGTACGGAGCAGTCTATTTCGCAGAACGTCCTTTGCGACGGCGAGTGGGTCGCCGACTGCGGCGACGTGGGGTGGATCGCGATCACGCCCGAACGCGGTTCGGGCAACGGGAAGGACTACGGGTTCTTCACACTGAACATCCAGTATAATTCGGGGGCCGAGCGGACGGCGACCGTCCATCTGGTCTACGACGGCGCGGCCTATCCGATTACGGTCACGCAGGGCGCGTGCGAGTTCGCCTACGGCGAGCCGCGCGTCGAGGGCAATCTCTTCCGGAATATCGAGAGCACGGCCACGCTCCGTCTGCCTTACGTTTGCGCTTCGGGACGCGAGTCGGTCGAAATTTCCTGCACGATCACCGGTGCGGCGGCCGACGGACTCTCGGTGACGAAACAGGTCTACACCGGATTCGCCAAAGGTTCGGGCGAGTTGACGATTCCCGTCGAGGGGGCGGCGACGCGTGCGGGTGCCGTGGCGTTCGAACTCTTCGCCGACGGCGTGTCGGTCGGGAGTTGCCGCGCCAATGTCATCAGCGATCCCGACGCCGTGCCCGAAGGGCTCCCGGTGGGGTGGAATTTCTATGCGCTCGGCATGACGGGCACCGCACCGCGCGGTTCGGAGTGGGATTACAGCTGGACGACCGATGCGATTCATCCCGCGACCGATACCAATCCGCTCGATGCGCACCGGCTGCTGCCTACGGCCGGCAACGAGAATGCCTATCTGACGGCGAGCGGGGTGGTTTCGGATAACGGGAATTATACGTTCAATCCGGGTATTCAGATCAAGGGGCTGATGGAGAACGATTACTTCCTCTTCGTCATTCCGGTCAGGAACATCAAGGCGGAGCACAAACTCTCGGTGGAAGCTTCGATGGGCGCCGCGGGTTCGGGTCCCGGATATTACGCGCTCGAATATTCGGCCGACAACAAAACGTGGATGTTGGCCGAAGGCAGCACGCTCATGGAGGTGTTCGGGACGTCGGCGCAGGTACATTACTACGTTCCCAAGGAGAATACCAGCGGGGATCGGAAAACCTACGACAAGTCCACCGACAAGGGGTATCGGAAATACGTCTTCCCGCTGACCGGTATGGAGACCATCTACGAAGGCAACCTCTACCTGCGTCTGCGCATCTGCATGGACCGTCGTGCCAACGGCTCCGAAAGCACGAATACGATCGCCTCGGCATGGGCCGACCTGAAAGGCTTCGAAGTCGCCCTGGTCGAAGAATAAACAATCATCGGGCGTCCCCGGAGGGGAATCCCCGGCCGGGGCGCCCTCAACAGAAACATTAGATTATGAGAAGTGTAAAAAAGATCCTTTGGTCGTGCGCCGTACTGGCCGTTGTATGCGGATGCACCAAACTCGAAACGCCGCCCAACAAGAACCAGCCGTCGGGCGACGGTACCGGCGTCTATAAAGTCGTGGCGCACCGCGGCGGTTACCAGGAGTGCGCCCGTCCCGACTGCTCGATCTCGTCGCTCAAATATGCGATCATGTTGCGTTGTTTCGCGTCGGAGTGCGATATCGTACTCACGGGCGACAACGACGTGCTGGTGGCGCATCCCCAAAGCGGATATTTGGTCAACGGGCTGGAACCGTTCGACCATACGGTGGCCGAGATCCGTGCGGCCGGAAC
>ERZ1107006.3134-NODE-3134-length-11127-cov-2.636832_pt1 | contig 11127 bp, 7 predicted proteins | sample MGYA00403696_ERZ1107006 | MGnify/ENA primary metagenome ERZ1107006 (study PRJEB35170, sample SAMEA104062441) | human gut metagenome | biome: human gut; feature: human-associated habitat; material: faeces | place: Denmark | collected 2012-08-13 ...
GCATTAAGGACTACAGTTCTGTATTTCCCGGTCACGGCGGTATGCTCGACAGATTTGACAGCATTATTTTTACCGCTCCTGTTATGCTTGCAATCAATCAGTTTTTGCCTTTTGCTACGGTGGTGTAAATTATGATTAAAAATATTTCCGTTTTAGGTTCAACAGGTTCAATCGGTACTCAAACGCTTGATGTTGTCGATAAACTTAATTTGAATGTTACAGCGCTTACCGCAAATTCAAATGTAAAGCTAACGGAACAGCAGATAAGAAAGTATAAGCCGCAGATTGCAGTGCTTTTTGACGAAGAAAAAGCAAAAGAATTACAGCTTGCGGTCAAAGATACCAATACAAAGGTTCTCGGCGGAATGGACGGACTTATTGCGGCGGCAACCGAAAAAAGTTGCGAACTTGTACTTAATTCCGTTGTGGGAATGGTCGGCTTGCTGCCCACAATTGCGGCGGCAAATGCCAAAAAAGATATTGCGCTTGCAAATAAGGAAACTCTTGTTGCGGGCGGACATCTTGTTACGGATGCTGTCAGGGATAATAATGTAAGGCTTTTGCCTGTTGACAGCGAGCACTCGGCAATTTTTCAGTGCTTGCAGGGGATGCCGCAGAATAAGGCGCTTAAAAAGCTGATACTTACGGCATCGGGCGGTCCTTTCTTTGGCAGAACCCGTGACGAACTTAAAAATGTTACGGTAGAGCAGGCTCTTAATCATCCGAATTGGAGTATGGGTGCTAAAATCACCATAGACTCTGCTTCAATGATGAATAAGGGACTTGAAATTATAGAGGCAAGCAGACTTTTTGATGTTGAGGGCGACAGAATTGATGTTGTGGTTCACAGAGAAAGTATAATCCATTCGCTTGTTGAGTATGACGATAATTCGGTTATCGCTCAACTCGGCTTGCCCGATATGCGTATACCTATTCAGTATGCTGTTACATATCCCGACCGTTATGAGTCGCCTGTGGGCGAGCTTAAACTTGCGGATATTGCCAAAATGACATTTTTTGAGCCTGATTACAAGACCTTTGAATGTCTTACAGCATGCAAGAAAGCCCTTGATACAGGCGGTACGGCTACGGCTGTGGTAAACGGCGCAAATGAAGAGGCAAACGCTTTATTCCGTCAGGGAAAAATATCTTTCCTTGAAATCGGCAGTCTTGTTACGGAATCATTAAATGCCGTAAAGACAATTAATCAAAAAAATGTTGAGGATGTTCTGAACGCAGACGCACTTGCAAGAGAGTTTGTACGCAGAACGGTAAACAAATAATTAGATTTTGCGGAATTTTTATCTGGAGTTGATTGACCAAATATGCAAATATTAGTAACTATAGCCTTGGTAGTAATTGCGGTGCTGCTTTTTGAGCTGATTATAGGATTACATGAGTTCGGACATTTCATTACGGCAAAGCTTTCGGGCATTAAGGTAAATGAATTTGCACTTGGAATGGGGCCAAAGCTTTTTAGTTTTAAAAAGGGCGAAACACAGTATTCTTTAAGACTTTTTCCAATCGGCGGATATTGTGCAATGGAGGGCGAGGACGAAGACAGTCCCGAGCCACGCTCGTTTAATAATGCAAAGGTCTGGAAACGAATGATAGTCATTATTGCGGGTGCGGTAATGAATATAATTCTTGGCATAATTTTTTCTTTTATAATGGTCATTCCGCAGGAGGCATACACTTCTACGACTGTTGAACAGTTTGACCCACGCTCTTATTCCGCAAACTGCGGTTTACAGATCGGCGATAAAATCGTTAAGGTCAACGGATATGATATTTACAATTCAAAGGATTTATCTTTTTCGTTTGCAGGTGTAAACTGTGAAAATGTTGACGGTAAGTCTGTATCCGTATATAAGCAGGACTGCGCAAATGCAATCTGTACGGAGTACAGTAAAATTGCAACCGATAAAAAGCCCGATGACGATACGCTCCTGAAACTTTACAATATCACAACCGACGGTTGTACGGCGGTGAATAATTTCGCCGACAAAACCGAGGCTAAAAAGGTGATGGACGATACCGTCAAAAAACTTTATGATACAATCGGTGTAACAGACTATACTCTCCCGACAATTACCGAAAAAGATACCCGTCAGCGTTATACTGCAACTGTTACGGTAATAAGGGACGGCAAAGAAGTTGAGCTAAACGATGTTCAGTTCTTTACTTACTATAAAAACGAAGAGGATAAAGAGGCAGATAAGCCGTCGGTTTCTCTTGATTTTTATGTTGAGCCAATCGACAAGACATTCACTTCTGTAATTAAACAGGGATTTTCCGAAGCTTTGTCAGTCGGCAGAATGGTATGGCAGTCGGTTGTATGGATTGCGCAGGGCAGATTTGGATTTAAAGATATGTCAGGTCCTGTCGGCATTGCATCTGCGGTAACACAGGTTGCCTCACAGGGACTTGAAACAAACTTCGGTTCTGCGGTATTTAATATTTTAAATGTAATGACCTTGATTACAATAAATCTCGGTATATTCAATATGCTCCCGTTCCCGGCACTTGACGGCGGAAGATTTTTGCTTTTGCTTATTGAGTGGATATTCAGGAAGCCGATACCGAGAAAGGTTGAGAAATATATCAATGCAGCAGGCTTTATTATTCTTATGGGCTTTATGGTTGTTGTAACCTGTAAGGATATATGGCAGTTGTTTACCGGACAGCTAAGCCTGTAGCACAGGAGGAATTACAGTGGGAAGTAAAAAACAAGTTAAGGTCGGCAATGTGCTTGTCGGCGGAGGTGCACAAGTAAGCGTTCAGTCAATGCTGAATGTGCCGTCAACTGATATTGAGGGTTCGGTTAAACAGGCGGTTGAACTTGAAAAAGCAGGTTGTCAGATTATAAGAGCCGCTATTCCTAACAAGGATGCGGTTAAACTTATTCCGGCATTAAAGCAGGCTCTTACAATTCCCGTTGTTGCCGACATACATTTCGATTATAAATTGGCGCTTGAGGCTTGTGCCGCAGGTGTTGATAAAATTCGTATAAATCCGGGCAATATCGGTTCTGATGACAGGGTAAAGGCTGTTGCCGACGCTTGCCGTCAGAGAAATATTCCTATCAGAATCGGCGTAAATTCCGGCTCGCTTGAAAAGGAAATTCTCGCAAAGTACGGTCACCCCACACCGCAGGCGCTTTGCGACAGTGCGCTTTATCATGCGTCTTTGCTTGAAAAATTCGATTTTAACGATATTGTTCTTTCAATGAAAAGCTCAACCGTTCCGTTTATGGTTAAGGCTTATGAGCTTGCAAACGAGCAGTGCGATTATCCGCTCCACCTTGGCGTTACCGAGGCAGGTACCGAACGAATGGGCATTATCAAGTCGGCTGCAGGTATCGGTTCGCTGTTACTTCACGGAATCGGCGACACAATCAGAGTTTCTCTTACGGCTGACCCTGTAAAGGAAATCTATGCCGCTAACGATATTTTAAAAGCGCTCGGACTTAAAAAGAGCGGTGTGCAGTTTGTATCCTGCCCGACCTGCGGCAGAACAAGAATTGACCTTGTAAAAATTGCGGGAGAAGTTGAAAACAGACTTAAAGACTGTAAAAAGAATATCAAAGTAGCCGTAATGGGCTGTGTTGTAAACGGCCCGGGTGAGGCAAGAGAGGCAGACATCGGCATTGCCGGTGGTGACGGCTGCGGTCTTGTATTCAAAAAAGGTGTAGTAATCAGAAAAGTTCCCGAGGAGCAGCTTGTTGACGCTCTTATGGATGAAATCGATAAATTATAATTCTTATAAGGAAGAATATGAAAACACTCGGAGAAGTCTTTAATCCGTATCTTGCGGATAAACCGCTCGCTGATGATATATCATCAGCCGAGCTTTTAAAACTTAATATTAACAGTAATAATCGCTCAATCACAATGACTGCCAAATTTGGCGGTCTTGTGTTGAGGGATAACCTTTTTGCTGCCGAAAAACAAATTTCCAAATCCGAATTAAATCTCGGCTCTGTCAGAATTAATCCGATTTATGATTCTAAACTTTTTTCAGCAGATTATTTTCCTGAGCTGTATAAGGCGGTTAAGCGTGATATTCCGAGTATTAACGGCACACTTAACAACGCATTTGTTACCTATGAGGAAGGTAATTTGCAAATCACACTTAATAACGGCGGCAAAAGCCTTTTAGATGCCAAGGGTTTTGACAAGGCTCTTAAAAGGCTTGTTGCAGAGGAATTTTCGCTTGAAATCAACATTATATATACAGGTACGCTTGAAGTTGCATCATATGCTGATAAAACGCGCAGCCCTCCTTAAAGCTGAAAATATGATATTTGCGCCCGGCATAACGACATGCGTTGATAACGGCATAAATGCCGCAGAAAAAATCGAAAGACAAAAGATTGAAGAAAGCGTGCACGATACTGCTAGCAATGAGGCTGTTACAAAAGCTGTAAAGGAAAAGAGAAATTCCGATGCAGTGCAGGAAATTGAAGTGCGAGAGGGCAAGTTTTTGCTGCCGCAGATTGTTGAAGCCTCAATAAAACCTTTTTACGGCAGGTAAAATCGAGCCAATCAGCACAATTGTTGCCGACACAGGCAGAATAGTCGTATGGGGCGATATTTTTGATATTGAAAAAAAGGTAACAAAGTCGGGAGATAAAAATATTTTTGTAATCGACATTACCGACTATTCTGGTTCTACATCCGTAAAAGTTTTCGGAACAATCAAAGACACCGCTATTCTCGATAACCTGAAAAAAGGTGACACTGTAGTTGTTCAGGGCGATGTCGAATATGACCGCTACGCAGGCGAGCTTATGCTTATTGCAAGGTCAATCGGCACTGCAAATAAGGTTAAGGTTGTGGATAAAGCGGAGGAGAAGCGTGTCGAACTGCATTTGCATACGAATATGTCGCAGATGGACGCAGTAACATCGGCAGGCGACCTTGTAAAAAGAGCCGCCGATTGGGGACACCCGGCAGTTGCAATCACAGACCACGGTGTTGCACAGGCTTTCCCTGACGCTATGAAAGCCGCCGATAAAATTAATAAAGACGGCGAAAAAATCAAGGTTATTTACGGCACAGAGGCTTACTTTATGGATGACCTTGTAGAATCTGTTTCGGGCAAAAGCGAAGAACCGCTTGACGGCACATTTATCTGCTTTGATATTGAAACTACCGGTCTTTCCGCAAATCGTGACAAAATCACAGAAATCGGTGCCGTAAAGGTTGAAAACGGACAGATAACCGATACTTTTTCAACTTTTGCAAATCCGGGTATGCCTATTCCCGCAAAGATAACCGAGCTTACGGGCATTACCGACGCTATGGTAAAAGACGCACCGTCACAGAGCGAGGCAGTTAGCGCATTCCTTGAATTTGCAGGCGACAATGTGCTTGTTGCGCATAATGCACCGTTTGATACCTCGTTTATCCGTAAGGCTTGCGAAAATATGAACAGGGAGTACGACTACACTTCCATTGACACCGTTGCAATTTCAAGAGCCATTTTGACCGATATTAAAAACTGCAAGCTGGATACCGTTGCAAAGTATTTGCGACTTGGCGACTTTAATCATCACCGTGCAACCGACGATGCGGAAATGCTTGCAAGAATTTTTATAAATCTTTGTACCCGTCTTAAAGATGACTACAATATTACAAAAACTAACGAAATCAATACACAGATTGCAGGCGGCGGTGACTTCAAAAAACTGCCTACTTATCACCAAATAATTCTTGTAAAGAATTTAACAGGTCTTAAGAATTTGTATAAATTGATTTCTTACGCTCATCTCACATATTTTTATAAAAAACCGAGAATACCTAAGAGTGAGCTTGTTAAGCACCGTGAGGGACTTATAATCGGCTCGGCTTGTTGTGCAGGTCAGCTGTATCAGGCTATACTTCTCGGAAAACCGTGGCCTGAAATCAAAGCAATTGCATCATTTTATGACTACCTTGAAATTCAGCCTGCGGGAAACAATAATTTTATGATTCGTGAGGGCAGATTTGCCAATGAGGCAGAACTCCACGAAATTGATAAGACTATAGTAAAACTCGGCAAAGAACTCGGCAAGCCTGTTTGTGCTACTTGCGATGTTCATTTTATGGACCCGAAGGACGCCGATTACAGAAAAATTCTTATGGCTGGTCAGGGCTTTAAAGATGCCGAAGACCAAGCTCCGCTTTACCTTAGAACCACAGCGGAAATGCTCAAAGAATTTGAGTACCTCGGCAAAGAAAAGGCATACGAAGTTGTTGTCACAAATCCACGCAAAATTGCCGATATGTGCGAGTCGATAAGACCTATTCCGAAAGGAACTTTCCCTCCTAACATTGAGGGTGCGGAGGAAGAACTCGTTTCTATCACATGGGAAAGGGCAAAGGAAAAATACGGCGACCCTCTTCCTGAAATTGTTAAGGCTCGTCTTGACAAAGAACTTAATTCAATTACAACCTACGGTTTCTCCGTACTTTATATGACCGCTCAAAAACTCGTTGCCGACAGCGAGGCGCACGGTTATCTTGTAGGTTCCAGAGGTTCTGTAGGTTCGTCATTCGTTGCGACAATGTCGGGTATTTCCGAAGTAAATCCGCTTTGTCCGCACTATATATGCCCAAAATGTAAACATAGCGAATTTATTACAGACGGCAGTTACGGTTCGGGTTTTGATATGCCTCCTAAGAATTGCCCCGAGTGCGGCACTCTTATGGACCAGGACGGTCACGAAATTCCGTTTGAAACTTTCCTTGGATTTAAAGGCGACAAAGTGCCTGATATTGACCTTAATTTCAGCGGTGAGTATCAGTCAAAATCGCACAGATACACGGAGGAACTGTTCGGTAAAAACAATGTGTTTAAGGCGGGTACTATTTCTACCGTTGCGGAAAAAACCGCTATCGGCTATGTAAAGGGTTATGCCAACGATAAGGGTATGATTCTTCATAAGGCTGAAATCAAGCGACTTGCTCTCGGCTGTACGGGCGTTAAGCGTACAACGGGTCAGCACCCGGGCGGTATGGTTGTTGTACCGAGAACAAGCGAAGTTTACGACTTCTGTCCTGTTCAGCACCCTGCAAACGATATGAAGTCCGACAATATTACCACTCACTTCGACTTCCATTCTATTCACGATACAATTACAAAACTTGATGAGCTCGGACACGATGTTCCGACAATTTATCACTATCTTGAACTTTATACGGGTATTCCCGTTATGAAAGTATCAATGAGTGACCCCGAGGTTATGAGCCTGTTTACATCAACCAAAGCTCTCGGTGTAACTCCCGAAGATATAGGCTCAGAAACAGGTACATTCAGCTTGCCCGAATGCGGCACTTCCTTTGTACGAGGAATGTTGGTAGAGGCTAAGCCAAAAACATTTACCGACCTTTTGCAGATTGCAGGTTTGTCACACGGAACAGGTGTATGGCTTGGCAATGCGCAGGAGCTTATTCATAATCATACCTGCGATATTTCAAGCGTTATCGGTACTCGAGATTCCATTATGACTTACCTTATGCATAAGGGACTTGAGCCGGGTATGGCATTTAAGATAATGGAAATTGTCCGTAAAGGTAATGCGACAAAATTGCTTACCGAAGAACATTTCAAGGCGATGAGAGATAACAATGTTCCCGAATGGTACATTGATTCCTGTATGAAAATTCAGTATATGTTCCCGAAAGCCCACGCCGCCGCATATATGATTTCTACATTGCGACTTGGCTGGTACAAGGTGCATAAGCCTGTTGAATATTACGCAGCTTACTTTACGGTACGAAGTGAAAACCTTGACGGTGTTGTGCTTATGCAGGGACATCAGGCTGTTAAAAACAGAATGAAACTTATAAAGCAAAAGCAAAGCGCCCACGAATCGTCTACAAAAGAAGATCAGGAGTACGCTACACTTCAGATTGTAAATGAAATGCTTGCAAGAAAAATTGAAGTTCTGCCTGTTGACATTTACAAATCCGAGGCTAAAATGTTCAAGGTTGAGGACGGCAAAATAAGACTTCCGTTTTCAACAATTCCCGGACTTGGCGAAAGCGCCGCAATATCTCTCGCTGAATCGGGAAAGGTAAATACATACCTTTCCATTGAAGAAATGCAGATAAAGACAAAGGTTTCCAAGTCTATTATTGAGTCGCTGAAAAATATCGGCGCACTTGAGGGACTTCCGGAAAGCTCACAGATGTCATTGTTTTAAGGAGTGGCGTAATAAATGAAAAAACTTTTTACATTAAAAAATGTACTGATTTGTATTCTTTTTACAATATTTTTGCTGTTTGTAAAGGATAATTTCAGTGTGGTATGGAACGCAATTTGTATGTTTGCATCTATTCTGACACCGTTTGTAATAGGATTTTTGTTTGCGTATATTTTGAATTTTCCTTACAAATTCTTTTATTCAAAAGTATTCGGATTTTTGAAAAACAAAAAAGCTTTTTTTGCGAAAATGCGCAAACCGTTATCTATAATTTGCACATATACGGCGGTAATTGCCGTACTCGGATTTTTGATTGCCATTCTTGTTCCGCAGATCGGCGACAATATTTCGAGCCTTGTTGAAAGAGTGCCGTCATATTTTAATTCAGTATATGAATGGCTTTCAAGCGTTGCCGATTGGGCTAATAAGACTTATAATGCAAACATTGATATTGACGCTTCTTTTGCTCAACTCGGCAAAGAGATTGCAAAGAATTTAAACGGCACTACAATTGCAAATTTCTCAAAAAATGTGTTGTTTGATACTCTTCTACCAATGATTACAAACACCACGGCGGGAATTTATAACTTTATTATGGGTATTGTAATTTCCGTTTACTTCCTGTCAGCAAAGGAAATGCTGTGCAGACAGGTAAAGCGCCTTGCCGTTGCGTTTATTCCGATAAAATTCTTGCCTAAAGTTTATGAGATTGTCGATATTACCGATACAAAATGCGGTAGATTCCTTGTTGGCGACATTATTGACGCCGCTTTTATCGGAGTGCTCACATTCATTACAATGTCTATTTTCCAATTGCCGTATGCCGCATTGATTGCGGTTCTTATCGGCGTAACAAATATTATTCCTTTTTTCGGACCTTTCATAGGTGCAATCCCGAGTGCTGTTATTCTATTCCTTGAAAGCCCGTGGGATATGATTATATTCATTGCGATTGTATTTGTTATTCAACAGCTTGACGGCAACCTTTTCAAGCCGAAGATTATCGGCAGTCAGGTCGGACTTTCAAGTTTCTGGGTACTTTTCAGCGTTATCGTCGGCGGAAGTTTATTCGGTATGGTAGGCTTTATTTTAGGTACTCCTATATATGCGGTTATTTATACGCTGATTGGCAAAAGAGTTAAAAACGCTATTGACAACAAAGGCAAAATCGCTCAGGAGGCACTTGACTTTGAGGTGCTGAATTATGTAAAGATTGCCACAGAACAAAAGAAGATAAGAGAAGAAAAGGAAAACGCTCAAAAGGAAAAGCTTTTGAAGTTTATCAAACCTGATAAACATACAAATTCCGAAAGCAATGACGATAATAAAGACGACAAAGAATAATATTTATTTTGCAGAGCAGTAAAATTGTTTGCTGCTCTGTAATTAAAAATATTTTTGTTAAAAAATTGACAAGTACATTTTTATATGTTATTATATTAGCATATTAGCACGCTAAAGCGTTTTATAAAGAGGTTTTTATGAAAAAGAATTTAAAAATTACCCCAGAAGGAATGAAAGATTTTCTTTTTGCGGAGTGTTCGGCAATGGACGATGTATGCGGCAAAATAGAAAAGGTATTTACAAAGGGTGGTTTTAAGAAAGTAATCACACCGGGCATTGAATTTTACGATATTCTTTCAATGGAATGCAGCGGAATTGACCAGCAGTCAATGTTTAAATCAGTTGACAACAAAGGCAGACTTCTTGTAATGCGTCCCGATTCAACACTTCCGATTGCAAGAATGGTGTCGTCAAGACTTAAAAACAGCATTATGCCTGTAAGACTTTACTATAAGCAGGCAGTGTACAGAAATAACCCTACTCTTATGGGCAGAAGAAATGAATTTATGCAGATGGGCGTTGAATTGCTCGGCGTAAAGGGCAAGAGGGCAGACCTTGAGGTGCTCTCTACAGCAATCAGAGCGATTATGAGCGTAGCTGACGATTTCAGAATCGAGCTTGGACACGCACAGGTATTTAACGCACTTATCAGTGAAATAGATATTGACGAGGATTTCAAAGAGAAAATCAGAGTTACCATTGAGGGTAAAAACTATTCTGCTCTTAATAACCAGCTTGACAAACTTGAGCCTTGCAAGGCTGTAACCGCTATCAGAAGTTTGCCGTCGCTCTTTGGCGGTGACGAAGTGTTTGACAAGGCAACAGAGCTTTGCAGCGGCACAAAGGCTGTTGACGCACTCAATTATTTACATACACTCTACGATTCGCTTAAAACTCTCGGACTTGGGGACAAACTCATTGTTGACCTCGGTCTTGTACAGAGAAACGATTATTATACAGGTTTTGTTTTCTGCGGATATATTTCAGGCATAGGTGACGCAGTTCTTTCGGGCGGCAGATACGATGACCTTCTTTCTGAATTTGACGCTCCTATGGGCGCAGCGGGTTTTGCGATTGATACGGACGCAATCACAGAAAAACTGCTCTCGGACAAAAACACAAGCTATACTGATGTACCCGATGTTCTTGTATATGCAAATGACGGTGCGGAGATTAAAGCAATCAACGCTGTTGCCGATATGCAGAAAAACGGAATTAACGCCCGTTTCTGCGTGCTCGAAACTCTTGAAGAGGCAAAGGCTTTTGCAGAAAAAATGGGTATAGACAAAGTACAGATTATCGGCTGAGTGTGAAAGGATTTTTCAAATGAAACCATTAAGAATAGCTCTTACAAAGGGCAGACTTGAGAAAACAACTATTGAGCTTTTCCAAAAAATCGGCTACAACTGCGACGAGGTTATCAATAAGGGCAGAAGACTTATTCTTCCGATTGGTGACAACGACTTTGAGGTTGTGCTTGCAAAGGCGGCCGATGTTATTACATATGTTGAGCACGGTGTGTGCGACCTCGGTGTTGGGGTCCACTTCATGATGGAGGGCGGGGCTCGTCTTTTTCGCCAGTGCTTCGCGGA
>ERZ1107006.3137-NODE-3137-length-11110-cov-4.437992_pt1 | contig 11110 bp, 9 predicted proteins | sample MGYA00403696_ERZ1107006 | MGnify/ENA primary metagenome ERZ1107006 (study PRJEB35170, sample SAMEA104062441) | human gut metagenome | biome: human gut; feature: human-associated habitat; material: faeces | place: Denmark | collected 2012-08-13 ...
AGGTATTTCCCCTGTTGCTCTGCGGCCCCTTACACCAACCGGGGTTTCTCTGGGCAGAACACTTCAAGGTACTTGTTCCCTTCATCGCCATTAACAAGGACTACTTTATCACAATGCTTCGGGCTTGTCAACCCCTTATCTGCAGCGGCTTATTTTGGCTTATTTTGCGCCAAGACCCAGCATTTCGCGGGCATTGGCACGCGAAAGCTCGGTAACGTGGTCGCCGGAGATCAGCCGGGCCAGTGCTTCCACTCTGCCCTCCTCATCCAACGGATGGATCTCGGTATAGGTGCGGTCATTGGCTACATTTTTCTGAATCAGCAGATGGCAGTCCGCCAGTGCAGCGATCTGGGCTGTATGGGTGATGCACAAGATCTGGTGGCCCTGTGCGCTCTGGCGCAGTACCTCACCAATACGCCCGGCGGCTTTGCCAGAAACACCGCTGTCGATCTCATCATAGATCACGGTAGGCACGGCATCCTTATCGGCCATTGCATTTTTGATGGCCAGCGTGATGCGGCTCAGCTCGCCGCCGGAAGCAATTTTTGCAAGGGGTTTGGGCGCCTCACCGGGGTTTGTGGAAATGTAGAACTCGATGCTGTCCTGCCCATGGCTTGCCAGCGGGCCGCGGGTATGGCGCAGTGTCATGCGCACGCCCGGCATGTTCAGAAAATCCAGCGTGCCGGAAATACGCTTGTTCAGCTCTTCAAAAGCGCGCAGGCGCGTCTGGGTCAGTGCTTCTGCCTTTTCACGGGCCAGCGCATAAAGGCGGAGCTTTTCTGCCTGCAGGTGGTCATGCCGCTCCTGTGAGGACTGGATGCGCTCCAGTTCTTCCCTTGCATTCTGTCCAAAAGCGATCACGTCTTCTACCGTATCACCATATTTGCGCTTGAGCTTGTAGATCAGATCCAGACGCTGCTCAATCTCGTCCAGCTCCGCATCGTTGGTATCATAGGAATCCAGCCGACCGATCAAATCTGCGGCAACATCCTTTGCATTGTAATACAGATCCAGCAGCTGACTGGATGCACCGGCAAGTGCATCATCCAGCTGCGCGGCAGCATCCACTGCATTGGATGCCTCACCCAGCAGATCGACTGCGCCGGAGGCCTCGTCATCGCCCGAAAGCAATGCATAGCTCTGTGCGATCTTATCCCGGATGGCAGATGCATTGGCAAGGATCTTGCGGCGGCTTTCCAGCGTCTGTTCCTCTCCGGCGGTCAGTCCGGCATCCTCGATCTCCTGCACCTGATAGCTCAACAGATCAATCCTGCGCTGCTTTTCGGCTTCGTCGGTGATCATGGCATCCAGCTCCCGCTTGATGCGCACAAGCTCCCGGTACAGGACATAATAGTCCTGAAACTCCGCGCTGTTCTGCGCATAATCATCCAGAATGCCCAGATGTCTTGCCGGGTTCAGAAGGCCCACGGAGTCGTGCTGACCGTTGATATTGATAAGTCCTCCGCACAGCTCCCGCAGAACCGCAGCCGTTGCAGGCATTCCGTTGATGCGGCAGGTGCTTTTGCCCTCGGCTGTGATCTCGCGGCTGAGCATCAGTGCATCCGAGCGCTCGTAGCCCGCCTTCTCAAGGCTGTCCAGTACCGTACCGGGCACCTCCTCAAAGGCTGCACGGATCACCGCCTTGGAGGCCCCTGTGCGCACAAGATCCTTTGAAGTGCGGTTTCCCAGGATCGCATTGATGGAATCGATCAGGATCGACTTGCCGGCACCAGTCTCACCGGTAAGAACATTCAGGCCCGGCTTGAAATGTACTTCAGCCTTCTGGATCACAGCAACATTTTCAATTTGCAGGCTGCTCAGCATATCTTTTCTCCCGCGTTATTTTTATCCAATGTGTCTCGTCAGTTCCGAGCAGATCGTTTTTGCATCACGCTCCGACCGTGCAACGATCAGGAACGTGTCGTCGCCCGAAAGCGTGCCGACCACATTTTTCCACTGCAATGCGTCAAAAACCTCGCATGCGGCGTTGGCCATGCCAGAATAGCACTTTACCAGCACAACATGTCCGGCGTAATCTACCCCCAGCACGGATTCATGAAAGATCGTTTCAAACCTTCCCTGCGTTTTGGGGTTGAAGCTTTCGTTCCGGCTGGAGACATAGCGATACCCCTCTGCCGTGGCAGCTTTTACCAAACACAGCTCCCGGATATCGCGGGAAACGGTGGCTTGTGTTACCTCGAATCCCTCTTTGGAAAGGTGATCCAGCAGAACTTCCTGCCGGCTGATTGGGTGTTCCTGCACAAGCCGGAGAATCACCTGCTGACGTTCTCCCTTGCTTTTTACATCTTCCTTACGGCTGCGCGCCATCGTAAACTCGCCTCCCCTTTATCGTCTGCTGCGAAGCTTCTGGTCAATGGCCTGGAACTGATCTGCTTTTCCGAAGGTGATCAGCTTTACCACCTGATCGGAGAGCCTTACTTCAGCCGTTGCGCCGGCCTTGAGCGGACAGCCAGCTCTGCCATCGCAGCTGATAAACACTTCATCATCGGCCACCTGTCCCACACAGATATTCAGCTTGCGCTCCTGCGCAAACACCATGGCCGGGCTGGCCAGACTGTGCGGGCAGATAGGCGTTACAACAACGCCCTTCGTCTGGGAATCCAGGATCGGCCCGCCCGCCGCCAGCGAATACGCTGTGGAGCCGGTGGGCGTTGCAACGATCACACCGTCCCCACGGTAGTGCTCTACTAAAATATCATCGCAGTAAATGCTGAAATCGATCGCCTGCTGCAGGCGGCCCTTTGTGACCACCACGTCATTCAGGGCGTGGCCCTCCCAGCCATCGTGGCCAAGAACGCGGACATACAGAAGCATCCGGTTGTCTACGCTGAACTCTCCCCGTGCAACAGCGGAGAGCTTGGCTTCCATCTCGCTGACTTCGCAGGTAGCCAGAAAACCACAGCGTCCCAGATTGATGCCCAAGATCGGCTTTGCGTACCGAAGCGAAAGATTTGCCTCATGCAGAATGGTGCCGTCGCCGCCAATGGTCAGGATCACATCTGCCTGCTCAAGGCATTCCTCCAGCGGCAGATAAACCACTCCGGCCGTGCTGCAGCTTGTGCGTGGCTGTTCACACATCAGAACAGCTGCACCATGGTTCATTAGAATCTGCGCCGCGCGCAGTGCAATCTCGTTGGCAGAGGTCTTGCCGGGATTCGGCGAAATATAGATCGTCATGCGGGAAGCTCCTTTTTCTGGTCTGATGGCAGAGCCGCTCAGCGGTCCAGCGTGCTGTGGCTTGCCGCCACCACCTGCTCTGCAACGCTGTCGTCCAGCACGGAAGGTTCACCGCTCTTCTGCACGAACATCAGGTATTCAATGTTGCCCTCAGGTCCCTTTACCGGGCTGAAATCCAATCCGCGTACAGCAAAACCGTTTGCAGCAGCATAGCCCATAGCATTGTGCAGCACTTCACGGTGGGTAGCAGGGTCGCGCACCACACCGTTCTTGCCAACCTTTTCGCGTCCAGCTTCAAACTGCGGCTTGACCAGACAAACGCCCATGGCATCCGGCGTTGTGATTGCCTGTGCCACCGGGAAAATATGGTGCAGCGAGATAAACGAGACATCCACACTGAAAAACTCGATCTGCTCGGCAAGATCCTCCGGTTTGACATTGCGGATGTTCGTGCGCTCCATGTTCACTACGCGCTCGTCTGTGCGCAGACTCCATGCAAGCTGTCCATAGCCGACATCCACCGCATAAACCTTGACGGCACCGTTCTGCAGCATACAATCCGTAAAGCCGCCGGTAGATGCTCCAATGTCCATGCAGACCTTGCCATTGGGTGTAAGCGGGAAACACTTCATAGCTTTTTCCAGCTTCAGGCCGCCGCGGCTGACATAGCCAATGTCGTGCCCGCGCACTTCCACCTTGGCATCTTCCTTAATCATCTCTCCGGCCTTGTCCACCTTTTGCTCATTGACAAAAACGATGCCGGACATGATCAGCGCCTTTGCGCGCTCACGGCTCTGTGTCAGACCATGCTGAACAAGATATTGGTCCAATCGAATCTTCACAGTAAATTTTCTCCTTTCGTCACGGCCATCTGCACGGCCTGTACAAGATGCGCTGCATCCAGACCGGTTGCCTGTTTGATCTGTGCCACACTGGCATGCGGAAGACACGCGTTCCGCACCGCGCAATGGATAAAGCGCCCATTCCATCCGTTTTGCTGCAAAGCATATTCCAGATGCTCACCAATGCTTCCGTTTGCAATGCATTCTTCCGCAAACAGGATTATTTTATATTTCGACAGATCAGCGATCATTTTTTCTGTAAAGGGATACAACTTTACAGCTTTCATCACATCACACGCAATACTTTTCTGCTGTAATTCACGTTCTGCCTGCAAAAGGTCGGCCAGTTCGTCGGCGTAACTCACCAGAACGATTGTTGCATCATCCGCCTTGCGCAGGAAATCATAATCCTCGCCGGTGCAGCCAAATTCCGCCAGAGCTGCATCCTGCCCACCGCGGGGATAACGAATTGCCCGTGGGCCATGGAAGCGGTCACTCAACAGCTGCTGCAGCCAGTAATTCAGTTCCTGATAATTGGAAGGCGCATACAGCGGCATTCCAAGCTGGCTCAGGAAAGCGGGATCGTAAATGCCCTGATGCGTTTCGCCATCCGCTGGGACAAAACCGGCGCGGTCGATGGCAAAAACTACATTCTCCCGCAGCAGATTTACGTCGTGGATGATCTGGTCATAGGAACGCTGCAGGAAGGTGGAATAAATGCATACCACCGGCAGCATGCCCTGACTTGCAAGCCCGGCAGCAAAGGTCACAGCGTGCTGCTCTGCCATACCGACATCAAAAAAACGCTCCGGGTGGCTGTGCGCAAAAAACTGCAGGCCGGTGCCATACTTCATTGCTGCAGTGATGGCGCAGATATTCGGGTTCCGGTTGCCTTCCGTCACAAGAGCATTGCCAAATACCGTCGAGAACGATTCCTTTGGTGCCACCTCCGGGTCGGGCATTCCATCCGGATCAAATGCCGACACGCCGTGATAGTTGCCGGGGTTTACCTCGGCCGGCTGATAGCCCTTGCCCTTTTTTGTGATCACGTGCAGAAAATGTGGCCCTTGCCGGTTGCGGATGGTGCGCAGTGTGCGTTCCAGCTCTTCCACGTTGTGGCCATCCACCGGCCCGATGTACTGGAAGCCCATATCCTCGAACATGGTAGAGTGGTACATTGCCCGACGCAAAAGCGTCTTGCACTCGGTAATGTTTTTTTTCAGTGGAGCGCCCACCAGCGGTACTCCATCCAAAAAGCTGCGCACATTATCCTTGGCATCAAAATAGGCCGTGGTCGTGCGCAAATGAGTCAGATAGCGGGCAAGTGCACCGACATTTTTAGAAATGGACATCTTGTTGTCGTTCAGGATCACAAGAAGGTTGTCCAGCTGTTCAATGTTGTTCATGCCCTCGTAGACCATGCCGCCGGTAAAGGCACCATCGCCGATCACCGCGACCACAAGCCCTGCTTCATGATGCAGCTTTTTGGCCCACGCCATGCCGATCGCAAGCGAAAGCGCCGTGTTTCCGTGCCCGGCAATGAATGCATCGTGTTCACTCTCGTTCGGGTTCGGGAAACCGGAGATCCCGTCGAGCTGGCGCAGTTTATCAAACTGTCCGCGCCGACCCGTAAGGATCTTGTGTGTGTAGCACTGGTGACCGACATCAAACACGATTTTGTCCTGTGGTGTATCCAGAACACGGTGCAGCGCAACGGTAAGCTCTACCACGCCAAGGTTTGAGGCAAGATGGCCGCCCGTCTTGGAAATATTCTCCAGCAGAAACTGGCGGATCTCCGCGCACAGCTGTTTCACCTGCTGTTCATTCAGTTGCTTTAAATCTCTGGGCTGATTGATGCTGTCCAGCAGCAATGCTCCCATAAATCACACGTCCTTCAAATGAAGATTTTCTGTTGCTGCAGTGCGTTCCTGCGTGAAAAAAGAATGTCTCAAGCCAGCGGATACAGGAAGCCGACGGCTGCGCCGACCAGTACGCCTGCCACGACCTGCAGCGGCGTATGGCCGACCATCTCCTTCAGATGCATGTTCTGCAGGAAAGGAGCATTCTTCTCGCTCACTTCGATCCACTGATCGATCATCTGGTTCAGGACCTTGGCCTGCTCGCCAGTCTCATGCCGCACGCCCATGGCATCGTGCATGGTAATGATTGCCACCACGCTTGCCACTGCAAAAATGGCAGAGTCAACACCCACACAGCGTCCGGTTGCAATGACCATGGCACAGACCGTTGCGCTGTGGGCACTGGGCATACCGCCATCACCCCACATGCGTTCCAACTGGAACTTGCCCAGCAGGATAAAATTGATGATGGTTTTAAGCACCTGCGCCACAAGCCAGCCGAGCAGTGAAACCGTAAGGATCTGATTGAAAGACAGGATGTTTTGAATAAGCTGCATAATCTTTTTCCTTTATTCTGTATGGATTATTTTTAGTTTTTACGCACAAGAAGCTGCTGCGCAAGCTGTTCCAGAAACGCAGCTTTTTCGCCAAAATTCCGGTGCAGTTCCGTGCAGGTCTCCTGATTCAGGTCATGTGCAAGCTTCATGGCACCTTCCGCACTATAAAGGGTCACAAAGGTAGTCTTTCCATTTTCGCTGTCGCTGCCAATGGGCTTGCCCAGCTGTTCCGGTGTGCTGGTAACATCCAGCACATCGTCCACGATCTGAAAAACAAGACCCAGACCATAAGCATACTGTTCCAGCGCTCTGCACTGTGCTTCATCTGCTTTGGCCGCAGCCGCACCCATCTGGATGGCTGCATTGATCAGCGCACCCGTTTTATTGCGGTGGATCAGCCGAAGCTGGTCTTCTGTTGCGGCCAACGCTTCGTATTTCAGATCCAGTTCCTGCCCATAGACCATGCCGCGGCTGCCAGCGCCTGCACCCAGTGCCCGCGCTGCCTGTACACAGACAGACGCATCTGCCGGGGCATTGGCGACTGTCTCAAATGCTTCTGTCAGCAGCACGTCACCGGCCAGCATGGCAGTTGCTTCGCTAAACGCCTTGTGGCAGGAAGGACGGCCGCGGCGCAGATCATCATTGTCCATGCAGGGCAGGTCATCGTGAATGAGCGAATAGCAGTGCAGCATTTCTACAGCAGCTGCAAACTGCTGTGCCGCCTGCATACTGCCGCCCAGCATATCGCAGACGCTGAGAACAAGAACTGCACGGATCCGTTTGCCGCCGCCCATCAGGCTGTAGCGTGCCGCACGGCACACCTCGGATTCTTCCGGCAGAAAACGGCCGCAGGCCTTTTCCAGCGCGGCCATTGCCTGTGCCAGATAATTCTGATACTGCTCCTGATAGTCCATTAGCTTTCCTCCTGCACTGTGCCCGCAAGCTTTGCGTCGATCTCGTCGATCTGCAGCGATGTTTTTTCCAGTGCAGCATGGCAGTACTCCATCAGAGAAGCGGCCTCTGCATACAGTTTGACCGAATCTGCAAGGGTCGTATCCTCGCTCTGCATCTGTGCAAGGAGCGTATTAAGCCGTTCCATGCCTTCCTCAAAACTTTTGGGTGTTCTCATTGATCTCCTCCACCGCTTCCACCCTGCACTTTGCACGGCGGGAAGCGCTGCGAACATAGATTGTTTTTTCCGGCTGCAGATCATCTGCATTTAAAATAGTGCCGTTGGCTGCTGTGACCATCGTGTAGCCGCGCGCCAGCACCTGGTATGGATCCAGCGAACCAGTAAGTGCTGCCGCATGACCCAGCTGTAATTCTGCAGAATGCAGACGTTTCTGCATCTGCTGACGGATGGCATCCTGCACCTGCTGCAGCTGACCCTGACTTTTTTGCCAGTTTCGGCGTGCAAGGCCCTGCTCCAACACAAAGTTGTATTGTTCCAGACCATTATAGCATAAATCAAAACGTTTTTGCATATTTTTGCGAATATTTTGCTGCAAATCCAGCAATATCCGTTCCTGCTCTGCCCGATCCGGTACAGCCAGCTCTGCTGCAGCCGAAGGTGTGGGGGCACGGCAGTCTGCCACAAAATCCAGAATGGTATAGTCGATCTCGTGGCCGATTGCGCTGATCAGTGGTTTTTTGCAGCGGTATGCAGCCCGGGCGATCATCTCTGCGTTAAAGACCCACAGGTCTTCCCGGCTGCCGCCTCCGCGTGCAACGATGATCTCGTCCACCTCTTTGCGCTGATCCAGCTTTTTGATGGCATCGGCCACCTGCTGCGCGGCTTCAAACCCCTGCACTGTCACCGGACACAGCAGCAGCCGTACCGATGGCCAGCGCCGTGTGAGCACATTGCGGATATCCTGCAATGCGGCTCCCGTCTTGCTGGTAACAACACCGATGCATTTAGGAAATTCCGGCAGCGGCTTTTTGTGCTCCGGTGCAAACAGGCCCTCCTGCTCCAGTTTCGCCTTGAGCTGTTCCAACGCCAGCTGTGCGGCACCAATGCCATCCGGGAACATATCGTTCACGTACAGCTGAAATGCGCCGTCGCGCTCATAAAGGGTAGCGCGGCAGCGCACGACTACACGCATTCCCTCTTCCGGGCGGAAAGCAAGGCGGCGTGCATCAGTGCGGAACATTACCGCTTTGACGCTGCAGACATCATCCCGCAGAGAAAAATAGCAGTGCCCGCTGCGCGCATTCTGTACAAAATTTGCGATCTCGCCGCGCAGGGCAAGGTCAAACAAAGTATCGTTGGCATCCAGCAGCGTTTTTACATAACGGTTGAGTGCTGAAACGGTAATCACTTCAGCCATAATCCGGCCTCCCGTGCTGCAAGGATCGAAACGCCGATGGCATTATCGCTGGAATACATTCCCGGCACAAAATACCCCTGCGGCAGCCGCTTTTGCACCCATGCGCGGATGATATCGCTGCTCATCACTCCGCCAGCACATACCACCGGCAGGCCGGGGTATTCCTTCTGTGCAGCTTTGGTCATTTTTACCACTGTATCCGCCACACAGAGCAGGCAGTACTTGCACACATATTCCGGCGTTTTGCCTGCGGCAAGCAGGGCATTGCACTGGTTTTCCAGCCCGGAAAGGCTGCATTGCATCCCCTTCACGCTGGATTTTGGCTTGATCTCCTCAGTGCACTGTGCAGCCAGACGGGAAACCTCGGCACCCGCCGGGAAGCCAAAGCCAAGCCTGACCCCCACACGGTCCACAGCCTGTCCGGCATAAAGGTCTGTGCTGGTGCCAAGCGTTGTGATCCGGCGCACCTGATCGCAGAGCAGCAGGTCCGTGGTGCCGCCGGAAATATGGAACAGCAGAACTTTTTCAGCAAACAGCTGTTCCCCCTTAGCTGCAAACAGCGCTGCGGCAGCGTGACCCTGCTGATGGGTGGTTCGCACAAGTGGGATCCCTTTTGCATGTGCAAAGGCCGTTGCAGCATTGACACCTGCAAGGAAGCAAGGCATATAGCTGCCTTCTACCGGGCGGGGCTTTTGCGATACGCCCACAGCATCAATCTGCGTCAGATCAAATTCCTGCGCCAATTCCTGCATCATCTCCGGCAGCGCGACCGTATGATGAAACAGTGCATCGCTTTGCCGCAGGCCCAGCTGGCCCGCTTTTACCGGCAAAAAGCGCTTCTTTGCGCAAACAACCTCTCCAGCTGTATCAAACACTGCCAGAGAGGTTGCATAGTTGCTTGTATCAATGCCAAGCGTATAACGGCTCACTGTTCGGCTTGCTCCGCATCCAGACCGTGATCCCGGGCCACTGCGCCAAGCAGACCGTTCACGAACTGGTAATCTTCGTCTGCACCATACTTTTTGGTCAGCTCGACTGCCTCGTTGATGGCGACCGGACCGGGGATTCCCTCCTCGTAGAGGACTTCCCACGCAGCCATGCGCAGGATGGTCAAATCCACATGCGGCATCCGGCTGATTTCCCAGCGCGGACTGGCAGCCTGAATCGCTTCATCCAGCTCGTCGAGGTGCGCCAAGACGCCGTCGAGCACCTCGGTGATGTACGCCCGGTCGGATTCGCTCGGCTCGTTCTCTGAAATGCTGTCCACGCCGGGAAGTCCTTCCTTCCGCAGCGCCTCATACACCATTTGCAGCGTCTCTTCGCCGCCTTCGCCGCCCGCCATATGTTCAAAAATCATCTGCATGACCGCCGCACGCGCAGTCGTCCGTGCCATATTGTTTTTCTCTCCTATTCCACACTAAAAATGCGTATTGTTGTTATTCTGCTGATTTTTCGCCGTCGTCTGCCGCGTCCACTGTTTCCCCGGCGGATTCTTCTGCCGCAGCTGCTTCTTCCGCCGATGCTTCCGTTTCCTCCGGGGCATCCTCGGCAGCCTCGACTTCATCCGCTTCGGGCGCTTCCGTCACTTCCGGCGGCGCGGGCACAAACGCGGGCTGCTCCGGCGTGCCGAACAGACGCTGATGCAGCGGACGTTCGTCGTCCTCGTCATCCTCCGGGGAAATGAACGTGTCCGGCACTTTCGGCTTCTGCTCCGGCTCGGTCGCGGGAATCGCAACAGGCTGTGCCGGGGGCGTAACCATCGGCTTTTCCGCCGTTTCCTCCGCCGACGGCAGAGGCGTCACGTCCTGCACTTCGTAGGTGGACGCAACCGGAATGCTTGCGTCGTTCTCCACCATCACGCGGATTTTGTACACGTCCACGCCCGTGCACGCCGTCACATACTGCTTAATCTGCTTTTGCAGCGCCCCGACGGACAGCGGGATATTCACACCCGCCGCCTGAATAATGTGCAAGCCAATCGCAATGCCGTCACGACACTCTTCGACCGTGATGTCCGCCTTGGCAATCGCCTCATGCTTGTCGATGCAAGTGCGAATCAGCCCCTCGATAGCGCGAATTGACACCCCGATGGAGCCATTCTCATTCTTCTGCATCACATAGCCGCGCTGGCTCGCCGTGCGGTGCGGGAACACGCGCCACAGGCACATAAGCGCCAGCACCAATGCCAGCACCGCCACGGCGATACACGCTATGCCGCCCCATACACCGCTGCCTTGCAGCCACGCCGTCAGTCGAATCAGCTGCCACTGTTCACCCCGCACGGCTTCCACGCCGACCAGCGCTGTTCCAGCAGAGAGCGCCAG
>ERZ1107006.3139-NODE-3139-length-11106-cov-27.415709_pt1 | contig 11106 bp, 9 predicted proteins | sample MGYA00403696_ERZ1107006 | MGnify/ENA primary metagenome ERZ1107006 (study PRJEB35170, sample SAMEA104062441) | human gut metagenome | biome: human gut; feature: human-associated habitat; material: faeces | place: Denmark | collected 2012-08-13 ...
TGGCCACAAATTTTCAATTCTTGAAAATTTCCTGTCCATCCGGGACTTCACTTCTGCAATGCGTCTGCATTTCCGAAGTGATCTTGTTGGGGCGTGCCTGCCCCAAACCCTGCTCATATTCGCACCTTGCGGTGCGAAAGAACGGCGTGTCGTGCTTACATAGCTCCACCGAGGAGCTAGCGAAACGACAGGAGGTTCAATGAACAAAACGAATGTCAAAACGAAACCCAGCACGACCCACCGCCACGACACGCCGAACAACAAAACGCACATCATCAAGTTCCGTGTGACGGAAACTGAAAAGATGGAACTCCAATGCACAGCAAAACTCCTTCATCTCTCCCTGTCCACCCTCATCCGCCGTGCGCTGCACAATGCGAAGATCGAGCGCACCGTTGTCGTTGCCGGCGGCGGAGAAGAAACCCTGACTGCCGTTTCCACTCTGCTTGCCCAGTGCAGCAGGGTGGGCGGCAACCTGAACCAACTCGCACGACACTTCAACTCCGGCGGAGCAGACACCGAACAGCTCCGGGCGAAACTTCTGGACGAACTTGCAGACCTGACTGCCTTCCGGCTCAACGCCGAGAAAGTTCTGGGTAAACTGTATGGCAACGCTGAAGCATATCGCCTCTAAAAATTCGGACTACTCTGCCGCTGAGACCTATCTGGTTTACCAGCACGATGAATTTTCCGGCAAGAAAATTCTGGATGAACAGAGCAGACCCAAGCTGCGGGAATCGTACATTCTGGACACCCTTGAATGCGGCGAAGCCTCGTTTGCAATGGCCTGCCTGCTGGCAAACCGGAAGTACGACAAGAACAACCACCCGGATGACATCAAGAGTCACCAGTATATCATCAGCTTCGACCCGCGGGATGCAGCCGAAAATGGGCTGACGATGGAAAAGGCACAGGCCCTCGGCCTGAACTTCTGCAAAGAGAACTTTCCCGGTCATCCTGCTATCGTCTGCACCCACCCGGACGGACACAACCATTCGGGAAATATCCATGTCCACATCGTGATCGGCAGCGTCCGGACACGAGAAGTGGAGCGCAAGCCCTATATGCAAAAGCCCCGTGACTGGCGTGAGGGCATGAAGCATTCCAGCACAGCCCAGACCATGCGGCACCTGCGTGTCGCAGTCATGGAAATGTGTCAGGATGCCAAGCTGTACCAGATCGACCTGCTCAGCTCGAAAAAGCGTGTGAGCGAGCGTGAATACTGGATGAAACGGCGCAGTCAAATGAAACTCGACCGTGAAAACGCTGCCCTGCTTGCCGCCGGACAGCAGCCTACACAAACGGAGTTTGAAACCGCAAAGGAGACTTTGCGGAAACAGATCTCGGATGTGCTGGACAATGCAGCGAGCTTTGAAGATTTCTCGGACAGGCTCTTGCAGCAGTACGGCATCACGGTCAAGAAAAGCCGTGGGCGGCTCAGCTACCTGCCAGCCGGAAGAAAGAAGTTTATCCGGGCGCACAGCCTCGGTGACAAGTTTGAGAAAGAACTCGTGCTTGCCACCTTGAAAGAAAATGCCAAGAGCCAGCCCATTATCCTCCACAGCAATCTTGAGGAAAAACCCGACCGAATCAAGAAGCTGGTGGACATTCAGGCAAAACTGAAGCAGGGCAAGGGCATCGGCTATGAGCGTTGGGCGAAGAAGCACAACCTCAAAGCCATGGCGCAGACCTTGATTCTTTTGCAGGAGAAAGGTCTGCTCAACGAGGACGCACTCGACCAGAGAATTGCAGAGCTTGACACCAAGTTCCATGAATCGCTGGCCGTAGTGAAAGACCTCGAAACCCGCATGGCAAACAACCAAACACTGCGCCGTTATGCTGCTTCCTACAAGCAGTACCGACCGCTCGCGCAGAAACGGAACGCTGCCAAATCCCCCGCAACCTTTGAAGAACAGCATCGTGCAGAGCTGACAGCATACCGGACAGCAGCAGCCTATCTCAAGGCAAACAACATCACTAAACTGCCAAGTCCGAACAAGCTGGAAGCGGAATACTGCGCTCTTGCTTCCGAAAAGGCCCAGTTCTATGAGCAGTACAAGGAAGCCAAGATCGAACTGCTCAAGCTGAAAGATGCAAAACAGAATGTTGCCCTGTTCTTCCGGGAGGACGAACGGACGCAACATCACGAGAGATAAGGAGTTGTGCGTATGATCAATCTGAAAATCGACCCGGAGTTCCAGAATCAGATCCCGCCGCTGACGGACGATGAGTACAAGCAGCTTGAAGAAAACATCCTCAAGGAAGGCAAGCTGCTCTCTCCTTTGATCGTCTGGAACAACACCCTCGTTGACGGCCACAATCGTTATGCAATTCTCCAGAAGCACCCGGAGATTTGCTTTTCCACCATGCCGCTCCGATTTGAAAGCAGAGAAGAAGTCCTCGCATGGATCTGCAAGAATCAGTTGGGGCGGCGCAACCTCACCCCGGAGCAGAAGCTGTTCCTCATCGGGAAGCAATATGAAGCGGAAAAATCCTCTCATGGCGAAGCCCGCAAAGAATCGCATGATGAAAATGGCCGATTTCACCGGAGTTCTCAAACTGATAACTCCGGTGAAGCCATGAAAACCTGCGAACGAATCGCAGAGGAAAATGGTGTAAGCAAGGCAACTGTACTTCGCGCATCGAAGTACATGAAAGGTGTTGAAATTGCTGAATCCCTGATTCCCGGTATGCGGGAGAAGATTCTGAACAAACAGGTAAAAGTCAGCAAGGCTGATATGCACCGCCTTGCACGAGCCAACTATGATGCCCGCGCACAGACCTTGCAGGAAATCCTGCACCCGGAACTGAAAGTTGAACCGAAACCGGATGCCGATGGCATCATCCGGGAACCGGGAAAGGCACCTGTATTGCCGTTTCAGAAAATCGAATCGGTTTACGACAGCGATGCTTACCCGGAAGAAGTGCGGCATGATTATGTCGCACTGGAACACGTTACAACACGTTTCCGCACAGAGTTTGACTATCTTCTGAGAACTATGCCAGACACAGCACAGCGAGAAGTCATTCTCGAAATCATCCACAAGCACAAGGAGTACCTTGCTTCGCTGGAATCTGCGCTCGCAGAGGATGAGCAGACAGCATAACAACAGGCACATTGTATGCTGTCAACAGAAATCCAAAGGAGTGTGCGTTTGAACAAAAAGAAAAAGTCCACAAATATTTCCCCTTACCCCGATGAAGCCATCGAACGACTGGCACGGGCATTCTATCCGGCGATCCTTGCCTGCTGGAACAGCGAGGAAGGTCAACGGGAATTTGCTGCATGGCAGGCGGAACAGGCTCATATCGCAACCAAAGAAAAACAGGAAGTTCCCGTCGGGGAACTCCCTGCCTTACTTATCGTGTGTGGATTTTTGCAGGGTGCGTCCGGCAGGGCGCACCCTGTTTTTGCGTTCAGTCCTCTAATCCGTGACTTCCAGCCGCATTTCTCAGATACTCCTCTGGCTCACCGTTCAAAATTAGCTCTGCATACGCCAGCGGGTCATTGTAGATGAGGTAGTCCAGTTCAGACCTCTGCGCCATGGTAACATCCAGTGCATCCTCGACACCGGTGCAGTTGATGGAAATTTTGCGCCCATCCCGGAGCAGCAGCTCCACACAGCCGGTGCCCATGTTAAACTGACAGGCTCTTGCATCGTACTTCATAATCTTGCGTCCCTTCTGCCTTACGGCACTCTTACTGTTGTGACCTTCGTGATACGGTCTTTCTTCTGATAAGGTTTTGGACACACAGCCGTAAGGGAAGAGCCATTGTTCTCGTTTCCGAAGAAAACAAAAAATCCGAGCCCTTCTCCTATCGAGAAAAGGTTCGGATTTTCATGGTTTGGTGCGAGTAGTGATACAGCATTTTTTGAAAACCATCGTAGTACAATTTGTTTTTGAGGTCATCGGATAGCAACTTGCTTGTATTAGTTTTCAATAGGCAGTTGTTTTTGAACAGCGACTGTCTTTTTATTACTTGATTTCCATAAAGTATTCTTTTGCAGCTTGCTTGTGAGCTTTTATTCTATCGCTCGAGTACTCCAAAACAATGGACTGTTTATCGCAATTATCGAAATACTGTTGTACTTTCTTCGCTAGTCTTTTTGTCGAGTCTTTGTTCCATGTAGACGGATCATGTAAAAACCACTTCCACCATTTGAAAAAAAGAGGGTTTTCTCCATCAGGGTGAAATGTTCTGGCAGACTCATGGATAAACACACCAAAAGGAGGTGCTTTTTGTTCTCCCGTAATTGCTTGTATCATAGGCAGCCCAATTAACAAGGAGTTTTTATAGCTTTCATCTGCTGCAAGGTTTGCATTGACTGAATTATCAATATCTTTTCCGTGAATCACTGGCCCATAGGCAATAGAAGCTTTTACAAGGAACTGGTGGTGAAAATCGTTTTCAGAAAGGAATAAATTTCCAAGTTCTGAAAAGATATGGAACATCGCCGTTTGTAAATCGTTAACCGATTTTGATGTAATATACACCCCATCCATAACCGGATACACGTTTATGGCACACTTTTTCTTTTGGATTGCTTCTAGTATTGCCGCATGAAACTTTAACATGAAAATTCCGCAGGTATTGACAGAGTGTTCCATCTTACTTTTAGTTCCCATAATATCAATCCAGCAGACATATTCATTTTGGGTTTCAGGAAATGCCGAGTCGGTTACATAAGGCACAACAATCATCTCCTTTTATCTTATTCTATCTATTTTTTTCAATTATGCAAGTCTTTGTTGGAATGTACCATCAATACGGTTTATTCTAACCTATCTCAAGTACGCGCAGCGTTCACTTCTCCCATCACCGGGAGCAAATGAACGCTGCTTTTTTTGTTTACAACGAAAGGAGGCATCCGTGAAATGGCAGTGTTTCGGGTAGAAAAGAACAGCGGCTACACGGTCATGTCAAACCACCACCTGCGGAACCGGGCCTTGTCCCTGAAAGCCAAAGGCTTACTCTCCCAAATGCTCTCCCTGCCGGAAGATTGGGACTACACCCTGCAAGGGCTGGCCCGTATCAACCGGGAAAGCATCGACGCGATACGGCAGGCCATCCGGGAACTGGAACAGGCGGGCTACATCCAGCGTTCCAGAGAACGGGACGAGAAAGGGCGGCTGCGTGGTGCAGACTATGTGATTTTCGAGCTGCCGCAGCCCGTTCCTGCATCGGTTTCACCTACATTGGAAAATCCAACGTTGGAGAATCCCACGCAGGAAAACCCTACGTTGGAAAATCCAATGCAATTAAATAAAGATAAACTAATTACAGAAAAACAAAAGAAAGAGGGATTAAATACCGATTCCATTCCTATCCATTCCCCAAACCCCTTGCCTTTGGACGAGGACGAGGCAGCGGCACCGCCGCCGGAACGGACAGGAAGCCGAAAGGAAGCGGCCTATCAAATCTACCGGGACCTGATTTTGGAGAACATCGAGTATGATACCCTCACCCAGAATCCCCGGATAGACCGGGAGCAGCTGGACGAGATCGTGGACATCCTGCTGGAAACGGTCTGCACTTCCCGCAAGTCCATCCGGGTGGCCGGGGACGATTACCCGGCAGAACTGGTCAAGGCGAAATTCTTGAAGCTGGACAGCCATCACATCGAGTTCGTCATGGACTGCCTGCGGGATAACACCACCAAAGTCCGTAACATCAAGCAATACCTGCGGGCCATGCTTTTTAATGCGCCCAGCACCATCAACAGCTACTATGCGTCCCTTGTGGCGCACGATATGGCGCAGCCCGATTGGGGCCGCCCGCCCAACAACTGACCGAAAGGAGCGTCCACCCATGAGAACCCTTTACCTGCGGCGGCTGGTGGTTCCACCCTAGCTGCCGCTCTGAATTTTCTGCAACAAGGAGGGATTCATATTGCAGGAAGAAGTCACCCAGAAAACTATTGCCCTGTCCATGAAAACGGGCAAACTCACCGCCCAAGCGTTGCAAGCTGCCCTGAAAAAATATTTGCAGCACCGGGCCAAGGGGCCAAAGCTGCATCATGGCAAGCAAAGCCTGAAACAGCTGAAAGCCCACGGCGCAGCCCTGACCAACATTGAAGTCACGGAAGCGAACATCGGGGCGTTCAAGCCCTGCGCCAAGAAGTACGGCGTGGACTTCGCTTTACGCAAGGACAAGACCACCCAGCCGCCCCACTACATCGTAATCTTCAAGGCCACGGATGCGGACAATCTGGAACAGGCGTTCCGGGAGTTCACGGCCAAAACGCTCTCCAAGGAGCAGCGGCCCTCCATCCGCAAGGTGCTGGCAGCAGCCAAGCAGAAAGCCGCCCAGCAGCCGAAACGTGCGAAGGAAAAAATCAAGCAAAGGGGGCTGGAACGATGAAGCCTGAACTGAAAAAGCTGCTGGTGCTGAATCTGCCGTATCTGCTGTTCGTGTACCTGTTCGCCAAATGCGGGCAGGCGTACCGTCTGGCGGCGGGTGCGGATGCTTCGGCAAAGCTGCTCAACCTGACAGACGGCATCTCCGCCGCCTTTGCAAACCCGCTGCCCAGCCTGCATCCGTTTGACCTCTGCGTTGGCGTTATTGGTGCGGTGGCTGTCCGGCTCATCGTGTACAGCAAGGGCAAGAACGCCAAGAAGTACCGCAAGGGCGAGGAATACGGTTCTGCCCGGTGGGGCACCGCCAAGGACATCGCCCCCTACATCGACCCCAAGTTTGAAAACAACATCCTGCTGACCCAGACCGAACGCCTGACCATGACCGGGCGGCCCAAAGACCCCAAGACGGCCCGGAACAAGAATGTGCTGGTGATCGGCGGCTCCGGCAGCGGCAAGACGCGCTTCTATGTGAAGCCCAACCTCATGCAATGTTTTCCCACTTCCGACTATCCCACCTCATTCGTGGTCACAGACCCAAAAGGCACACTGGTTCTGGAAACGGGCCAAATGTTCCAGCGGGCAGGCTACCGGGTGAAAATCCTGAACACGATAAACTTTTCCAAGTCCATGAAGTACAACCCCTTTGTTTACATCCACTCGGAAAAGGACGTGCTGAAACTGGTGAATACCCTTATCGCCAACACCAAGGGCGAGGGTGAGAAATCAGCAGAAGATTTTTGGGTGAAGTCGGAACGGCTGTTCTACACCGCGCTTATCGGCTACATCTGGTACGAGGCCCCGGCAGAAGAAATGAACTTCACCACCCTGCTGGAAATGATAAATGCCAGTGAAGCCCGTGAAGATGACCCGGACTTTCAAAGCCCGGTGGACCTCATGTTTGAGCGGCTGGAACAGAAAGACCCGGACCACTTCGCCGTCCGGCAGTACAAAAAGTTTTTGCTGTCGGCGGGCAAGACCCGTTCTTCCATCCTGATAAGCTGTGGTGCCCGTTTAGCCCCATTTGACATCCGGGAGGTGCGGGAGCTGATGGAGGACGATGAAATGAAACTGGACACCATCGGGGATGAAAAGACCGTGCTGTTTTTGATTATGAGCGACACGGACACCACCTTCAACTTCATTCTTGCCATGCTCCAAAGCCAGCTTATCAACCTGCTGTGTGACCGTGCGGATGATAAATATGGTGGCCGACTGCCTGTCCATGTACGGCTGATTCTGGACGAGTTCGCCAACATTGGGCAGATTCCCAACTTCGACAAGCTGATCGCCACCATCCGCAGCCGGGAAATCTCGGCATCCATCATTTTGCAGAGCCAGTCGCAGCTGAAAGCCATCTACAAAGATGCGGCCGAAATCATTTCGGACAACTGCGATTCTGTTCTCTTTTTGAGTGGGCGGGGCAAGAATGCCAAAGAGATCTCCGATGCGCTGGGGAAAGAAACCATCGACAGTTTCAACACCAGCGAGAACCGGGGTTCTCAAACCTCCCACGGACTGAACTATCAAAAATTAGGAAAGGCGTTGATGTCAGAGGACGAAATCGCAATCATGGACGGCGGCAGATGTATTTTGCAGCTGCGGGGTGTGAGGCCGTTCTTCTCGGAGAAGTTCGACATCACCAAGCACCCGCACTACAAATACCTTGCGGACGCGGACAAGAAAAACACCTTTGATGTGGACAGGTTCTTATCCACCCTGCGCCGGAAGCGGCAGCAGGTAGTCGCACAGGACGAACCGTTTGACCTGTACGAAATTGACCTGTCGGATGAAAATGCAGACGAATAATTTTTATTTTTGAGTGCCGCAGAACAAGCGGCAGAAAGTGAGGACCTTATGGAATTTTTCAACAGCGCAGTCGATACTTTGCAGACGATCGTGGTCGGTCTGGGCGGTGCCCTGTGTGTCTGGGGCGGCATCAACCTGTTGGAGGGTTATGGACAGGATAACCCCGGCAGCAAGAGCCAGGGCGTGAAGCAGCTGGTCGCGGGCGGCGGCGTTGCCCTGATCGGCGTGACCCTTGTCCCGCTGCTGTCCGGGCTGCTGGGCTAACCTCAACTTATCCGTACATCCACCTTTGAGACCCCACCGCGCTCTCCCGCTCACATGGGAGGGCGCGGGAAAGGAGGTATCTTTGCTTGATTAGTGAGATCATCGAGAAATGGATAAAAGGCATTTTGATAGATGGCATCACGGGCAACCTCTCCGGCCTGTTCGACAACGTGAACGCCAAGGTGGGCGAAATCGCTTCGGACGTTGGTTCTACCCCGCAGGCATGGAACAGCGGCATTTTCAATATGCTGCGCAGTCTTTCCGAAACGGTAGTACTGCCCATTGCAGCGGCCATCCTTGCCCTTGTGATGTGCCATGAGCTTATCCAGATGATTACCGAAAAGAACAATATGCACGACTTCGATACTTCCATGTTCTTCCGCTGGATTTTCAAGTCTGCCTTTGCCATCCTCATAGTCAGCAACACATGGAATATCGTCATGGGTGTGTTCGATGCCACCCAGAGCGTTGTCAACCAAAGTTCCGGCGTTATCATTGGCGAAACATCCATCCACTTTGACCGCCTGATACCCGGACTGGAATTTCAGCTGGAAAGCATGACCATCGGCAGTCTGCTCAGCCTGTGGTTCCAGACCCTTGTGGTGGGCCTGACCATGAACATCCTGTCCATCTGCATCTTCCTTGTGACCTACGGCCGCATGATTGAGATTTACGTTGTGACCGCACTGGGGCCTATCCCGCTGGCGACCATGGGCAGCAGCGAGTGGCGCAGCACCGGGCAGAACTATTTGAAATCGCTTTTGGCGTTAGGCTTCCAAGCGTTCCTGATTATGATTGTCGTGGGCATCTATGCGGTGCTGATACGCAACATTTCAGGTGCAGCGGACATTGCCGGGGCCATCTGGGGCTGCATGGGCTACACCGTGCTACTCTGTTTCTGTCTGTTCAAGACCGGCAGCATCAGCAAGTCGGTGTTTGGTGCCCACTAAGGCCGAGAAAGGAAAAACGTATGGCGTATGTGACCGTTCCCAAAGATTTGACCCATGTAAAATCCAAAGTCTTATTCGGGCTGACCAAGCGGCAGCTGGTCTGCTTCGGCGGTGCGCTCCTCACGGGCGGGCCGCTTTATTTTTTGACCCGGGACTATCTTTCCAACAGCGCGGCGGCCCTGCTGATGATTTTTGCCATGCTGCCGGGGCTGCTGTTCGCTCTGTTCGAGCGGCACGGCCAGCCCCTTGAAGTGGTGATTCAGCAAATGATTCAGTGCTGCTTTATCCGTCCCAAGGAAAGGCCCTATCAGACCAACAATGCTTACGCCGCCCTTGTGCGGCAATACCAAATGGAACAGGAGGTAAAGGCCATTGTCCAGAAAAACGACACCCCGCGAGACCGAAAAGCCCAAAAAGCTCACCCGCGCCCAGAAAAAAGAAATTGATGCCGTTATCCGCAAGTACAAGGGTGACGGCAAGCCCCGCACGGCACAGGCCACCATCCCGTATGAGGCCATCTACCCGGACGGTGTGTGCCGCATTGACCGACGCACATTCTCCAAGTGCATTGCCTTTGAGGACATCAGTTATCAGCTGGCCCAGCCGGAAACAAGAACCGCCATCTTTGAACACCTGTGCGACCTCTACAACTATGTGGATGCCTCCATCCATGTGCAGTTTTCGTTTTTGAATCGCAAGGTTGACCCGGTGCAGTACGCAAAAAGTTTTGAGATCGCACCGCAGGGGGATGATTTTGACGACATCCGCGCCGAGTACACCGCCATCCTGCAAAAGCAGCTTGCCAGCGGCAACAACGGCATCGTCAAAACGAAATACCTGACCTTCACCATCGAGGCCGACAGCCTGAAAACAGCGCGGGCCCGTCTGACCCGCATTGGCCTTGACCTGCTGGGCTATTTCAAGACCATGGGCTGTGTGGCACACGTTATGGACGGGCAGGAGCGTTTGGAAGTTCTGCACGGCATCTTCCACCCGGACGGGGAACCGTTCCGCTTTGACTGGGACTGGCTGGCGCCCTCCGGCCTGTCCACTAAGGATTTTGTGGCCCCGTCCTCCCTCTGCTTCGGCACGGCCAAGACTTTTGGACTGGGCGGCAAATATGGAGCTGTGAGCTTTTTACAAATCCTTGCGCCGGAACTTTCGGATGAAATGCTGGCCGATTTTCTCAAAACGGAAAGCGGCATTCTCGTCAATCTCCATGTGCAGGCCATCGACCAGACCGAGGCCATCAAAACCATCAAACGGAAAATCACAGACCTTGATGCTATGAAGATTCAGGAACAGAAAAAGGCTGTCCGTTCCGGGTACGACATGGATATCCTCCCCAGCGACCTTGCCACCTACGGCGAGGATGCCAAAAAGCTGCTGAACAAATTGCAGACCCGGAACGAACGGCTTTTCATGCTGACTTTTTTAGTGCTGAACGTGGCCGACACCAAGCAAAAACTGGGCAACGATGTGTTCCAAGCGGCAGGTGTGGCCCAGAAGTACAACTGCTCTCTTGTCCAGCTGGACTACCAGCAGGAGCAGGGCCTTGTGTCCAGCCTTCCGCTGGGTATCAACCAAATAAAGATTCAGCGTAGCCTTACCACTTCCAACGTGGCGGTGTTCGTGCCCTTTGTAACGCAGGAGCTTTTCCAGAGCGGTGCAGCCATGTACTACGGCATCAACGCAAAATCCCACAACATGATCATGCTGGACCGCA
>ERZ1107006.3155-NODE-3155-length-11077-cov-5.284431_pt1 | contig 11077 bp, 6 predicted proteins | sample MGYA00403696_ERZ1107006 | MGnify/ENA primary metagenome ERZ1107006 (study PRJEB35170, sample SAMEA104062441) | human gut metagenome | biome: human gut; feature: human-associated habitat; material: faeces | place: Denmark | collected 2012-08-13 ...
GGCCGGACGGTACCCTGGTCAAAAACAGCCGCGCCCCCTTCCCCTGCAGCGGGCCGGACGTAATCCACACCACCGAGGTGAACAGCTACGAAGAGATGGTCAGCGGCCTTTCGGTGGGCAGCCTGAACCTCTACGCTGCGTCCGACAGTGCCTCCGGCAGCACCGGTTATTACGGGCAGGAGGGCTACTACAAAACCAACAACCTGATCTTTCTGGGCGTGAATTCCGGCGGCGACAGCCCGCTGGTCACCACCGGGGCCGGGCGGGCCATGGTCAGCCAGCTGGTGGATCGCCGTCAGCTGGCTGAATCCAGCTATCTGGGCCGGGCCTACCCCGCCGTCGGGGCCATCAACAGCTTTTACCCCTGCGTAAACTCCCAGCAGGTGCTGCTGGCCAACCAGAACACCGACGGCGTGGCGGAGTTTTTTGCCCAGCTGGGATATACCATGGATGTGCAGAGCGGCTATTGGGCCGATGGTGCCGGCAAGCGCGCCAGCCTGCGGCTGCTGGTGTACACCGGCAGCACCTATAAAAAATACGCCGCCAGCCTGATTCAGCAGCAGCTGGCCAGCCAGGGCATTGAGGTGCAGATTCTGGAAACGGACGACTTCGACGCCTACCGCCAGCAGATCACCGACGGGCAATTTGACCTGTACATCGGCGAGATTAAGTTGTATAATAATATGGATTTGAGCCCCTTCTTTTCCGGCGGGGCTGCCAGCGCCCATCTGGCCCAGAGCGAAACGCTCTCGGCGGCCTACGGGGCGTTCCGGGCCAACAAAAGCGCCGCCGGTGATTTCGAGGCCGTCTTTGCCGCCGAAATGCCGTACATTCCTTTGTTGTGGCGCAGCAGTACGGTGGTGGCGGCCCGGGGCATCAGCGGGCTTACCAGCAGTTTGAGCGATGTGTTCTACTCGCTGGACGGGCTTCGCTTCGGCAATTCATGAGCAAAGGAGCGTTACCATGATTACCTATTACAATCCTCTGGGCGGCGTAAGCCTGACCAATGAGTATTTCGCGGGCCTGGTGGGCGAAGCGGCCCAGCACTGCTACGGCGTAGCGGGCATGGCCTCCTCCAGCGCCTCCGACAGCATTAAAAGCCTGATCCTGGGCAAAAACCGCGCCGATAAGGGCGTGCGGGTGTCCCAGGTGGACGGCAAACTTGCCATTGAGCTGCACATCATGGTGGGCTACGGCCTGAACATCTCCAGCATTGTGCAGAGCATTTCTCACCGTGTGCGCAACGAGGTGGAAACCGCCACCGGGCTGAAGGTGGCCCGCGTGGACGTTTGCGTGGACGATGTAATTGACGCCTGAATTCGGGCGCGCGGGCTGCTGCCCCCGTACCCGGCAGAGCAAACCGGCCCCTTTTCTGCGGGCAACTACTTTTGAGGTGTAACAAACTATGACGATTTCCGGCAAGATCCTGCGTGACGCCATCATTTCCGGCGCCAACAACATCCAGAACCAGCGCGCCCGCGTGGACGAGCTGAACGTGTTCCCCGTGCCCGACGGTGACACCGGCACCAACATGGCCATGACCGTGGGCGCCAGCGTGACCGAGCTGGAGGCCATGGCGGACAGCTGCACCGTGGCCGAGGCCAGCAAAACCGCCGCTTCCGCCATGCTGCGGGGCGCCCGCGGCAACTCCGGCGTGATCACCAGCCTGCTGTTCCGCGGCTTCTCCAAGGCGCTGGAAGGCAAGAAGGAAGCCGACGTGGCCGACATCGTGGCTGCCCTGCAGAAGGGCGTCGAGGGTGCCTACAAGGCCGTGATGAAGCCCACCGAGGGCACCATTCTCACCGTGGCCCGCGTGGCCAGCGAAAAGGCTGCCGCCAGCGATGCCGCCGACGTGCCCGCCCTGTGGGACGTTGTGATGGCTGCCGGTCAGGAAGCCCTGGACGACACCCCCAACCTGCTGCCTGTTCTGAAGAAGGCCGGCGTCGTGGACGCAGGCGGTCAGGGCATCCTGATCATCTTTGAGGGCATGGGCAAGGTGTTCCACGGCGAGCCCATCGTGGCCGGCGGCGAGGCTGCCCCCAACAAGGCAAAGCTCTCCACCGAGAACGCCGGCAAGGGCGTGTTCACCGACGACCTGATGAAGGTGGAGGACATCAAGAACGGCTACTGCACCCAGTTCCTCATCAACAAGTACGAGGGTGCCAGCGCCGCCAAGATGCGCGCCTTTGCCGAGTCCAACGGCGACAGCGTGGTGTGCATCGAGGACGATGATGTGATCAACCTGCATGTCCACACCGCCGACCCCGGCAAGATCCTGAGCGAGGCCATCAAGTACGGCTACCTGACCAACTTCAAGATCGAGAACATGCACGAGCAGTTCCTGGCCCGCCAGCGCCAGGGCAAGAGCCTGGAAAAGCAGGCCTCTGCCGAGAAGGCTCCCGCACAGGCCAGCGAGTTCGTCTACGCCGCTGTGGACCCCAGCCGTGACTACGGCTTTGTGGCCGTGGCAGCAGGCGAAGGCCTGAAAGCCGTGTTCACCGATCTGGCAGCCGACGCTGTCGTTTCCGGCGGCCAGACCATGAACCCCGCCACCGAGGACATCCTCGCCGCCATCCAGAGCGTGCCCGCCAAGACCGTGTTCGTGCTGCCCAACAACAAGAACATCATCATGGCTGCCGAGCAGGCCGAGAAGCTGGCCGACCGTCAGGTGATCGTGCTGCCCACCCGCACCGTGCCCATGGGCATCACCGCTCTGCTGAACTTTGATCCTTCCGTGAACGCCGAGACCAACACCATCAACATGATGGCAGCGGCCGATAAGGTGTCCACCGGCCTGATCACCTACGCTGCCCGTGACAGCGAGTACGACGGCAAGCGCATCAAGAAGGGCGAGATCATGGCGCTGGAGAACGGCAAGATCGTCTCCACCTCCAACGACATCACCAAGGCCACCTACCGTCTGGCCCGCGGCATGTGCAAGAAGGACTCCAGCTTCGTCACCATCATCTCCGGCTGCGACGTCAGCGACGAGGACGCCGAGAAGGTGACCGAGATCGTCAAGGCAAAGTGCCCGAACCACGTCGAGGTCAGCCACATCCGCGGCGGCCAGCCCGTGTATTATTATATGATCAGCGTGGAGTAAGCAATTCCTCCGGCTGACCTGTTCCCTGAAAAACAGCAACTCCCCCTGCCGTGAGCAAATGCCCACCGCAGGGGGAGTTTTTGTTGTGTTCAGAAGAAGCTCACCTGGCTGCTCTCCGGCAGGTCGCCCAGGGCGCCCACCTGACGCAGACGGTCCAGGATGCCCTGACCGACGCCGGAGGCCTGCTGCAATTCCTCCACCGAGATATATTCCTCTCCGTGGATGGTCACCCGCTCCAGCGCGTCGGCAGCAGCACCGCCCAGACCCTTCAGAGAACTGAAGGGCAGGCGCACCTTGCCGTCCTCCACCACATATTTGGAGCCGCGGCTCTTGCCCAGCTCGATGGGCAAGAACTCGTACCCGCGCACCAGCATTTCGTTCACCAGCTGCAGGCTCACCAGAACGTCCTCGTCCTTGGCGTTCTTTTCCTCCTTCAGACGGCGCTTGACCTCTTCCATGTGAGCACGGGCCACAGCAGCCCCGCCGATGGCGGCCTCGTAGTCGATGTCGTCGCCGCGCACGGTGAAGTACACCGCATAGAAAGCCTGCGGCTTGTAAATTTTGAACCACATCAAACGGATGGCACTCATCAGGTAGGCCACCGCGTGGGCCTTGGGGAACATATACTTGATCTTGCGGCAGCTCTCGATGTACCAGTCCGGCACCTCGTGCTCCCGCATGGCTTCCTCCCAGCCATCCTTGAAGCCGCCCTTGGCCACCTTGCCCTTACGCACGGCCTCCATGATATCAAAGGCCATCTTGGGTTCCAGACCCTTGCGCAGCAGATACAGCATGATGCTGTCACGGCAGCCAATGACCTCCGCAATGGTGCAGGTGCCGCTGCGGATCAGCTCGTCCGCGTTGCCGGTCCACACATCGGTGCCGTGGGACAGGCCCGAGATCTGGATCAGTTCGGAGAAGTTCTTGGGGCGTGCCTCCACCAGCATACCGCGCACGAAGTTGGTGCCCATTTCCGGGATGCCGAAGGTTCCAGTCTGGCTGTCGATCTGTTCCGGGGTCACGCCCAGCGCTTCGGGGCTGGTCAGCAGGCTGTACACCTTGGGGTCGTTCATGGGGATGCTGTCGATGGGGATACCGGTGTACTCCTCAAAATACTTGTAGAAGGTGGGCATATCATGGCCCAGTTCGTCCAGCTTGAGCAGGGTATCGTGCAGGTACTTGAACTCGAAGTGGGTGGTCAGCAGGCCGCCTGCCACATCATCCGCCGGGTGCTGGATGGGGCAGAAATCGTAGATCTCGTAGGTGTCCGGCACAACGACCATGCCGCCGGGGTGCTGACCCGTGGTGCGTTTGACGCCGGTGCAGCCCAGAGTCAGGCGGTTCTCCTCCGCATGGTTCACCGTGCGGCCGCGCTCATCCAGATATTTTTTGACATAGCCGTAGGCGGTCTTGTCCTGAATACCGGACACGGTGCCCGCCTTGAACACATTGGCTTTGCCGAACAGCTCCTCGGTATAGCGGTGCACATTGGACTGATATTCGCCGGAAAAGTTCAGGTCGATATCCGGCTCTTTATCGCCGTAGAAGCCGAGGAAGGTCTCGAAGGGAATATCGTGGCCGTCCACCAGCATCCGGGTGCCGCAGTTGGGGCAGTTTTTATCCGGCAGGTCAAAGCCGTCGTCCACGCTGCCGTCGGTGATGAACTCGCTGTGCTTGCACTTGGGGCAGCGATAGTGGGGCGGCAGGCTGTTCACCTCCGAGATGCCGGAGAAATGGGCCACAGCCGACGAGCCGACCGAACCACGGCTGCCCACCTGATAGCCGCCCGCGTTGGAGTAGGCCACCAGCTTGACCGCGATGACATACAGCACCGCGTAGCCGTGGCCGCAGATGGAGTCCAGCTCCTTCTGCAGCCGCTTTTCCACGATCTCCGGCAGGGGGTCGCCGTAGTCCCGCTTGGCGTGCTCCCAGGTGGCGTCGCGCAGCTGCTGTTCCGCGCCCTCGATGCTGGGCGGGTAGGTGCCCCGCGGGATGGCCCGCACGGTGTTGTCGATCATGGCCGCGATCTTGCGCGGGTTCTTGACCACCACCTCGTAGGCCTTCTCCTTGGGCAGATAGTAGAACTGGTCCAGCATATCCTGTGTGGTGCGGAAGAACAGCGGCGGCTGGTTGTCGGCATCCTTGAAGCCGTTGCCCGCCTGCAGCACCGCACGGTACACGGCATCTTCCGGCTCGGTGAAGTGCACGTCGCCGGTGGCGATCACCGGCTTGTGCAGGTCCTCGCCCAGCTTTATGACCGTGCGGTTGAAGTCCTTGATCTTCTCCTCGCTGTCCACCTTGCCCTCGCGCACCATGTAGGCATTGTTGCCCAGGGGCTGGATCTCCAGAATGTCGTAGTAGGAGGCGATCTTTTTCAGTTCCTCATAGGGGGTGCCGTCCACGATGGCACGATACAGCTCACCGGCCTCGCAGGCACTGGTGAGCAGCAGGCCGTCCCGGTACTTGTTCAGCAGGCTGCGGGGCACCCGGGGCTTTTTAAAGAAGTAGTTGACGTGGGCCTCGCTCACGATCTTGTACAGATTCTTCAGGCCCATCTGGTTCTTGACCAGGATGATCAGGTGGTAATACTTCTTTTTCAGCACCTCGCGGTTGCCGCCCAGGCCCGTGTTGATCTCGCTGACCTTCGTCACCTGTTTTTCTTCCAGGTCCTTCAGCATCACGCAGAAGATGCGGCCCAGCGCGGCGGAGTCCTCGCAGGCGCGGTGGGCCTCGTAGCTGGGCAGCTCCAGATGCTTGTTGATGGTCCCCTGCTTGTAGTTGTGCAGGCCCGGGTACATGGCCTGTGCCATGGTCAGGGTGTCGATATAGGTCGGCTCAAAGGAAATGCCGCTGCGCTTGGCGGCGGCTTTCAGGAAGCGGATATCGAACGCATGGGCATTGTGGGCCACCAGGATGCGGCCATCCGCGAACCGGAGAAAGGCTTCCAGCGCTTCCTTCTCCCCGGGGGCATCGGCCACCATCTCGTTGGTGATGCCGGTCAGCTCGGTGATCTTGGGGGTGATGGGCTTGCCGGGCTTGACAAAGGTATCAAATTCCTCCACCACTTCGCCGTTTTTCACGATGACGGCACCGATCTCGGTCATATACTCCACGCCGGGGTCAAGGCCTGTGGTCTCGGTATCAAACACGCAGAACTCCCCGTCCAGCGGCTGATCCTTCACACCGTATACACAGGGGACCATGTCGTCCACAAAGTAGGCTTCGCAGCCGTAGATCAGCTTGAAGTCCGGGTCTGATTTATGGATATCGTCCGCTGCCAGCATGGCTTCCGGGTAACCCTGACACACACCGTGGTCAGTGATGGCAACGGCCGGATGTCCCATGCGGTGGGCCAGCTTGACGATGCCGCCGGGGTCACAGAAGCCGTCCATGCTGGAAAGCTTGGTGTGCAGATGCAGCTCCACACGCTTGACCGGTGCGGTATCCTCCCGCTTTTTGCGCTCCACGATGAGCACATCGTAGGGGTAGACGATATAATCGTGTTCGTACTTGTCGTAGGAGCAGTCGCCGCGCACGATGAGGGTGGTGCCTTTGCCAAGGCTCTCCCACTTGGAGCAGTCCTCACCTTCCTGCGCGCGGATCTTCAGGTTGATTGAACCCTGATAATCGGTGATGGATACGGTATAAATTTTGCGGAAGTTTCCCTTGACCTCCGAGAAGAACACATCGCCCCAGATCGTGCACTTGCCGCCCTCGCCGCCAAGGTCTTTCAGCGGGGTGAGGTTCTTGGGGGTGAACATCTTGCCGTGGAAAATGGTGACGGGCTTATCGGTCAGGTCCAGACCGTCCACCTTGATGGACGGTGCTGTGTTCTTTTTCTCAAACTTGACCACCGGTGGCGCGATCTTGCGCTCCAGCTTTTCTTCCATCTGGTGCTGCTCGGCTTCGCTTACAGCGCTTTGCAGCGTTACCTGCGGCGTTACCCCGGTGTGGGCCGCAATGCGCTCTGCCAGCAGCTTTTCAAAGTGCATCTCCTGCAAAAACTTGGTGCCATGGCATACGCCGATGGTGATCTTCTGTCCGATGATGTTGATCTTGCACCGGTCCAGAAAGCCGTTGATGGGCACGCCGTCCCGCTTCATCTCTTCCATCAGATCGCGCAGGGCCGCTTCGTCCAGCATGGCATAGCCAAACAGGTTCTGGATGCGCAGCTCAAAGCCCTCATAATCCGGCTGCAGGGATGCCAGCAGCCGGGCACAGAGATTTTTGTCCAGTGGCGCACCGCTGCGCAGGGTAAAGATGACCTGCCGCTCCTGCCGCAGCATCTGCGCATGCTCCACAATGACCTGCCCGAAGCAGGCCGCAAATGCCGGGTCAACCATGAACTGCGGCCACAGGTTGGATACGAGTGGTGTCACAAATGGTACTCCTTTTTATACAGCACAAACTGCCGCACCCGTTTTTTGCAGGTGTGGCAGCAAAAATGTGGTTTTATTTCTTTGCAAGTTCCTCTGTTCTGAAAATCTGGTAGCCCTCATAATGATAGCTTGCATCAATACCCTTCATATACACCTGACGGTCATTGATCTGTTCCGTCAGTGCTTTATGCAGCAGTACCTTGATTTCCAGATCTTTCACCGGACTGCGCTCCATGGCCATCAGATAGTCGCTTTTATCCACGCGGCTCCAATCCACCACCTGATGCAGTTCTTTTTTCAGGATGCAGTCCAGCCAGATACGGGTACTGCGGCCATTGCCTTCCCGGAAAGGGTGCGCCACGTTCATTTCCACATATTTTTCAATAATTTCATCAAACGTGGACTGCGGCATCTGGTCAATGCTTTCCAGTGCCGGGTGCAGATACATGACCGGTGCAAAGCGGAAATTTCCCTTTGCGATGTTTACGGTGCGCATCTGACCGGCAAATTCATAGATATCTTCAAACAGATATTTATGGATCATTGCAAGGCCTGCAAATGTTCCTACCGGAAAAGTATCCAGCAAACCCGTATCATACAGAGCCAGCGCCTTTTGTTTGCTGATCCTTTCCTCTTCACGGGCAAGCTCCAGTTCATCGGTCAGGCCCAGTTTATTTTGCAGTGCCATATCATTCTCCCACTTTACAGTTTATAGATCTCATCCATGAACTGATCCAGGATGTTGTCTCCGGTCAGCTTTTTGATGGGCTTGCCGTGGATGAACAGCACCGCCTCGCCCTTGCCGCCGGCAATGCCGATGTCTGCTTCACGGGCTTCACCGGGGCCGTTGACCACGCAGCCCATCACGGCCACCTTGATGGATTTTTTGCAGCCCTGCAGCCGCTTTTCCACCTCGTTGGCGATCTCGGTGCAGGGATACTGGGTGCGGCCGCAGGTGGGGCAGGTGATGACCTCCGGGCCTGCTACCGGGAAGCCCACGGCGCGCAGGATGTTGTAGCCCGCTTCCACTTCCTTTTCCGGCTCTGCGGCCAGCGAGACGCGGATGGTATCGCCAATGCCTTCCAGCAGCATTCCGCCGATGCCCATGCCGCTTTTCAGCAGACCCATCTGGTAGGTACCCGCCTCGGTAACACCCACATGGAGCGGGTAATCCGTGACAGCGCTGAGCTGGCGGTAGGCCTCCATCATGCGGGGCACATTGGAGTTCTTGATGGAAATGACGATGTTGTTGAAATCGAATTTTTCCAGCAGGCGCACATGGTACAGTGCACTCTCCACCATGGCCTCCGGCGTGGGTGCGCCGTATTTTGCAAGGATGTGCTTTTCCAGACTGCCGCCATTCACGCCGATGCGGATGGGAATGTTCTTGCGCTGACAGGCATCCACCACAGCCTTCACCCGGTCATCGTCGCCGATGTTGCCGGGGTTGATGCGGATCTTATCTACGCCTACATCTGCGCAGGCCAGAGCCGCCTTGTAGTCAAAATGGATGTCTGCCACAATGGGGATGTTCACCGCATTCTTGACGGCTTCGATGCACTTTGCATCCGCCGGGCTGGGGCAGGTCACGCGCAGGATCTGACAGCCAGCAGCTTCGCACCGCTTTGCCTGCGCCACATTGCCCTCAATATCCTCCACCGGCACGTTGAGCATCGTCTGCACCGCAACAGGATTCTTGCCGCCGATGGTCACATTGCCGATTTTCACTTCCCGTTTTAACTGCCGCATAAAGCTCCCCTTTCTGTTTTTGCTCACATTACACCGGTCACAAGCCGGATGATATCATTATAGGTTGCAAAGAGCATCAGGCCAAACAGCAGTGCAAAGGCCGCAATGGTCAGTGTACCCTGCAGCTTTTCCGGCACTGCATGGCCGGTAACGCCCTCAATGATCAAAAATACCACCTTGCCGCCATCCAGTGCCGGGAAGGGCAGCAGATTGAACACGCCCAGATTGATGGTGATGAGGGCCAGCAGCTCCAGCAGATCCTGCCAGCCGTAGCTTGCCGCCTGACCGATCGCTGTCACGATACCCACCGGGCCGGACAGATTGTTGATGCTCTCACGTCCGCGCACAAGGTCTGCCAGCGAGATAAACGCGATGCGTCCGTAGTACAGGGTGCTGTTCCATGCTTCTTTTAACACATTGAGCGGTGTTTTTTTGATGCCGTACACCGTAAAGCCAAGGGTCATATGGGTCTGGCCGTTCTCGTCCTGCCAGGTGTCGAACTGCACGTCCGGCAGTTCCACCTTCTGGCCGTCCCGCTTCACGGTGAACCGGGCGCGATAGGCTTCGGTGCGCACCAGCTCATAAAGGATGTCGTTGGCCACAAAGCAGCGCCTGCCGTTCACGGCAACGATCTCGTCCCCCGCCTGCAGGCCGGTCTGGCCGCAGAGGGCATCGTTCTCAATGGAATAGATGGTCTTGCTGGTGATGGCTCCTTCCTGTGCTGCCACAAGAATGACCAGCACCACAAAGCCCAGCACGAAATTCATGAAGGCACCTGCCACCATCACAAGCACACGCTGCCATACCGGTGCCTCGTTCAAAGGGATGCCGGTGCGCTGCTCCGGCGGGACAGGGTTTTCGTCCTCTGCTTCCCGTTCGTCGCGGGCCGCTTCGGCCTGCTGGCTCTCGGGGCTTTCCTCGCCCTCCAGCGCCACATAGCCGCCTACCGGCAATGCACGCAGGCTGTACTGGGTGCCCTTGTAAATTTTCTTCCACAAAGCCGGCCCCATGCCGATGGAAAACTCGTTGACCTGAATGCCGCAGAGCTTTGCCACGGTAAAGTGCCCGAATTCATGAATGGCGATCACAGCGCTGAACACGATCAGTGCGGCGATCAGGGTGATAAAAATTGACATTGCGTCTCCTAAAGATCAAAGATGTGCGCGCACGAACTCTCGTGCCATGCGGTCGCACTCGTACACATCGCTGAGGGTATACTCGCCGCCAAAGCTGTCGCTGTCCACGACTGCTTCCACCAGACGGCCAATATCGAGGAAGCCAATTTTGTCCTCAAGGAAGAGCTTGACAGCTTCCTCATTGGCACCGTTGGCGGCACATGGGCCGAGACCGCCCTTTTTGATGGCCTTTTTGCAGGCGGCAAGGCAGCGGAAGGTCTCGTCGTCTGCCACATCGAAGGTGAGCACCTTGAGTGCGGCAAAGTCCAGCTCCGGCACAACGCCGGGTACGCGCTTTGGGTAGGTGAGCGCATACTGGATGGGAATGCGCATATCCGGCACACCCAGCTGAGCAATGACCGAATTATCGCTGAACTGCACCGCCGAATGCACGATGCTCTGGCGCTGCACCACGATCTGGATCTTCTCCGGCGGCAGGCCGAACAGCCACACTGCCTCGATCAGCTCCAGACCCTTGTTCATCAGGGTGGCAGAGTCAATGGTGATCTTTGCGCCCATGTTCCAGTTGGGGTGCTTGAGGGCATCCGCCTTGGTCTTACCGCGCAGCTCCTCGGTCTTCATCCCGAAGAAGGGGCCGCCGGAAGCCGTGAGCAGGATCTTGGTCAGGCTGGGGGCGCTCTCCTTATCCTGCAGGCACTGGAAAATGGCCG
>ERZ1107006.3159-NODE-3159-length-11068-cov-2.759557_pt1 | contig 11068 bp, 6 predicted proteins | sample MGYA00403696_ERZ1107006 | MGnify/ENA primary metagenome ERZ1107006 (study PRJEB35170, sample SAMEA104062441) | human gut metagenome | biome: human gut; feature: human-associated habitat; material: faeces | place: Denmark | collected 2012-08-13 ...
TTACCCGGAGCACCTTCCAATACTTTTGTATCATCAAATACGGTTTGCAGATTCTCGAACCATTCTATTTCGGGCTCCCCTTGATAAAATGAGGGGCGGTCATACCAGAAAATAGTTTGTAAAGGACTGTAAAAAATCAATGAAGCCGCCAACTGATGAGCATGGGTGTTCTTCAGACGTTTGTCGAAATAACAGATGGTATAATCCGCCGCTCCATTAATCATACGGGTAAAAGGCAGAATCGTATTATGCGTAGCGTCGGGAAATTCCTCATTCCCCCGTATCCCTTCCTGAGTGAGCAAGTTAGGATAAGTACGGCTGAAACCGGATGGACGGAACTCATCATGAATATTAATCAACAATTTGTTTTCGGCAGCCAGACGAACCATATCATGCAGCCAAGTAGCCCAACGATGACTGGCATACTGTACGAAGCCGGATTTCACACCTACGACTCCCCACTTATGCAGCAATGGAAAAAGCTCACGCATCTGTTTCATCAGGGCATGCTGATTGACATACACCCATACGCCTACCCCTTTTTCTTTGCCGTATGTAATGACACGCGGCATATCCAGTTTGGAAACCACCTTTGTGGCATCTCCATCATGAGAAGTACAAGGCATATACCATTGCCAGTCAAACAACATATAAGGAATATGATGGGTGGCACAGAAATCAATTGTGGCTATGGCCCCTTCAGTGGTAATAGTCGTTTCACGCATAATCTTTCCGGGCCTGATCCAGTCCGTATCGGTTATCTCACAAGGAGGATTCAGATTCTGGATGATATCATTGTGTTCCAGCAATTCTCCCGGTTTATCGGCTGCCATGATAACTTTCCATGGGGTAGCGTAATAAGTGACAATATCCACAGGACTGTACATGACCGAAGTCAGTGTATTCTGTTTAGTCGGAGAAGCTACCAATTTAGTAAGACACCAGTCATCTACATCGGCATCAGTCAAAGCCACCCACAGCCCGTTGGAAAGTTCCACAGTCAAAGCCCGTTCCACCGGCTGTTTAATATCGTTAATGGCAAGGTGCTCAAAAGGCGCTTGCGCCCATTGCTCCGCCCACGCCATCGCACCGGGGGAAAATGTATATTCAGTCAGATCCCCCACCACTTTATGAAAAATGGCCTGTGGATGTTCAGGAAAAAAATAACGGAAAGCGATGCCTTCATCGTACGCGCGCACTTCAATATTCAAACGATAATTGGAACCGTCTTTTTTGGAAAGATACATGGTTGCCTCATTATACGCCTCACGAACCGTACTGCGTTCTCCATACAGAGGATGCCAAGACTTGTTGACAGCAGGCTGATAGATCACACTATCTACCTCCAAATTATCCATCCAACATTTTACCTGATTTATTTTACGGGCAAGCGCCAGTTCCCAAGTACGGTTATCCAGCTGAAGACCGGCACGGGAGCTTCCGATAACCTCTCTGCCTCTATACTTCACCTGATATACTATTTCATTTACCGAAGAAGAAATTTTCTCCTGCCTGAACATTACTTCATGAACTCCCTCCGGGGACGTCAATTTCAATTCTTTAGAATGACCTGCATAAAGCGAAGCCGTACAGGTCAACGCATATGCTATGAGTATTATTTTTTTCATAATGATTACTTTTTAATTAGTAGTACGGATGAATCGGAAAACTCACTCAACGAAAAGAAAAATAAAATCTATAGGATAAAACAATTCACCGCAGAGACCTTCAGCATTAGTCCCTGCGGTGAATAAGGATGCACAAAAAAATTATAATTTTTGATTGTAACCTTCATTCAGTTCTTTGGTTTCTTTTCCTATTTTCACCCGTACAGGACCGGTTGCTGAATAGTACCAAACACCATGCTGCATATAGATTGCAGCATATACGTCATGATCCGATTCTAAAACAAAGTTACCTTTCTTTAGTGAACGGCCACAGCCAAGATACATCAGTTGAATCTGACCTTCTTTTTCTCTTATCAATCCTAACCCGCCACAGAATGAAACACGTTTGGAAGGATGATGAGCCTGCATGTCCGTCGCACTGAACAGATAATCCGCATATCCGTCCGCCGTATTCACCTTCACCCCGGTACAGCCATCATCTCCCTGCAAGGCTTCTACACCGAGCACATTCGGACCACTCTTTTTATACGCTTCATAAACAGAAACAAAAGGATGAGTATGAGCATTATTACCTTCCTGACGGACAATCAAAGCAGGAGTCGGCATAGGAGGCATACAAATATCGCCGGGAGTCAACCCTTTATTCATTGTAGTCGGGGGAGCATCCACCTGATAAATTTCACGTCCCTCACCTCCTGTCATCCATAAACGCGCCGTTATATCTTCGGGCATACTCCATGAAGCGATGAAATTCTGGTTATAATCGGATTTATGCAGATTGGAAAACCAATGATATCCTTCATGCCACGTTTTGTCAAACTTCTCCAAAGCCTCACCGGGAAGCTTGTTCCCTTCCGAATCAGTGATTTCCATCGAAGTACCTACATGATGGAACAAATAATCATTATCCGCCCTGTCCGACCGGAAAATATCCACATAATAACCACTATTCCCCGAAGTACGGACCATAGCGACCATTCTTCTTTTCTCACCGGCAGACACATCGGCAAAGTTGAGGTAAGGAGTTAATTCTCTATCATTTACGAATTCTCCCTCCTTCACCATAGGTTCCATAGCATGAATAGTGATATCTCCTTCCGTATATCCGGGTAAAACCGTATTAGAACCTGTAGGAGACTGATGGTATCCATGATCTTTGCTCCAATAGGACTCATAAGCCGCTGCATCCGGAGCCAACGCATAACCATACGCATAGAATTGTAAAGCCAACCCGTTCGGAGTGAGATGGTATCCTTTTTTACCACCATACAGAGTGAACATCATTTTATAATCTCCCTCCCAGTTCTTCATTGTAATAAAACGATGATGGGGAGAATAAGACGCACGCTCATTACTCTCTGCACGTACAGACGGGATGGTAGCTGTATAGGTACAAAGCCCTGTCCAACCGGCATTATTTCTGGAGTATTTCTTTTGAGAAATCCCTTTGTTCAAGGCACTTGCCACTTTTTCCACCCCCTCCTTATTATCTGTTCCGGTATAATAAGTCAGCAGATTTTCAAACGTCTGAAAATTAGCACTTCCCCCACGTGAATCACCGAACACCACCATATTGGCTGCATCGTCCATCCAAGGAAATACAGCCATTGCAGCTTTCTGCAAAATGGGGTTACCGGCTATGATATCTATCCCGGCACGTTTCAAGGGAGCCGCCCAATCAAGCAATGACTGCACTGTACCGAATGAATAACCGGGAGATTCCGGCCACAGCCCTGTCACCCGATCGTAAGTTTTCAATATATCGGGAATGGCATCATGATAGGGAGTAGATTCGTTCACCAGCAGATTCAAATAATACTCTTTTCCTTTACCGTCAGCATAAGCCTCATTATGATCGAGCACCAACATAGGACGCAGCATTATATTCCACCCGTTCACATTCCAGTTACCCGATTTGCCACCGCGTACCAGCCCTATATTGATAAAACGCTTAAAGACTTCGGCAGCTACCGTTTTTGTATCTTTCCCAATTGCTTTCAGATGAGCATGAGGATGCCGTATCAAATAATCGAAAGCAAAATCATACGCCATTGCCGCATGCATTACCAAATCATCATGTATCTGTTCGTAATCATAATAGCCGCAAATACCTCCCGGTTCCCAACCACCGACACTGCCACACGACTTTTCAGGGTCCAAAATAGGATTCATATAATACGTCCCTACCAACCACACATTAAATATATCTGTGGCAAAACGGGCAAACTTCTCTTCTCCTGTCACCCAATAAACAAAAGCGGCATTTTCTGCTAATGTCAAGATCTCGACATTATTCCCCCGTATCATGTGCCCGCTTTCCTTATAAGGCACTTTGACCGAAGGCTCCGAAGGATTTAATTTATTAATTCCCCACATATCACCTGTTTCATTATAAGAAGTGCGGTCCTCCAACGGAACATTGACATACTTATTCCAAGTACGCATTCCCGGCATTCTTACAGTGGGAACAGGAGCATTCCCCTCTCCATAGTCCCAATTCTGTTTTTTCAAATAACATTGAGTATAGCGCTCTCCATCTTTCCAATACATGGCCAGCCGGGAAGTTATCCATTCGGGATCAGTCTGATGACGATCCACATATTTTTCCACTTTGGAGCGGATAGCTGCAAAGGCTTCCCCAGCCCAAGGCTCATTTTTCACTTTTTGCAGAACAGACGCTCTATCCGCCGGAGAAACATATACACAAGGGTGTTGCTGCGCCTGAACAGCCGACATACACCCTATCCATAAAATAAAGGTTACTAAAATATTTTTCATACTCATTTATTGATTTACTATCTTGGTTACCGTTTCAGACAGGACAGGACTGCCATAAAAAGAAGAGAAGCCGTCTTTTTTATTAGCTCCTCCCTGTACGTGAGCTATAAAGAAACCATACACGCTATCACGTTTATTTATCCACGGGTAAGCACCAGCCCATCCGGGAGAACTAATCTGATAAGCTTCTCCTGTAGTCTCATCAACCAGTTCACGCCATTCACCTAATCCATAGATACCAGTGTGGTGCTGTCCTAACGCTTTCTCAACATACTCACCAGGAGCAACAACAGCATTCCGTACCTGATCTACCTGCATAGTTTGAACTGTTTCCGGTTTCAATATCTCTTTGTTCCCGAAACGTCCGTTATGATAAATCATTTTCAAGAAACGGATATAATCATTCAGCGTGGTACACAATCCACCTCCCAACATAGGAGCATGTCCCCCGTCAGTATTAACCGGAGTAAAATGAGAGCCAGTCATTTCCAAAGGAACGGCAATTAATTTCTGAAATAAAAATTCAAACTCTTCCCCCATAGCTACTTCGGCCATACGTCCGGCTATTTGCATGGCCAATCCTCCATATTCAAATCGAATTCCCGGTGCAAAAACAGTATCCAAAGGCAATATCTCTGTGACAGCCGAATCCAAATGATTGTAATTGTCCACCCGGGGAGCAGGCAGGTAAGGACGTACACCGGAAGTATGAGAGAGTAATTGACGCAAAAGGATATCGCCTTTCGCATCGCCCCTGAACTGCGGTAACCACTTCTCTACAGGATCATCCCAACTCAAATCCGTCCGGTCCACTACCGCACCAATTACGGCAGCAGCCACCCACTTGCCGGCAGAAGCGACATACACTTTTGTATCTCCGGTGAAAGAGCCATACGTCTTTTCAAACAACACTGAATCATTCTTTATCACACATATTGCTCCCCCCGGATAGTATCCCTTATCCATCCAGGTACTGATTATGGAATCCAAAGGGGTAAAATCATAAGTTACATTCTGTTTACCTTGCCGTAAACAAGAAGTCACAACCAAGCCAACAGCCAATATCAAAATAAAAACGAATCCTCTATTCATATTCCTATATCATTTGATTAGTCAAACCATATATAAATACGAATCAAAGGATTCATTTACTCATCTAATAATGAAATTTATTCTTTCTCCAAATCCCAATATACCACATAACGCTACCGATGAATATTGTACAACGGTTCTATCACATCTCCTTGCGAAGTCGTAAACTTTAATTCCGTACCGACACGCTGTACACTGCGTTCAGGATGCTTGACATCGAGTTTTAACGTAGTGCGAAGTCCTGCAGGGATATGATAATCATACGTATAATAATCATTGTACAAAGCAGGATTGGAATCGGGCGCAGGTGCCTGCATTCCCTCTGTTCCCCGCTTACCGGCCAACACTACCGGACCATAAACCAACGCTCCTTTTTGAGGATTATCCGGGGTCGTTTCCACACGGAGACACATAGGATAATCAGCCGTAATACGGTCACCGTCTTTCCATAGACGAGTAATGGCAATATATGAACCTGGCTTCTGTTTCACCGCTATCTTTTTGCCATTCACAAACACTTTCACTCCCTTGCTCCATGAAGGATAACGAAGATAAACCGTAGTTTCTACAGGATTTTGGGCTCTTATGGTCAGAACAGTGGTCTCCTCTGCCGGAAAATCCGTTTCCTGCCGGAGAGTCAATCCTTTCTCGCGCCAATTAACCACCGAGGGGATAAAAAGATTCACATAAATGCCTTTGTCATTGTGATAATAAATAGCTTCTCCATATTTAGCATGGTTCTCAAAACCGCTTCCCACACAACACCAGAAAGAATTTTCTTTCGTACTATACACCTTATGCGAGCCTGAAAGCAAGGGCAGGAAATATGTTACCATACCGGTCTGAGGATCTTGCTGTCCCAAAATATGGTTGTAAAGGGCCCGTTCATAATAATCCGCAATGGCAGCATCGGCTGTCCAGCAGAACAAATGACGGGACAGTTTCAACATATTATAGGTACAACACGTTTCCCCGGTATAACCTGACACATGCTTGGAGAACCGGGCCGGGTCAAAATAATGTTCCTTGTCACTACTGCATCCAGGGGCAAATGTATGATGGTCTATCATAGTATGCCAAAAGAAATCGGATAACTTTCTGCTGTTCTCATCCTCTGTCAATTCATAATTGCGAGCTTCGGCTATCACTTTCGGAATGAATGTATTGGTATGTTTAGTACCCAAATCATCACGTAGTTCCTTTAACGGATCAATCACTTCATTATGGTAAAAGAATTGAGCCAGCCACCGATGACGTTCGTCCCCGGTTATTGCATACAAATTATAAAAGGACTCATTCACTCCACCAAATTCATTCCGTATCATTTTTTGACGTGTAGTCTCATCCAAAGGTTTGAGTTTATGATATGCCCAGTCGGCCATACGAACAACAACCTCCAAAGCTTTCTGATTGTCACTGTAAAGATACTGGTCTATCAATCCAGAGAAAAGTTTATGAAGCGTGTACCACGGTGCCCATACACTGGTGCCACGGATGTTACGATTGATCAATTCTTCAGGATAAGCACTCAGATAGCCGTTACCCAATGCGGTTTGTACCTCCGCCAGGCCATTCACCAGACTATCCCCTTTTTGTTTGAACTGTTCACTGCCGGTTGCCGCATACATCAAGCCGTAGGCAGAAAGCAAGTGCCCTGTGGTGTGTCCACGCAATTCACAGTCCAAGGACTCCCATCCACCTAACTTCTTTACTGTCATATAACCACCTTCACGACCTGCAAACACGCCAGCATTGGTACGGAAACTATGTAACAGCCTGTCCACCTCTATAGAAGCCATCCATACAGAGTCACGCATCATATTTTCACGAAAACGGCTTGGAAGCAAACGAACATCTTTCAAATCAAAACTCTTGACTTTCATCGGAGCCACGGTTTCTCTCTTCAACTTTCCGGCATGTTGGCCGGGATAAACAGACTGGGCCGTCAAAGCACCCGACATAGCCAATAACCCGGCTACAACTAAAATTTTCTTCTTCATTGTCTTTTTCTAATTAGTTCCTCAATCGACATTCAAACTTACTACATAATATGATAAAAGAGAGAAAAACACTTAATGCTTTTCTCTCTTTTCATAAATAGGTCCAACTATAAAACAGTTTTTTATCTACTTTATCTTTATTCCTTCGATATATTCATTCGTGATAAAACCCTTTAAATCCTTTATCTTCTCTCCATTAACCACCACATTTTCAAACGTAATATTCCGCACCATCCTTTCTTTATCCAGCCCTTTTATCAACGAAGGATTCTCGCCTACTCCGTTATAAGTAATATTACGGAAAGTTACTCCATCAATGCTCTGTCCGGGCTGTTTGTCATATTTAGGATTGAAACGAATGTTGATATGGAACAATTTTCCTTCTTGAATACTTTCCACCCGAATATCCTCAAATAAAATATTCTTCACCCTGTTTCTATCACCGGCATCTATAGCCATACATCCCTGATAAGGCACATCATCTTCATCATGTTCCAAAATATCAATATTCCGAAAAATCAAATTTTCAATGGTCTCACCTATCAAGGACTCCGGATCACCATGACCACCTACATTGATAGGATGAGCAATATCCGCCCAAAGAATGGAATTCTGTACAGTGATATTATCCGAACCGCCCCACCAGTTCCAACGATGATTATATAAAGCAATGCAGTCATCACTATTACGCATAAATACATTGTCTATCAATACATCGTGACAGCACATCATGTCAATGCCATCACTCCAACCTTTGCAACTAAAAGATTTCAAATTTCTGATTGTCACCCCTACAGAACCTCCTCCGAATACCGTGTAATGATCCGGATTGATCACCGTTATGCCATCCACCACTACATTTTTAGAATCTGTTATTTCAATGCCACGAATAGGATGATCCAAGATACCTCTACCCACAATACGTACATTTTCGGCTTTATCCACCCATAGTTTTGCTTTCACAACTGCTCCCGGAGCCAAATAAACCGTCGTATTACTTGGTATCCTTATCTGATTGTTTGGCAAATCTTTAGGTCGATGCACTCCCGGCCCAAAATACATCACTCCTTTCTCTTCTTTCGAGTAAGTCTCCGTTTCCATCGGATTGGCAAACACATGAAGGTTATGCAACCTATCCCCATTAAACTCCACAGAAAGATATCGGGGTTTATCAAGCATAAATGTAATCACATTCTTATATTGTACATAGCGTATATCATTTACCTGCGGACGAATATCTACCTCATGAATCGTTCCATTATTCTTTTTTACCATTACCTCCACAAGACTGCCCATATCAAACTGTACCATCGAAGCATCTTGTACCCTATCCATATCCACCTGCACATTATATTCAAACAGGTCTTTCCATTCACCCCCCGGAACACGGACACTGTATAATCATCATTATGAGGCATACCTGTTTTCAATCCTTCGGGATAAGTCACCAACTGAGCCTGTGCAACCGCACAACACACCATAAGACAAAAGGCTAATAACTTTTTCATTTTTATGCTTTTCTTTTTAAATACGTTTGATAAGCATTTTCCACTCAAAAATAAAAGCCTATTAACCATTTTCTCATCAACAATGATCTTATCTTCTAGAATTTATTCCGTTCCACCTCTTTTCCTTCCTGAAAGAATACCACTTCATACGATGCGTTATCATCTGATAGTAACATATCCGAATCAAACATCAGACACTCAATCTCATAAGGTTGCAATGTTTTCAAAGCAATCCTTCCCTGGCTGGAACCGTTGCATATCACCTCAACTTCCGTCGGTTCCGATGCAGACAAACCAAAGTTCTGTATCTCTACCTTCAACCCACCTTTTTCTTTATCAAACAGAGGGCGACGGGCGGAGAGCAGAGCCGGCCGATAATTCACGTATGGCAAACGGGCATAACCATACAACATATTCCCTTTTTTATCTTTACCTATCATTTTAGGAGCAAATTCATCCGAAGTGATGCCACTGCCCTTCGCTTTAAAGACCACAATCAAATCTTTGCCCGACACCTTGGTCTTCACAGGCTTGCAACCACGTCCAAAATTCACTTCGGTAAATGAACCGAATCGCAACGACTTTACATCCACATCTGTCTGCGGATTAAAACCTGATTCGGCAGCAATCTTTACCTCAATAGTACGAGTAGACGGAGTGATCTCTTCTTCATTCAAAACAGACAATAGCATTCCTTTATTCAGAGGAATACTTATATTTTTGGAACTATGTTTATCGTTAGGCAGATCGTTCCATTTAATGGTATCAATCACGGCAAAATTCATTTGGACAGCACGCCCCTTCTCATCCTGAAAAACTTTAGGGCGCTCATATTTAAACCAATGTTCCACCGCTCCATCCTTATGGAATGATACACCCGGCACGTATGCTTCCCCTTGTTCTGTCACCCAATGCACTCCGTCCTTGGAACGCTGATAGAAAGCAATTCTGCCCAACCAGTCATTCACGATCAAGTGATATTGCAACTCATCCCGCCATACCACGGGATCTTCGAATCTGCCTTCCACATCCGGATAAACTCGTTTGTCAGTCAACTGCATATAAGGTGAAAGTCCGTCTTTACTGATCCAGACACCTCCACCCCGACATACCATCAAGTAAGAATCATCCTGACGGCGGGCAAAAGTCAAATTGGAAAGCCCCTCTATGATTTTTCGGTCACGAGAATCAAAACTGAATTTACCATACGTCCACACCTTGCTGTCCACCCCGTCTGCTATATAGTAACCGTCAATCACATAGACCACGACACGGCCATCCTTTAACCGGAACGCTTCCGGATTATGTCCTTTTCCCACAGAATTTTGAATTTTAAAAGGTCCTTCCAACCGATCACTTACTGCATGGAAAACAGTAGAATTCGACCAAAACATGTGCCCTTTCGGAGAATCCTCAGGCCAGCCACACACAAACAAATGGTATTTACCATCCGTATCCTGCAATATATTTCCTCCCCAAAAAGAAACTCCGGGAAGTTCTATTCCATTATCCACATAACGATTCAGTACACTGTCCGTACCCCAAATCCCCTTAATCTGAATGCCGTCCGGCATAGGAAGGAAACGGTCCATAAAACGTGCGCCTTTTACTAAATGCTGCCATTCGGCAGGACGTTCACGCTCGGTTATCTGCGCATCTACTGAAGTTAAAAAGAAGCTTGCCGCTATTAAAAAGAAGAGTTTTTTCATTGTGTCATTCATTACACGTTAACAAATCGTTTATTTATGTGCTCAAAAATAAAAAGATTAAGCTGACCTAAATATAAGTCAGCTTAACAAAAAGCACGTAAACCTTTGCGTAAAATAAAATACCTTAAGAAGCCACCTGTGGATTTATTTAACCAAACATGGGATTACAACTGACTAACCTCTTCGAATGTCAATCCTGTAATTTCCATAATATCTTCTGTAGAGAATCCTTTTTCTTTCATTCTCCGGGCATTTCGAAGAACACCTTCTTTAATGCCCTCTTCACGACCTTCTTCACGACCCTCCGCACGTCCTTCTAATCGTCCCTCTATCTTTCCCTCTATCTTTCCCTC
>ERZ1107006.3164-NODE-3164-length-11055-cov-4.701091_pt1 | contig 11055 bp, 9 predicted proteins | sample MGYA00403696_ERZ1107006 | MGnify/ENA primary metagenome ERZ1107006 (study PRJEB35170, sample SAMEA104062441) | human gut metagenome | biome: human gut; feature: human-associated habitat; material: faeces | place: Denmark | collected 2012-08-13 ...
TCGATGGACGGGCAGTAGCGGGGGCCCGTGGAGGTGATGGCGCCGTTGTAGAGGGGGGAGCGATCGAGATTATCGAGAATGATTTTGTGCGTAACCGCGTTGGTGTAGGTGAGGTGGCACGAAGCCGTGTTTTTCGGCGGATCGCTTGTCATAAACGAGAAAGCGTAACCTTTTTCGTCGCCTTTCTGTTCTTCGCACGCGGCGAAGTTTACCGTTTTGCCGTCCACGCGCGCGGGCGTGCCCGTTTTGAAACGGCGGATTTTGTAGCCGAGTCGGGCGAGAGAATCCGTGAGATAGGTGGCGCGGGAAAAGCCGTTCGGCCCGCTTTTTTGCACCAGTTCGCCCGTAATCGTCTGCGAATTTAAATATACGCCCGTGCAGACGACGACGGCGCGGCAGCGGATAATGCCGCCGTACGTGGTTTTTACGCCGGCGCACGCGCCGTTTTCCGTGAGAATTTCCGCCGCTTCCGCCTGCAGTATACGCAGATTTTCGGCGTTTTCGAGCACGCGCTTCATTTCGCGGTGGTACGCCGCTTTATCCGTCTGCGCGCGCAGGCATTGCACCGCCGCGCCTTTGCCCGCGTTCAGCATGCGCATCTGCAAGGCGGTTTGATCGGCGATAATGCCCATTTCGCCGCCGAGCGCGTCGATTTCGCGCACAAGATGTCCTTTCGCCGTGCCGCCGATCGAGGGATTGCAGGGCAGAAAACCGATGCCGTCTAAATTCAGGGTGAGCATCACCGTATCGACGCCCGTGCGTGCGAGCGCCAGCGCGGCTTCCGCGCCCGCGTGTCCGCCGCCGATGACAACCGCGCCGGCGGTATATTCTTCAAAGTCTTTCATGGTTTTTTATCGTTGTTTTTAATTTTTGCGAAAAAGCGGAGCGTTTTTCAACGCTTGTACACGGCGTTTTTCACGTCGTCGACTTCCTTGGCGATTTTTTCGTTGAGGCGGATTAAATCTTCCACCTTATCGCGGGAGTACATGATGGTGGTGTGATCTCTGCCGCCCATTAAGTTGCCTACGGAAACGAGGGGGAGGGAGAGAAGTTCGCACATTAAATACGCGCAGATTTGCCGCGCGCGTACGAGGTCGGCTTTTTTGCCTTTGCCGAGCAGGTCTTCTTTGCGGCATTTATAATAGGAGCAGACCGCCGAAATGATGGATTCGGGGGTAACGTCCTCTTTTTCTTCGCCGCTTTCGCGCACGGATTCGTTGAGCGCTTTGCGGGCGAGCGAGAGGGAGATGGGCTCTTCGTGCAGTTTCGAGGCGAAAATCACTTTGTTGAGCCTGCCTTCCAGCGTGCGCACGTCGTGCCCGGAATCGCCGGCGAGATATTCCAGCACTTCGTCCGGGATAAAACAGCGTTTTTCCATGGCTTTGCGTTTTAAAATGGCGATTTTCGTTTCGGTATCGGGCGGTTGCACGTCGGTGATGAGTCCGCCTTCGAAACGGGTGCGGAGTCGCTCTTCCAGCGTGGCGATTTCTTTCGGAGGACGATCGGACGTTAAAACGATTTGTTTGTTCTGCGAGAAAAGCTGCTTTGTCCGGGTGAGCCGCTGCACTTGGCCGCGGCAGTGTCCGGCGGGGCAGACAGCATGGCACTGCTGCGCATCCTGCTGGCCCTGCAGCCGGAATTCGGGTTTGTGCTTTCGGCCTGCCATGTGAACCACGGCCTGCGCGGTGAGAGCGCTGACCGGGACGAAGCCTTTGTGCGGGCGGAATGCGCCCGGCTGGGTGTGCCGCTGCGGGTGTTCCATGCTGCAGAGATGGCCGACGAAGTGGGCCTGCCGTCGGAACATGCCGGGGAGGACTGGGCGCGCCGCCTGCGCTATGCCTGCTTTGCGCGTTTGTGCGGGGAGGGGATAGATGCCGTTGCAACGGCCCATACTGCAAATGATCAGGCTGAGACCCTGCTGCTGCGGCTGGCCCGGGGCACGGGGCTGCACGGTGCGGCAGGCATCCGGCCAAAGCGCGGGTGCTACCTGCGGCCATTGCTGGTCCTTACCCGGCAGGATACCGAAAGCTTCTGCCGTGCAGCCGGGCAGGCATGGGTCACAGATGAGACGAACGCGACCGATGCCTATGCCCGCAACCGGGTGCGCCGTGCGGCACTGCCTGCACTGCAGAGCACCAACGGCGCAGCGGTGGAAAACCTTGCCCGCTTCTGCGAGAAGGCAGCCCGCGCGGATGCCTATTTTGCCCGGAAGGCCGAAGAGCTGCTTTCTGCTGCACGTCTGGATGCGGCACAGGCTGCCATCAAAAGCCCGGAAGCCTGCACGGTGTGGCGGCTGGGCCCGCTTTCCGCTGCGGATGCGCTTATTTTGGAAGCAGCCATGCATTCGCTGACGGCTCCCGTGCGTGACGCAGAGGAAAAATATGTGCAGCTGCTGTGCGGCCTTGTGCGGCGCGGCAGCGGTGCGGTACAGCTGACTGACCGGGTGCGCTTTTGTGCCGGAGACGGATGCTTCTGGCAGGAGATTGTGCCGGAACGGCCCCGGCAGCAGGAAGACAAACGGCTGGAAAGCCAGCCCTTTCAGCCGGAAAAACAGGCAGAATACTGCCTTGCGGGCGGCTGGAAGGTGACTGCAGGGCTTTTTACGGCTGATTTTGAAGAAAAAATACAAGTCGTTCATAAAAAAGACTTAAAAAATCAGGCGGATTATGCTAGAATAACTACGTTGTATGCTGGTCTTGTCCTGCGCACCCGCCAGCCGGGAGATGTCTACCGCCCGGCGGGGCGAAGTGTACACAACCGGCTGCGCAAGTGGATGAACGAAACGGGCATCCCGGCCAGCCAGCGCGATCAGCTGCCGCTGCTGGCGGCGGGCAGCGAAGTACTGTGGGTCTGCGGTGCGGGCTTTGCCGAGGGCCTTGCCCCGGATGCAGACACTGCGCAGGTGCTGCAGATGGAAATGGAACATAGGGAGGAAATAACATGAGTATGCATGATGATATCAAGACTGTTCTGGTCAGTGAAGAAGAGTTAAAGGCAAAGGTTGCTGAGCTGGGTGCCCAGATCAGCAAGGATTACGAGGGCAAGAACCTTGTTCTGGTGTCCATCCTCAAGGGCTCGGTGGTGTTTATGGCCGACCTGATGCGTGCGGTGAGCATTCCCTGCAGCATCGATTTTATGGTGGTGTCCAGCTACGGTGGCAGCAACACTGTTACCAGCGGCCTTGTAAAGATCATCAAGGATCTGGACGGTGATCTGTCCGGCAAGGATGTGCTGATCGTGGAGGACATCCTCGACACCGGTGTCACCCTGTCCAAGCTGGTGCCCATGCTCAAGATGCGCAACCCCAACTCGGTCAAGATCTGCACCATCCTCGACAAGCCCAGCCGCCGCAAGGCCGACATCCAGCCCGATTACGAGGGCTTCCAGGTGCCGGACGAGTTCGTGGTGGGCTACGGTCTGGACTACGATGAAAAATACCGCAACCTGCCTTATGTGGGTGTGCTCAAGCCTGAAGTCTACGAGAAGTGATTTCTCACACTATAATTCATCCAAGAACTGGAGTTGATTTTTTTGCAATCCAAAAGACCCCGTTTCAATCCGCTGATCCTTGCTCTGGCGCTGGCGGCGGTGCTGATGGTCTGGTCGGTGCTGGGCGGCGCCGGCTCTGCCAGCAGCTCTTCCATGGAATATTCCACGGTGGTGCATTATTTTGAAAGCCTGCAGGTCACGCAGTTCTCGCTGGACCTGAACACCGGCGTGATCACCATGAACCTCAAGGAAGGCGGCAAGAACAACCTGCCCCTGCCCGATACCACGTCCCAGAGCACCACGCAGGCCACCGGCGGACTGCTGAGCGGTATGCTGTCCTCCTCGGATGAGGATACTGCTGCGCAGAAGAACAGCGACGGCACTGTGACTGTGCGCTACAAGCTGCCCTATGCATCCATGTTCGTCAAGTATGTGGGCGACTACATTGCCGCCTACGATGCCGCAAACCCGGATGCTCCCATGGTGTACGATTATACCCCTGTCAAGGAAAACATCCCATGGATGGAGATCCTGTTCTATCTGGCAATGCTGGGCTGCACCGGCTTCCTGCTGTTCTCCATGATGCGCGGCGGTGCTGGCGGCGGCGGGATCATGAACGTTGGCAAAGCCAAGGTGAAGGACGAGCACGAGAACCAAAAGACAGCCACCTTTGCCGATGTTGCCGGTGAGGACGAGGAAAAGGAAGAGCTGAAAGAGGTCGTGGAGTTCCTGAAAAGCCCGGAGAAGTTCAACACTCTGGGCGCACGCATTCCCCACGGCGTGCTGCTGGTAGGCCCTCCGGGCACCGGCAAGACCCTGCTGGCCCGCGCCTGCGCAGGCGAGGCCGGTGTGCCTTTCTATTCCATTTCCGGCTCTGACTTTGTGGAAATGTACGTCGGCGTGGGTGCATCCCGCGTGCGTGACCTGTTCGATAAGGCCAAGAAGTCCATGCCCTGCATCATCTTCATTGATGAGATCGATGCTGTGGGCCGTCAGCGCGGTGCCGGTCTCGGCGGCGGTCACGACGAGCGCGAGCAGACCCTGAACCAGCTGCTGGTCGAGATGGACGGCTTCGAGGCCAACGACGGCGTCATCGTCATGGCGGCCACCAACCGTGCCGACATCCTCGATAAGGCCCTGCTCCGCCCGGGCCGCTTCGACCGTCAGGTCTACGTCGGCCTGCCCGACGTCAAGGGCCGCGAGGAGATCCTGAAGGTCCACACCAAGAACAAGCCCCTCGCCCCGGATGTCTCCCTCAAGGTCATCGCACAGCGCACCGCAGGCTTTGCGGGCGCTGACCTCGAGAACCTCGTCAACGAGGCCGCTCTGCTGGCTGCACGCCGCAGCCGCAAGGCCATTACGATGGAGGACATCGAAGAGGCTTCCATGAAGGTCATGGCCGGCCCCGAGAAGAAGAGCCGGGTCGTCACCCCCGAAGAGAAAAAGCTCACCGCCTACCACGAGGCAGGCCACGCTGTGGCGGGCTTCTACTGCAAGCACCACCCCCGTGTGCATGAGATCACCATCATCCCCCGCGGTCAGGCCGGCGGCTACACCATGTATCTGCCCGAGAAAGACCGCAGCTACGTCACCAAGGGCGAGATGTTCGAGGACATCGTGTCCAGTCTGGGCGGCCGCGTAGCCGAGCAGCTTATCCTGGACGACATCTCCACCGGTGCGTCCAACGACCTGCAGCAGGCGACGAACATCGCCCGCCAGATGATCACCAAGTACGGCTTCTCCGAGCGCCTTGGCCCTGTGGTCTACGGCACCTCTCAGGAGGAGACTTTCCTGGGCCGCGACCTCGGTCAGGGCAAGGGCTACAGCGAGACCACCGCTGCCGAGATCGACAGCGAGATGCGGGACATCATCGACGAGGCCTACGAGACCTGCCGCCGCACCCTGACGGAGCATATCGACCAGCTCCATGCGCTGGCACAGGCCCTGATGGAGCGCGAGAAGCTGAACGAGAAGGAGTTCAACGCCGTGATGGCAGGCGAGACCCTGCCCCAGCGTGAGGACCCCGACGCAAAGCCCGCCGAGGCTCAGCCCGCTGTCCAGCCTGTGGAACAGGCCGAGACTGCAGAGGCTGCGGAGCCTGCCGAACCTGCTGAGGCAGTGGATGCCGCCCCGCAGGAAGCCCCGGCCCCCGAAACGCCGGATGAAGGCGAAGCAAACCAGTAAACCAAGAGAAAGGGGAGAGTGTTGTGGAGGAAAATTTTGAACCGGTCGCGCGGACACGGGCCAACTATTACACCCCGGGCAGCCCGGTGCAGTTCGTCTGCGTGGAGCTGCTCAAGGGTGATGTCAGCGGGGAGCACGCGGTCTGCCTGACCTTCAAGAATATTTCCAAGGTGACCCTGACCGCGCTGGAAATCCACTTCAAGTGCAAGGGCGTGGACGGCGTGATCCTGTGCGAGGACCGGTTCGAGTACCGTGACTTGGAAGTAAAGCCCGGCGAACTGTTTGGCATGGACGATGCGGTGTTCGTTACCGCAAAGGCCATCACCAGCGTGGATGTTTCGCTGTGCAACGTGTACAACGGCAAGCGGGTGGTGCATCTGGACGGCATCAAGCGCGTGCGCCTGCCTGCCCCCAAGCGCCTGTCTGCTGAGCTGGAAAAGGCGCTGGAGACCCGCATGAACCGCCCGGAGCTGAAGTATCAGCCGCAGGTGTTTGAAAATGGCTGGTACTGCGCCTGCGGTGCCTTCCACCCGAAGGAGGAGGATACCGTGTACTGCTCGGAGTGCGGCTGCGACCGCATCCTGCTGCAGAACGCGCTGAACACCCTGCTGCAGCCGGAACAGCCTGCCCAGACCGAGCCGGAACTGGAAACGCCTCTTGCCCCGCAGGCCGAAGAGCCTACCCGCATTATGGGCGCAGCGCCCGTGCAGGAGGAGCCGACCCGGATCATGGGTGCACCGTGCCGTGAAGCAGAACCACAGCCGGAAGAACCTGCTGCAGAGCAGACCCGTGTGCTGGATGCCGGAATGCGGGCACAGTTCCCGGACAGGGCATCTCATGCAGCTGCGGACGAAGGCACCCGTGTGATGCCTGCTGCAGCCCGCCGTGCACAGCCGATATCTCAGCAGCCGGAGCCTGCCTATGACGACGAGGAAGAATACGAGGACGAGCGCGACAGCGTGGCCGAAGCGCTGATCCGCTGGGTGCCGCCCATCACTGCCATTGTCTGTGCAGCAGTGGCACTGTGCGGCTTCGTGTATTACCAGTTCGTGCTGTAACACAAACAGCAGCGGAGAGGGCGGTATGCCTTCTCCGCTTTTTTGTATGCCAGAAGAAGGGAGAACCATTATGCCGGAAGAAGCCTTACAGGCTGCCTTTGAGATCAAGACTGCCTGCGATGAGATCAGCCGCCGCCTGCTGCGCTGGCACTGGGAGCACAAACCCGGTGCGCACAGCTTGGGTGCATTGCTGGATCACGTTGCACAGCGCCAGCAGGAAAGCCCGGACTACTACGACCGTATGCCGGATCTTTCCGGCAAAAACAGCTGGCAGCAGCTGGATACTACCATTTGTATGCGGGTTCTGCTGGACCCGGAAAAGGATGCCGCCAAACCGCTGGACCTGCTGGGCAATACCAGCAATCCGGGTGCGGCCCGCCGCGCCTGCAATGCTGTGCGCACCGCCCGCAACGAAGCCGCCCACGCCACCGATCACACCGATGCCGCTCAGGCGGCGATCCTGTTCAACGAGGCGGTGGAGAGCTTGGAAGACGGCTATGTGGGCACGGCTTTCCGCGAGAATGAACTTGCCCGCTATTACCGCGATGCAGAAAATTATCTGGCACGCTGCGGCGCAAAGGAGCCGATCGCATCCAGCCGTGCGCCGGAAGAAAAAACGGCTGCGCACGAGCCAGCCCGCCAGAGCACAAAGCAGGGCCAGAACCGCAGCACCCAGAGCCGCAAAACGGCCGGCAGCCGTTCCTCCGGCAGCAGAAGCACCACAGCGCGCAGCAGCTCGGCCAAAAGCCGCAGCACGGCAGGCCGCAAAAAGAAACAGAGAAGAACTGGCAATAAAACCGTGTTCATCGTTCTGCTGGTGGTCCTGCTGCTGGGGCTTGCCGTGCGTGCATGGAGCATGGGCGCAGCCTGACCGCCTGTAATGCCCTGCTTCTCAGAAAAAAGCCGTCTTTTGTACACAGTTGCCAGAAAAACAAAAATGCGTTCGGAATAAACCGGGAAAAGCGCATCTTGCGGGATGGGTGAAAGCGGTTTATAATAAGCATGAAAACGTTTACACATAACAATGCATCCCAAAAGAGAGAAGTACTGCAAATGACCATCAGTGATATTGCAAAAATGGCGGGTGTATCCAGTGCGGCGGTCAGCCGCTACCTGAACGGAGGCCCCCTGAGCGAACAGAAGAGGGCTGTCATCCACGAGGTAGTGGAAAAGACCGGCTACCGCCCGGATACCGCCGCCCAGACTCTGCGCACCGGAAAAGTGAATCAGGTGGGGGTGATCGCTCCCAGCATCGGTTCCCAGTCGGTGGGGCAGATCACGGCAGGCATTGCCAGTGAGCTGGATGCAAAGAGCTATCTGATGCTGCTGGGAAACACCGAGCTGGACGCCCAGCGGGAATTGGGCTATCTGACTGCCATGCAGCGCAACCACGTGGCGGGCATCATCCTGCTGGGCAGCTATTATACTCCTCAGCTGGCGCAGGCGCTGAAAAACTGCCGTGTGCCGGTGGTGGTAACAGGCCAGCGTTTTCAGGATGTGGCCTGCGTGTACAACGACGACCGCACTGCAGCCCGGGAACTTGCCCAGCGGATGCTGGACCATGGCCGCAGAAGGATCGTTTATATTGGCGGTACAGAGCGGGACGATGCCACCGGCGTGCAGCGCCGTGAGGGCGTGCAGGATGCGCTGAACGCTGCCGGACTGAACGGCGAACAGATGCCCCGCATCTGCTGCAAAGCCTTTACCATGGAGGAGGGCCAGCGCTGTATGCAGGAACTGCTGGTGCGCTGCCCGGATCTGGACGGTGTGGTCTGCGTGACTGACACGGTGGCCTTTGGTGCCATGCGTGCCCTGCGGGAAGCAGGACGGCATGTGGGGCAGGATGTGGGTCTTGCAGGCGTTGGCGACAGCTGGGCTGGCAGCGTGATGGAACCGGGGCTGGCCACGGTGCGCTTTTACCAGAAGCAGGTGGGGCAGGAGGCTGCCCGGATCCTGCTGCAGATGCTGGAAGAAAATGGGAGCAGCGGGCCTGTGCGTCAGGTGACGCTGGGCTATCAGATCGTGGAGCGAGGCTCCCTTTGATGATAAAGGATAAAAGTATGGGTCGTAAGCTGATTTTTCTGGATATTGACGGCACGCTGCTGCCGCCGGGTGATATGCTCATCCCGGAAAGCACTCTGGCTGCACTGGATCGTGCCAGAGCAAACGGACACAAGCTGTTTTTGTGCACCGGCCGCAACCACCGCATGACCGAACCGCTGCTGCGGCACGACTGCTTTGCGGGCGCAGTGTGCAGCGCCGGCGGCTATGTGCTGTGCGATGGAAAGACTCTGGTGGATATCCCCATGGAGCCGCAGCAGGCTGAAGGCGTGCGCGCGGCGCTGGAACGCAATGGCGTGGAGTGCACGCTGGAAGCCCGGGATGCCACCTTTGGCGGAAGCAAGATGGCTGAGAGGTGGAAATTTATCCACAAAAAGAACGATGCACCGCTGAACAGCGAAGCAGAACGCTGGCGCAAAGCCATGGAAGAGGGCATGTCCATCCTGCCGCTTTCCGATTACAAAGGGGAACCGCTGTATAAGATCGTGTTCATTGCCGACCACGAGAGCGACCTTGCCGAGGCAAAGCAGCTCTATGCCGACCAGTTCGTGTTCTGCGAAAGCAAGCTGGACCGCCTGACCGATGGCTTTGTGAATGGTGAGCTCATCAACCGCAAATTTGATAAGGGCACCGGCATCAAGGCCATCTGTGATCATCTGGGCTGCACGCTGGCGGATACCATCGGCTTTGGTGACAGCGATAATGACCTGCAGATGACCGATGTTGTCGGCATCAGTGTGTGCATGGCCAATGGCTCCGAAAACCTGAAAAAGCGGTGCGACCGCATTGCTCCCTCGGTATACGAGGACGGCATTGCAAAGGAGTTCAAGGCGCTTGGCCTGATCTGAACAAAAACAACAAAGGCTGCGGCAGGGATAAGACCCGGGCCGCAGCTTTTTGCTGCCACAGGGTTTTATAAAACGGAAAAACGTGGTAGAATAAACCAGAATGCCGGGTTCAAGGCCCGGCAAAAAGGGAGGAATTGAAATGCGTTCTGTTCTGGAAGTATGTGTGGACAGCACTGCCAGTGCACTGGCAGCAAAGCGCGGCGGTGCCAGCAGGCTGGAACTGTGTGCCGACCTGATCGTGGGCGGTACAACGCCCAGCCTTGCGCTGGTGCGTCAGGTCAAGGCGGAGACCGGCCTGCCGGTGCGCGCTCTGCTGCGGCCCCGGTTCGGAGATTTCTGTTACGACAGCTACGAGCTTGCCCAGATGGAACAGCTGGCCGCAGAGCTGGTGGAGGCCGGGGCGGATGGTATCGTGACCGGTGTGCTGACCCCGGAAGGGCAGCTGGATGCGGAGGCCATGCGGCCCATTTATGCGGCGGCGCGCAGGGCAGCGGAAAAGGCAGGCCGTCCGGTGGCGTGTACCCTGCACCGTGCCTTTGATGTCAGCGCCGACCCCTTTGCGGCACTGGAAACGGTCCGGAGCATGGGCCTTTGTACCATCCTCACCAGCGGGCAGGCGGCGAGTGCCCCAAAGGGAGCGGAGCTTCTCGGCCGACTGGTGGAGCGGGCAGGGGACAGCGTGGAAATTCTGGTAGGTGCCGGTGTCACGGCACAAAACATCCCGGCACTGGCCGCACAGACCGGGGCACATGCGTTCCACCTTTCCGGCAAGCAGGTGCTGCAAAGCCGCATGACCTTCCGCCGCGAGGGTGTGCCCATGGGGCTGCCGGGCTTTTCAGAGTTTGAGGTATGGCAGACGGGTGAAGAAAACATCCGTGCTGCACGGCAGGCACTGGATGCGATCAAGAACAACTAAAACGAAAGCGCTCTCCCAACGGAAACCCGGTGGGAGAGCGCTTTTTTATGATGATGAATTTGAAGGGTGAAGATAGCTTAGTAATGCAGCTCGTCGCCGGTCAGTGCTTCCAGCACCGGCAGCATGGCAGCGGCTTCGGCTTTGGCAGCAGGCAGATCCATATCGCGGTAGTTGCCGCACTCCACTTCGCTGGCCCCGGGCACAGCGCCCTCAAAGCCAGCCATGAAGCGGAAGGATTCCACCGTCAGCTCCAGTGCCTCGGCGGGAGTCAGGCCGCGGGTGAGCAGATAGAAGCCGGTGCGGCAGCCCATGGGGCCAACGTAGATCACGCTGTCCTGAAAGGCGCTGTTACGTGCATAGGTGGCAAACAGATGCTCCAGCGTATGGGCGGCACCGGTGGACAGGTAATCGCCGTGATTGGGCCTTTTCATGCGGATGTCCCATGTGAGAACATCGCCGTCCTGACGGCTCAGATACATGCCGCGGTCCAGTTTGGTAT
>ERZ1107006.3171-NODE-3171-length-11047-cov-16.055950_pt1 | contig 11047 bp, 7 predicted proteins | sample MGYA00403696_ERZ1107006 | MGnify/ENA primary metagenome ERZ1107006 (study PRJEB35170, sample SAMEA104062441) | human gut metagenome | biome: human gut; feature: human-associated habitat; material: faeces | place: Denmark | collected 2012-08-13 ...
CAAAGCTGCTGACGGCCCGGCCCGCCTGAGAGATCACCCGGTCCAACTCCTCCATTTTCATCTGGAGGGACTGGTTGATCTTTTCGGTCTCCGCTAAGGAGAGCCGCTGGCGCTCCATCAGCTCGTTGACGTACAGCCGGTAGCCCTTGGGGGACGGAACCCGGCCGGCCGAGGTGTGGGGCTGTTCCAGATAACCAAGCTCCACCAGGTCGGAAAGCTCATTGCGGATGGTGGCAGAAGAAACGCTGCCGCCCATTTCCGCGGCAATGGCCTTGGAGCCTACCGGCTCGGCGGTGCGGATGTAATCCTCAACCACCACTTTCAATATTTGCTTTTTCCGGTCAGTCAAGTCCACAAAAAGCACCTCAAATCATGTTTAGCACTCTTTCTCCCTGAGTGCTAAACGCAGTTTACCACCCCTGCTATCTAAAGTCAATGGGGGCAGGTAAACAATTTGTGAACAAAGGGAAAGCAAATGATGAACTTCCCCCTTTCCCGCCGGTTTTCATACGAAAAGTGCCCCGGCCGAAGCCGGGGCGCACGTATCACCGAAAAGAGGTTTTCCCTGTCACTCAATCAGCCGCGCTTTCACCAAAAACGGACGAAGGGTGGTGAACAGGGTATAGAGCAGAATTGCCTGAAAGGGCAGACAGATCAGGTTTTTGATGGCGCTGCCGCTGGCGGTGACGTACCACGCCTTGCCGCTGAGAATAGCCATCCAGAGGGCGCCCAGGATCACATTCTGGATATTGGTCAGCAATTTCGCCCAAAAAGCTCTACTAAACGTAATTTTCGACTTGTAGAAAAACAAAGAGTATACAAAAACACCCAGCATGGTGGTCAGGGTATAGCCGGGAAAGAAAGGGTAGCCGCCGCCACCGGTGATAAAAAAGCTCAGCAGATCCTCCGCCACGGCAAACACAACGCCCAGTACAGGTCCGCAGACCCATGCGCACACCGCCCGGGCCAGGAAGCCCCAGGTGATTTTGGCACCGCCCCACAGGGGCACCGACGGAATGGCGGCCAGCGCCATGCACAAAGCGATGCACAGCGCCGCAAAGGTCAACTTCCGGACGTCTTTCAGCTCATTGGCGGCTGTGCGCCAATAGCCGACGGAAAAGGGGTGGGGATACATAAAAAATTCCTCCTTCTGTGGGCAGTTACGCCGCACAGAGGAGGCCGGGCAAGCACCGCCCGCCGGTTCCGGTATGCGGCAGCGGGATGCGAAGCACACACTGCGGAAATCTCCTTTCGTCCGGCGGACAACTCCCCGTTCCTCCGGCACTGTGGCCTGTTGGCCGACACGCGTGCTTCTACTCTGCCTCTATTTGGTAGTATTTTACTATGCCTTTCCCAAAAATGCAAGGCCATCTCCTTCCCGGCTTGGATTTTTCCGGAGATTTTTTCGAAAAGGCGCAAAATCCAGAGGAAAGCGGAACATCCGATCGGATGTTCCGCTTTTCTCTGGCACCCCGGACTGGAGTCGAACCAGCGGCCTAACGCTTAGGAGGCGTTCGCTCTATCCAACTGAGCTACCGGGGCATAGATCTCATTCTTTTCACGGCGCAGCAAGGCTCTCAGGCCCATAGCCGTTGCAGTTTATTGTATCCCATTTTGTCGAAGGTGTCAACGCAAAAAAGGAGCACGGCTCATGCCGTGCTCCTTTTCGATCTGTCGGATGAGAATTACTTCTCGTCGTACATGGCCTTCAGCTTCAGCAGGTGCTGATAGCGATCCATGGCGACCTCCTCGTTGCGCTTGAACAGAGTTTCGGCGCGGTCGGGGAACTCGCGAGTCAGGCGGCTGTAACGGGCCTCGTTCATCAGGAAGGCGCGGTAGCCCTCTTCCTTGGGCTCCTTGGAATCCACAATGAACTTGTCGGTCTCAGCAGCGGGGTTGAAGCGGAACAGGTTCCAGTAGCCGCACTCGACGGCCTTCTTCATCTCAGCCTGGCAGTTGGTCATGCCGCCCTTGATGCTGTGCATCTCGCAGGGAGCATAGCCGATGATGAGGGAGGGACCATGATAGGCCTCAGCCTCCTGAATGGCCTTGAGGGTCTGGGCGGGGTTAGCACCCATAGCCACCTGAGCCACATACACATAGCCGTAGCTCATGGCGATCTCAGCCAGAGACTTCTTCTTGGTCTCCTTACCGGCAGCGGCGAACTGCGCCACCTGGCCGATGTTGGAGGACTTGGAAGCCTGACCGCCGGTGTTGGAGTAGACCTCGGTATCGAAGACGAAGACGTTGACGTCCTTGCCGGAAGCCAGAACGTGATCCACGCCGCCGAAGCCGATGTCGTAGGCCCAGCCGTCGCCGCCGAAGATCCAGACGGACTTCTTCTCCAGGTATTCCTTGTCCTTCAGGATCTCGCGAGCCAGCTTGCAGGCATCGCAGTCGCAATCGCCGCGGGCGGAGACAACGCTCTCCATGGATGCGATGAACTCAGCGGAAGCACTCTTGTTAGCGGCGCCATCCTCCATGGTATCCAGCCACTTCTGGCCGGCAGCCTTGATGGACTCATCGGCATACTCCACAGCGATCAGCTGACGGGTCAGGTCAGCCAGACGGTTGCGGGTAGCCTCCTGGCCCAGATACATGCCAAGGCCGTGCTCAGCGTTATCCTCGAACAGGGAGTTGGCCCATGCGGGACCGTGGCCGTTCTTATCGGTGCAGTAGGGAGAGGTAGCGGCAGGACCGCCCCAGATGGAGGAGCAGCCGGTGGCGTTGGAGATGTACATCCGGTCGCCGAACAGCTGGGTGACGAGACGGGCATAGCTGGTCTCGGCGCAGCCGGCGCAGGAGCCGGAGAACTCCAGCATGGGCTGCTTGAACTGGCTGCCCTTGACGGTGTTGTCCTGCATATCCTTCTTCTCGGACACCTCGGCCACGCAGTAGTCGAACACGTCCTGCTGGGGCAGCTCGCCCTCCTGGGCGACCATGGACAGGGCGTTCACCGGGCAGGCGCCGATGCAGACGCCGCAGCCCATGCAGTCCAGCGGGCTGATGGCCATGGTGAACTGATAGGTGCCCTTGCCCTTGCCGGCCTTGACATCCACGATCTTGGCAGCCTCGGGGGCCTTGGCGGCCTCGTCAGCGGTGAGGGCGAAGGGACGGATGGTGGCGTGGGGGCAGACGTAGGCGCACTGGTTGCACTGGATGCACTTCTCGGCGTCCCAGGTGGGGACGGAGACGGCCACGCCGCGCTTCTCATAGGCGGCGGCGCCCAGCTCGAACTGGCCGTCCACATGATCGGCAAAGGCGGAGACGGGCAGGCTGTCGCCGTCCATCTTGCCCACGGGCTCCAGGATATCCTTGACCATCTTCACCAGCTCGGGCTTGCCCTTGAGCTCCTTGGCGGGCTTGGTATCCACGGCGTTGGCCCAGTCGGCGGGCACGTCGATCTTCTTATAGGCGGTGGCGCCCAGGTCGATGGCCTTGTAGTTCATATCCACCACGTCCTGGCCCTTCTTCAGGTAGGAGGCCTTGGCCTTCTCCTTCATGAAGCGGATGGCGTCCTCCTCGGGCATGACCTTGGCCAGGGAGAAGAAAGCGGACTGGAGGATGGTGTTGTTGCGCTTGCCCATACCGATCTCGATGGCCAGGTCAATGGCGTCGATGGTATACAGCTGGATGTTGTTGCGGGCGATATAGCGCTTGGCATCGGCCTTCAGGTGATGGTTCAGCTCATCGAAGTCCCACTGGCAGTTGATCATGAACACGCCGCCGGGCTTGACGTCGTTGACCATCTTGAAGCCCTTGGTGATGTAGCTGGGGTTGTGGCAGGCGACGAAGTCGGCCTTGTTGATGTAGTAGGGGCTGCGGATGGGCTTGTCGCCGAAGCGCAGGTGGGAGATCGTCACGCCGCCGGTCTTCTTGGAGTCGTACTGGAAGTAGGCCTGGACGTACTTGTCGGTGTGGTCGCCGATGATCTTGATGGAGTTCTTGTTCGCGCCGACGGTACCGTCGCCGCCGAGACCCCAGAACTTGCACTCGATGGTGCCCTCGGCTGCGGTGTTCGGGCAGTTCTTGTCTTCGGGCAGGGAGAGGTTCGTCACGTCATCGACGATGCCGATGGTGAACTGACGCTTGGGCTCCGCCTTGGCAAGCTCGGTGTAAACAGCGAACACGGAAGCGGGCGGGGTATCCTTGGAGCCGAGACCGTAACGGCCGCCGATGACGGTCTTGTCGGTGATGCCGGCGTTGGCCAGCGCGGTGACGACGTCGAGATAAAGGGGCTCGCCCTGTGCGCCGGGCTCCTTGGTGCGGTCGAGGACCGCGATCTTCTTGGCGGTGGCGGGGATGGCCTCGATCAGGCGCTCAGCCTTGAACGGGCGGTACAGACGGACCTTGATGAGACCGACCTTCTCGCCGTGGGCGTTGAGGTAGTCGATGACTTCCTCGGCCACGTCGCAGATGGAGCCCATCGCGATGATGACGCGGTCAGCGTCGGGCGCGCCGTAGTAGTTGAAGAGCTTGTAGTCGGTGCCGAGCTTCTCGTTGATCTTGCCCATGTACTTTTCCACGACTTCGGGGAGAGCGTCGTAGTACTGGTTGCAGGCCTCGCGGTGCTGGAAGAACGTATCACCGTTCTCATGGGAGCCGCGCATGGCGGGATGCTCGGGGTTGAGGGCGTGCTCGCGGAACGCTTTGACAGCGTCCATGTCGCACATGTCGGCGAGATCCTTGTAATCCCACACGGCGATCTTCTGGATCTCGTGGGAGGTGCGGAAACCGTCGAAGAAGTTGATGAACGGGACCTTGCCGGAAAGCGCGGCCAGGTGTGCCACGGGGGAGAGATCCATCACTTCCTGCACGTTGCCCTCGCACAGCATGGCGAAACCGGTCTGGCGGCAGGCCATGACGTCGGAGTGATCGCCGAAGATGTTCAGCGCGTGGGTCGAAACAGTACGGGCGGAGACGTGGAACACGCAGGGGAGCTGCTCAGCTGCGATTTTGTACATGTTCGGGATCATCAGCAGCAGACCCTGAGAGGCCGTGTAGGTGGTGGTCAGAGCACCGGCACCGAGGGAGCCGTGCACTGCGCCGGCAGCACCGGCTTCGGACTGCATCTCGACGACCTTGACCTGGCTGCCGAAGATGTTTTTCAGGCCATTTGCAGACCACTGGTCGACCAGGTCGGCCATCGGGGAGGACGGCGTAATGGGATAAATTGCCGCAACTTCACTGAAAGCATAGCTTACGTGAGCCGCAGCATTATTGCCGTCCATGGATTTCATTTTTCTTGCCATAAATGAACCTCCTATTTATTTCACCGTCAAAAAACGGTTCTTCTGCGTGTGAACGCAAAATTCAACGATGACACTATAGCACACTTTTTTCGCTATGTAAACGCCTTGTTCCCGCAAAAACATTCACTATTTTGCAACAATAGGTTCAATTCCTTTTATTTTTCGAGAGCTTTTGCGAGGATTTATTGATTTTGTGCAAAATGTGCAAAAATGCGCGGAGGGGGATTTGCCTGATGCAAAAAATGTGCTATACTAATTGCAAACTGTACGATTCGATGCGAAAGAGGGAGGAAAACAGTATGGTCACAGCGGTGCGCTCGCTCGGCCTTCAGGGCATCTCGGGCTACGAGGTCACGGTGGAATGCTTTTTATCCGGGGGTCTGCCTGCGTTTGACATCGTCGGCCTTGGCGATACGGCCGTCAAGGAATCGCGCGAGCGCGTGCGCGCGGCAGTGAAAAACTGCGGTGTGAAGTTCCCTGTCTCGCGCATCACGGTGAACCTCGCCCCCGCGGGTCGGAAAAAGGAGGGCACGCTCTATGACCTGCCCATCCTGCTCGGCATCCTTGCCAGTGCAGAGGAGATCAAGCCCCCCGCGAAGGACGCGGCCTTTGTCGGCGAGCTCTCGCTGACCGGCACGCTTCGCGCGGTGAACGGCGTTTTGCCGATGGCGATGGCCGCGGTGCGCGCGGGCATCAGGACGCTCTACGTCCCCGCGGCGAACGCAGCGGAGGCGACGCTTGCCGACGGCGTGACCGTTTACGGCGTGCCGGACGTCGTGTCGCTCGTGCAGCATTTGAAGGGTGAAAAGAAGCTCTCGCCCCAGCCGAAGTGGCAGGCGGAGCAGACGAGCGAGACCGGCCCCGACTTTTCCGACGTCATGGGACAGGAAAATGTCAAGCGCGCGCTGGAGATCGCCGCTGCAGGCGGACACAATATTCTGCTCATCGGCTCGCCCGGCGCGGGCAAATCCATGCTGGCGCGGCGGCTTCCGTCGATCCTGCCCGACATGACGCGAAAGGAAGCACTTGAAGCGACCGAGATCTGGTCAGTCGCGGGATTGACCGACAGCTCGCACCCGATGCTGCTGCACCGCCCGTTCCGCGCGCCGCACCACACGCTTTCCGCCTCCGCGATGACCGGTGGCGGGCAGACGCCCAAGCCCGGTGAAATTTCGCTCGCGCACCACGGCGTGCTTTTTTTAGATGAGCTCCCCGAATTCCACCGCGACGTGCTCGAGGTGCTGCGCGCGCCCATCGAGGACGGCGAGGTCACCATCACCCGCGCCGCGGGCAGTATCACGCTGCCGAGCCGCTTCATGCTCGTCGGCGCGATGAACCCCTGCCGCTGCGGCTGGTACGGCCACCCCTCGGGGCGCTGCCACTGCACCAAGCAGCAGGTGGAAAAATACGTCGAAAAGATCTCCGGCCCGATGCTCGACCGCATGGACTTACACGTCAACGTGCCGAGCGTCGAGTTCGAAGCCATGCGCCGGCGCGAAAAGGCGGAGTCCTCCGCCGACGTCAAAGCGCGCGTGAACGCCGCGCGCGACATCCAGAAGCAGCGCTTTTCCGGCACGAACATCACCTGCAACGCGCAAATGACACCCGCGATGGTGGGCGAGTTCTGCACGCTGGACGCCGCGGGCGAAAAGCTCTTAAAAGGCGCGTTCGAGCGCCTCGGCCTCACGGCGCGAAGCCACGATAGATTACTGCGCGTTGCGCGCACGATCGCCGACCTCGACGGCAGCGAGAAGATCGAGGCGCATCATCTGGCCGAGGCCATCCAGTACCGCAACACGGATATTTTACAGGGGTGAATGAGATGAAAAGGTATGACTACATCCAGTTTGGCGCGCTTTCCATTTTGAGCCATATCGCTCAGGGCGCGGCTTTTATCCTGCTGTTCGCAGCGTTTGGAGGCACGGGGACGACCTCGTCCTTTACGTTTGCCACGCCCGTCGGGCTCGCGCTCGGCGTCGTCTATGTGGCGGCGCTTTCGTTCCTGTTCGGCTGGGGCCTGCGGCCGGAGCGGGGCATCGACAAAAATTGCTGCTGGAACGCGGCGATCGTGCTCTATGTGCTGAATCTTGCCTCGCTTCTTGTGATGCCTGTCCCGTTCGGCTCGGGGAGCATCCTTGCGATGATCTGGGAGCTGCCGATGGCGCCCGCCATGGTCGGGATCAACGGGGTGAGCGGAGAGGGCACGATGTTCAGCTATGCGCTCTTTGCCCTGCTGGCCGCCGTTGAGCCGCTGTGCTTTACACTGGGGCTCACCCGCAAAGGGAAAAAGCCTGCCAAATCCGAAGACAACGAAAATTCAGCCGCATTTTCCGCCGATGCGGAAGCGGCCATAACAAATGAGGAGAACAATACCAATGCATGAAATGATCCTGTGCAAGCTCGGCGAGGTCGTGCTCAAGGGCCTGAACCGCCGCAGCTTCGAAGATAAGCTGATGTCGAACGTCAACCGCCGCGTGTCGAAATGCGGCAATTTCCGCGTCTACTCCAAGCAGAGCACCATCTACGTCGAGCCGAAGGACGACGAGTGCGACATCGAGGCCGCGTTTGAGAGCTGCAAGAAGATTTTCGGCATCATCGCCGTTTCGAAGGCGCTGCCGTGCGAAAAGGACATCCAGAAGATCATCGCTGCGGCAAAGAATTACCTTGCCGGTGAGATGCGCGCGGCGAAGAGCTTCAAGGTCGAGAGCAAGCGCGCCGACAAGACCTTCCCCTTGACGTCCATCCAGATCTCCCAGCAGGTCGGCGGCGCGCTGCATCAGGCGTTCCCGACGTGCGAGGTCAACGTCCACGACCCCGAGCTCGTCGTGCATATCGAAATTCGCGACGATGCGGCCTATGTCCACGGCCCCGCTGAAGAGGGCGCGGGCGGGCTGCCCATCGGCATGGGCGGCGTGGCGGTCAGCCTGCTCTCCGGCGGCATCGACTCGCCCGTCTCGTCCTACATGATCGCCAAGCGCGGCGTCAAGCTCGAAATGGTGCACTTCTTCTCCCCACCGTACACGTCCGATGAGGCGAAGGAGAAGGTGCTTTCCCTTGCCAAGCTCTTAGTTCCCTGGTGCGGGCGGCTGACGGTGCAGATCGTGCCGTTTACCGAAATCCAGGAGGAGATCAGAAGAAACTGCCCCGAGGAATTCTTCACGCTCATCATGCGCCGCTTTATGATGCGCATCTCCCAGCGCGTGGCCGATCAGGTCAAGGCCAAGGCGCTCGTCACGGGCGAGAACCTCGGTCAGGTCGCGTCTCAGACGATGGAGGCCCTGCGCGTGACCGAGGATGTCGTCGATCTTCCCGTCCTGCGCCCGCTCATCGGCATGGATAAGGAAGAGATCGTGCGTTTGTCCCGTAAGATCGGCACGTTCGATACGTCGATCTTACCCTATGAGGATTGCTGTACGGTCTTCACCCCGCGTCATCCGCGCACGAAGCCGAACCTCGACGAGGTCCGTGAGGCCGAGGCTGTCCTTGATATCGAGGGCCTCATCGACCGCGCGATGACAAACCGCGAGTTTGTGCGCATCAAGTTCTGAAAGGAAGTCTTATCATGGCAGAAAAAACAGTCGAACAGCGCTGCTATGAAGCGCTCAAGGCGCGCGGCGTGACCTTCGCCGCGGCGGAGAGCTGCACCGGCGGCCTCATTGCCAAGCGCATCACGGATGTGCCGGGCGCGTCGGGCGTGTTCATGGGCGGCGTCGTGAGCTATACGAATATCGTTAAGCACCGCGTGCTCGGCGTTCCGGCGGACATGCTGGAAGAGTACGGCGCGGTGTCCGCGCCCGTCGCCCGCGCAATGGCCGAGGGTGCGCGCAAGGCGACGACGGCGGACTGCGCCGTCAGCGTCACGGGCGTCGCTGGACCCGACCGCGACGAGCGGGGAAATCCCGTCGGCACGGTATTCATCGGATTTTCGTCGCCCAAGGAGACGATCGCCGAGCGCTTTGACTTCGGCGCGGCTTCCCGCGAGGAAATTCGCGGGGAAGCGGCGGATGAAGCCTTCAAGCTGCTCGAGGAAAAGTTGAAGGAAGCGTAAAAAAACAAAATCAAGGAGGAGACCGATATGAGACGGAAAAATACAGCGCAGCTGCTTGCGGCGCTCTTGGCGGCGCTGACGCTTTTGGTGTCAGGCTGCGGAGAAAAGCAGGAAGCGTCGGACGGCGCACCGGACGAGCCCCTGATGCGGGAGGAAGATCTGACGGTCGAGCCGCAGCCGGACGCGAACTTTACGCTGGAGCTGCCGGGCGGATTTTTGAGCCTTGGAGCGGACTACGAGCCGAACGGGAAAACGGAGAATACGACCTACGACAGCGACGGGATGCTGCCCTACGACTTTGCGCGCCATTACGACGCGGACGCGCAGCTCGTCGTCGGGACGGACTACTACCCTGAAACGGGGCGCGAGGTCATCAGCTATCTGCGCACCAGTGCTGTGGGCGTGGGAACGCCGCGCGGCGTCAAGGTCGGCGACAGCGAGAAAGCGCTGCTGACGGAATACCCGGAGGCGCTTTACTGCATCGCGGCAGACGAGTCCGAGCTTTATGACGGCTACAGCGACGAAGGCGGCTACAGCGAGCCCGCCTATGACTTCGACCGCGCCTACGTCTGGCAGCCGCAGACGCCGCAGGACGACGGGAACTACGACGTCCGCGACATTGCGTTTTACCTGAAGGACGGCACGGTGAGCGCGATCACGATGACAAAGCCGTATGCGTTCCGTTTTGCCTACGGTGTGGACCGAGACGCGGCGCTGCGCCTTGCGGAAGAAAACCGCAGCGCGCTGTGCGGGCAGTAAAAAAGCAAAACAAAAAGCGAGGGATGCCTACGCGTCCCTCGCTTTTTACTGTGTTTAATAGTTGCCGGGATCAAAGCTCGAGCGCGAGCTGCGCGTCGTCCGGCGCGGAAACATCCAGCCCGAATTCGCTCGGCAGGTAGCGCGGGCAGACGTTTTCGCCCGTTGTGATGACGGACGCGGCAAGGCGCGTGCCGATCTCGCAGGATTCCATCATCGTTTTGCCGTAGGTCTGGCCGATGACAGCGCCGGCGATGCGCAGCGTGCCGCTGCCACAGATGACGACCGTGCCGAAGCCTGTGAAGCAGGCGACGTCGGCTGTGCCGCCGTCGGCCCAGCAGTCGCCGCTCACTTCAAGCAGCAGGATACCGCCGGGGATGTTGGGGGAGATGTTGGGAATGTAGCTGTCCTGCGCGGTCAGGTGCGCGCAGTGGTAGCGCTCGCCGTTCCAGACGACGAGCCCCGCGCCGTAGTCGAAGACTGCGCTGCCGCCGGTCATGTCGGCGACGGAAATGCCGCTGTCGCCGTCCTGTAAGGCAAGGTCTTGATACTCCCCGTCGTACCACACGCTGTAAGAGGTCTGATACCCGTCGCCCGCGTTCTGCGCGAGCGGGAGGGATTTGTCCTCCGCGAGAATGCTTACATTGCCGAGGTCGTAGTAGAGCAGGCAGCTCTCGGGCAGCGACGTTTCCTGCGTGTTGTCGACAGGGTTTGGCTCAGACGTGTCCGGCGGCGTCGTTTCGCCGCAGGCGGTCAGGAGAAACGCGAGGGAAAGGGCGAGAAAAAGCGCTTTTTTCATGGCGGGCCCTCCTATTAAAATATGGCGGTCAGAATTCGAGCGCGATCTGCGCATCGTCGACGGTGGAGACGTCCAGCCCGAATTCGCTCGGCAGGTAGCGCGGGCAGACGTTTTCGCCCGTCGTGATGACGGACGCAGCAAGGCGCGTGCCGATCTCGCAGGATTCCATCATCGTTTTGCCGTAGGTCTGGC
>ERZ1107006.3180-NODE-3180-length-11015-cov-6.349453_pt1 | contig 11015 bp, 12 predicted proteins | sample MGYA00403696_ERZ1107006 | MGnify/ENA primary metagenome ERZ1107006 (study PRJEB35170, sample SAMEA104062441) | human gut metagenome | biome: human gut; feature: human-associated habitat; material: faeces | place: Denmark | collected 2012-08-13 ...
GCAGCCCTTCGCCTTCACCGCTGTGGGTGACATACGAGAGCTGATGGGGCGAGATATTGAGCTGTTTGGCGAGAATCTGCCGGTCGCCGCTGGCCTGATTGAGCATGAGGATGAAATCGCTGTTTTCAAAGATGTTCTCCACCTCGCGGGAGGAGAGCAGGTCTTTGACATTCTGGGTGATGCCGGTGGGGATGCCTCCCCACTTGCGGAAGCGCTTCCAGATTTCCACGGTGTAGGCCGCCGTCTGCTCCTCGCGCAGCAAAAGGTGCATTTCGTCAATGTAGTAGCGGGTGGATTTGTGGGCTTCCCGGTTGACGGTCACTCGATTCCACACGGCGTCCTGCACGATGAGCATCCCGATCTTCTTGAGCTGCTTGCCCAGCTCCTTGATGTCGAAGGACACGATGCGGTTGGCGATGTTGATATTGGTGCGGTGGTTGAACACGTTGAGAGAGCCGGAAACATAGATTTCCAAAGCCGTGGCGATGTACTGCGCCTCCTTTTCCTCCTGCCGCCGCAGCTCGTTATACAAGTCCTCCAGAATCGGCATATTCTCCGGCACAGGGTCGCTGAGATAATCCCGGTACACCATGCGCACACAGCGGTCGATGATGGTCTTTTCCACCGGCATGAGGCCGTCCTTGCCGCCGACAATCAGCTCGCAGAGGGAGAGGATGAAGTCGGATTTCAGGCTTAGAGGGTTCTCATCGTCGCTGTAATTGAGGTTTAAGTCCATGGGGTTGATGTAGTGCGGGCTTGTTGGGGAAATTTTGATGACCTGCCCGTGCAGGCGCTCCACCAGCGGCCCGTACTCGGCTTCGGGGTCGCAGATGATGATGTCATCGTCAGTAACGAGGAACACGTTGGCGATCTCCCGCTTTGCGGCAAAGCTCTTGCCGCTGCCGGGCGTACCAAGGATAAGGCCGTTGGGGTTCTTGAGACGCTTGCGATCTACCATGATGAGGTTGTTCGACAGCGCGTTCAGCCCGCAGTACAGGGCTTCCTTGCCGTCCTGAAACAGCTCCTGCGTGGTAAAGGGAATGAAAATGGCGACGCTGGAGGTGGTCAGGCCCCGTTGTATCTCGATCTGATTCAGCCCCAAGGGGAGGCTGCTCATCAGCCCCTCCTCCTGCCGGAAATCAAGGCGGGTAAGCTGGCAGTTGTACTTCTGGGCGATGCTGGCCGCCTGAAATACGTTGTTGTCAAGCTGCTGGCGGCTGCCTGCGGTGTTGATCACGATGAAGGTCAGCAGGAACATTCGCTCGTTGCGGCTTTGCAGGTCTTGCAGCAGCTTCTTCGCCTCCGTGCCGTAGGTGGCAAGGTCCGAGGGGATGATGTCCATGTCGTATCCGGCGCGGACGGCCTTTTTCTGCTCCTCGATGGTCATTTTCTGCAAATCGGTGATCTTGCGCTTGATGGTCTTGATGGCCTTGACCTGATCCACGGACTGGACGTGCATACTGACGATGAGGGAGCTTTCCATGTCGAGGAAGTCCGCCAGCATCCGGTCGTTCAGCTCCGGCGCTAAAATCTGCAAGAAGCTGGCGCAGCCGATGCGCCTGCCGACGCCGAAGGAGCGTCCGGTGCGGAACTCAAAGGAGCTGGGGGCGATGAAGTCCTTGACCGAAAGCCCGGAGGGTGCCAGCCAGTCCCACGAGAAGCGGAACGGCTCCTGCTCGTCCATGTGCAGCATCCCGTGCAGCAGCCGCAGCCGCTCCATGCCGTTCATGGGCTCCGCCGCCACGCCGAGGCGCTTGAAGTTGTTGAGGATGTCCGTTTCGATGCGCTCCAGCCTTGGCTTTGCCGCTTTCAGCCCGTCCGCCTCCACGCCAAAGGTCAGGTACTTGGTCTTGATGAGGCCGTTGTTGCCGCGGGCAAGCTGGTTCTGGAGCATCTGGGTATATTCCAGACGGATACTGTCAAAATCGTCGCCCTGCGGCGAGATGGTGATGTACCTTGCGTAATTGTCCTTGTTGGCGGACATATTCACAAAGGAGAGCTGAAAGCGCACGGAGCTGTCGAAGTAGTTGAGGAAGTCGCACCAGCCGTCAAAGATGGCGGTCTTGTCCTCGTTCTGGTTGAGCTGATAGTTGATGTCCTGAAACTGGACGGTTTTCGTGTAGTAGCTGTCCGTCACGCGGCAAATGCCGTCGGGGAACATCCGCTGAAACGGGATGCTGTCCTGTGCGGACTTGCGTTTCTTATCCTGCCGCTTCGCTCTTGCGATGGCGGCCTCGATCTGCCTGCGTTCGGCGCGGGTGAGTTTTGTGCGGGTGGACAATGCGATACACCTCCCGGTCTAAATTGTCCTGCCGTTCCAGAACGGCGTAGAAATTATTGGTTGCGTAGGGGCGCTGCTTGGGGCGCAGGAAGCAGACCTGCACGATGTTGCGGACGATCTTTTCAAGGGGCTGTCCGTTCTTCTCATACATGGCCAGCAGGAAAAAGGGCAGCATGAGCAGGATCATGCAGATCGCCGCCGTGCTGACGCCGGTATGGGCTTTGAGCAGGAAGAACAGCGGAACGCCCAGCGCCGCACCAGCGCCGAAGCAGACGAGCTGGCGCTTCGTCAGGTTCAGCAGCACCTTGGTCTTGACCGCGTTCAGGTCTTTGGGTACGGGGACGTATGCCATGTTGATTTCACCTCCCTAATGACTGTTGAAAATTGACTTTGCGAGACTGCTGGTTTTGAACAGGGTGAAGCAGAGCAGCACCGTATAGCCCATGCACAGCCAGATGGCCGTGGAAATGTTGTCGTCTATGAGCATATTCTGTACCAGCACCGCATAGATGGCGATGCAGATGATGATGAGAAAGCCCTGAAACGCCAAAGCCAACAGGGAGCGGAGATAATTCTGCCCCATGCCGCCCCATTCCTTGCCCATCATGGTGGCCATGGGGATGGGCGCGATGCTGGTGACGAGGTATATCTCGATCATTCTGCCGTAGATGATGATAAAGATGCAGATGGTCAGCGCCCACATGGTGAAGCCCACCACGAAGGATTGCAGCCACAGCCCCAAGAGCGTCCACACGTTCATCTCCAGCAGCCGCGCCTCAAGGTCTGCGATATGGTCGGCAAGGTTGATGGAGGTGTTGCCCACGATAAGGCCGGAGGCGCGGTTGACCACGCTCTGCGCCGCCTCAAATACGCCCATGACGATATTCCATGTGTTGGACACGATGAGGACGGCTGCCGCTGTCTTGAACACCCAGCGAAAGAATACCCATGTGTCGATGTCGTGGAGGTTATTTCGGTCTGCTATGAGCTGGATCAGCTCCAGTGTCATCACAAAGGCGAGGATCACGCCTGCAATGGGCAGTATCACGTTGTCCGAGAGGGAGCGGATCATGCTGTAAATATTGGCGTTCCACGCCTGCGGGGTGCTGCCGATGTGTCCCGCCGCCTCCGCGACCTTGGCGTTGACGTTATCAAAGAGGCCGGTGAGGTTGTCCATGATGCCCCCGACCAACAGCTCCTTGAGCCATTCGGTGAATTTTTCCCATATCAAATCCAATGGGTCAGCCCTCCTTTCCCGCCCCCGCCCGTGTCAGGCGGGCAGGGGCGAAGGGTTTTACATTGCGGCATGGACGGGATTAACCGAACAGCCCTTTGAGCAGCGGCACGAGGATCATACCGATGAGCGCCACACCGCCGCCCGCCATAAGCTGTTTCATGCCCTGCGATTTAGCCCCCGGATTGTCGTTTCCGTATCCTTCCAGCAGGTTAATGACGCCCCAGATTCCGAGACCTGCGCCAAGGGCGATGACCAAAGTTTGCAAAACATCGACTGCGCTATTGAAGAAATCCATATTTTATGTGCCGGAATCGTTTCTTTATGGTTTTTACGATGGAAACCGCAAAGCCGGAATGAGCTGGCCGCTGTGTGCGGCTGTCGATTCCGGCTTCTCCTTTCAAATTTTCGGTTGTGCTTTCCTCCGACTTTGCGTTTCGCGTGTGTCTGCTGCATTGTCGGCGTCCTCCTTTACGGAATGGGTGTCTGATGTATATATAAAAATCCGCCCATTCAGGCGGATTCTGAACCTGCGGCCGCGCCCGTGTCAAAGACCTCAAATTCCTCCCCCGGCTTCAGCTTGAGCTTTGTGGAGAGGAATTTTTCAATGTCAAAGGCGTTCTTGGGATTCGCGTCCGAAAGATACTTGTAGTTGGGGTGTTTTGTGATGTCGTATTTGTCGGATAGAAACGGCCTGACGCCGCGAAGCTGCAAGATACACTTGCCGCCATTAAGCACGGCAAGCTCATCCTGACTCATCAGCTCCTTGCCGAGCTTCTGATAGTTCAGGCTGTGGGAAACCTCACGCCCGCGGGATTCTCCCGTGTTGAAGGTGTCAATGGTCTCCTTGCCCAGCGCGGCGGACAGCTCCTTTAATGTGGTCGGCTCCTTGCCGCCGAGGAATACGGAGCTGTCGCAGTTGCCGATGATGGTGTCGCAGTTGTCCTTGTAGAGCGCCTTGAGCTGGCTCTGTGCCTGCAAAACAAGGCAGGCGGAGATTTCGCGGCTGCGGATGGTGGCCATCAGCTTCTCCAGCTTGGGAATCTGCCCGATGTTGGCGCACTCGTCGATGAGGCAGCGCACATGGACGGGCAGCCTGCCGCCGTACACATCGTCCGCCTTGTCGCACAGGAGGTTGAATAGCTGGGTATAGACCATGCTGGCAAGGAAGTTGAAGGTGTCGTCTGTGTCGGAAATGATGATAAACAGCGCCGTTTTCCGGTCGCCAAGCGTGTCCAGCTCCAGCTCGTCATACGCCGTGATCTCCCGCAGCTCCTGAATGTCGAAGGGGGCAAGGCGCGCGCCGCAGCTAATTAGAATACTTTTTGCTGTCTTGCCCGCCGCTAAGCGATATTTGGCATATTGGCGCACGGCGAAGTGATGCGGCTCCCGTTTTGCCAGTTCTTCAAACATCAGATCGACGGGATTTTTGAAGTCCTCGTCGTCCTCCCGCACCTCCATGGTGTTAATCATCTCGATGAGGGTGGCGAAGTTCTGCTCCTCCACCGGCGCTTCGTAGTAGATATACCCGATGAGCGCCGTGTAGAGCAGCGTCTCCGCCTTGCGCCAGAAATCGTCGCCGCTCTTGCCGTCCCCCTGCGTGTTGGCGATAAGGGTCGTGACCAGCTTCAGAATGTCCTTTTCGCTGTGGAGATACGCAAAGGGGTTGTAGTGGTGGGACTTCTTGAAGTTGATCGTGTTCAGTATCTTGATCTTATACTGGTTCCGCTGGAGTAATTTTCCACATTCGACCACGATGCTGCCTTTCGGATCGGTGACAACGTAGGAACTGTGAAGCTGCATGAGGTTGGGTTTTATGAAAAACCGCGTCTTGCCGCTGCCGGAGCCGCCTACCACCAGTACGTTTTTGTTCCGCGCCGTTTTCGGGTCCTTGGGTCGGCTGTTCATGGTCAGCCGCTCCGTCTGGGTGAGAATGACGTTGTTGGCAAAGGTGGGGTCTACATAGGGCTTGATGTCCTCTGCGTTGCCCCATCTTGCGCTGCCATACTCGATATTCTTCCGAAACTTCCGCGCGTTCTTCCCCTTGATGTAGACGGCAAGTCGTATGAGCAGGGCGGCGGCAATGCCCACGCACAGGTCGATGGGGTGAAAGCTGGGCAGCGCCGATTGGAACGCGGCGGCGAAGCCCTCCATGAGGTGCAGCGCCTTTCCCGAAAAATCCATGCCGGGGGCAAGCCGCCACGCCTGCCCCAGCTTGGTGGCAAAGAGGGCGATAAGGACATACGGGATATTGGGCAGCACCAACTTTTTGATATGCAGCGGCTTTTTCATAGCTCCAGCCCCTTGTCCTTGTTGCGCACCCTGGTCACGTCCTTTGCGATCTCCGGCGCACGGAGCGCTCTGAGCATCCGGATGATGGACGGCTTCTCCTTTGCTTTTGCCTTCTTCCCGGTGTACTCGGTAAAGGCGGCGGTGAGCGCGTCCGCATCCCGCGCCTTGAAAAAGACGAGATACCTGGGGATCTCGCCGGTTTTGTCCTTCTTGATGGCGTAGTCCACGCCGTACTTGCGCGCCACACGGTCAAAGCCCTTGATGTTCCGCTCCGTGACCTCAATGTTGGACACGCCCTGGTTCTGGCCGACAAGCTGCTTCACCGTCTGCTTGCCGGTGGGCTTTTCAGGCGCACCACGCGCCTTTGCCAGCTTCTTCTCCTTGCGGCTGGCGAGGTATTTGAGGATGACGGCCTTTAACAGCCGCGCCGTGAGCTTGGTTGCGCTGATGACCAGCGTGACCGCTCTGTTTTCCACTTCCTCCTGCATGGGTCATTCCTCCTTTCCCGCATACTCCTCAAAGCGCCGTCATCGCTCTGTCACCGGAGCGGTCTTGCCCTTGCCCGCTGTCTTGGCGGGCTCGGTGGGGATTGCCATAATCTTGCTGCCCATCTTCAAAAAGGCTTCCGGCTGACGGAACTTTTCCTCGTATTTCTGTTGCAGCTCCTTTGGGAGAGACGCAAAGTTCTCATCCCCCAGACCGCAGATGAAGAATTTGCCGGCCACAATATCGTAGATATCGCCGTCCCCGTCCCGCAGGGCGCGGTTCAGGGGCTTGCCCTCCAGCTTGGCTTCCTCCCCGCAGATCAGCGCCACGGGGTCGTCATATGGGTAGACCGCCTCGATATAGCCGTCCACCGCCTTCTGCAAGGAGGCAAGGTCGGAGCCGATACGCTCCACGCGCGGGTACTGTCCCGGCTCCACCATGAGCACCTCGAGGGTGTCGTCCGGCGCCCTTTCGGCGGAGATTTCCCTGCCGTCATTGCTCTCAAACTCCACCTCCACGAAATTGTCCGCATCCAGAATATGATCCCCGGCGTGCCACTGGTCGCTTACCATCTGTTGGGCTTCCTCTTTGGAAGATGCCTCCACGGACACGGTGAGCTTCAGCGTTTCGGTGATGGTCACGTCAAATTCCTTCATGCGCGCCGCCTCCCTCGTCGGTCTCCTCCGAAAAAAGCGGAAGAAAAAACGCCGCCAATGCCTTTACCGCCGCTTCCGCTTCTTCGGCGGTCGGGCCGGTCTGTTCGCCGCCGTCCTCCGCATCCGGTACAGCTTCATGCGGCGCTTCGAGGGCGTCGTCGAAATTGTCATCATATTCGCCGCACCCGTCGCAGCAGTCGCAGTGGATGTGTACGTCGCCGTAGATGTTGATGGTTACGTTCATGGATAAACCTGCCTTTCTCAGCGCTCGTTCCGGCGCTGCTGTTTTTTCTGCCACTGCTCCAGCAGCTTGATGATGGTCTGCTGCATTTGCAGGGGCGTGTAGCTTCGGGGGAAGTATTTGCGGAGGGTATCGCTGCTCAGCGTGATGCGCTCCTGTTCCTCCTTCTTTTCCTCGGACATGATGGAGCGCATGGCCTCCTTCGTGCATTTTCCCTCCCGGCTGAGCTTCTTGAGCCGCTGTGCCTGGGAAAGCGAGGGCGTGTTCTGGGAATAGTCCATTGCGTCCAGAAACTGCTTCTGCTCGTCACGGGTGAGATACGACAGCTCCACGGCGGGGCTGAACGCGATCTCCTTGCTGTCCACCTTTTTCTGCACCTCCGGCAGAAGCTCGGTGAGACGGATATAGCGTTGCACTTGGCGACCGCTATCGCCAGCTAATTCGCCTACTTTATCTGCTGTTTCCAACTTCCCGACGAGTTGTCGGGAAGTTGATTTTCCCTCCAAATCCACCCGTTTTCCCTGATGCTTCAACGCTTCCAGCTTCATTTTGTACGCCTGCGCCCGCTCCATGGGGCTGATGGTTTCCCGCTGCAAATTGCTGTCCACCATGAGGATCACCGCCTCGTCGTCGTCAAGATTGCGGACGATGGCAGGTATGGTTTTCAGCCCCGCAAGGTCTGCGGCATGGAGCCGCCTGTGTCCGGCTACCATCTCGTATCCGCCCTCCGGTGCGGGGCGGATGATGGCGGGGTTGAGAACGCCCACCTGCATGATGCTGTCGATGGTCTGCTGCATGAGCTCGTCGTCCGTCACCTTGAAGGGGTGGTTCTTGAAGGGACGAATCTCTGAAAGCGGTATCTGCTGTACCTGTTCGTTGGGTTTCTTTTTCGGCACGGTCGCATCACCTCCTGAAAATGCCAAAGCCGCAGGCGGCGGCCTACGGCTCAGATGAAGCCCTCCGACATATCGTGACTGACAAGGCTTCGGTAGTAGTTCCCGATGGTCAGAGGGGCGTTATACAGCGTGGCTAAAAGATACTGGCGCATATTGCGGATGCGGGTGGTGTTTTCCTTCAGCCCGCCCACCACAAAGCGGATGTGCTCGCTGTTCAGCTTCAAAAACTGGCTCCTGACCACCTCGGCGGGCTTATCGTCGCCGGAAATGCGGACGGAGCTTTTTGTCGTACAGACAACATCCACCAGCAGCTCCAGGATTTCTTCCAGCGTGTCCTGCTCGTATGGATAGTCTGTCAGGAGTGCGTCGTAGGCGATGTTCTCCGCAATAAGCTCTCTGTACCGCTCTCTCAGAGCCGCTTCGTTTCCTTTCGCTTCCCGCCCGTGATCCCTCCTGAACGAAGTGAAGGGAAAGGAATCAGTATCACTAAAATCAGTATCATTCTTATCAGTATTATTAGATCGTGATTTTAACGATTCTTGATCCGTGATTTTCACTGCTCCTGAATCGTGATTTTCACGGTTCTGGAATCGTGATTCTGGGGAGGGCAGTGTGTTGCCCGCAGGGTTATCCACATCCTTCTCCACAAAGTTCTTGACGTAGATGAGGTTGGGCTTGCCCAGCCCCTGCCGCTTGCGCTCGATGAGGCGGCATTTGCTCTCCAGCTCATGCAGCAGCTTTCCGGCCTTCTGGTCGGCGCAGCCCAGGGCGGTCATGACCTCCTCGATGGTGAAGATGATATACACACGTCCTTCTTTATCCAGCCAGCCGTTCTTGCAGCTCAGGCTCATACGGTCAAGGAGCAGACCGTAGAGCACCTTGGCTTCTGCGGAAACGCTTCTGAACCGTTCCTCCGTGAACAGCACCTTGGGGATACGGTAAAAGGAGAACTGTTCCGCTTCCGCGCCGTAGAAATAGTCATACATGGCTTCTGTCACGCTCCTTTGGAAGCCCTGCGGCGCGCATGACCTCTTTGGTACACCATCCGATGCAGGGGGCAGCCCTTCCGTAGGGACAGCCCTCGCACTCCGAAACGGGAGCGGCGCTGTCCGCATTTGCTTCGTAAACTTGTTCTATGCCGTTCCGTCTTTCGGGCTTCTGCGGGACGGGACAGCAGCAGCCGTCCGGATAGACGCAGCCCTGTATTTTTCCTTTTCGGTACAGGCAGTACCGGCAGTCATATACGTTGTAGCCCCACGACTTCCCATATGCTTTCACAATAACACCTCCTTCGCCCGCATCTGGGCATAAAAACAGCGCGCCTGCCGACCCAAGCGCCACTTTGGGTAACAGACGCGCTATGTACTATTTGCGCTTATTTATGTGATAAGGCTCAAAAACGCCGTATTTTCAGCACTTTTTGAGCCTTAATGTTTTTAGTCCTATTATCACAGCCTCGTCCACATAGAAACGGGTATTACCGAGGCTATTTTCTTTGGCGTATTTCTGCAATAAACGCTTTTGATTGGCCACAGAGTTACTGTCGCCTTCCGCTCCATCATCACGGGACAGGCGGCAGTACAGCGCTGTTAATCCCAATTGTTCTTTTTTCTTTTTCGACTGCATAAGTCCTCCTTCCCGGCAGCCGAACACACATATTCCGCTGCTATTGTATCGGATGCTTGACCGGGCGTCAAAGGTATGAGATTGCTGACCACTGTTCTTTGTACACGGTCACGCAGATTGGTTTGAGAGCTGCGCTCAAATTCTGCAGAAAAAAATAGGTCACATCCCCAATTTTGTATTCGTGGACTTTTCCGTCGGATACGCCGACGATCCAATTCGTTTGCCGCTTCATTTTCTATCACTCCTTATCGTTCCTCCCGCCCACGCTAGCGGATGAGGTATTTGCGGTAATGCTCGCAGGCTTTGAGAACGAAGTCCTCAAGCTGCCGTGGGTTGGCATCTGGCGCAAATTCTCGCAGCTTTTCGGTGGGTATCTTCACTGTCTCCCGCTGGTTCGGTTTTTCTTCGCTCATAAGGAACTGGATCACATCCTTCGTCAGCAGCCCTTCACGGTCGGCCTTGTGCATTCGCCATGCCTGCGAATAAGATGGCGTGCAGTCGTTGATCTCACATTGCTCCAGCACATCCCGCTGGCTGTATTCATCGAGATAGGACAACTCCACGCCGACAGAGAACGCAATTTCCTCCTTGTCCATCTTTTCCAGCAATTCCGGGATGAGGTAGGTCAGGCGAATATAGCGCTGAACCTGCCTGCCGCTGTCTGTATCGGAAATATCATCCCGGGACTTGTGGCCAACTTGTCCATAAGCGATTCCCTGATGGGACAGTGCTTCCATTTTCAACTTGTAAGCATACGCCTTTTCACTGGGCAGGATATGCTCCCGGTGCAGATTGCTGTCCACCAAGGCAATGGCGGCGGCATCCCGGTCAAGGGTGCAAATCAGCACGGGAACTTCTGTCAGGCCTGCCTTCCGGGCAGCATACAGGCGGCGGTGGCCGCTGATGACTTCATATTCATCGCTGTTTTCAACGGAACGGACGATCAACGGGGAAAGAACACCATTCTCCCGGATACTTTCCGAAAGAGCAGCCATCTCCTCGTTGTCCTGTACCTTGTAGGGATGGCCTTCAAACGGGCGCAGCTGTTCAATTCTTAAGAGCGCCGGTTTCATTGGCACTGTGTTTTTGTTATTCATTGTTGACCTTCTTTCTCTTTTTCGGGTAGTAAATATCACTCTCTAAGTCTTATTTCCTTCCGATTCCCGGACTTCTGGAATTCCGATAATCGGACTTTTGGGTAAACTCCTTTAAGTAGATGCGGTTGGCCTTGCCCTGCCCCTGACGGCGGCGCTCGATAAGGTCGGCTGCATCCAGCTCTGCAAACAGGCGGCAGACCTTTTCG
>ERZ1107006.3181-NODE-3181-length-11005-cov-8.357078_pt1 | contig 11005 bp, 8 predicted proteins | sample MGYA00403696_ERZ1107006 | MGnify/ENA primary metagenome ERZ1107006 (study PRJEB35170, sample SAMEA104062441) | human gut metagenome | biome: human gut; feature: human-associated habitat; material: faeces | place: Denmark | collected 2012-08-13 ...
GTCATAGGTGTACGTGTAGGTAGCCTTGCCGTTGTTCCAGGTTTTCACCTGGGTGGAGGTGGCTGTCGAACTGGGGTCCACGTAGGTGACGGAGGTGCTGCCGTTTTTGGCGGTCAGTCCGGACATGCGGCTGAAGCTGTCGTAGGCGTAGTCAGCGGAGATGGCACCGACGGCTATTTTATATTCGCTAAGCGCCTCAATTCAGATGTACAGCCTGCAGCCGCTATAGCCGCATAGACAGGGAATATGGCAAGGGGCAATAGATCCGTGGGAAACTCGAAGGGCTGTTTGAAACTGTTGAAGAAAATATCATGGGGCACGAATATAAATGCAACCAAGCATATGAAGGGCAGCATCAGTAGTTCGAACAAGAGAAATGACACATATAGCTTTCGGGCAGCTTTCATTTTCTCAACCCGGTACTTGGCAACCGTATGGGGGTCTGCATCCGGATTCAGTTCCGCCACCAGAAGATCTGCCCCTATGACCAGGGTCCTTCGGGATATATCGGAAATCTTTCGTTCTTCTTTGCCGCAGGGGCTGTCGTAGCCAAGCGTAGATCCTCGTCCTGCCTGAAATCGGCCAAACAGATAATAGTCGGTGGAATGCGGCTCCGATTTCCGAAATGTGATCCGCCATATGGAGCATGGCAGCTCCTGAAAATCCATCGGCTTATATCCGCATCGGGCATATTCCGCCAGCTTCCGCTCCACAACGCCAGTTTGCCAGGCCGGAATATAGAATATCTTGCTGGGATCGTTGCGTCTTTTCATAGTTGCGTTCCTTTCGCAAAGTGGACGCAGCCCTGCGTCTTTACTATTTACAACACCACTGCGGCAGTTTTGCAACCACTTTTTTGCAATTTTGTAAGAATTGGAATATGTCACAAAATAGAAGGGATTTTTTTGATATTTTACGCAAATGTGAGTCTGCAGTATGAACTTTTCGGGAAATAAAAAATGCGGAGTGCCCGTTACAGGATACTCAGATCCTATAAGGACACTCCGCATGAAAGTAGTGACTTGTTTTGATGCCAACCGCACACCCAAACTGACCTTTTGATAAATGGTTTGGGAATAATTAAAAGGTGCACACCCATTCGCATACCGCAATGTTCAGTGGCTTAAAATAGAAATCTCAGCCATATTTTTGTTTGCCTGGATTCTCACAGTGCCTCCGATTGGAAATGTAATCATTGGAAAAACATGACCGAAATCTGCCCCAAAGATCACAGGGATATTGGCTGGCACTTTATCCTGGATAATGTCTGCGATGGTTTCAACAATCAATCCACAACTATCATCGAACCGTCCAAAGACAATGCCTTTGATTGTGTCCGCACCCTCGATCTGCAAAAGCGATTCCAGATTGCGGTCAAACTCAAAGCAGAAATAGTCGCCCATGATATTGTCATCTTCCAGAAACAGCACCTTATTACGGATGTCTGGCATATATGGGGTTCCTTGCAGCAGATTCAACGTACAAAGATTGCCGCCGATGATTGTCCCCTCACAAGTACCTTCTTGGATGGTGTGATATTTCGCCGCCGTTTCAGAGGGTGTAACCATGATGGGAGTATCTTTCATCACACAATCGAAAAATGCTTTGCGGGTGTATTCAGCTTCTCGATCGAAGGCGAATGTGCCATAGTGTGGACCATGGTAAGTGACAAGCCCAGTTTTGGCATAGACAGCATTATGCAGGGCAGTGATATCAGAAAATCCGCAAAGGATCTTTGGGTTCTTCGCAATCAGATCATAGTCAAGATGACGCAGGAGCTGATTGCAATTAAAGCCGCCCAGGCAGGTAATGACCATCTTTACATTTGGGTCGGAAAATGCTTCATGGATGTCCTCAACCCGTGATGCGATACTGGAAGAATGGAACTTTCCAATCTCTCGGCTGTTCTTGGAAAAGGTAAGATTAAACCCCTCTTTGCGCCAGAAGTCAACCGCATGATGATGCACATCCTGTCTCACTTCTGTTAGATTTCTGGATGGCGCAACAACGCGTACTTCATCACCAAGTCTCAGCTTGCTTGCAACCATGCGATTAACTCCTTGTTAATTTCTTAAAAACTGGACACCAATCGTGATACCTATTGTATCAAAATTGGTGTCCAGTTATGGTCGGAGTGCGGGGATTTGAACCCCGGGCCTCTTGGTCCCGAACCAAGCGCGCTACCAACTGCGCTACACCCCGTCAGCCCGTCTATTATACGTTTTTTCGGTCCGAATGTCAAGATGCATTTTGCAGTGCGGGTACACATTTTTGCAGTGCGGGTACACTGTTTTCCGGTGTGGGTATGCATTATTTGGCAAAAATCCGAAAAAAATTCGACCCTCCCCATAGGACTTGCGAAAAAGGCACATATACGGTATAATGACATATAATTATAGGTATGTGCAGGTGCGGAACAACGCACCGGATGGAGGACCCATATATGGAAAAGGTAAGACGCGACCCGGCCAGCCTCAGCCAGCTGGTGAAGGATTTTGATCTGGAGGTAGTCTACAAGGGCCTGGACTATGACACCCGGATGATCACCATCCCCGACGTGAACCGCCCGGCCCTGCAGCTGGTGGGCTTTTATGACTACTTCGAGCCAAAACGCCTGCAGATTCTGGGCAAGGCGGAGTTCACCTTCCTGAAGGCCATGCCCCTGGAGCAGCGGAGAAAGGTATTCGAGGATCTGCTGCGCTGCGAAATCCCAGCCCTGATCGTGGCCCGGAATATGGAGATTTTTCCCGAGCTGATGGAGATTGCCCGCAAGCACGGGCGCACCCTGCTGCGGACGGAAAAGACCACCGTGGAGCTGACAAGCCACATCATCGACTATCTGAACCGGGCCCTGGCCCCCCAGATCACCCGCCACGGCGTCCTGATGAACATCTATGGCCAGGGGGTGCTGATGATCGGCGACTCCGGCATCGGCAAAAGCGAAACCGCCATCGAGCTGCTCAAGCGCGGCCACCGGCTGGTGGCCGACGACGCGGTGGAAATTCGCCGCATTTCCGACTCCCTGTACGGCTCGGCCCCGGAGATCATCCGCCACTACATTGAGATCCGGGGTATCGGCATCATCGACGTGCAGCAGCTGTTCGGCATGGGCGCGGTGCAGTTTGACTCCGACATTGAGATCGTGATTCATCTGGAGCCCTGGCAGGACGGTAAGTTCTATGACCGCCTGGGCCTGGAGGGCGATACCTACACCATTCTGGGGGTGCAGCTGCCCTATGTGACCATCCCCGTGCGGCCGGGGCGGAACCTGGCCGGTATCGTGGAGATCGCCGCCATGAAGAATCGCCAGATGCGGTACGGCTACAACTCCGCCCGGGATTTCATGACCCAGTTTGACAAGAAAATGGATGAGCTGGCCCGGCAGGCCAAGGAGAAGCAATGAACTATATCGGCATCGACATCGGCGGCACCAACCTGAAGGCCGGTCTTGTGGACGAGGACGGCCGTCTGCTGGCCGTGAAAACCATGAAGATCCGTGAGGTGTCGGACCCCGACGCCCTGACGGACACCCTGGTGGCCCTGACCCGGGAGCTGGCCCAGGAGGGCGGCGTGCCCATGGAGGAGATCGCCTCCGTGGGGGCAGGCGTCCCGGGGGTGGTGGACATCCGCACCGGGTCCATCGTATACACCTGCAACCTGCCCCTGCGGAACATTCCCCTGCGCAAGCTGTTCAAGCGGCGGCTGGGGCTGCACCTGTATGTGGAAAACGACGCCAACTGCGCCGCCCTGGCAGAGTACTATGCCGGAGCGGGCCAGGGCAGCAAGCGCTTTGTCACCATCACCCTGGGCACCGGCATCGGCGCCGGGATCATACACAACGGAAAGATTTTCCACGGCGGCAACGGCATGGCCGGCGAGGTGGGCCACACCTGCATCGACTATCAGGGTCTCCCCTGCCCCTGCGGCCGCCGGGGCTGCTGGGAGCAGTACGCCTCCGCCAGCGCCCTGAAGCGCTTCACCGCCCAGGCCCAGCTGGGCAACCCCGACAGCATCCTGGCCCGGGTCATCCGGGAGCATGACGGCCATGTGTCCGGCCAGTCGGCGTTTATGGCCGCCCGGCTGGGGGACCCGGTGGGCCAGCAGGTCTGCGACATGTATGTGGGCTATCTGGCGGCGGGCATCGCCAACGTGGTGAATATTTTCCAGCCGGATACCCTGGCCATCGGCGGCGGTGTCAGCAACGAGTCCGATGAGCAGCTGCTCCACCCCCTGCAGCAGCTGGTGGAGCGGGAGACCATCCCCTGCAGCGCCGGGAAAAAGACCCGCATCGTCAAGGCCCAGCTGGGCAATCAGGCGGGGATCATCGGCGCGGCCCTGCTGGGGAAGAAAAAACGGATATAAGGGAGATCACTATGCAGTGGTATGAATGTTTGGACGAAAAGATCCGGGATTACCTGCCGGATATGACGGTGGAGCGGGACGTGCCCATGAGCCGCCACACCTCCTTCCGCATCGGCGGTCCCGCCCGGCGCATGGCCTTTCCGGAGAGCCGGGAGCAGCTGGTGATCCTGCTGGGCCTGGCGGAGGAGTGCGGCATCCGGCCGTTTCTGCTGGGCCGGGGCACCAATCTGCTGGTGTCGGACCGGGGGCTTGACACCCTGGTCATCAAAACGGCGGAGCGCATGACGAGCATCCGCCGCCTGGGCGACGTGACCTTGGAGGCCGACGCCGGCGTCCTGCTCAGCCGCCTGGCGGTATACGCCCAGCAGGCGGGCCTGGCCGGGCTGGAATTTGCCCACGGCATCCCCGGAAGCCTGGGCGGCGCGGTTTGCATGAACGCCGGGGCCTACGGCGGCGAGATGTGCCAGGTGGTGACGGAGGTCACCGCCCTGTACCCCGACGGCATCCGCCGCTTCACCGGGGGCCAGGCAGAATTTGCCTACCGGCACAGCCGGTTTCTGGAGGACGGAGCCGTGGTGCTGGGGGCCGTGGTGCGCCTGAACCCGGACGATCCCGCCGCCATCCGGCAGCGGATGGATGACCTGATGGCCCGGCGCAAGGCCTCCCAGCCCCTGGAATGGCCCAGCGCCGGCAGCACCTTCAAGCGGCCGGAGGGCTATTATGCCGGGACCCTCATCGACCAGACGGGCCTGAAGGGCCTGACGGTGGGCGGGGCCCAGGTGTCGGAAAAGCATGCGGGCTTCGTCATCAACACCGGCAGCGCCACCTGCGCCGACGTGCGGGAGCTGATCCGCCGGGTGCAGGAGGCCGTTTACAAGGCCCACGGCGTCCGGCTGGAGCCGGAGGTCCGTTTCGTCGGCGAATAACCCCGGGAAAAGAGGAAATACAATGGAAATTCTGATCATATCCGGTCTGTCCGGCGGCGGCAAAAGCAAGGCCGCCTCGTTTCTGGAGGACATCGGCTACTATACCGTGGACAATCTTCCGGCGGAGATGATGATGAAGTTCGCCGGGTTCTGCGCCGCCTCCAGCGGGCGGTATGACCGGGTGGCCCTGGTGTATGACGTGCGCTCCGGCGAGCCCACGGATATGCTCATCGACACCCTGGAGCAGCTGAAGGCCAGCGGCGTCAACTGCCGGATGCTGTTTCTGGAGGCGGACACCCCCACCATCATCAACCGCTATAAGGAGACCCGGCGCATGCATCCCCTGCAGGCCAAGGGCCTCAGCGTGGAGGAGGCTGTGCGGCGGGAACGGGCGCTGATGCAGCCGGTGCGGGATCACGCGGATTTCGTGCTGGACACCTCCTCCCTGTCCACGGCCAAGCTCCGCAGCGAGCTGCTGAACCTGTTCGGCACCCCGTCGGACCGGGGCGGGCTCAACGTCAGCGTCCTGTCCTTCGGCTTCAAGCACGGCATCCCCATCGAGTCGGACCTGGTGTTCGACGTGCGGTTCATGCCCAACCCCTACTATGTGGCGGAGCTGAAAAACAAAACCGGCCTGGACCGGGAGGTCCGGGACTTCGTGTTCTCCTTCCGCCAGACCCACGAGTTCATGGCCCAGCTGGAGAAAATGATCACCTTCCTGCTGCCGCTGTACAGCGAGGAGGGCAAAACCGTTCTGGTCATCGGCATCGGCTGCACCGGCGGCCACCACCGCTCCGTGGCCGTGGCCCATGAGCTGGCGGAGTATATCACGCAGATGGGCTATCAGGTGACGGAAAACCACCGGGATATCTCCCGGTAAGGAGGTGCGCGTATGGGCGGCTGCTATTCTGTGGCCCCGGAGCACGGGCCCCGCATCGCCGCCGTCGGCGGCGGCACAGGGCTGTCCACGCTGCTGCGGGGGCTGAAGCTGTATACGAAAAATCTCACCGCCATCGTCACGGTGGCGGACGACGGCGGCGGCTCCGGCCGCCTGCGGCAGGACCTGGGTATGCCCCCGCCGGGGGATATCCGCAGCTGTCTGGAGGCGCTGGCCAACGCCGAGCCGCTGATGGCCCAGCTGATGCACTATCGCTTCCCGGAGGGGACCCTGGCCGGGCAGAGCTTCGGCAACCTGTTTCTGGCGGCCCTCAACGGCATCATGCCCAGCTTTGACCGGGCCGTGGAGAGTATGAGCCAGGTGCTGGCCATCACCGGCCGGGTGCTGCCGGTGACCACGGCGGACGTGCAGCTGGAGGCCACCTTTGAAAACGGGGCCAGCGTGGTGGGCGAGAGCCATATCTTCCGCTGCAAGAAGGAGCAGGACTGCCGCATCCGCCGGGTGCGGCTGATCCCGGAGCATCCCCGGGCCCTGCCGGCGGCTGTGGAGGCCCTGGAGAAGGCGGAGGTCATCGTTCTGGCTCCCGGAAGCCTGTATACCAGCATCATCCCCAACCTGCTGGTGGACGGCATTGTGGACGCCATCCGCCGCTCCCGGGCCCTGAAGGTCTATGTCTGCAACGTCATGACCCAGGACGGCGAAACCGAGGGCTACACGGTGTCCGACCACATCCGCGCCCTGTTCAAGCACTCCTGCCCGGGCCTGTTCGACCTGTGCCTGACCAACTCCTCCCCCATTCCCCCGGCGGTGGTGCAGCGCTACGCCCTGGAGGGGGCGGAGCCCATCTTCTGCGACCGGGAGGCCGTGGAGGCCCTGGGGGTGGAGATCATCAGCCGCCCGGTGGCCACGGTGGAAAACGGCCTGGTGCGCCACAATCCCGGCCATCTGGCCTGGGAGCTGGTGCAGCTGCACAACCAGCGGAATATCCGCCTGGTCTGCCGGGACTCCCACCGCACCACCTGCAACCGCGTAGAAACGTAAGAGGAGAACCATCCATGCAGTCCTTTGCCTATAAAGTCAAAAGCGAGCTGTGCCGCCAGCCGGTGTCCCGGCAGTGCTGCGCCCGGGCGGAGGCCTATGGGGTGCTGCTGTTCTGCAACACCTTCACCGCCGCCGAGGTGCGCATCATCACGGAGAATCCCGAGTTTGCCGGCCGGCTGCCCCGGCTGTTCCAGCGGGCATTTTCCCTGAAATTCGACAGTCTGCCGGACGGCACCCGGGACAAGCTGATCTTCCGCATCACCCAGCGCCACAAGCTGGCCCGGATCGTGGACCTGCTGGGCTATGACCCCAGCCTGGTGCTGCACGTGAATTTCGGCCTGCTGGAGGACGACTGCTGCCGCACCGCCTTTGTGCGGGGGGCCTTTCTGGCCGGGGGCAGCGTCACGGACCCGGAAAAGCGCTATCACCTGGAGCTGGCCACCTCCCACACCCAGGCCAGCCGGGAGGTTTCGGCCCTGCTGACGGAGATGGGCTTTCTGCCCCACAGCGTCCGCCGCAGCGGCAGCAGCGTCATCTATTTCAAGCAGTCCGAGCATATCGAGGACCTGCTGACCACCATCGGCGCCCCGGTGGCGGCCATGGACATCATGACCGCCAAGGTGGACAAGGAGATCCGCAACGGCGCCAACCGGGCCATGAACTGTGACATGGCCAACGTCAACAAAACCGTGGACGCCGCCCTGGAGCAGATCGCCGGGATCCGGCGGCTGGAAAGCAGCGGGCGGCTGGCCCAAATGCCGGAGAAGCTGCGCCAGGCGGCCCGGCTGCGGCTGGAAAACCCCGAAATGTCATTGCAGCAATTAGCGGAGCGCAGCGACCCGCCGGTGAGCAAATCCTGCATGAATCACCGGATGCGCAAGCTAATGGAGGAGGCCAACGATGTCCATGAATAAAACCCAACGATGCCAGGCCGCTATAGACTACCGGCGGCAGGGCCTGAACTGCAGCCAGTGTCTGCTGGCCGCCTTTGCCGACGTGGCGGGCCTGACCTTGGAGCAGGCCATGGCCCTGGGGGCCGGTATGGGCGGCGGCGTCCGCTGCGGAAGCATCTGCGGCGCGGTGTCCGCACCGGTGATGCTGCTGGGGACCGCGTGCCCCGACCCCACCGACCGCCCTGCCGTCACCGCCGTGGTAAAGGAGTATCAGCGGCGCTTTACGGAGCGGTTCCACCGGCTGGACTGCCGGGAGCTGCTGCGGGCCCAGGATCTGGAGCCGTCGGAGCTGGCCCTGGAGCTGGCAGGCAGCGACCACTGCGGCCGCCTGATCGTCACGGCGGCGGAGCTCCTCACCGATATGCTGGAGGAGGCGTGATATGGCCTTTGCCCATCTGCACGTCCACACGGAGTACAGCCTGCTGGACGGCGCCTGCCGCATCCGGGACCTGCCGAAGCTGGTGAAGGAGCTGGGCCAGACGGCGGTGGCCATCACGGACCACGGCGTTATGTACGGCGCCATCGACTTTTACCGGGCCTGCAAGGCCCAGGGCATCCATCCGGTCATCGGCTGCGAGGTATATGTGGCCCGGCGCACCCGGCTGGATAAGACCTATGAGCTGGACGCGGAGTCCCGGCACCTGGTGCTGCTGTGTCAGAACGAGACCGGTTACCGGAACCTGTCGTACCTGGTGAGCCAGGCCTTTGTGGACGGGTTCTATATCAAGCCCCGCATTGACCTGGACCTGCTGCGCCGGCATTCGGAGGGCCTTATCGGCCTGTCGGCGTGCCTGGCCGGTGAAATTCCCCGCCGCCTGGTAAACGGCGACTATGACGGAGCCAAGGAATATGCCCTGACCATGCAGGAGATCCTGGGCGAGGGCAACTTCTATCTGGAGCTTCAGGATCACGGCATCCCCGACCAGACCACGGTGAACCGGGGCCTGCTGCGCCTGCACCAGGAGACGGGCATTCCCCTGGTCTGCACCAACGACGCCCACTATCTCCGGAAGGAGGATGCCGAGAGCCACGACGTGCTGCTGTGCATCCAGACCGGAAAAACCGTGGACGACGAGAACCGCATGCGCTATGAGCCGCAGAATTTCTACATCCGCTCCACGGAGGAGATGGAGGAGCTGTTCGCCGGTTATCCCGAGGCCGTGGAGAACACCCAGCGCATTGCCGACCGCTGCCAGTTTGACTTCACCTTCGGCAAGTATCACCTGCCGGAGTTCCAGCTGCCGCCGGGGTACGACTCCCCCACCTATCTGCGGGAGCTGTGTGAAAAGGGCTTCGCGGAGCGCTACGGCGCCCAGAAGCCGGAATACCACCGGCAGCTGGAATACGAGCTGGACATGATCGGGAAAATGGGCTTCACGGACTATTTCCTCATCGTCCAGGACTTCGTCAACTATGCCAAGGGCGCGGGGATCCCTGTGGGCCCGGGCCGCGGCTCCGCCGCCGGCAGCATGGTGTCCTACTGCCTGCGCATCACGGACATCGACCCCATGCAGTACAGCCTGTATTTTGAGCGCTTCCTGAACCCGGAGCGTGTCTCCATGCCGGATATCGACATGGATTTCGGCGACACCCGCCGGGGCGAGGTGGTGGACTATGTCCGCCGCAAGTATGGCGACGACCATGTGGCCCAGATCGTCACCTTCGGCACTATGGCGGCCCGGGCCGCTATCCGGGATGTGGGCCGGGTGATGAACATGACGTATGCCGAGACGGACACCGTTGCCAAGCTGGTGCCTACCGGGCCCCATATCACCCTGGAGGACGCTCTGAAGCTGTCCAAACAGCTGTCGGACCTGTACCAGGGAGACCCCAGAGTCCACAAGCTCATCGACACCGCCCGGGCCCTGGAGGGAATGCCCCGGCACGCCTCCACCCACGCCGCCGGCGTGGTCATCACCAAGCGGCCGGTGTATGAATACGTTCCCCTGGCCCGGAACGACGAATCCATCGTGTGCCAGTATACCATGGTAACGCTGGAGGAGCTGGGCCTGCTGAAAATGGACTTTCTGGGTCTGCGGAACCTGACGGTGCTGGACGACGCGGTGAAAATGGTCCAGAAGGACCACCCGGATTTCCGCCTGGCGGACATTCCCATGGATGACAAGGCCACCTTTGACATGCTGACCCAGGGCAAAACCGGCGGCGTGTTCCAGATGGAGTCCTCCGGTATGACCGGCGTGTGCCTGGGGCTGAAGCCCCAGAACATCGAGGACATCACCGCCATCATCGCCCTGTACCGCCCCGGCCCCATGGATTCCATCCCCCGGTTTGTGGCCTGCAAGCACGACCCAAAGCTGGTGACCTATAAGCACCCCAGTCTGGAGCCTATCCTCTCCGGAACCTACGGCTGCATTGTGTATCAGGAGCAGGTCATCAAGATCTTCCAGGAGCTGGCCGGTTACTCCCTGGGCCAGGCCGATATGGTCCGCCGGGCCATGTCCAAAAAGAAGGCCAAGGACGTGGAGCGGGAGCGGGAGGCCTTCCTCCATGGCGACCCCGCCCGGAACATCCGGGGCTGCATTCCCAGCGGGATCCCCGAGGCCACGGCCCAGGCCATTTTCGATGAAATTTACGACTTCGCCAACTACGCCTTCAACAAGGCACACGCTGTCAGCTATGCGGTGGTGGCCTATCAGACGGCGTATTTCAAGTGCCACTTCACCCGGGAGTATATGGCCGCCCTGCTGACCTCGGTGCTGGACAACTCCGACAAGGTGGCCGAGTATATCGCCGAGTGCAAGGACTGCGGCATCGCCCTGCTGCCGCCGGACGTGAACCGCTCCTATGACCGGTTCACCGTGGAG
>ERZ1107006.3193-NODE-3193-length-10978-cov-6.420580_pt1 | contig 10978 bp, 7 predicted proteins | sample MGYA00403696_ERZ1107006 | MGnify/ENA primary metagenome ERZ1107006 (study PRJEB35170, sample SAMEA104062441) | human gut metagenome | biome: human gut; feature: human-associated habitat; material: faeces | place: Denmark | collected 2012-08-13 ...
GCTTAGAGACGGCCGCACTGACGGCCGGTGAAGAAGCGGAGGGTGGTGTTGACGCGGAAGACCTTGCCCGCCCGCAGCACCGTGGAGGGGAACTCCGGGTGGGAGGGGCTGCAGGGGTAGTGCTGGGTCTCCAGCGCAAAGCCGCCGTACTTCTGCATGGGCTTACCGCCCTTGCCGGGGGCGGGGCAGTCCTGCAGGAAGTTGCCGGTGTAGAGCTGGATGCCCGGCTGGGTGGTGTAGAGCTTCATACTGATGCCGGTCTTGTCGCTGGTGGCCCAGGCGCAGATGCTCTGGCTGGAGCCGCGGGCGCGGTCGATGACAAAGCAGTGGTCGTAGCCGCCGCCCACCATGGTGGTCTGGGAGAAACCGGTGTCGATGTCCCTGCCGATGAGCTTGCCCGCCGTGAAATCCATGGGGCTGTTCGCCACGGGCAGGATCTTGCCGGTGGGGCAGGTGGCGTTGTTGCCTTCCAGATAGTTGGAGGCGTAGAGCCGCAGCTTCTGGTTCAGCACGTCGCCCTCGCCGTCCAGGTTGAAGTAGCTGTGGTTGGTGAGGTTGACGATGGTGTCCGCGTCCGACGAGACGCGGTAATCCATGCGGAAGGCGTTATCTTCGGTGAGGGTGTAGCGCACCGCGATCTTCAGATTGCCCGGGAAACCGTCCTCGCCGTCGGGGCTCTCGGCCTCCATGAGCAGGGTGTCGCCGAAGGACTTCACCCGGTAAAGCTTGCGGGGGAAAGTGCCGTGCAGGTGGTTCTCGCCGTTGTTCTTTTCCAGCTGGTAGGTCTTGCCGCCCACGCTGAACACAGCATTCTCGATGCGGTTGGCATAGCGCCCCACAAAAGCACCGCAGCAGGTGCTGCCGGAGGACGTGAAGTCGCTCTCATAGTCTGCCATGGTGTCGTGGCCCAGAACGACATCCACCGGGCCGTTTTTGGCCGGTACGATGATATTTTTGATGATGCAGCCGTAATCCAGGACATGCACCGTCAGTCCGCCGGGGTTGGAAAGGATGTACTCGGTAACGTTGGCGCCCTCTTTGGTCACACCGAAGGGCTTGGAGCGGATCTGTGCCATTGGGCATTCGCCTCCTCAGTTTTTTCTCGGAACACAGTCGGGCAGACTCCCACTGTATTTGTATTGTATTTATGATTATATCACAGTTTTGTGCCGCTGTGTAGGAAACATTTTAGAATTTGCATCCAATTTTTCAGGCAATTTTTTGTTCGATTTGGAAAAAACGCCGTACCACGCCGGGCGCAGCGCCGCAGGCACCGGCCCGGGCGGGCGGGGGAGGTTCTTTCTTGTATACAGCAAGCTGGAATCTCGATGCCGGAATCTGCACTTTTTTGCCTTTTTCTGGTCATTTCCTCCAAAGCAAGCGCTTCATCTTTGTGCAGTCGGTACAGGTTTGCAGGAATCGCGCGGTTTTTCGGCACCGGGCGGCCGGTTTCGCGGCGGGGCCGTTCCCGGCGCAGCGGCGGGCAGAAGCGGCGGAAATGCGTTCCTGCCTTGTATACAGGAGCAAGAACTTTCTGGCCGCAGGCATTGACATTCGTCTCTGTACGGGGTACAATGGGTGGTACACCGCTGCCGCAGATTTCAGGCAAAGGAGGAAGGGCGCGCATGGCAGTACAGCAGAATACCGATGAGATCTATCATATTCTGGAGGACGAGATCTGCTCACTGGCGATCCTCCCCGGCGAAGCGCTGAGCGAGAACCAGCTGTGCAAGCGGTTCGGCATCTCGCGCACCCCCATCCGCAGCGTGCTGCAGCGGCTGGAGCAGAACCACTTCGTGCAGATCATCCCCTGCAAGGGCACCATCGTCACCACCATCGACCCCAGCGTGGTGGACCAGATCATCTACCAGCGCGTGGCCGTGGAGTGTATGGTCTTCCGCGATTTTGTGCAGATCTGCTCGCCCATGGAGATCATCGAGATCGAGCACCTGTACGACCTGCTCCAGCAGGCCGCCGAGGGCCGCGAGCACCCGGAAAGCTTCGACTTCAACCACTTCCTTGCCTGTGATCTGGAGATGCACCACTACTGGTTCCACAAGACCGGCAAGGAATACCTGTGGCACCTGCTCACCCTGCCTCAGGCCGACTACTCCCGGTTCATCCGGCTGGACGTGGTGGGCGCGCGCAATGTGCCCAGCGTGCTGAGCGAGCACGCAGAGATGCTGCGCATCCTGCGGGAAAAGGACCTGAACGCCATCGAGCCGCTGTTCAAAGTACACCTGTACGGCGGCATGACCCGCATGGGCGGCAAAATCTACTCGGACGAATACCGCATCTATTTCAACCACAGCTGAACCAGACAAAAAAGCGTCTGCGCCCCACACCCGGCAAGCCCGGGCAGGGCACAGACGCTTTTCTTTTTTCTGCTTTTCTGCGGGGCAGGGGGCACTCACGCCTCGGGCAGGAGGTCCGGGCTTTCGGCCGCTTTGCTGGCCGCAATGAACTCGGCCGCATCGTCCGGGATATCGTCCAGGTCGTCGCCGCCCACATCCACGTTCAGCGGCGGCTTCTTGAACAGGATATCGTACAGGATCGGCACGATATACAGGGTCATCAGGGTGGCGTAGCTCAGGCCGCAGATGATGACGATGGCCATGCCGCTCATCAGCTGGCTTGCCATATCGCCGCTGAACACCAGCTGCAGCATGGCCAGCACGGTGGTCAGGGTGGTCATAAGGATGGGGCGCATACGGGTCTTGCCGGTAGCCACCAGCGCAGCGCGGCGCTCCATGCCGCCAATGCGCAGCTGGTTTGCATAGTCCACGAACACGATGCCGTTGTTGACAACAGTGCCCATCAGCACGATGAAGCCCATCAGGGAGATCATGGTGAGCTGCTGGCCGGTGATCAGCAGGCCCAGCAGGCCGCCGGTAAAGGCCAGCGGCACCGTGAACAGCACGATGAAGGGGGACAGCAGGCTCTGGAACTGTGCCACCATGACCAGATATACAAAGGGCAGGGCCAGAGCCATCCACTGCACCATTTCGTTCACCATGTAGTCGGTGCCCTCGGTCTCGCCGCCCAGCGTGGTGCTGCAGCCCTCCGGCATCTCACCGCTGGCTGCGTACTCATCCAGCTTCTTCTGCAGCACGCGGGACTGCACCATGGTGTTGTAGCCCTTCAGCGTATCTGCCGTAACGGTGACAAACTCGGTCTGGTTCTCGCTGGTAATGGCATCCGGTGCGGTGCCGGTGGTCCAGCTGGCGATATCGTTCAGGGTGCAGGTACCATTGGTCACTGTGCCGTCTGCCGACATTTCGGTGGTCTCAAAGGTAAGCTCCATCATGTTTTCCTTGGTGACAGGGTCCAGATTGTCCGTGATCTGGACATCCATGGTGGTGCCGTTCACCGTGACGGGGGTCTGGGCCGTGGCGGTGGTGGTGAGCTTTGCCGCAATCTGCTGGTACACCTGCGCAACGGTCAGGCCGTAGGCGCGCACCTTGTCGCGGTCCACCTTCAGGATGATGGTGGCATCGCCGCTGCCAAGGCCGTTGTCCGCATTGGCAAAGCCCTCGGTATCGTTGACGATCTCCATTACCTTCTCGGAAACGGTGGTCAGCGTTTCCGGATCCTTGCCGTAGACCTTGACCGACAGGCCGGTGGCCAGCTGGCTGGTCAGATCATCTGTCATGCCGTACAGCTTGACCTCAGCGGTGCAATTCTCGATCTGGGACACTGCATCCTCCATGGCCTGCCGGGTCTTTTCCACCTCACGGGAGGAAAGGCTCTCGCTCATCATAACGTTGATCTTGTATCTGCCGTAGGCATTGGCGGAGTTCAGGATATCGGTAATGGCGGTGGGCAGGCCCAGCTGGCTGATATCCAGACCGGCCATGCTGGTATCGAGGGTGATGCCCACCTCTTCCACGTTTTCTACATTCAGGGCCGCCTCTGCCACCTGACCCGCAATGGCATAGGATTCCTCCTTGGTCAGGCCGTCGGCGGTGGACAGGGTGATCTGCGCCTCGTTGCTGGTGATGCTGGGCAGCAGCTCCACGCCCATGTTCAGCACCTGCCAGCCGCTGAACACCAGCAGCACCACCGCCGCGATCAGGGGCAGGGCACGGTGCTGCAGGCACCATTCCAGACTATGGGCATACTTTTCCTGCACCTTTTCAAACCAGGCAAGGCGCTTGGGTTCAGCTTTTTTCAGCACAGTAGAGGATGCCGCCGGGACCACCGTGAGCGCCACGATGAGGGAGGCCATCAGGCAGTAACCGATGCACAGGGACATGGGCATCATCAGACTGCGCACAATGCTGGCCGAGAACACCACCGGCAGGAACACGCACACCGAGGTAAGGGTGGAGGCCACCACCGACATGCCCACCTGTTTTGTGCCCTGCACGGCAGCGCGGGCCGCAGGCACGCCGCGGCTGCGCAGACGGTAGACGTTCTCAATGACGACCACCGAGTTATCCACCAGCATACCAATGCCGAGGGAAAGGCCGGCCAGGGTCATCACGTTCAGGTCCAGCCCGGTAAAGTACATGAGCACCACCGCGAACAGAACGGACAGCGGGATGCTGATGCCGACCACGAGGGTGGGCTTGATATCCTTCAGGAAGATGGCCAGCACGATGATGGCCAGTGCAGCGCCCACCACCATGCTGGTGAGGATGCTCTGGATGACGATGGTGATGTAGTTGCCCTGATTGGACAGCACCACCATGTGCAGGCCGTCGTATTGTTTTTCCAGCTCTTTAAATGCGGTCAGGCAGTTGTCGGAGACCTCGCCTGCACTGGAAGTGGCATTCTTATAGATTTTGAGGATGGATGCCTTTTCGCCGTTCAGGCGGGTGTAGCTGTCGGCGGAGTTATCAATGACCTCCACATCCGCCACATCCGAAAGGCGCACGTCGCCGTAGCCCTCCACATGCAGCAGCAGGGCACCGCTGATATCCTTCACACTGTCGTACTCTTCGCCGACTTTCAGCAGCCAGGACTCACCGTCCTGATCCTGCACGTAACCGGCCGGCATGGAGAAGTTCTGGGCATAGATGAGCTGCGCCAGCGTTTCAATGTCCAGCTGCTTTGTCACATCGGCCTGTGCCAGAGCGTTGGTCTTGGCCGTCTCGTACTCTGCCTTGGCAGCCTCCAGCTGCTTTTCGTACTCGTTCAGCATTTCACGCGCTTCGGTGAACTGCATATAGGCGTTGAGCTGCTGCTGGGAGAAGCTGCCCAGTGCGCCGGAGAACTCGGTCATCAGCTGGGGCACATTGTCCATGGCCTTGATGGTGCTTTCCAGCGTGTTATAGACCACATTCAGGCTTTCCTGCAGCTGCATCTCATTGGCAAGATCCTCTGCGGTGCTGCCTTCGGAGCCGGTCTCGGTGTTCACGCGCTCCTGCAGCTTCTGCAGGGCGGTAGTGAGCTTATCGGTAATGGTGCGCAGCTCAGCCACAATATCGATCAGAGAGTCGATATCCCGCATACCGGTCTCGTTGAACTTGTCCATGACCTTCTGCAGACCGTCGCGCACCTCGATCAGGGCCTGCTGGATCTCAGGCTCCTTGACCACGGCGATCAGGCTGTTCACACTTTCCAGAAGAGCCTGCGCCTGCGCACGCACCGTTTCCACTGCGGCGCCCACCTCGGTGCTCATCTGGCTCATGACCGAGTTGGACACCGTACTGCCAAAGTTTTTCAGCTGCTTTTCGTATTCCCTGCGTCCGGCGGTGATCTGTGCCTCGGCGCTTTCCAGCTGGGAGCGGGCTTCAGCCAGCTGGGTATCGATCAGTTCCAGCAGCTTTGCGTTGATCTCGTCGATCTTATCCTGATTGAGCTGCACCTGCACCAGCTTTTCCACCAGACCGCTGGACGAAACGCTGGACACACCGCCCTTGCGCTGCACTTCCGGCACAAGGGTGTTCTGGATAAACTCAGAAAGCTCGTACTGGTCGGCACCTTCGCGGCTGACAGCCACCGTCATGAAAGCGTTCATGTTCAGGCTGTACTCAATGATGGAGGGGGTCAGGCAGGTGCTGGGCAGGTCGCTTTTGGCCTGATCCAGCTTGTTGGACACCTTGACCAGCGCGCTGTTCATATCCGTATCCTCGGTAAACTCCATCAGCAGCAGGCTGTAGTTTTCTGCCGATGTTGCGGTGATCTTGGACACGCCCGGCACTGTGAGCGAGTTCTGCAGCACATCCGAGACCTCGCTCTCCACGCGCTCCGGGCTTGCACCAGGATACACGGTGACCACCATCAGATACGGTGTGTTCACGTTGGGCAGCAGGTTCGTATCCATCTTTGTGACCGCCACAAAGCCCAGGATCAGGATCATGACCACTGCAACCAGCACCGTAAACGGCTTTTTGACACTGAATTTTTCCATTTTCTCCTACCGTTTCTCTGCCTTGCCGCAAAGCAGGACAGCTGCTTTCCCTGCGGGAAAGGCTACACTTTAACATTTTTATTATACACGCAAGCCCCCGCCTTGCAAGAGCGGGGTGGGATTCTTTTGCGATTCTTTAGATACTTTCGCAAGATTTTAACATTTGCCGTTCCGTTTTTCCATTTTCCGGCTGCGGGTGCGACCAAATTCGGTCAGTCTTCCTTTATGGATACGCGGCAGCAGGGCAGATTGTTGCACCTTTTTAAAATTTTTCTGCCGAAGCGCCAGAGCCGCTTTTTGTTTTTTGCGTGGAAATGTGCATTTGAATATGTTATACTAGAGTACAGAATGGATCAGCAGGCTCTTTTTCGGGCCTTATCCTATAGATTCGACCGATAAAAACGAGGAACACTATGAAAAAAGTCATCTCCGTCCGTTTCAAAGAGAACGGCAAAAGCTATTATTTTGATCCCGCCGGGGCCGACATCAAAACCGGCGAATACGTGATCGTGGAGACCGCCCGCGGCATTGAGTGCGGCGAGGTGGTGCAGGGCGTGAGGGAGATCGCCGATGCGGCAGTGCCCAAGGCCCTCAAGCCCATTACCCGCATGGCCGACAGCGTGGATATCCGCCGGATGCGCCAGAACCGTGAGGACGAAAAGCGCGCCTACCGCACCTGTCAGGAGTGCATTGCCCGCCACGGCCTGGAAATGAAGCTTGTGGAGGCCGAGTATACCCTAGACCGCTCCAAGATCATGTTCTACTTTACCGCCGATGGCCGCGTGGACTTCCGCGAGCTGGTCAAGGATCTGGCCGGTATCTTCCACACCCGCATCGAGCTGCGCCAGATCGGCGTGCGGGACGAGAGCAAGATGATCGGCGGCCTTGGCATCTGCGGCCAGCCCTTCTGCTGCAGCCGCTTTTTAAAGGACTTCCAGCCCGTCTCCATCAAGATGGCCAAGGAGCAGGGCCTTTCGCTGAACCCCACCAAGATCAGCGGTGCCTGCGGCCGGCTGATGTGCTGCCTTGCCTACGAGGAAAACGCCTACGAGTACCTGAACAGCATCATGCCCATGGTGGGCAGCACCGTGCGCACGCCGGACGGTCTTGGCACCGTGCTGGAGGTGAACCCGGTCTCCGGCTACCTGCGGGTACGCTGCGGCACCGAGAGCCTTTCGCCCCGTTACTATAAGGTGGGTGTGTGCGAATATATCAGCGGCGGCAAGCGTGCGCCCCGCCGCCCGGACCCGGACGACGATTACTCCGGCGTGCGCAACCCGGCCCCGGTGGTGGCTTCCTCCGACGATGGCGAAAAGCGCTGCGCGGGCGGCGGCTGCGCCCGGAAGCGCGCTGCCGAAAAGGAGTGAGGGACGCGCCGGAGGTTCCGAGGGGTTAGTCTGCTAAAACTAACTGTTCTTCGTGATTTTTGCCAAAAAACTCCTGCAAATTTGGCCATAAGTTAGCCTGTGCTTTTGTGCAACCCAACAAAAAACAGACTTTTGTGTTTTTCGGGTCACGGTTAGTCTTGCCTTTTCTCACCTGCTTTGTTAAAATGCAGGCAAGGATATGATTTCCGGAGAGACATGCACAGCCGTGCCATACATGACTCTTCATACAATACTTCGGGCACGGAGATAAAAAGGAGAGTTTATTATGGCACACAAGGTTTCTGACGCATGTGTTGGCTGCGGCGCTTGCGAGGGCGCTTGCCCGGTTGGTGCAGTCGCCGTTGACGGCGGCGTTGCAGTTGTGAACGCAGACGCTTGCATTGATTGCGGCGCTTGCGAGGGCGCTTGCCCCACTGGTGCAATTACTGCTGAATAATCGCAGCTGATTGCCGAAATAACGCATCAAAAGCAGCAGACCTGTCCAAAGCGGGTCTGCTGCTTTTTGTTTTTGCACAAATTCCGGGAGTAATTCCCCTGATTTTTTTGAGAGGATTCGGTACACACTCTATGGAACATTCTACGGAAGTTTTGTATAATAGGACCATGGTATATTGTACCCCGGCCCACCGTTTTGGCTCGGATGCACTGCTGCTGGCCCGTTTCTGTGCACCGAAACGCGCCCAGAAGGCGGCGGACCTGTGCTCCGGCTGCGGCATCGTGGCGCTGGAATGGCACGACCGGGGCCACCGCGGGCCCTGCACCGCGCTGGAGCTGCAGCCCGAGGGCAGCGCATTGCTGGCCGAAGCTGTAGCCCAGCAGGGCCTTGACCACATCACACCGGTGTGCGCCGACCTGCGCAGCTGGCGGGAAGGCGAGGGCAGTTTCGACCTGTGCGCGTGCAATCCGCCTTACTTTACGGACGGGCCCCAGAGTGCGAACGCCGCCCACGCCCTTGCCCGGCACGAGAACACCTGCACGCTGGAGGATGTGTGCACCTGCGCGTTCCGGCTTTTGAAGGACGGCGGGCGCTTTGCGCTGTGCCACCGGCCGGAGCGGCTGGCCGAGGTGCTGGCCGTGCTGCGGGCCCACCGGCTGGAGCCCAAGCGTCTGGCCTTTGTGAAGAACAAGGCCGACGGCGCACCCTGGCTTTTCCTCGTGGAAGCGCAGAAAAACCGCAAGACCGGCCTGCGGGTGGAGCCGGATATTTTGATTAGTACAGGTGCAGCTCTTTATGGAAGGTGAGAGCGCCCTCTCAGTCATTTCGCTCCGCTTCATGACAGCTCTCCCAAAGGGAGAGCCAAGAGCTTAACCGAAAAGTGCCTGCCTCTCCCCTCGGGAGAGGTGGCACGGCGCAGCCGTGACGGAGAGGGTTTTATCAGAAAAGAGGATTTGCAATGAGAAGTGACAACGTGACCAAAGGCTCGGAGCGCGCGCCCAACCGAAGCCTGTTTTACGCCCTGGGCTACACCCCGGAAGAGCTGGACCGCCCCCTTATCGGTGTGGTGAGCGCCTACAGCGAGATCGTCCCCGGCCACATGAATCTGGATAAGATTGTCAATGCGGTAAAGCTTGGTGTTGCGGAGGCAGGCGGCGTACCGGTGGTATTTCCGGCGATCGCGGTCTGCGACGGAATCGCGATGGGACATATCGGTATGAAATATTCGCTGGTGACGCGTGATCTGATCGCCGATTCCACGGAATGTATGGCGCTTGCACACCAGTTTGATGCGCTCGTCATGGTTCCGAACTGCGATAAGAATGTCCCGGGACTTTTGATGGCAGCAGCGCGCATCAATGTACCCACAGTGTTCGTGTCGGGCGGACCAATGCTTGCCGGACATGTACAGGGCAAAAAGCGCAGCCTCTCTTCCATGTTTGAGGCGGTAGGTTCCTATGCAGCCGGCACGATGACGGAGGAGGAAGTCAAGGAATACGAGGAGAAGGTTTGTCCGACCTGCGGCTCCTGTTCCGGAATGTACACGGCGAACTCCATGAACTGTCTCACCGAGGCGCTGGGAATGGGACTTCGCGGAAACGGCACGATCCCGGCAGTCTATTCGGAGCGCATCAAACTCGCCAAGCATGCGGGTATGGCGGTGATGGAAATGTACCGCAAAAATATCCGCCCGCGTGATATTATGACGAAGGAAGCCATCTTAAATGCGCTGACCGTGGATATGGCGCTCGGCTGTTCGACGAACAGCATGCTCCATCTTCCGGCAATCGCCCATGAAGTGGGATTTGATTTTGATATTGCATTTGCCAATCCGATCAGCGAGAAGACACCGAACCTGTGCCATCTGGCACCGGCCGGCCCCACCCACATGCCGGACCTGTACGCCGCAGGCGGCATCCCCGCCGTGCAGGCAGAGCTGGCCAAGAAGGGCCTGCTGGATCTGGATGTGCCTACCGTCACCGGCAAGACCCTGGGCGAGAACATCAAGGGTGCCCATATCCTGAACGAAAAGGCCATCCGCCCCATCGAGAACCCCTACTCCCAGACTGGCGGCCTGCAGATCCTGTGGGGCAACATCGCTCCGGACGGTTGCGTGGTCAAGCGCAGCGCTGTGGCCCCCGAGATGCAGCAGCACTCCGGCCCGGCCCGCGTGTTCAACAGCGAGGAGACCGCCATTGCAGCCATCTACGCAGGCCAGATCGTCCCGGGCGACGTGGTGGTCATCCGCTACGAGGGCCCCAAGGGTGGCCCCGGCATGCGCGAGATGCTCAACCCCACCTCTGCTCTGGCCGGTATGAAGCTGGATAAGACCGTGGCCCTCATCACCGACGGCCGCTTCTCCGGCGCATCCCGCGGCGCGGCCATCGGCCATGTCAGCCCCGAGGCTGCTTCCGGCGGCCCCATCGGCCTGATCGAGGAGGGCGATACCATCAGTATTGATATCCCCAACGCAAAGATCACGCTGGAGGTCAGCGACGAGGTGCTGGCCGAGCGCAAGGCAAAGTACGTTGCGCCCGAGCCCAACATCAAGACCGGCTGGCTCAGCCGCTATGCCCGCATGGTCACCAGTGCAAACCTGGGTGCGGTGCTGAAGTGACCCGGAAGACCGCATAACAGCAAAAACTCCCGACGCGCAGAACGTCGGGAGCTTTTTTGTGTCCGGGTACAGCGGGATACAGAAAATGGGATAAAAAGAAAAGCATCTTGAATCACTTCAAGATGCTTGGTGGTTGCGGGGGCCGGATTTGAACCAACGACCTTCGGGTTATGAGCCCG
>ERZ1107006.3200-NODE-3200-length-10954-cov-3.798422_pt1 | contig 10954 bp, 7 predicted proteins | sample MGYA00403696_ERZ1107006 | MGnify/ENA primary metagenome ERZ1107006 (study PRJEB35170, sample SAMEA104062441) | human gut metagenome | biome: human gut; feature: human-associated habitat; material: faeces | place: Denmark | collected 2012-08-13 ...
GGGAGTCGACCGTGGCGTCGCCCGTGCCGATGGTTTGACCCATATCGTAGACGATGCCGTCGTCGAGTGCTTCCCTGTTGCTATAGTCAATGATCTTGCCGCCTTCAGGCGTCAGGATGCTGGCGCCTTCGATCTCGATGGTGCCGATTGCCTTGCCGTCCGCGCTCGTGGCAAGGGCGAAGATCGCTGCCGTGTCTCCCTCGGCCGTGACCTTGCTGCGGACGATCGAGATACTTGCGGGCGTGATGCCCTCGTAGGTCTGGGCGAAGATACCGATGTTCAGACCCCTAGGCTCAGGGATGACCTGGCCGCTTTGGTCGTTGCTGTAGTGATCGGGGCCATCGCCACCGGTCTCGACATAGCGGGCTATAGCCTTAACAACGGAGTCGCTGATGTAGATGTGGCCGCCAGCGACGTTTGGCTGGTGGTTTCTGGTAGAGATTGCAACCGAGAATTTGCCTTCCGCGAACGCGTCCACGATGGAACCATTCTTGATGACGATGTCGTCCCCGTCAGTGATGAGGGCGATGGCCTGGCCGCCGCTCGCGCTTGTACGGACCGTCACGGTCGCGTGATCGAGCGTAACGCCCTTGTAGGCATAGACACCATATTCAACACCGCTTGCGTCAAGGGAGGCGTTCGTGACCGCGAGACTGCCCTCAGTGTCGACGGCAAGATCTCCCTCGGAGTTCGCCTTGACCTGGCTGCCGCCTGAGATGTTGATGCCGTCTTCAGCCCAAATCGCTGCTTCTTCTATAGAGCTTGCCCCTACCTTGCCGCTGCCTTTGATGATCAGGTCACTGCCCGCGGCGATGCCATAGCCTTCGCCTCCTTTAGCGATCACGGTGCCAGAGGAATCGATGGTGGTCTTGCCCTTGGATTGGATGCCTTCGGTACCGCCCGTTGCATTCACGGTGCCCGAGCCCGTGATAGAGAGGTCGCCCTTTGCCTCAATTCCGTCGGAAGTAGCGCTTGTGGTGTTCACGGTGCCTGGGCCAGAAATGGAGAGGTCGCCTGTGGATTTAATTGCATCGGCCTCGGCTGTCACATTGAGCTCATCCGTGCTATTCGAGCTCGTTATGTTCAACTCTGCTTTCTGGCTAGTGCCATCCTGCGTCTTGATGGCGGCTCCGGTGTAATCGGGCTCGGTTTTCACGGTGTTCTTGCCCTCGTAGGCAATGTTGAGCTTACCTGCAGCCTGGATCGCACCGCCGTCATAGCCGTTGAGCCTCATGTCGTCGGCGCCGTCCCAGCTCCAGGTGCCGGCGTCGTCGCCAGCCGCGGTGCCGGCGTTGTACTGGGTGCCGCCGACGTCCACCCACTCGGCCGCGAGCGAGACACTCGGCATGAGCAACGAGCTCACCGTGAGCGCGCAGGTCAGGCCGCAGACGATGCGGCGCGTCACGCGACGCCAGCTTTCGTGTGCGAGCAGCGTGCGACGGCGCACGTCGGGCTCGACAAAATGGGCTCCTGAGGTTTTGTCATTGCGCTTGGGGGTCGTGAACAAGGCGGCCATGGTTACTCCCATCCTCATAGGGCCTATGCGATTACGCCCAGCATATCTGTAGGATGTAGCCGGCGGTAGTGCCGTTTGGAGGGCAAAATGTCCAAAACTTGGGAAGCAATATATCGCGCGTCCGTGCGTTGCCTGGCTTTAAAAGCAAAGCGCGGAGCCGCTCGATGCGACTCCGCGCTTTGGTGTTCTGCTTTGGCAGCTTTGCCGTTACGCTACGAAGAAGTAGACGAGGAAAGCAAGGGCTGCGATCCACATGAGCGGCTTGATCTTGGAGGCCTCGCCCTTAAAGAGCGCGACGATCACGTAGGCGATAAAGCCCAGACCGATGCCGGCAGAGATGGAGTAGGTGAAGGGCACGCCGGCGACAATCATGAACGCCGGGAAACCCTGAGACACGTCGGACCAGTCGATCTCGGAGGCCTCGCTCATCATGAGGTAGCCGACGTAGACCAGAGCACCGCAGGTGGCGGCGCTGGAAACGATGGTGACGATGGGGGAGAAGAACGCGGCGAGAATGAACAGCACGCCGGTGGTGACGGAGGTGAGGCCCGTGCGGCCACCGTCGGCGGCGCCGGAAGTGGACTCGACGAAGGTGGTGATGGAGGAGACGCCCATGAAACCGCCCACAGCGGCGGCGGCGGAGTCGACGATCAGGATCTCCTTGATATCCTCGACGTTGCCGTCGTCGGTGAGGAACTCGCCCTGCTTGGCCACGGCCATCGCGGTGCCCATGGTGTCGAAGAAGTCACTCATGAGCAGCGAGAACGAGATGACGAGGAGCGTGGGGTCGGTAAGGACCTTGACGATGGCGGGCACGCCGCCGGCGTCGGCGATGGGGCCACCGATGCTCGAGAAGTCGAGCGGTGCGATGAGGCCCTCGGGGGCGTGGGTGACGCCCAGCGGGATACCGGCGATAACGGCGACGATAATGCCGATGAGCAGCGAGCCCGGCACGTTGCGGGAAGCCAGGGCAACCGTCACGACGATGGAGATGATGCCGACGATAAAGGTGGGGGAGGCGATGTCGCCTAGGCCGACGAGCGTACCGGCGCCAGCGGTGATGATGCCGGCATCGCACAGGCCGATCATGGCGATAAACAGGCCCAGACCCACCGAGATGGCGTGACGCAGGACAACCGGGATGGCGTCCATGATGGCCTCGCGCAGGCCACAAAGCACGAGCAGCAAGATGACGATGCCCTCAAGGAAGATGACGCTCATGGCCACGTGCCAGTCACCGCCGCAGACGGTGGTGGTGATTCCGGCGATCATCGCGTTGACGCCTAAGCCCGACGCGCAGGCGAGCGGGCGGTTGGCGAAGATGCCCATGCAGATGGTCATGATGCCGGCGCCCAGGCAGGTGGCGCAGGCGAGCGCTCCCGCATCGATGCCAGCGCCCGAGAGCACCGCGGGGTTGACGGCGATGATGTAGGCCATCGCCAGGAATGTTGTCAGTCCAGCGCGAAGTTCGGTCCCGATTGTGGACTTGCGCTCACTGACGTGAAATAGTTCGTCCATGCATACCCTTTCCTTGTTCGGCCCCGAGTTTAGGCCGATTGACACGAACTCACCCACTATAGCCCCTTTACGACGCTGTTGTTCCTCGCATGTTGATGTTCGGCGCTTTGTAGCAGACGGACGGTATTTTTCGCATGAAAATGTGTGGGTACCGTATACTTAAGCGGTTACAACGACCCCTATGGAGGAACGTATGATTAAAGAGCTTTGCCACGACGAGGCTATTCTGTCCCAGCGTTGCGAGGTCGCGACCGTCGAGGACGAGTCGGTGGCACAGGACCTGATCGATACCATCAAGTCGCTCGACGATGCCGGCTGCCTTGCCGCCAACCAGATTGGCGTTACCAAGAAGGTTTGCGTCTATCTGGACGACGCCGGCGAGCCCCACGTGCTCTACAACCCCCGTCTGGTGTTTGGCCTGGGCGCCAGCAAGATGGAGGAGAGCTGCCTGACGCACGAGGAGGTCACCAAGTCCACGCGCTATATCAAGTGCAAGGTCGCTTATGACGTGATCGTCGACGGCAAGATGCGCGAGCGCAAGCAGGACTTTGTGGGCTTCGAGGCGCAAATGGTCCAGCATATGATCGACCACTGTCTCGGCAAGTTGGTCTAAGGGGATCAAAGCACCGCACCTTGCCGCTCAATCGTCGCTTGCGTACCGTTAGTACGCGGCGCTCCTCTTTTGTGGCAATCTGCGACACTTTGACCCCTTAGACGACCTGCGGGGTTAACTTGGTCGAGTTTATCCAGCTTGAATAGTCCGGGCGTGACATTGTTGTCATGTCCGGGCTTTTGTGTTTAGCGCCTTTTTGTTTGGTGACAATAACCTTAGCAGGAACGTAAAGCTAGGAGGCGCTATGTGCACGAGTATTCGATTTACCGATAATTCTGGTCACATGTATCTGGGCCGCAATCTCGACTGGAGCTTTGACTACGGCCAACAGGTTCGCGTGATGCCGCGCGGGTTCCACATTCCGTATTCGTTTATCGACGACGCGACAGCGGCACACGCGGTGATCGGTATGTGCATCGATTACAAGAACTACCCTATGTTCTTCGATTGCGGCAACGATGCGGGCCTCGCCGTGGCGGGCCTCAATTTCCCGGGTTATGCCGAGTATGCCGAGGGGCCGGTTGATGGAAAGACCAATATCGCGGCCTATGAGTTTCCCCTGTGGGTGGCAGCGACGTTCTCGACGGTCGATGAGGTCGAGGCCGCGCTGCGCGACACGGTGATTGTCGCCAAATCTGCAGGAGAGGGGCTGGGCGTGTCGCTGCTCCATTGGATTATCGGCGACAGCCAGCGCAGCATCGTGGTCGAGATGATGGCTGACGGCCTGCATGTATACGACGATCCGGTCGACACCCTTGCCAACCAGCCGACCTTCCCGTGGCACATGGAAAACCTGCGCACCTATATCACGGCCACAAGCGATTTTCCGCAGACGGCGACATGGCGTGGCGCCGAGCTCAAGCCCTATGGCGCGGGTGCCGGCATGAGCGGCATTCCGGGCGATTGCTATTCGCCGAGCCGTTTTGTAAAGGCGGCGTACCTCAATGCCAATTACCCGCAAAAGGAGAGCGAGACCGAAAACGTCGTTCGTATGTTCCGCTCGCTCGAGGGCGTGGTGATGATCGAGGGAGCGTCCAGGATGGGCGATGGCAAGTTCGAGAAGACTATCTATACCGGATGCTTTAGCGCGCGCACGGGCAATTATTACTACGCGATGTATGGGGATCCGTCGATTCGCTACGTGAGCCTGATGGATGCCGAGGGCGCAAGCCCCGATAGGCTCGTGGCTCCCGAGCCGCGTCGTTCGTAGCTCACCGGTCCGTTGCGACATAAAACGGCTCCGCACCTTTTATGAGATGCGGAGCCGTTGTCGTCAATGGTTGGCGGCGTGTTAGAAGTTGGCGTCGTTGAGCTGGGTGCTCTCGAGTCCGTCGAGTTGCTGTTGCTCGGGCGTATCGGCGACGCTCTCGAGCAGCTCGGTGGGATCGACGTTCATGCTCTTGCCGGCCTCGTTGCCGTTGACCAAGTCGTCCGAGAAGATATCGACTTCCATTTCCTCGGCTTCTTCGATCTGAACTTCGAGTGGCACCTGGGTGCGAATGAGTTTGACTGCCGGACGCATGCGGGCAAACAGCGGCACGTACTCGATGATGATGGCCGAGTTCTCAAGACCGTACCAACGCGCCGGGCTTCCGCAGGCGCGGCGGACGGCGTACTTGATGGCCATGACGCGATGGTCGTTGCGGTTGATGTCCGTTTCGGGGGCAAGCATCTTGCGCAGCATGCAAAAACGGAAGTCGCCCACGTTGCCGCGTGTCTCGTAGATGGAGTAGGTGTGGTGCTGCGGCGGTAACTCACCCGATGCCATCAGGTCGCCAACGATCTGGCGCAGGTAAGCGTTGATGCGCTGATTGACCTTAAAGCCCAGGTCCAAGCGCACACGGAACAGGAAGTCTGTGCCAAAGGTCTCAACGGAATACTCGTGCGTATAGGGCTCGTCGGTAACGTGCACGTTGACGAACCAATATGCCTTAGCGCGCTTGGGGTGCTTGTCCAGGATGGAATAGAGCACGTCGCGGTCGAGCGTGAGCGGGTCGGGGCTGTTGGTGAGGAACACCAGATTGTCGGCGAGCACGGGGTAGGTCTCGTCGTTGCGCAGGCGGTTGAGCTGATCGATGTACTTGGAGACGGGCAGCAGGATCGTCTGCGTGCTCTCGATGGCGGTGCCGCGGCGCCACACGTACATAAGGCCAAACAGCAGTGCGGCCAGGAAGATCATGACGTAGCCGCCGTCAAAGAACATGGTGAGGCACGAAGCGAAGAAGCACAGCTCAATGGCGCCAAAAAGCAGGGCAAAGACGCAAGCGCCCAGCTTGTGCTTGAGGATGCCGGCGATATAGCTCGTCAAAAGCGTCGTGGTCATGAGCATGGTCACGGTAATGGCGAGGCCGTAGGCGCTCTCCATGCGCTCGGAGTTTTGGAACAGCAGCACGATAAAGATGCAGCCGACCCACATGATGTTGTTGACGAGCGGAATATAGAGCTGGCCCTTGGTGTCGCTGGGGTAGTGGATGCGCAAGTGCGGCATAAGGTTGAGGCGCGTTGCCTCGGATACCAGCGAGAACGAGCCGGTGATGAGCGCCTGCGAGGCGATGATGGCAGCCACGGCCGAAAGCACGATGGCAAAGGGGCGCAGGGGCTCGGGGAGCATCATATAGAACGGGTTGACGATATCCATCGCGAGCATCTGGGGGTTGGAGTTATTGGCGAGCAGCCAAGCGCCTTGACCCAGATAGTTGAGGATAAGGGCCGCCTTAACAAACGGCCAGGATGCATAGATATTTGCCTTGCCCACGTGGCCCATGTCCGAGTAGAGCGCCTCGGCGCCGGTCGTCGACAGGAAGACGAAGCCGAGCACCATGATGCCCGAGTGGTTGATGGGCGAGAACAGGAACATGATGCCGCGGATGGGGTTGAGCGCGCGCAGGATGGACGGGTTGCCGAGCATGTTGAACAGGCCGGCGCCCGCCAGAAACAGGAACCATAGCGTCATAAGCGGGCCGAACAGCTTGCCGATTGACGAGGTGCCGGCGCGCTGCATGGCAAACAGACCGCAGATAATGATGATGGTGATGATGATCACATTGGTCTGGCCGTCGCCCAGCAGCGCATGGCCCCATTCGATGGTGCGCAGACCCTCGATGGCTGTGGTGACCGTGACCGCGGGGGTGAGGATGCCGTCGGCGAGCAGCGCCGCGCCGCCGATCATGGCGGGGAGAATCAGCCATGGCGCCACCTTACGCACGAGACTGAACAGGGCGAAGATGCCGCCTTCGTTATGGTTGTCGGCCTTCATGGCGATTACCACGTACTTGACCGTGGTCACGAGCGTCATGGTCCAGATGACGAGCGAAAGCGCGCCCAGGATCATATCCTCGCTGACGGTGCCGATGCCGCCGTTGTTGGCGACGATTGATTTCATGGTGTACATGGGGCTTGTGCCGATGTCACCGTAGACGACGCCGAGCGTTACGAGCAGCATGCCAGCGGAGAGGGGAATGGCTCCATGCCCGCCTTGACTACGCCGGTCTTGGAGGCTTGCCTCCAGCTTGTTGTGTGCCACGTGGACTCCCTTGGACATCTGGCCTCTGCCACGAGCAGTAGACCTTTATGCCATCTTTATACATATAAGAGCAGTTTGGCACATCAGGGTGTTTTAGACAATAATCCCCATCTGGGGATTATTCACGTACGCAGGTAGTATTTCAGAACAGGGGCTATTAAGCACGTGCTGTCTGGGCGATGCCAGCCTTGGTGTTTGCGCGTTTGCCGGCGAGTTCGCAAAAGATCGCGCCGCCGATGATAAGTGCGGCACCCATCAGACGGACCGGTGTTATGGCTTCGCCTAAAAGGACGGCCGAGAACACGACGGCCGAAAGCGGCTCAAGGTAGCCGACGACGGCGACGGTCTGCACAGGCAGTTTGGCGACGGCGCTAAAGTAGAGCAGGCAACCGATGCCGGTGTTGACAATGCCGAGCATGGCAACGGCGCGCCAATCGATGCCGGCGGCAATGCTGGGGGAGAGGAACGAGGGGGCACCTTGCGTGAAGAGCGTAAGGATCAACGCGGTTACAAAGGCGGCGCTCACCTGGAGCGTGGAGTTCTCGAGACCTTCGATATGTGGCGCTCCCTTGCTGGCAATGACCATCAACGCGTAGCAGAAGGCCGAGGCGATGCCGCACACGATGCCCGCGATGGGCATATTGCCGCCGAGACCTTGGGCTGCGATGAGGAAGGCGCCGCAGGCGACGGCTATGAAGCCGGTAATTTTACCGCCGGTCAGCTTCTCGCCAAAAATGAGCGGGGAGAGGGCCATAACGATGATGGGACCGCAGTAATACAGCAGCGAGGATACGCCGACACCGATCGTCTGGTAGGCGCGGAACAGAAAAATCCAGCTGGCGCCCAGCGCGGCTCCCGAGAGGAGAAGGGCTGCGGCTTCGCGGGGGCGAGATGGCGCCTGCAGTTTATGGCGTTGAGTGATGGCGAGGATGGTGACAAGCGAGAGTGCGCCCAAAAACGTGCGCAGGAGCACGATATCAGAGCTCGGCAGCGCGATGGCAGCGGCGATGATGCCGTTGGAGCCAAACAATAGCAATGCTGCTAAGTACGTAAACAGTCCGTTGTTCATACGCTGACATCCCCTCTATATCCGAACATGTTCACTATGGGTGAACTGGCTTTAGAAGAAAAGCGAATAAAATGCATGGCAAACATGACAAAAACTCATGCAAAGGTGGAGGCGTGCCGTGGAGACCAATATCCAAAAGATGCAAGTGCTGCTCGAGACGGTGCGTGCCGGCAGCTTTACGCGTGCTGCAGAGCGGTTGAGCTATTCGCAGTCGGGCGTGAGCCGCATGGTGGGCGACCTTGAGGCAGACTGGGGTTTTAAGGTGCTTGACCGCAGCCGCGAGGGCGTGGTGCTTTCTGCCGACGGGCGGCAGGTCATGCCGGCAGTCGAGGCGTTATGCGAAGAGTTCGGCCGCCTGCAGCGACGCGTGGACGAGATGCGAGGGCTCATGCGTGGCAAGATCTGTATCGGTACGTTTTCGAGTGTGGCGACCCATGTACTGCCGCCGGTGATCGCGCGGTTTCGCGCCGATCATCCGGACGTCGATTATGAGTTGCTGATGGGCGATTACTCCGAGATTGAGCAATGGGTGGCGGAAGGCCGCTGCGACCTGGGCTTTATTCCGCGCGAGCCACGCGGCGCCGGCATGGCGTCGCGGCCGTTGGTGCAAGACGAGCTGATGGCCGTGGTGCCAGCGGACTCCTCGCTTGCCACCGCGGAGGTCGTTTCCCTTGCCGATTTGGCCAACGAGCAGTTTATTCTGCTGGAACGCGGTAGCGACGACGAGATTACGCCGCTGTTTCGCCGCGCGGGCCTAGCGGTGCGCTCTAAGCTGTCAACCTGGGATGACTATGCGATTATGGCCATGGTCGAGGACGGCCTGGGCGTGAGTATTCTTCCGGCGCTCATCTTACGCCGCTGCCAGTTCGATGTTGCCGTGCGCCCGCTCGAGGGACATCCTCATCGGCAGATCAACGCCATATACCGCACCGCTGACGTTTCACTCGCGGCGGCTCGTTTCCTTGAATATCTCTAAAAGCGCGTGCCTGTTGTCCACTTTGGGGCAATTCTCAGGGCTCGATACCTTTTCTTATGAAATTGAACTTCCAGATAATGCGCCGCGCTATACTGCTTGCTAAATTGAACCTTGGTTCAATTCGTGTTCTATAAATTGAACTTTGCCAGCAAGGAGGTTCCTGTGGCCCAAGAGACGTTTAGCGATCGCCTGCGACAGACCATGTCCGATCGCGACGTTCGCCAGTCGGACGTAATCCGCGCATCGGAGATGCTCGGCAAAAAACTCGGCAAGAGTCAGATGAGCCAATATGTGAGTGGCAAGACGATTCCGCGGCGCGATGTGGCAGAGCTGCTCGCCCGCATTTTGGAGGTCGATGTTACCTGGCTGCTTGCCGGTGACGCCGATCAAGGCGAGACATCATCGCCTCGCAACGATTCCAAGCCCGAACCCCATCCCTCAGCTCAAATTCCAAGGAGCACCACCATGCGTACTTTTTCTAAATCCACCAAACTCGAGAATGTCCTGTATGACGTGCGCGGTCCCGTCGTCGACGAGGCAGCCCGTATGGAGGACGAAGGCGAGCGCATCCTCAAGCTCAACATCGGCAACCCCGCGCCCTTTGGTTTCCGCACGCCCGATGAGGTCATTAAGGACATGCGCCAGCAGCTGCCCGACTGCGAAGGCTATTCCAACTCGCGCGGCCTGTTCTCTGCGCGCAAGGCGATTATGCAGTACTCGCAGATCAAGGGCCTGCCCAATGTTCAGATGGAGCACATCTACACGGGCAACGGCGTGTCCGAGCTCATTCAGCTTTCGATGAACGCGCTGCTCGACAACGGCGACGAGATCCTGATCCCCAGCCCCGACTATCCGCTCTGGACGGCGTGCGCAACCCTTGCCGGCGGTCATCCCGTGCACTATCTGTGCGATGAACAGGCGGATTGGTATCCCGACCTGGAGGATATGGAGTCCAAGATCACGAGCGCGACCAAGGCCCTCGTCATCATCAACCCCAACAACCCCACGGGCTCTGTCTATCCGCGCGAGGTGCTCGAGGGCATTGTCGAGATCGCGCGCAGGCACCAGCTCATGATTTTTGCCGACGAGATCTACGACCGCCTGTGCATGGACGGCTACGAGCACGTCTCCATTGCCTCGCTCGCCCCCGACCTGCCCTGCATTACGTTTAGCGGCCTGTCCAAGTCGCATATGATTGCGGGCTATCGCATTGGCTGGATGGTGCTTTCGGGCAACCAGCGCTGCATGAGCGACTTCATCATGGGCGTCAACATGCTCTCTAACATGCGCCTGTGTTCCAACGTGCCGGCTCAGTCGATCGTTCAGACGGCGCTCGGCGGCCATCAGTCGGTTAACGACTACATCCGCCCCGGCGGTCGTGTCTACGAGCAGCGCAACTTTGTGTATGAGGCGCTCAGCAAGATCGATGGCATCTCGGTGGTCAAGCCGCGCGCGGCGTTCTATATCTTCCCCAAGATGGATGTTAAGAAGTTCAACATCACCGATGACGAACAGTTCGCCCTCGACCTGCTGCACGAGAAGAAGATCCTGATCACGCGCGGCGGCGGCTTTAACTGGGGCGAGCCCGACCATTTCCGCATCGTGTATCTGCCGCGCATGGAAGTGCTTAAGGAGTCGCTCGAAGATCTCGCCGACTTCTTCGATCATTACCGCCAGAGCTAATTAGTTCCGCCGTTCTACCGAACGGCGGACCGCTTGACGCTGCGCGAGCCGCATTC